>Ga0316219_1000189_pt1 | contig 93802 bp, 79 predicted proteins | sample TBH18003PmetaG_FD_203635 | JGI IMG/M metagenome (GOLD analysis project Ga0316219, IMG submission 203635) | Freshwater microbial communities from Trout Bog Lake, Wisconsin, USA - TBH18003P | ecosystem: Environmental > Aquatic > Freshwater > Lake > Hypolimnion/Profundal zone | place: USA...
GCGCTCTGGGGAAAACGTTCGACTGCATTCGGCGCCCATTCAGGCCTCCGGCAAGTTGCCGGAGGCGGCAGGCTGGAAGCCTGCGCTCCCCTTCGACTCGAACACTCAAAGTTCATGACACGCTCTAGTAATTGGCTGCGGTGTACCTGTCTCATTGCGGGTCTCGCGACCGGCTCTCTTTCCGCTGCGGAGTTTGCCCCCGTCTTTACGTCGGGCGCCGTTCTGCAGCGCGACGAGTCGGTGGCTATTTGGGGCAAAGGGCGGGATGGAGAAAAAGTAACCATTGAATTCCTCGGGCAAACCGTCTCCACGGTGGTGAAGGAGGGGCGCTGGCAACTTACTTTGGCGGCCATGCCGGCGAACCCAGGGGCCCCCCTGCTCCTGCATAGTGAAAAGGAGGTCACTCTCGCCGACGTCGCGGTAGGGGAGGTCTGGATCGGTGGGGGACAGTCGAATATGCAATGGCGCTTAAACCAGAGTCCACCCTATACCGACACCCTTCTGGCCGGGGCGAATGAATCAGGGGTACGGCAGGTACAGATTCCAGTGCGACCCTACGCCGGGGATCCATTTCCGCCCTTCGGTTGGAAATCCTTCGACAAGGCCTCGGCCCCCCACTTCGGAGCCGTCGCCTATTATTTTGCCGCCAAATTGCATCAGACGCTGGGAGTGCCCGTCGGTATTGTGATTTGTAGTTTTGGCGGAACCCCGATCGAAGCTTGGATGAGTCGCGAGGCGATCACGAAGGCGGGACTTACCGCCACTTTGACCGAACATGACAAGAAAATGACGACCTTTGCCACGCCTCAAGATTATGATAAGGCGCTGAGTGAGTTTCAAGCGATCACGAAGGACCGGCAGGCTCGCCAAAAAGCGGGCACCCCGGAGAACGAACTTGGACCCGCCCCGCAGGAACCCTATGGCTGCCGGTACAAGCGTCGTCCGACGGGACTGTATGAATCCATGTTGAAGGAGATCATCCCCTATACCGCCCGCGGCGTGATCTGGTACCAAGGTGAAAACAATGCGGGCCAACCGGCTGAATACGCATTATTATTGCCTCAGTTAATTGCGGAATGGCGCAAGGAATGGAAGCGTCCGGACTGGCCCTTTTACATCGCACAAATCGCTTCCTCCAATAGCTTGCAAGCGGAGATAGAAGGCTGGGCTGTCTTTCGCGAGGCGCAACGGAAGGTGGCCACCTCCACCCCCCATGCCGGCTGGGTGGTAACCTTGGATTACGGGGAGTTGGGTCATGTTCATCCCCTTCAAAAGCTGCCCATTGGAGAACGTTTTGCCCGTCTGGCCTTGGGGCAAGTCTATGGGAAAGACGTCGGTACGGCCCAAAGCCCCTCGGCCACCAAAGCCAGCCTTAATGGCGATACTCTCACCATCGCCTTTGACGACAGCCATCTGAATCTTGAAATCCGCGACCCTGCCCTGCCCAGTTTGGAGATCCAAACCAGTGCAGGAACCTGGCAGGCTGCCTCTGCAAAAGTGGGGACGGACCACCGGACTCTCTCGGTCGTGGTTCCCTCAAACGCAGGGACACCGAACGCCGTGCGTTACGCCTGGCGTCAGTTTTGTCCCCTCTCGCTCTATACCACCGACGGATTGCCGATCTCGCCGTGGATGTTGCCAGTCACGCCTTAGCCGTAATGATTCAAAACATTGTCCACGAAATCATGAAAAACAAGTTTTCATCAGTAGTTTTAAAAACGGGTCTGACGATTGTCATCTTGATGTCCCTGTTTGTGACCCTCATCTGGCCGGAAACTCTGGCGGCCGATTCTGAATCCTCTGCTGCCGCTAAAACCAGCCCGATTGTATTGAGCCCACCACGCCGGCTCAATACTTGGAACGACATTAAAGATGCATGGGTTGATTTAAAGGGAAATTCCGTTGCTGCTGTGGGGTCTCACCCGGAGCCAGGAAACGTTACAGGAGGGGCGGCGCCGATGGTCTGTTTAGTCAGGACCAAGGCGTCCACACCAAGAGGGACGTTCCTTGTCTTTCCTGGGGGGGCCTATCATGGGTTAGCGGTTATGACCGAAGGTCTAAACGCCGCTGAACTCCTGAATAACCAAGGCTATGATGTCGCCATTGTGGCCTACTCGCATGGACGCATCTCAAACGACGCAGATAGTGAACTGCATGTGCGGGCCAAGGCGCTTCAGGATGCACTGGCCGCGGTGAATTTGATCCAAGAAAATAATGAAAAGCTAGGGCTGCATACCCGAACATTGGGTATAATGGGATTCTCGGCAGGAGGGCATCTCACGGCACGAACCTTTCATGAACTCGGTACAGCGTCTCCTTTTGCCAAAATCATTTTAATTTACCCCGCTTACCTTGAGATAAAACCCTATTCGGTAGCTCCATTGGGAATCAACGACCCGGTACAACCTCCGAATGGGGCGAAGGCTAAGATTTTTGTGGCCATTGGGGACAAGGACCAACCTTCATGGGTATCGAGTTCACAGGCCTACGTCGATGCCGCCAAGATCCACAGCCACGAAGCTGAATATCTACTGTTGCCGGGGCTTAAACACGCTTTCAATCTCCTTCAACCGGGTGACGCATCCATCACCGCTGCTTTTCAGAAAGCTATTGTGGATTTCCTCACAAAATCATCAGACTAAGGGACAGATCTTTAGTGCGTTCAGTGGAATGCACGAGCGAGTAAAAACCATGTCTGCGGAAATGATTATAGGGGTTCCGAATTCCAAGCTTGCCTCTTCTTATCTTGTAGACACTCACATCCCAAAAAACAAAAGAAACAGCCATGAAACACACCCTCGCACTCCTCACCGCCGTGCTGCTGGCGCCGCTGATGCTCTTTCCGCAACGGGAAGCCTGCGCGGAAACGATCAATACTATGAAAAGCCTCCCCGCAGGACAAATGGTCCGGAATGGAAGGTCCGTTCAGGTTCAGGCGTTCGCCATTGGTAAGACCGAAGTGCCGCGCGGGCTTTGGGATGCCGTATGGGAATGGGGGAAAACTCACGGCTACGACATTAAGCCTGGACAGGGACTGACGCCGGAGACGCCGGTGGCAGCGATCGACTGGTATGACTGTGTGAAATGGTGCAACGCTCTCACGGAAATGCAGGAATTGTCCCCTGTCTATTTTACCGACAAGGAGCACAAGCAGGTTTACCGCACCGGTGAAAGCGATCTGTCGCCCGCCCAAGTGGATTGGAAATCGCCCGGCTTCCGCCTGCCCACGGAAACCGAGTGGGAATACGCCTGCCGCGCCGGCACGACCACGCGATATTACTGGGGAGATGACGAAGTTGTTTCAGGAGATAAGGAAGCGCGCTACCGCCAATACGCCCAAGTATACATAAGCAGCCTGATTCAGACCCCACGTCCAGTAGCGCAACTCAAGCCCAATGCCTTTGATTTGTATGACATGAGCGGCAACGTGAGCGAGTGGTGCTGGGATTGGTATGCACCTTACTCCGGGAAAAACAATGAACAGGGGGCTCCCACTGGGACCTTCCGCTGTGTACGCGGCGGTTCAGTGGCGCTCGATCAGCAATACTTCTTGCAAAGCGGCTACCGCACTTGCGCTTCCCCTGAGTATTTAATGCACGATGTCGGGTTTCGCATTGCAAGCGGCAATTCGGATGCCATGGTAACCGTCGCACCCCTATCCATGGAAGGTGCCTCCATCGCCAAAGCACGGCAGGAGGCGCGCATTATGCCAATGGCCTCCGATGTCAAGTCCGATGCAGACCGACTGTTTTCGTTGCTCAATCTGAACTATCCCGGGCTGGAGGAAGTCAAGGCCGCCTGGGACCAAGGCGATGCTCAGGCCGCTCTGGACACTTACCGCGACTATTTCGTAGCCCACCATGCCGATGCAAAAGCGAAGATTGGCAACCCTGTTGCTTGCGACCTCTCCATGGAGGAGCTTCTGGCGCTCAAGCCGCCGCTCATCTATTACAGCGACCGCCTCTACGACGAGGGAACGATCAGCGGTTTTTACGTCTTTCCAAAATTTCTGAACGAGTATGCGACAAGCAAGAACCCAAAGCTGCTTGAGCAAGCCTGGCGTCTGGCTGACGATTATATCCTGAACTCTCGACGTCAGTACCTCGCCCTGACCGATGCCGGACACGGCCTTCCATACCAGGGAAAGCAGTTCGTCTGTCATTGGCCTCAGAACTGGGAAATGAGTAACGGCCTCGTCGGCTGTAACCGCGCCGATGAATATTTTGCCGACATGCAGTTCATTTCCGGCCAACTCGGCATGAACCAACGCCAGTTGCTGTCCTCCACCACGCTGGCCAACCTGCTCTGGGCGATGGTGCGCTTTAAGTTGGATAATGCCATTGTTGATTCCCGTTCCTGTGTCCCCAACCAGATTCAGGACAATGGAAAGGTGTTAGTGACACTAGGGCTGGAACTGCCGGAATTCCGAGACGCAAAATCCTGGCATGATCTAGGGGTCGAACGCCTGAAGACAGCCTTCATGGGCGGCAACGTACTGCCAGATGGCGGGGATATGGAACAATCGTTCAATTACAATGCAGCCGTGATTATCAATGGAAGTGAACTGCCGAAGCTATTTGCAAAAGACCCGCAACCACCCTCCTGGGCAGCCACTGTCCGCGAACTCGGCAGAGACCGGTTGCGGCTCTTGGCTGCGCTCATGACGCCCACAGGTATCGCCCCGAGCGTCGGGAACAACTCTCATGAAAGGCGCGCCTCGGACTGGTACCGTCAATGGGCGAACAAGACCATCCCCGATCCCCTCGCCGCTTCGATTGTTGACACCGTGTTGGACAACGGCAATGGCGGCAAGGGTGCGCCGGATTTCACATCGATCGCATTCCCCTATTCCGGTTACTACGCCTTGCGCGATGGTTGGCGACCCGAAAGCCGCTACCTTTTCTTCAAGAGCAGTCGTGTCGGACGCGGTCATAGCCATCAGGACAACAATAGTCTCGAACTGGTCGCATTTGGCCGCCATCTGCTGGCCGATTCCGGCGGGCCACCATACGCCCCTCGCTCCTGTCCAGATAATCAGAAACTGGAATCTCGCTGGCTCGCGTCTTATTTTGAGGGCGGGTTCTCGGCAAACAGCGTGCTGGTTGACAACCTTGGCCAAAACAAGTGGAAAATGAAGGAGTATTCCGGTCCGGCGTACACAACCCTGCTGCCAGCCCGCTGGCTCAGTTCCAGCCGGTATGATTTCACTGAAGGCACCTATTCCGCGGGCTATGGCCTGCCTTATGAAGGCCCTTCGGTGGAGGAAGAAAAACAGTTGAAGGAGATTTACCGATCCGATGCGACGAAATTTGGCAATTTCAGCGACCAGGAACCGGCCATCGCCGCCAGGCGCGGTAAGCCGGAGACCAATCTGGATGCCACCCATAAACGTCAAGTGACCTTTGTCCGGCAGGCTGGAATTTTCATCGTGGTCGACCAGGTTGAGGGAGGAAACAACTACACCCAGCTGTGGCATTTTCCACCAGCGACCCCCATTGATCTCCCTGCCAACAAGGTGCCGCCCACCCTGCCCGGTTTCGCCCCGGATCAGGTTGTGGCCGACGCCGCCACCAAACGCATCTTCACCCAGGATCCAGCCGGTGCCAACCTCTCGATACTGCACTTCGCCGCAGTGCCGATTTCCTATGAGAAGTTGTATGGCCAGAAGTTTCCGCATCGGGGCTGGATGACTGCCGCAGGATACCGTCCCGCAGTGGAAATGCACGCGACCTGGTCTGGCACCGCGCCGCTGGTGACCGTGCTGTATCCGCGCCGCAAAGGTGACACCGGAGGGAGCATTACGGCCTGTAAAGCGCTGAACACCGACGTGGTTTCCGGCTTCGTGATTACATTGGCCGATGGCGTCACCGTGTCCTTTCAAACCGCCGCCGCGCCGACCGCCCTCACGGGACTTGGCTTCAACGCCACAGCCCAGACCTTACTGCTAACCAAGGATACGAAAGGTCAAATTAGCGGATTGGCTCTTGGTGCCACAAAAACCCAAGACATAAAACCCATGCGTCCAGATTTTGAATTCTCCTGGAACGATGGGAAGGTGCAAGAACAAGCACCCATCGCAGTCCCTGCCGGCTTCCGCTGGTCTACAACGCCAGTTTATTAGAGAAGGCCGTATGTCTAGCCTTTCAAAAAGCCCCAAGAATTTATGTTTTACAAACGAACTAACCACAATGTTCCATCACTATTGGGGGCTGCGCAATACAGCGACACGCAAGACAAGCCTCCTCGTTACGGAGCTGAGCTCCGTAACGCACCCAGGGGCGAAGCTTGGCTTCGCGACCGCCCGAAGGCCTCCCGCGCGTTTGGATTTGTCGGCGCCCGCGAAGCACAGCTTCGAAGATGGGTGCGTGACGGAGTGCAACTCCGTCACGAGGCATGTCAGTCACTTTCGCGACTCCCAATAGATCAATTAATACACTAAGCCGACCCTTCTCTAAACACCATGAAATACCTATTACTCTCACTAACTACACTCTCTTATCTCACCTTCACTCTCTCTACTCACGCAGAAGATCCCATTCCAAAGGGTCCACTTCCGCAGACTCTTACGCCGCCTGTTCCGGCAGAGCCCCGGATTAATGGCCCGTCGGTCTTTGGGGTGCGGCCAGGGAACCCAGTGCTCTATTTTATTCCCGCGAGCGGGGAGCGGCCGATGAGTTACCAGGCGGAGAAACTTCCCGCAGGGCTACAAATCGATTCCGAAACGGGTGCCATCACGGGAAAATTGCTGAAGGCGGGTAAATACCCGATCATGCTTCATGCCAAAAATAGCAAGGGAGAGGCCACACGGGCGTTCAAGATCGTCGTCGGCGACCGGATTGCCCTCAGCCCACCCATGGGATGGTGCAGTTGGAACTGCATGGGTTCCTCTATTACGCAGGAAAAGATTCTGCGAGCCGCTCGGTTGATGATTTCGACCGGGTTGAGCCAACACGGATTCACCTACGTCAACATGGACGACGGGTGGCAGGGTGAACGCACCGGCCCCGACCATGCCCTGATGGGAAATGAAAAATTTCCCAACCTTCAGGATTTGCCCGCGCAGATCCATCAGCTTGGGCTCAAGGCAGGAATCTACTCGACCCCGTGTCAAATCTCCTATGCCAAGTTTCCTGGGGGAAGCAGTGATTCGGAGGATGGGAAGTGGACGAAAGTGGAGAATGAGAAAATGCACTATGGTAAATACTCTTTTGCCGAGGCAGATGCCAAACAGTTTGCAGCCATGGGCTTTGATAGTTTGAAGTATGACTGGAGTGTTACCGTTCCGCCTACCGAGGAAATGCGGAAGGCGCTTCTGGCCAGTGGCCGCGACATCGTTTTCAGCCTCTCCAACAGGGCACCCTTTCGGGATGCGGCGAAATTTATGCAGTTGGCCGAGATGTGGCGAACCACAGGGGATATCCTTGACGTATGGAAAGATGGTGATAACGGAGGAGGTTTCGGGGTGTCGGAAATCGCCTTTTCCCAAGATAGATGGGCTCCGTTTGTCGGTCCAGGTCATTGGATTGATCCGGATATGCTTGTCGTGGGTAACGTCCACTGGGGAACACAACCCATCCACCCAACGCACCTCACGCCTGACCAGCAATATAGTCACATTAGCATGTGGTGCCTGCTCTCGGCTCCGATTCTCATTGGCTGCGACCTCGAAACGATCGATCCTTTCACGCTCGGGCTGCTCACGAATGACGAGGTCCTCGCCATCGACCAGGATGAACTGGGACAGCAAGCGATACGAGTGGGGTCCAACGGACCGGTCGATTTTTATAGCAAATATCTGTCCGATGACGCATTTGCCTTGGGGATTTTTAACCGGGGGGATACCCCACAGACAGTCAGCCTGAGCAAGATGAACCGGACAATGGGGATCTGGAACAAAACACACGCCCGTGACCTCTGGCGGCAAGTGGACGTTCCTGATTTCAGTCCAAAAACCAAGTTTACCATTCCGGCAGGCGGGGTGATCCTGCTGAAAGTGATGCCAAACGCTCAACGAAATTAAACTGTTGAAATTACATTTTCCCGTGTGCAGAAGAATAGGCAAGCTGCCGCTTGCAGTGATTGGCGGTTTAATCGCTGCCATGGCCGGGTTTTCCGCAATTGCCGACGGCGTGGAGGTGCCTGAACTGATCGAGCGTCTAAACAATCCGGGCGGGGCTGTGGAGCGGTCGGCAATCATCGCGCTGGATGGACTCTCTTCGGAAAATCCAAAGGCAAAAGAGTCGTTGTCACGCCACATCGGCGGGAAATTCTTCGCTCTTCTGGATCTGAATCGTCCGGAACTTGGACCCATCCAGAAGCTGGTTGCACAAGAAAAATGGGCGCAGGCGCTCGATGCCTATCGGGATTTGTTCATTGAAAAGATGAGCCGTCACGAGCCCGAGAACTGCCGTTACTGGGCGTTCACAGCGACGCACGGCGACGAGTTGCTCGCCAAGGGAATTGTCAGAGGGGCACCCGATGGCACCCCTTTGATGGCGGTGAAAATTGGCCTGCCTGGCAAGGTTAACTGGTGGCCGGATCTGTCGTCGTGGGAGCCGGAAAGTTCCGGCAAGTCTGCAACCAAGATCGTGCTGGCACCGCCGACCACGTTCGCAAATCATCTTCCTCGGTTTTACTGGGCAAACACGCTGGTGCGTGAATATGCCCGTGGTGGCGACACGGCCTGTGTCACCGCTTTTCTCGGTTACTACTGGGATTTTTTCCTCCAGCATGGAGATCAGCTCAAGGCGGTCCTCGCGTTGCCGCCGGAATTGGGGAAGCACTACCGAGGGGCACAGCAGAGCATGGCTCCGCTCTTCACTGCGGATCGCATGAGCTGTTTTCTGACAGGGATACGTTCCATCTGTGCGACTAAAGGGCCTCTCTCGTTCGACGGCGAGCCGGAGGTGGCGATTCCATCGCGTGATTTGAATGCGGTAAAAACGGCGATTGATAGTCGAAGGCTGGCCGTCGTTCTGATCGGTGTGCATGATACCCTGGGTGTCATGGAACAGCGACAAGCCAGAGCTCCCAACCAAGTTGAGGGTGGTCTCTTTGCCCGCTTCATGTGGAGTAAGGTATTCGAGAATTTTCAAGGCAGTGAAAAACTTCTGACCCATGCAGAAAAGGATTTGGACGTGCTGCTGCACCACAGCTCGTTTCTTCCGGACGGTACCGACACCGAGCAGGCGCAATATAACATCGGGTTCCCGGATCATTACACGCAGATGAAGAATTGGTGCCCGCAGGCACCCTGGCTGCCGGATCTTGAACGGGCTGCGCGTCTGCGCGAACGCTATGTGTTCTCCCTCCTCCGATGGCAGATCAATCCGCAAAACAGAGGCCGTTCCATAGCGATGTGGCCGCTGTTGAGTAATCAGACGGACAGGGAATGGACGACTAAGCCTCTCCCGGATCTGAACGATCCGGTGGTCGCGGCAATTGATCAGGCGATGAAGGGCAACGGAAAGGGGCCGGCTTTCACCTCGATCTACTTTCCCTACGGTGGCTATGTGGTATCCCGCGCGGGCTGGGGCAAGGACGATGTTTATCTCTTCATGAAAAACGCCCGCGTCCCCATCGGCCACAGCGACCCCGCCTTCAACGGCGTACAGATCGGAGCGTTCGGCGAGACGATGATCATTCGTTCCTATGAGGGGCGCTCTTACAATGCAGGCACACCCGAGAGCTCTTATGCGGGAAGTTCGTTCTCGGCCAGCACGGTGGCGGAGGTGGATGGCCTCCTCTCTGAGTCTCCCGACCTGCCTGGACCCGCTTGCGAAAAAATCCTGCCGCATCGCTGGCATACCAGTGATCATTTCGACTTCTCGGAAGGGCTGGTCAACCGCTGGGCTACCGCCGGAACAACCGATGCCCAGTGGAAGCCGCAGGCCTACAAGACCGGCATCGAGCACCGGCGCGAGGTCATTTTTCTCCGCAAGCTTGGCACGTTCATCATCACCGACCGAATGAAAGCGGGGGACGGCAAGCAACATGCCTACACGCAGACATGGAATTTCAACGACACCTTTAGCAAAGACGACGTGAGTGCCGACGAAGCAGGGCAGCGGATTGTTACGGCGCGTGAGAAAGGCCCGAACATCGCGCTGCAACAGTTTTCGGCGCAGCCGCTTACCTACGAGAAATATTACGGTTTCCGCGACGAAACCGCCAAAGCCGCCTACGGTTGGAAGGGTAAAGGCGTGCCAAAACCCGACGTTCATGCCAAATGGAAAGCCGTTGGGGACAACCTCGTGGTCACGCTTGTCCGTCCGTTTGCGGGTGCCGCGGATAACGGATTGAAGCAGATGAAATCCTTGACCGGTAACGGTTCGACCGGGTTCCTCGCCAAACTGGCCGACGGAACAGCCATCGAATATCTCGCCCAGAACGATACGGGTGGAATCAACCTGCCGGGCACGATGGTCACAGGCCGAGCAATCCTGAGGGTTTCATCGCGGGATGGCACGGTGCACGGCGTCGCGCTCGACTGCGAGTCGCTCAACGGCGCGCCTGCCCCGCTGCGCAACTTCGAGTTCACCATCGCAAACGGGAAGGTGAATCCCGTTGCAAAAATCGAGGTGCCCGAGACGTTCCGCTGGGAGGAGACGGACAAGGGCATGATCCCCGTATATCAATGATTAAACACAAGGGGACAGACCTGCTGTGTTCACCACGACTGTTAGAAAATCAAAAACTTGTTTCAACTATTGCCCTTTCACTTAGTTTCCGTATGGAGAAACATAACTTACTTAAAGACATCCTAAAAAACATCATCCTTCTTCTTTCTGCCCTAGTGTTGAGTCCATTGAATGCAGTGGAACCAGCGCAACCATCAGGTGTTTCCCGGGATGGCGAAGACCGATGCCCCACCGGGTCGCTGGGACTGGATCCGGCCCGCAATTATATCCCGCTCGCGGGTACCTGGAGCTTTGCCTTGGATCCGAAAGGCACTGGGGAGAACGGAAAATGGTTCAGCCGCGACCTGGATGACACCGTGTCGCTGCCGGGAACGAGCGCCCAGAACCGGAAAGGCCCGAGGGCGCAGCCGACCGAAAATGTCATGGAACTCAGTTCGGAATATCCCTACGAAGGCGTCGCTTGGTATCAGCGGACGGTTCAGGTGCCGGCCGACTGGCAGGGGCGGACGGTGGAACTTTTTCTGGAGCGCACCAAGTTGACCAAGGTCTGGCTGGACGAGGTATGTCTTGGCGAACAGGACGCGCTGGGCGTGCACCAGGTTTATCGGCTGGGCGAACTTTCTCCGGGCCCGCACCGACTGACGGTCCGGGTGGACAGCAAAACCCTGCCGCCCGCCATTTCAGGGCACATGGCCAATACCAGCACCCAGACCAAATGGAACGGCATCATTGGCGATTTGCATCTGGCCGCCCGGGAGTCGGTCTGGATTCAGTCGGTCCGAGTGATTCCGGACGTCGCTCACAGGAGCGCAACGGTGATCTTCACGCTCAGCAACCTCACCGCCCAGCCGCAGCCGGGGAAAGTGGTTTTATCCGCCAAACCGTTCAATGTGCCGGAGGCCAGGACGTGTTCGCCGGTCGGCCTTACCAATGCATTCACGGCATCGCCGGGGGGGACGACCGTTTCCATGGTGCTGCCTTTGGGGGCGCAGGCGCTGTTGTGGGATGAATTTCATCCGGCGCTTTACCGTTTGGATGTGACTCTCCAGAGCGCCGCTGTTGCTGGAAATAGTTTTCAGCAAACCTGTCGCGAAGAGTTCGGTCTGCGGGAATTCAAAACTCGGGAAGGCCAATTCACCATCAACGGCCGGGCCACGATGCTCCGGGGCAAGCACGATGCTCTGGTGTTTCCGTTGCTGGGCCATCCGCCAATGGATGTGGACTCATGGGTGCGGGTGTTCACGGTGGCCAAGACCTATGGGATCAATCATTACCGGTTTCACACCTGCACCCCGCCGGAAGCGGCGTTTGCGGCGGCGGACCGCGTGGGCATCTATCTTCAGCCGGAATTGTACAACGGCAATTATTTGAACGAGAATTCCCTGACTTACACCCGGGCGGAAGCGCTGCGGATTTTAAGCGCCTACGCCAACCATCCGTCGTTCGTCATGCTTTCGCTGGGCAATGAGATGTCTCCGGGGCGGGAAATCCGCGCGCGACTTATCGCGGAACTCCGGCAGGCCGATCCCACCCGCCTGTATGCACAGGGATCGAACAATGAGTTTTCCCATCCCAAACTGGCGGCGGGCGATGATTATTGGACGACAGCTCGGACGGTGGGGGATTCCGCCGACCATGCCGTCCGCGGTTCTTTCGCGCATGCCGATCTGCCGCTGGGTCATATTCAGCGTCTGCGTCCGGCCACAACCTATGATTACTGTGAAGCGATCAAAGGAGTGCCCGTTCCGGTGATTGGCCATGAAGTGGGCCAGTTTGAGGTCTTCCCGGATTTTCGCGAGCTTCCGCAGTACACCGGCGTGCAAAAGCCCTGGAATCTGGAAACATTCCGTCGCCGTCTGTTGGTCGCCGGGATGCTGGATCAGGCCGGTGACTTTATGGCGGCTTCGGGTGCGCTGGCGGTGCAATGCTACCGGGAGGATATCGAAGCGGCGTTGCGGACCCCGGGCTTCGGCGGTTTTCAACTGCTGGATCTCCAGGATTATCCGGGGCAGGGCTCGGCGCTGGTTGGCGTCCTAAATGCCTTCATGGAAAGCAAGGGGCTCATCACCCCGGAGGCCTGGCGGCAGTTCTGCGGACCGGTGGTGCCCCTGGCGCGAATGGCAAGCTATACCTGGACCAATGGCCAGACATTCTCTGCCAAAATCGAAGTCGCGCAGTATGGCCCGGAGGATTTGAAAACTCTGCCGCTGACCTGGAAGCTGGTGAATACCCACAACGAGACCGTGGCTCAGGGCAAATTGCCGGCGCAGGATTATGGTTCCGGCCTCATCTCCGCGGGCACGGTCACGATTCCACTCGCCGCGCTGCCGTCGCCCGCCCGCTATCAGTTGCAACTGCGCCTGGGCAAGACCCTCTATCAGAACAACTATCCGCTCTGGCTTTATCCGGATCGGGTGGACATCACACCGCCGCCCTCAGTGACGATTCGCCAGGTTTGGGATCGTGATACGCAGGCCTTGCTGCGGGAGGGCAGGACGGTGCTGCTGTTGCCCCTGCCCGAAACGGTGCCGGGCGTGGAAGGATTCTTCGCCAGCGACTTCTGGTGTTATCCCATGTTTCGTAGTATTTGCGAAAGAACAAAAAAACAGGTTGCTCCGGGGACGCTGGGATTGTGGATAGACGCCGGGCATCCGGCCCTGTCAGGTTTCCCGACGGAGAGTCACAGCGACTGGCAATGGTGGGATTTGGTGATGGGAAGCCGCGCTCTCATTCTGGACGCCACTCCCGCGAGTTATCGTCCGATCATCCAGGGCATTGACAATTTCGAGCGAAACCACAAGCTGGGCTATCTTTTTGAAGCAAAGGTGGCTCAGGGGAGGCTGATCGTTTGTTCGCTGGATTTGTTGAGCAAATCGGACAGCCCCGTCGCCCGGCAGATGCTCCACAGCCTGCAGGATTATGCAGCCGCGAATAATTCACCCCGGACTGAACTCACTCTGGAAATGGTGAGCGCAATTTTTGACCGACCGACAGCCGGCAAACGACAGAACCCTGACGGTTCATTTTCCGAGTTCTTTGACCGGAAATAAAATCATGAAACTGAAACTCATTCCCTCCACGGTTCTGCTGTTAGGCGCTTCGGTGCTGGCGGCGGCGGCCCAGACCAAAGCTCTACACCTGCCGCCGGTCGCCGCCGGCCCTTTCCAGCCCACCTGGGAATCCCTGGTCAACTACCAGACGCCGGAGTGGTTCCGAGACGCCAAGTTCGGCATATGGGCGCACTGGGGGCCGCAATGCGAACCCGAGCACGGCGACTGGTACGCCCACAATATGTACATGCAGGGTGGCCGCGATTACAAATTTCATCTGAAGGAATACGGCCATCCCTCCACCTTCGGGTTCAAGGATGTGATTCATCAGTGGAAGGCGGCGAATTTCGATCCGGACAAGCTGCTCGCGTTCTACAAAGAAAACGGGGCGAAATATTTCATGGCGCTGGCCAGCCACCACGACAACTTCGACCTGTACAACTCCAAGTATCAACCCTGGAATTCCGTCGCGCTCGGACCGCAGAAGGACTTGGTCGGCGGCTGGGCCAAGGCCGCACGCAAGCTCGGCCTGCGTTTCGGTGTGAGCGTACACTGCTCCCGCGCATGGTCCTGGTACGAAGTGGCTCAAGGCGCCGACACCAACGGGCCGCTCGCCGGCGTGGCTTACGACGGAAAACTGACCAAGGCCGACGGGAAAGGGCAGTGGTGGGAGGGCCTGGATCCCCAGGATCTGTACGCCCAGAACCACCAGCCCGGCGCCAAGGTGGACTGGAGCTGGGATCCGGCCAAGGGCAGCAGCACGCCGGACGCGGCGTATATGGAAAAATTCTTCAAGCGCACACAACAACTATGGGATGACTATCAGCCGGACCTGATATATTTCGACGACGACGTCCTGCCCTTCAGCGGCGTGACGGATGAGGTAGGGCTCAAGCTCGCCGCGCATTTTTACAACTCCAGCATCCGCCTCCACGGCCATAACGAGGCCGTCATGAACAACAAGAAACTGAGCGAGATGCAGCGTCAGGCCATGGTGTATGACATCGAGCGAGGCAAGGCTTCGGAGATTTTGTCGCTGCCGTGGCAGACCGACACCTGCATTGGCGTCTGGCATTATGATCGCGAGCGTTTGGAAAAGCGTGATTACAAATCAGCCGCGTCGGTCGTCCGCATGCTTGCCGACATCGTTAGCAAAAACGGCAACCTGATGTTGAACGTGCCGCTGCAGCGCGACGGTCAGCCGGACGCCGAAGAAATCAAGATCGTCAGTGAAATCGGAGCCTGGCTGAAGGTCAACGGCGAGGCTATTTACGCCACCCGGCCATGGAAAACGTTTGGCGAAGGCCCCTCTACGGTGACCGAGGAAAAAGGCCATATCGCAGGCCAGTTGGATGTGCAGAAAAAGCAATTCACCCCCGAGGACATTCGCTTCACCCAATCCAAAGACGGCCAGACGGTTTACGCCATCGTTCTGGAAATCCCCGCCGACGGCAAGGTCACGGTCAAATCGCTCGCGGAAAACTCCGCCCAATGGCCGGGTAAAATTGGCAGGGTGCAACTGATCGGCGCGGACAGCGACTTAAAATTCACCCGCGACGGCGACGGCTTGCACATTGCGCTGACGGAAAAAATGCCAACGGGCATCGCTTTTGCCCTCAAAATCCAATCGCCCTCCTTCCAACCATAAAGATGCCTGCGCCAAGCGAATTTCCGACCAGATCAAACTCTATGTTACGTTCAAACATCATCCTTCTTCTTGCCGCCCTAGTGTTGAGTCCGTTGAATGCAATGGAACCGGCGAAAACTTCTGTCGTTGGTCCGATCGAGGGCGGTGCGTTTCTGCTCGATGCGGAACACGCCATGTGGCTCAAGGGCGGGCCCAACGCTCCCGCTGTGGCACCGCGCCTCATGCCTGTGTTGGATGGCGACGGGTTCGCGGCGACGCAGGCCCTCGCGCCGGTCTCAGCGACGGACGGCGCACTGGCATGGACGATTCAGACGCCGGAGGCTGGTCGGTATCTGGTAACGCTGGAATTTAGCCAGGGACGGGACGGCAACGGATTCAAAATGAGTTTAGGTGAACAGTCGCTGACCGGATTTGCCCCCGGCACTCGCGGCATGGCGCTGTACGAGCTGGGCGAACTCGATCTTGCCAAGGGACGCCAGACACTGGCGTTGGTCGGGACGACGGCTCCGGGGAATACTTGGATGAGTGTCGGCTCGATTTATCTACGACCGGTAGCACATCGTTCCATGACTCGGCCACAAATCCGGGCGGCCATCGCTCAGCACAAGCCGCGCAAGCTGCCGGCGGAACTTATCATTCCTACAGTTTTTAGCGATCACATGGTGTTGCAGCGCGGGATGCCGGTGCCGGTTTGGGGACGCGCCCCGGCTGGAACGGAGATCACGGTGAAGTTTGGCCACCAAACCAAGCTGACCAAGACCGATGCCGGTGCCCGATGGATGGTTCGTCTCGATCCGATGGAGGCGAGCACTGCGCCGATGGAGCTTAGCATCGCAGCCGCCGGTTCAGAATCCAAAATCCAAACTCGGAAATTCGCGGATGTGTTGGTGGGCGAGGTTTGGTTCGGCTCCGGCCAGTCGAATATGGAAGTGTCGGTGAAGTTCCTGCCGCAGCAGGCAAAACCGGAACATCCTTACGAGTGCGATGAGGATACCAAGTCTCTGCTCGAAGCCGGATGCGATCCGCTGATCCGGATTTCGGCAGTGACGAAGGAGCATTCCAAGTTGCCCGCTTGGGCCGTGTTGACCCACGAAAATTGCCAAGATGTGCCGGCACTGATGTCGAGCGTGGCGGTTCTGCTACGGAAGAAGTTGGATGTGCCGATCGGTCTGGTGATCCGCTGCGAGGCCTCCTCCCCTTCTGGCATTTGGCTGAGCCGCGACGCCGTGGAGAGTGATCCGGAGATCCAACGGCAGTGGCACGAGTATGCCGCGAACGAGTACCCGAAACTGGTGGCCGCTTATCCCGAAAAACTGAAGGTGTGGGAGGCAGCGGTCATTCAGGCAAAGGCGGCAGGCCAACGCGAACCGGTCAAGCCCTATGCACCGGTGCGGGACGGGCTCTTTTACCAGGGCACCGGTCGCAACTATTCCGATCGGATCGCCAATGCGATTCCGTTCGCCATACGTGGCATTGTCTGGGATCAGGGCGAGAGCGGGACAGGGATTCCCGGGGCCGACCAGTCGGCGATCATGCCTGCGCTGGCGCGGGAATGGCGCGCGGGCTGGGGGCGGGGCGATTTGCCCTTCGTCTATGTGGACAAGAAATGCCTGACGCCAATCCACCGGGAGGCGATGGCCAAACTGCCCGCCACGGCCCGGGTTGATTATCAAGGCTTGAGCACCATCAATCACCCGCCAGACAAGGCCGCTTATGCCCGGCGCGTGGTCGAACAGATCGAGCGGCTTGTTTACAACCAGAAGATTAAAGCAAATGAATAAACCAAAACTCACGAATGTTGTGTTTCGGATGGTCCCCATTTTTGCCTTTGTCGCGATGGCTTATGGCGAGGCTCCGCCGTTGCCGTCAAAAATAGCCCCCACTACACCGGCTGAGGTGACGGAATTGCTGAAACGGGCCGATGAAGCCGGGGCGTGGCGAAAGGAGTTGGTTGCCCGAATGTCTTCGGCTCGCAACGAGTATAGTCGTGCGCTGGCCAAGCTGCGCGGCGGAGCGTTCAAGGGCGTCGGCGGATGCGAGGACGCGGATTACAAGCGGCTCGCAGCGGCCATGGCTGATTTGGATGCGCAGATGAAACTGAAACGTGAGGCCATTGGGGCGGCGACGGGGAAGGTTGGCGGCAAGGATGAGCGTGCGGCTTGTGAGATTGAGGCGCAACGGTTGCGGGTTCGCAAGGATGCCGCCCAATCGGAACTGGATAGGTTCATCCTGAACTGGTCGCTGAAGGCACCGTCAGCTAAAGCAGAGGCGGAACCGGTACAGGCGCTTCAGTACAAGGCAGTCGAGGCGGAGAAGCAGCTGCATGCGTGGGACGCCCGGGTGTTGGAATCACACGCCCTGTTGGACGGTTTCTGTGGGCGCCAGAAGCCAGCCGGATTTGATCTGACCCATGTGCGGGAGCTGACCTTGCCTCCGCCCGCCGACGCTGCCCGGCGCCAAGCGGAGTTCGCCCATCGCAACGATGCCGCTGGTCTCGAAGCGTTGGCGCACCGGTTGTTCCGATCCTTGGACGAAAAAGCGCCGGGGCTGGAGAAGCCGTTCGCATTTTACCGGGAAAAGCAGTTCGCCGCTGCGCTCGATGCGTTTCGGGATTATTTCTTCGACAAACTGGCGCATCTGGAGAAATACGGCGTCACGCCGACTGCCGTGATCACGGACGAGCGGCCGCCACTCGGCACGCCAATGACTAATCCTGAATGGATTGAGGATGCCATGCGGGGAGTGGCGACACAGCCCAATCGGAATGTGAGTTCGACGGAGTTGCTCAAGATTACGGTCGGCGAGCCGGGCGCGGTCCATTGGGCGTATGTCCCGGCCAGTCCGTTGACGGCCCGGAAGATGCCGGTGTGGCTGGAGGTGATGCGGCAGTTCCACCTTTTGGAACCGGATGGGAGTGACACCACCGACGGCCTGCGCTGCTGGCTGATAGATGCTTACCAGGTCACTGGTGAAGCGAAATATCTGAAGCGCTGGGCGGAATACATGGATGACTGGGCGCTTAACATGCAGCGGGATTTCAACGCCCTGCCAGTCGGGAATATGGCTCCAGAAGGCTACGATCCCGTCGCCATCCGGAAGGATGCCCGGCAGGCCCCTTATTGTTGGAATGTTCGCTGGTACCCGACGCTGATCCCTCGTCAGATGGCGATGTTCGTGACCCGGCTGCGGGCACTGGTGTTGCTCCATCCGGAAACGGTGCGCGCGCTGCCATCGGCCACGCTGGCCCGGGTCTTGTTGACGGGGATCGACGAGTATCTTTCGCCCAACGTTCTGGTGGCGCGTTCGACCCGGTTTAACTGGAACATGATGGGGATGAGCTTCAATGTCCGCAACGGGATGCTGCTGGGTGAGTTCAAGCAAGCCCAGTGGGTCGGACGTGAGACGGCCCGGGTCTTCCAAAACCACGCCACGTTCTCATTCATGCCCGACGGTGGTTATGTGGAGTATACCGACGAGGGGCATCAGGGCATCTGGTTGGAGCGTGCCTGCACGGCACTCCAACTCTGGCAGGCGCAGCCGTCGGCTTGGTTCGACACGACGTTCAAGGAGGAATTCAAGGAGAGCATCACCCGCAACGGCGAATTCTTCCTGCGGCATTTGAAGCCGGATGGCTATCGGCATCGCGACGACTACCGGTCGGCGCAAACGGTGTACGTCGGACACCAGGTATGGGTGTTCGGGCCGAGATCGCTGGATGAGGCCGAGCCGTGGGTGACGGATCAACCGGAGCCGCAACGGATTCTCAGCACGGTGTTTGGCGATGGCGAGGCTGGCACGCCGACCCACCTGTCGGATGTGATGCCCTGCCTGGGCGAGTTCATGCTGCGCGGCGGCTGGGGAAAGGATGATTCGTTCCTCTATATGCACTCGGGGCGAACCCCCAACAGCAATAACGACGAGGATTGTAACGGGTTCAAGCTCCACAACTTTGGCCGACATCTGCTGACCGCCCAACCGGTCTACGTGGATGGCCGGACCCAGAACCAGCATTTCAAGCTCGTTGACAACGTCGGAGCGAAAACCTCCTTTCTGACTTACTCAGACGGCCTGCCAATCCAGGGCAGGTGGCACACCAGCCCGCAGTTCGACTTGGCGGAAGGGGTTTACGAAGGTGCTTACGAGGACCGACTTGGGCGCGGCTACGCGTCGACCTTCCACACTGGAGCATCATATGACTTAAAACCTCTACAACGCAGTCTCGGTCTGCCCGCCGTCACTGATGTCCAACGCCACACCCGGCAGATCTTCTTTATCCGGCAACCGGCGGCCTGGATTGTGGTGGATCGGATCCGGACAGCGGCGAAACACAGGTACGAGGTGCCGTTTGAGCTCTATACGCCGGTCGATAAGGTGGACTGGCTGCGTCGGGACAGAACAGGGATTCCGAAGGTTGGCGAACGCGCGACAATCGACGAATCAGGCCGCATCATCCGGACGGATAACCCGGGTTTTCCCAAGGTTTCGATGCAACTCTTCTCCACCAGTGCCGTTCGGGCCGAGTTCGATCCGAAATCGCATGACGTGGCGCACAAGGACGCCGGCGAGATTATCAACGCCGAGAACGCGTGGTCAAAGAATCGACCCGAAACGCGGGTGCTGATGGCCTTTGTGCGGCGAACACTGGTGAAATGGAAAGGCGAAGGCGACCAACTGCTGGTGACCTTCATCACCACCGCCCCAGCCGATGCCGATGCGTCCGCCGCTTGGAAGGTGACGGGTGACGGCGCCGCATTCGAGGCGGTCGCGCCGGACGGTTCCGTGGTTCAGTTTGCTGCGAGCGCTAGCCCCACGGCACTCAAGGTCGGCGAGGCCTCCGCAGAGGCCGACACTCTGTTGATGGTGACACCGAAGGGGGGCGTGGCGCGAGGAATCGCTCTGGGCGCCCGGTCACTTAGCTGCGCCGGCAAGACACTTGCCTTGGGTGCCGACAGCGTCGAATTCGCGGCTGGGGCGCACCCTGCTGTCATGCGGGAGATTCATGCCCCGATCCAGCCGGTGACCTTTTCACCGGGCGTGAACGTGTTCACTGAGTCGGTCAACGTGGCGATGGTCTGCGCGACGCCGGGTGTGCAGATCCGCTACACGCTCGACGGCAGCGAGCCGGCACTGGGATCGACCCGCTATGAGAAACCGGTTCGACTGACGGAGACTGCCACGGTCCGCGCCATTGCTGTCCGGCTCGGAGCGAAGGATCTGCGCTGGCCGCTGGATCCGGGTTTTGCCACCATACCGACCCGGGCGGTCTTCACCAAACAATCGCTAGCCGCTGCTGCGAAGCTTGGCGAAACAAAGCCGGGACTGGCATGGGAGTACACTGAGGGTCAGCCATTTGCTCTGGTCGCCAGCAGCGAAGTTCTGCCAGCGCAGAAATCGGGCGTCACAGAGAATCTGTTCGACATTTCCATGCACAAGTCCGGACCCGCGTTCGTCGCCCGCTACGAAGGATATCTGAACGTCCCGGTCGACGGCGTGTACACCTTCCACGCCCCGCGCGAGTTTGTGATCCCCGACTGCGATCCGGGCTACGACCTGCGGGTGTTTGTGGATGGCCAGGAATGGTGGCCGACAATGCGATGGCACGCGCTCGGAACCTGGTCGCGTGCGCTGGCCACAGGTCCGCACAAGTTTCGCGTGATCTTTGTCGATACGCGGACCCAACCGTACAAGCATGAGACTTGGCAGAACTGGCCCAATCTCGATGTGCTTTGGAAAGGAACCACCCCGGTGCTGGAGGTCAGCGGTCCCGGCATTAGCAAACAACCGTTGCCAAGCGGGTGGCTGTTGCATATAACGTGAAAAGTAAATCCATATCCTACATCATGAAACATACCCACACACTCCTTACCTCCCTGCTGGCGGCATCGCTGATGCCCGTGCTCCATGCGGACGACTATATTTCGGTCGGCACAGTCCCTGCCAAGGAACTCCCGCCGACTGGCCCGGGCAAGTTCGAGGCCACGGATGCCTCGCTGAAGCAGTACCAGTATCCCGAGTGGTTCCGCGACGCGAAGCTCGGTTTCTGGTCCCACTGGGGACCGCAGGCCGTGCCTCGTCATGGTGACTGGTACGCCAGGAGATTGTACATCGGTGCCGGCTATGTGGATCCAAGGAAAGGAACGGTTGCCAAAAATAATGATGCCGACTACGACGACCACTTGAGCCGCTACGGGCATCCCAGCGAGTTCGGTTACAAGGATATCATCCCCCTCTGGAAGGCGGAGAAATGGGATCCCGATGCCCTGATGGTTCTCTACAAGAAGGCCGGCGCGAAATACTTCGTCAGCATGGGAACCCATCACGACAACTTTTTCCTCTGGGACTCGAAGCTTCACAAGTGGAACGCCACCCAGATGGGGCCGATGAAGGATGTCGTGGGCCTCTGGCAAAAAGCCGCCAAGGCCAATGGTCTCCCCTTCGGTGTCTCCGAACATCTCGGTGCGAGCTACACTTGGTATCAGCCCGCCCATGGCGCCGACTTGAACGGTCCCAAAAAAGGGATTCCCTATGACGGAAGCGATCCGAAGTATCAGGATCTTTATCACAAAAAGGCTGCCCCGGATGACTTTGCCTGGCTGACCAAGGATCCCGAGAATCAGAAGGAATGGAACGCCATGATCCGCGAACTCGTCGACAAGTATCATCCCGACCTTCTCTACTCGGACAGCAAGCTTCCCTTCGGCGATGTGGGTCGCAACATGATCGCTCACTTCTACAACAGCAACGAGTCCTTCAACGATGGCAAGCTGACCGCTGTCTACAACTGCAAGGAACCCTCCGATGGTCGCTTCGTGCAGGATCTCGAGCGAGGAGTGAAGGATGACATCAGCCCCTACCCCTGGCAGACCGACACCTCGATCGGCGACTGGTTCTACCGCACGGGTCAGAAGTACAAGAGCGCGGCCGAGGTCACCGCGATGCTCTGCGACATCGTCAGCAAGAACGGTAACCTGCTCATCAATATCGTCCAGACTCCCGAGGGGAACCTCGAACCCGACGTGCTCGCGATCGTCGATGGCATCGGCAAGTGGACCGCGATCAACGGCGAGGGAATCTACGGCTCCCGTCCGTGGAAGATCTCCGGAGAGAATCCCCAGGTTGCCAAGCCTACGGGCACTCCCAACAAGCGTGGCGAGCAGTTCAACGAAGACAGCAGGCTCAAGACCACGGCACAGAACATCCGCTTCACGACCAGCAAGGATGGCAAGACCCTCTATGCCTTTTGCCTCGGCCAACCGAAGGGGGATCTCGTGATCAAGGCGCTCGGTTCAGCCTCGGCCAAACTCGAGAAGCCGATTGCCTCCGTCACCATGCTCGGCGGTTCGGGTGATCTCCAGTGGAAACAGAACGCCGACGCGCTCGTCATCACCAAGCCCGCTTCGGTACCCCTTCCCGGAATGCCCGCCGCCTTCAAAATCACCTTCAAGGAATAATGAAAACGAAGGGAACAATCATGAAACACCCCCTGACACTCTTCGCCGCCTTGCTGCTGGTGCCCTTTGCCGCGGCGGAGCCAATGCCGCCATCCGTTGTGACGCCGCTCCAAGACGGCGCGTTCCTGCTCGATGCGGAACATGCGGTCTTGCTCAAGAGTGGTTCCAGCGCTCCTGCTGTGGCACCAACCCGGTTGGTGCCGCTGCCTGATGGCGACGGATTCCCGGCGACACAGGCACTCGCTCCGGTGGCCCCGGATGAGGGCGCGCTGGCCTGGACGATTCAGGTGCCGGAAACCGGTCGGTATCTGGTAACGCTGGAGTTTAGCCAGGGACAGCACGGCAACGGATTCAAACTAAGTGAGGGCGACCAGTCGCTAACCAGCTTTGCGCCCGGCACCCGAGGTCGCATGGTGCTGCAAGAGTTGGGCAAACTCGATCTTGCCAAGGGACAGCAGACACTGACGTTGGCTGGTACGATGTCGGTTTTTAGGAACGCTTGGATGAGTGTTGGGTCCCTTTATCTAAGACCGGTCTCGCAACGCTCCATGACTCTGCCGCAAATCCGGGCGGCCATCGCCAAAACCAAGCCGCGCAAGCTGCCGACGGAACTGCTGATGCCCGGGGTGTTCAGTGACCATATGGTGTTGCAGCGCGACATGCCGGTGCCGGTCTGGGGACGCGCTCCGGAGGGGACGGAGATCACGGTGACGTTTGGCCATCAAACCAAGCACACCAAGGCCGATGCCGATGCCCGGTGGATGGTGCGACTCAATCCGATGAAGGCCAGCGCCGACCCGACGGATATGAGCGTTACCGCCACCGGTCCGGGACCCAAAAGCAAAAATCTTAAATTCGCGGATGTTTTGATGGGCGAGGTTTGGTTCGGCTCCGGCCAGTCGAACATGGAAGTGGCGGTGAAGTTCTTGGCGAAACAGGCGAAACCCGAAGCGCCGTATGAATGCGATGAGGAGACCAAGTCCCTTCTCGAATCAGGCTGCGATCCCCTGATCCGGATCTCGGCGGTGACGCGTGATCATCTCCAGTCGCACGGTTGGGTCGCGTTGACCCGCGAAAATTGCCAGGATGCGCCGGCCCTGATGTCGAGCGTGGCGGTTCTCTTGCGGAAGCAACTGAAGGTGCCGATCGGTGTGGTGGTTCGCTGTGAGAGTTCCTCCCCTTCCGGTATTTGGCTGAGCCGCGACGCCGTGGAGAGTGATCCAGAGATCCAACGGCAGTGGCGCGAATATGCCGGGAACGAATATCCGAAACTGCTGGCCGCTTACCCCGAAAAACTGAAGACTTGGGAGGATGAGGATGCAAAAGCGAAGGCGACCGGTCAACGTGAACCGGCCAAGCCCAATGCACCCGCGCTGGTGGGGCACGTGTTCCATGGGGATTTCTTCTCCGAAGGCCGATTCGATGAATATGGCCGTAACTATGCGGATCGGATTGCCAATGTGATTCCGTTTGCCGTGCGCGGCATTGTCTGGGATCAGGGCGAGAGCGGGACCGGGATTGCCGGGGCGACCCAATCGGCGGTCATGCCGGCCTTGGTCCGTGAATGGCGCTCCAACTGGGGAGAGGGCGATTTACCCTTCATCTATGTGGACAAGAAAAACTTCACTCCGGAGCACCGAGATGCCTTGGCGAAGTTGTCGGCAACAGGTCGGGCCGATTACCAGGGACTCAGCACCATCAATCATCCGCCGGATAAGGCCGCCTATGCCCGGCGCGTGGTTGAACAGCTGGAACAGTTGGTTTACCGCACAAACAATTACGTTAAATAATCAAAGCCGAATGAAAACACCAATTTCGTTTTACTCCTCGCTACGAAGTTGCACTTCGTAATGCCTTGTCTTCGAAGTTTCACTTCGCAGCCCTCCGTAGGCCGGACAACCCTGCGGCATTACCAAGCATCCAAGAGCGCACTTGTAGTCACGAGAGCGCGTTCGGCGATCACCACCGCGAAGTGCAACTTCGAAGACAAGTGCGTTCCCAAGTGCAACTTGGGAACGAGGGAAAAACCGGGCACATTTTGCCGGGTTTCCGCTCGCCGCCCCAAGAAAAAGCTGCCAGACGCCATAAAAAATGCTTGATGCGCCTTGCGCCGAACCCTCTTTCCCCTCGTTACCAATCTCCTGATTGGTAATGCCAATGTCCCCGAAACTCCGTTTCGTGAACCGTCGATGGCAATGAAGCCGCCCTGTGGCCCGAACGTCTCATTGGCGAGCCACGGTTTGCGAATCGGAGATTCGAAGACAAGTGCGTTCCCAATCTGGAGATTGGGAACGAGTCCCTAATGTTGGTGGTTCGGGGGCGTGTTGGCACGGCGGCGGTGGCGCAGCTCCGAAGATGGGTACGTTACGAAGCCAAGCGTCCGTAACGAGGGGGCGAGAGCGAAAGTGTGAAAGAGAGCGAAAGCCTCCGCTTGAACTGTTCCGCGCTTTCGCCGATGGTATGCACCCATGATTCTTGAAACCATTCCCGATGTGAACCGGTTGACGGCTGCCGAAAAGCTCCTGCTGGTCAGTGAGCTTTGGGACGACCTGGCGGCGCACCCGACGGAAGTTCCCGTCTCTCGCGAACAGATCGCCGAGCTTGACCGCCGAATGGAGGCTTACCGGCGCGACCCGAGCCAGGTGACCTCGTGGGAGGCCATTCAACAACGCATTCTCGGCAGGACTCCCCAGCTGTGAGTGAGTTGGTCTTTCTTTTTTCCGCCGACGCCGACATTCAGTCCGCGTACGAGTTTTACGAAGCGTGTCAACCGGGCCGTGGCGGGGTGTTCATGCGTCATCTCGATGCGACGCTTGGGCGGATTCGGAGTTTCGCTGAGATTGCGCCGCCATTCCACGAGGCTTATCGGCGGATGCTCGTCCATGGTTTCCCGTATGGAGTTTTCTACGTGGTTGAGGGGCGGCGAATCATTGTCGCGGGAGTGATGGATCTCCGGCAAGACCCCAAAACCATCCGCCGCAGATTGCGCTGAAGAGACGCTGCCGCCGAATCCGCCACCGCCGATCCGCTGGAGGTGAGAGACCATCGGCTTTATTCTCGTGACGCAGTTGCACTGCGTCACGCACCTGTCTTCGAAGTTGCACTTCGCGAATCGTCGCGAGCATGTCGCGCTTTCGAGGAATCAGGGCGCGACCGGCGGCCGGGGAGAAGCGCATTCGAGAGAAGGGGGGCGTGATCGGCATCCGGCGCTTGCGAAGTGCAACTTCGAAGACAAGTGCGTTCCCAAGTGCAACTTGGGAACGAGGGAAGTGCGTTCCCAAGTGCAACTTGGGAACGAGGATCTGTTCATTGTAATAAGGAGTTGGCGCCAAGAGGGCGGTAAACGAAGTTACGGAATTTGACTTCGCCGGACCCTGCCGAAAAGACGCCGGGACGCAGGCTCAGGAACTTGCCGAAGGTGTTATGGTTATAGCCGCTCACGTCGAGCGCATTTGCAATCGGCACGTCTTTCCACGGCTCGCCCGGAAGCTGGATTTTGCAGACCACGTCATAATGATCGCAGACGATTTTCAGCCGCGCGCGGCGGACACCGGGCGTCTTGCTTCCCACTTTGAACACGCCTCGCTGCGCGAACGATATGCCTGCCTCGCCAATGCCTGCGGCGACGTAGTGCGCGGGATTATAGTACAGGACGAGGCCGCCCTGCGCGGCGCCGACAGTTTCGACCTCGACCTCGATTTCATACGCGCCACCCGGCGCGATGAGGGCCATGGGTGAACAATCCGTCGGCGATTGTCCGAGCGCTTTCAGCACCAGCGCGTGGTCTTCAAACCGAAAACGAGTGGGGTCGAAGGCGCCGTAAAAGGACCATTGCACTCCAAGCGCGGAGCCTTCGAAGGAATCCGACAACGGCATGGGACGCACCGGCGCGTCCGGCAGGTTCGGGCGCGGCGCGGGCTTTGAAGAATCGGCTCCAGGCTCCAGAGAAAGCCAGCCATCGGGAGTCCACGCCACCTTTTGGAGCAGCGCCTGGCGGCCCAGGGGGCGGTTCTCGCGATCGTAAGCGTGGTACACCGTCCACCACTCGCCGGTTTGGGTTTCGAACACAGTGGCGTGTCCCTTCGACCACCACTTCTCGGACCGGTCCCATGTGTGGATGAGCGGGTTGCGCGGAGAATTCTCCCAGGGGCCGAGCGGAGAACGCGAACGGGCGTCCACGGCCATGTGCGTGGTGGATGCGCCGGCGGTGCCGCCCTGCGCGGAGATCAGATGATAAAAGCCATCATGAAAGAAGAGTTTCGGTCCCTCCAGGCAGAATCCTTCGGTTCTCCACCCCTCGGGAATGGGCCATCCGTTATAGACTTTTCGCATCGTCCCGGTGACCGAAAGCCCGTCTGGAGCCAGTTCCACCACATTGCCGTGGGACAGGTAAAGGTAGCGCTTCCCATCCGGAGCGTCGACATGACCGGGATCGATTTCGCCAACCTTCAAATCGATTGGGTCACTCCACGGCCCTTCGATCCGGTCGGCAACGATCGCGCGGTTGGACTGATTGTTGGAAGAGGGATAGTAAATAATGAACTTCCCGTCGCGATGCACCAGATCCGGAGCCCACACGTCGCCATCGTAGCATTTCAGCGCGCGCACGACCGGCTCCCAATGCACCAGATCGCGCGAATGCCAGATGAGCAGGCCCGGCGCCCACACCATCGAGCTGTTGGTCATGTAGTAGTCCGCCCCCACGCGGAGAATGGTGGGATCGCAATAATCGCCGGGCAAAATTGGGTTTGTAAAGGTATCCGCCGCCGCTGCCGCGGTGGCAAAGAGCCCCATGAAAATCGACATTTTTTTGTTCATTATTCTTTTCGGTGTTAACGACCTTCTTACTGCCTGAAATACCAGTCGCCGGGGATCGGGCGCTTCTCCATGCCGGGTCCGGAAACAAGCAGTGTCGGCACATCGCCGTCCCAGACGTAGTGGTCCATTCCGGCGGGGTTGAGCACGGTATAGTGAGTATAGGAGAGAACGGAAATCTTCTGGCCGGGGCGGATATCGGCGAAGTGCATTTTGAACCGATGCACGCCCATCTTCAGCGCAACGGACCAGGTTCCAAGCCCATGAATTCGTGTTCCGGGATACCACTGGTTCAGCCCGAACTTTCGTCCGCCGACGATTTTGTCTCCAAGCCAGACCTGCAAGTCGTAGCCGGGCCAGATATCGCCGTGGATCAACTCATACGGCGCATAAAAGGTATAGACCCCGTCAGCGGGAATCCGCAGGAATCCGGAATAATCAAAGGCGAACGCTTTCTTCTTCTGATCGTTCTTCGGCGAGGTGTCCAGAGCGGCAGCAACGGTTCCGGTCTTGAGCGGCGTCAAGTATGCGGTGCTTAGGAAAAGGAATTTCCAGTCGTCTTCAAAGTAACGGTAATCGAGTCCGCTCTTCAGGCGCTTTGAATCAATGGGGACAGGGTCGGCGCATTGCTGCTGTTGAAAGAACGCCGAACTGACGACGGTCGCCTGCGTTCCCTCCTGGGTCGGCGGGATTTTTGTCAGGCCCGGCCGGCACGCGCGCGCTTTGACTCGCGTGGTGCGATCGATCACAAACGGGGCGGCGTAGAGGGGGGAGTCTGGCGTCGGCTCGGTGTTGTCCAGTGTGTAGTGGATTTGAACCCCTGGCGTGCGGCACTCTAGTTTCACCTCCAGCCTGTCAGCAAACACGTCGCGGCCCGGCAGGATGTCCACCGGAAAGATTGGGGTATAAATCGGGATTGTCTTCGTGATCGCTCCCTGGCGCGCTTCGAATTCGAAATTCGGCGCGGGCAAGGAGACAGTCTGACCTAATAAAGCCATCTCTTTCACCCCAAGCGCCACCCCGCAAACGGCGCCGTCTGGCGCCTCAACCACCAGAAGGGATTCGGCGGTGACGCCAATCCCGCCGATGCTCATGGCCTCTACACCCACGGGGGCGGCGAGGTAGGAAATCTTCGTTCCGTTCTTTCGGGTGAGCGTGAATCCAGCGTCCCGGCCATTGGCAAGCTGAAGCGGTTTTGGCAGGATGATTTCAGCCTTGGCGTCCTTCCGTGGATATAGGATCGTCACGAGTTGCGAGTGCCCTTGCGCATTCCAGGTTGCGCCGACGCGCTGGAAATTAACCAGTCTTTTCTTGGGCTGGTCAGGCGAATTGGCGGAATCCTCGATTGCGCTGTCGTATTTGAGCTTCTCCTGGCCAAAATGAAATATTGAGATGTTGGGTACGCCCGCGGCTTCGGTGTGAATGGCCTGGGCCTGGTCATCGAGCTTGACGCTTGCCGGAGGATATACCGGGTAATGAGTCTTTTCGTCGGTCAGGGGCGAAGGCAACCGCCAGTCCTGCCGGTATTCATGCGGAGCGGAACCGGTCATGCGATCGGTGACGATCCACAACCCTTCCTCCTTGATAGCGTGAAACAAACGGTGATGACTCACGTCACGAATGGCCGTGCGATTCGCCTCGACGATGCTTTCTACAGAATAGGCCCGTGGATGGTGTCCTTCGAAATTTGCGTAAGGACCGGAGTATAACCCCTCACAGAAATCAAAGCTGGCGGAACTGTGCCAGCGCCACTGCGGCGGATCGTACCATGCCGTCCCGAAGCCGCGGTGATTGCTTTGCGGGCGTCCGGCGAACCGATGCTGGTCGCGCCCGTCCACCCGCACGGGCGTCTTGCAGTAGTTGTATGCGGCCACCGCGCCGGTCCAGAAAAAGTCCATGCCCCATGCGGACAGATACACCGCATTATTATTCGCCTGCCCGCGGAACCCGTTCGAGCCCATGCCGGGAATGTGAAAGAACGTTGCGTATGGATCTTCCGGCTTCCATCCCGTGCGTAAGAAATAAAAGCCGCCGTAGGGATACCATTCGGAAGTGTAATCGGGCTCCCGCCCGGTATTGTGCCGCGCGGCAATCTCCAGACGCAACCGGGTATCCGGTTCTTCGAAAAGCTCCGGAACACAATACTGTAGCCGGGAATACATGGGGGTTCCGCGATCGCGCTTGTCGGCGTTGAAACCCACCGGATCCTCACCGTTGGCGCCAATGCTGTGCGCCAGGTAACGGCCGCGGCTGCGTACGCTCTCGAGAAACTCGGTCTCCCATTCCGGCGTGAACCAATCCGTCAAACCACGATTGAAAGCCGGTTTCAGAGCCTCTTTGCGCAGGGTCGTGTAGACCGGCTTTGTCCAGTCCACCCATTCCCAGAGATACCACGGGTCGGACTGGATTTCAGTTCCGTCACGCAGATTGACGACACTGTTGTAACTTTCAAGTCGGTACCGGCCTTCGCGCAGCCAAATGGCCGAATCCTTAAAATCGTTCAGAATCAGCGCGGTCTGGAGCAATTGTCCGGCCCGTTCAACCGACCAGTTTGAAGCGTTGCCCCGCATGAAAACGATCGAGTCGATCAGTAATTCGCGCGTGTACCGCATTAAGAGCCGCGCGAGGGTGTATTCCGAAAGTCCGTCGGCCGCGGGCGGCAGGGTTTTGTAGCACTCGATCATCGTGGCGAGAAACTGTGTCACGAGGAAATTGGCGCTGGCTCCGCTCGGTTGAAGATCGTAGGGACCGTACCGCCCAAAGCCGTCGTGTTGATTCATCGCCCAATCGTCCGCAAATGCCGCCCATTTCTCCATGAGCGCCAGATCATGGCTCACACGGTATTGGGTGAGCAACGGGCTCAAAAAAGCCACGGTATAGAACTGTTCGCTCAGTCCGTCGCCCCAGTCGTACTCGCCCGGGACAGGCGGGAATTGAAAACCCCAGTTGACCGTGCCGGGCTCGCCAAGTGCGATCGTCCGCATCTCCTGGCCATGTCGGCGGGTGACGCAGTTACGCATCAGTTCCTCATACGCGGCGGGGTTGGTAGCACCCCAGCGCAAGTTGTCCTCGATATCGTTCCAGATTGGATCGCCGGCGATCTTCTTTAAAAAATACGGTTTGAATGCTTTCAGTGCTTCCGCGTATTTCTCCGCCTTCACCAAGTCGCTAATCGCTTTCTTTTCCTCCCGGAGCGGCGGCGGAGCCGGGGAGTCCAAATCGATGAGTTCGAAAAATTCACGCCCAAGCCGGCCAATGTTCTCCGGGGAATTGCGCTGTTGAAACGCGATACTGCGTTGGTCGGCATCGCGCGGGATGGGTGGCTGCACGGGCTCTGTTGAGGCACCCACGAGCGGTCCCGCCATCGCTCCCAGCAAGAATAGAGATGCCATGCATCTGCGAACGAGGCAGCAAGTAACGGAAGCAGTTGAGGAATTCGTCCGAATGGGGCGGGAAAATGAATTGTTCACGCCGTGAAGAATTCCATCAGGAAGCCAACTCTGTCAATGCACGTTTCCATATCGTCCGCCTTGGAATTGTCGATAAAACATATTCAAAGACATTCCACTTTCACAAGCTGACACCTCAACCGTCACTCAGCGCTCCCAATGAACTTAATTTTGGGGGCAGGTGCCGAGTCGAAGGGGAGCGCAGGCATCCTGCCTGCATCAGCCGGCATCTTGCCGGCGTCCTCAATGACCGGAGACCGCCCGATGGAACAGCGGCGCGCGCCCATGCCGCTGGCAGGATGCCTGCGCTCCCCTTCGGATCCACGCGCCAATGTTGTTCCTTCGGGCCTTTGCCCCTCGTTACGAAGTTGCACTTCGTAATGCCTTTGTCTTCGAAGTTGCACTTCGCGGACCCGTTGCAGGCCGGACTGCCTCACGCGGTCTGCACATACCGAGAGCACACTTTGAAATGCAACCGTGTCCGGCAGTCACGGCTGCGAAGTGCAACTTCGAAGACAAGTGCGTTCCCAAGTGCAACTTGGGAACGAGCACCCCGCGCCCATGCCTCTGGCAGGATGCCAGAGGCGGCAGGCAGGATGCCTGCGCTCCCCTTCGGATCCACGCGCCAATGTTGTTCCTTCGGGCCTTTTACCCGACATTGTCGGGTTTCTGGGGCTGTAGGCGCGCTCCAAATCGAAGGTGGTTCCTTGGACCGCGCCTACAGCGTGCGCCCCAGCGCACTTTACGGAATGAGAAGGCTCGGCTCCACCAGAACTGCGACAGTCTTCGCCCCCGGGTGCCTTGCGCGCCAAAGAAGATGCTCGACCGCGTTCTCGCCTATCGTGCGGGCATGCAGATCCACCACCGGCGGCGACGGATCCAGGCCGTTTAAAAAGAAACGCTCGTTGTTGCAGCCGACGACCCTCACCTCGCGCCCCGGGCTGATTCCCATTTTCTGAAGCTGGCGATAAATGGAAGGCAGCAGAATATCCTCAGCGAAAATTCCCTTGGGCTGCTGCTTGCCCTCGAGAAGCTTTCTTAAGAGGACTTCCATCTTGGACTCGTCTGTCGAGTGGACGTTGGCGCCACGCACGAGCAGGCCTTCCAAAAAGACGCACTCCGCCTCAAGTCCAAGCCGCCCGGCCTCCGCGACAAACGCCGCCGTTCGAAGATTAAAGAGAAGCGGATCCCGGGTGGTAATGGCGACCGCGTGCGCAACCGAAACGTTGTGCATGTATTCCGCCGCGAGTTCACCGCAACGGACGTCGTTGTAGGTGACTCTGTCGCACCATTGGCCGCCCAGAATCTTGCCCATGAATGTCACGCAGGGCCGATTGGTGATCCACTGGTAGGTCGCAGCTCTAGCAGGTTCGGACAGCAGTAAACATCCATCCACCTTCGGGATAGGGTTTCCCTTCCGGTTCTCACCCTCCGGGGCGAGTTGATGAACAATGCAATTGATCCCATGGCGGCGAAGGGCGGACTCGACCCCGGCCAGCGCATACGCGTAAACCGGCGCAAAATCGCTGATCCACTGAAACCCGATGTTCTCGGGCAACACGATCGCCACCGTGTTCATGCTCCCCATCTTTTCCCGGATCTTCGGGCGGAGCCGCTTTTCCGGCGCTGGGGGAAGATAGCCAACTTTCACGATGGCTTCTTCCACAAGCCGGCGTGTTTCAGGACGAACGAGAGGAGACTGGTTGACCACTCGCGACGCAGTTGCAGTCCCCACTCCCGCCGCTTTCGCGACGTCGGCGATGGTTGGAACACCATGAAATTTCTCCCGGTGCGCGCGCGGACGGATGTTCTCTTTGGGCGGTTGCATGAGTAACCTTAATCAAGGGCGAATCCTCATGCCGCGTCAAGACGGAATGTCCGAATCAACGAAATAATCGAGCTTGTTTCGATAATTTCACGGATGGACGCGGATTTTCGCAATGAAAGAGTTGACGCCAAGAGTGGGTCGATTACGCTTCATCCGAACCGCCACTTCGCCCCCTCGTCCGTAAATTAAACAACCAAAGAGGCAATTTAGCGTGGTTTCTGCCGCCCACAAACGATCAGAGTCCAAATATGAAAGCCCAGAACGCAACTTCGGAAGTCCCAGCGAAGCCTGAGGTGCCGCTTCGCAAGCGCATTCTCTGGGGCATCGGCGGCATGACCGACACGCTGACTTACAACGGGCTCAATGGCATGGTGGACGCCATTTACATCAACGCCATGGGCATGAATCCGACCAGCATCGGTCTGGCCCGCAGCCTGCCGCGCCTGTTCGATCTGCTCACGGACCCGTTGATCGGCCATCTTTCCGACAACACCCGATCGCGCTGGGGACGCCGCCGTCCGTGGATGGCGGTCGGCGCTGTTGTCGCTGCCGCCATTGCCGTCATCATGTGGTATCCGCCGCTCGGCGCGCCGCCGTGGGTTGTCACCGCCTTTGTCGTTTCGATGATGGTGATCCTGTTCACGCTCGGATACTCAATGTTCACCATCCCCTACACCGCGCAGGGGTATGAACTGAGCACCGACTATAACGAGCGCACGCATATCTTGCAGTGGCGCCAGTATGCGATGGCCGGCGTCGGCCTTCTTACCCCATGGCTCATCCCGCTCTGTTTGAAGCTTGAGGGAGCGCACGCCAATGTCACGAAGGGCGCCGAAGGCGTTCACTACGCAAGCTGGATTATAGCCTCGGCCATTTTGTTGACCGCGTGCGCGCCGATCTTCGGCTGCCGCGAAAGCGGCCGGCATCAGGCGGAGAAGAAGACGCGTTTTGCGGAGGCGATCCGGTTCACTCTCAAAAACAGAGCGTTCTGGCCGTTGGTCGCGGGCAATTTCCTCGTTAAGTTTGGGATGATCGTCACTGGCTGCTTTTTTTATTACGTGATGGTTTACAGCGTCAGCAGGGGCGACAACGTCCATGGAACGACGCGCCTTGCCGTTTACTTCAACACTATCAACCTTTCCACGATTCTTGCGATGAATCTGGTGGTTCGCGCAGCGGATCGCATTGGAAAAAAAGGGACTCTGCTTTCGCTGATGCTCTTGAGCAGTGCCGCCTACGCGTCGGTCTGGTTCACGTTGCGCCCGCACCATTCGCAGTGGGTTTCCGGGATTACCTCGTTCCTGTCCGATTCCCTGCGCCTCCCGAATGCGATCGCCGACATCTGGCCCGCACTCTTGACCGGGGCAGCCATTGGCATGTTCTGCAATGCGATGCCACTGGTTATAAATTCGATGCTGGCGGATGTGTGCGACGAGGATGAACTCGCCTGCGGCCAGCAACGCCAGGCGTTCTACAGCGGCGTTTTCGTCACCTGCGACAAGCTTGCGATGGCCTTGGCCATGTTCCTCCAGGGGACACTGGTTGCAGCGTCCGGTTACAGCAGCAAGCTGGTGCAACAGGCTCCCGAGACGATCCATTTCTGGATGAAGGCATTGCTCCTTACACAGCCCACAGGTTTCCTGATCGGGTTTGCGCTGATTTTGCTCTACCCCATCTCCCGCGCACGCGCCCATGCAAACCGCGCTCAACTCGACGCCCGGTCGCTTCGTTAGACCGGAATTTTTTAATTTATCAAACTCAACCATCCAAAACAGCAATTATGAAATACGTCGCCATTTTTCACGCAAACCTGAACTATGCATACCTCACGCCAGACCGGTACGAATTCGTCATTCGCAAGAGCTACGAGCTGACGTTCGACACCATGCGGGAACACTTTCCCGACGTGAAGTTTGTGTTTGAGGCGTCAGGTTACACCATTGAGGAAATTGCCAAACGCTGTCCGGACGTTCTGGAGAAACTCAAACTGGCCATTGCCGAGGGCCGCTGCGAGTTCATGGGCTCGCCCTACGCGCACCCGATGCTGCCCAACTTTCCGGAGGAAGACGGCGTCTGGTCGCTGAAATTCTCGAACGAGGTTTTCGAACGCTATCTCGGTTTTATTCCCAAGAGTTTTTGGAACCCGGAATGCGGTTGGCGATCATACGTGGCCAACCAGGCGCTGGCAACCGGCTACAAGAATGTCATCGGCGATTTTGAAGCCTACAGCCGTTCGTGTGACGCCTCCGGAAAACCGTTGCGCCCGGAGATTTACGAAAAGGAATACACCAAGGAAAAGAAGTTCTACCACTTCGGGTTCAACTACGATTTGCCTGGAACTGAGCGCGCCATTCATTTCCCGTTCAACGACATCGCCGGGGTGCCGAAGGATTCCCTTCGCATGTTCCTGCGCACGGACCGGATTGCGCAGTTTGGCGTCCGATATTTCATGGGGATGGAAGGGTACACCCTGGAGAAATATCTCGGACTGATCGAGCAATACTCGGCGCAGCCCGAGGGCGAATCGGAAGGGGCGCTCATCATTTTCGCCGACGACGCGGAATATGTCGGCACCAACGGATGGTTTCGCCTCAAATTCCAAAACAAGCCCGACAACGTCTTTGAGGAGACGCCGGAATCGAAACAGAAGCTGATTGATCTGATCAACGGCTGCAAGAACCTCGGCGGTTCGTTCACGACGTTTGACGAGGCGTGCGCTCTGCCGCCAATTGTCGAACAGATTACGTTCGACGACGACCGCGCCTGGCACGGCGCGTATGCCTCCACGTGGGCGTCGACGCCGATGGCGCGTCTGCTCCGCCCGTGGCAGGATCTCGTTCGCGAGAAAGTTCATTCCGTCGAACTGCCTGAGGCCCGGCGGAAGGCCGCTTGGTATCATCTAACGAACTCCTACAACTCTGACGGCCAGTGGCCGCCGACGTTGCCCGACGCGCCGCACATCATTCACCCCTTTAACTATTCCTACTGCTTTGAGAACCTTCTCCGGGCCGAGCTTCTTGTCGGCGGCGTGGACCGCTCCCGCCTCACTACCGATCCAATCGTGACGCTCACGGAGATTCTTTCTCTTCAGGAGAATCTAGTGCTTCAGAAAGCGCGGGAATGGCTTTGCTCGGGAACTAACGAGGAAAGGGCGGCGGCGGAAAAAGCGATCATGCTCATCGAGACCCACCGCAACGTCTCTCCGATGAAATCCGTGGAGAAGATTCTCTATCCGTCGGACTATCAGGTTCGAGCGGACGCCCTGTGTGAAGCGCGCCGTCTGGTCGGCGGTGTTAGCATCGAGAAGGTGGAAGACTTCAGCGAGTCCAAGAAATAGCGTTCTCGATAATAGCTATGAAGGAATGTGCATTCACATGCCAGTTGCGGGATGACCCCGAGATCATCCGCCTTTACGACGAATATCACTCCAACGCGTGGCCCGAGGTTCTTGAGAGTCTGTGTGCCACTGGTGTACTCGCAGCCAGAATTTACCGAATCGGACGCCGCCTGTTCATGATCGTCCAGACTGCTGACGATTACGATTCGGTGGCTGCCAAGGAAAAGCATTGGAACGCCTCACCGCGCATCCAGGAATGGGAGGAACTGATGGCATCCTTCCAGGAACGCGTGCCCGAGGCTCAGCCGGGGGACGGGAAATGGGCGCCGATGACCTGCGTGTTTGAAATGTGAAGCCATGATCCTCAAGAAAGCCAGTCGGCTCATGGAGTCAGGCACTGAAAATGATATCTTATGACGATACGGGAAAATCTCATCACCGCCCTTGATGGCGGCACGCCGGACGTGACGCCGCTGTCAATTTACGACTGGAACATGGGGGCGATCACGGCGGCGGACCTGGCTGCGCGAATGCACTCTGAGGAATGGCGGCGGCTGCTCGATCTGGGCCTGGGTGTGACCAGCCACTGCGAGATCGTCGAAGCGATCGAGCATGGGGTCGAAACCGTCGTCGAAGAGCGGCGCGAAGGCGAAGTGCTCTTCGCTTCCATCCGCAAATGCACGCCGGTTGGCGAAATTCGCAAAGTCACCCGCAACGGGTGGCATCACGAAGACTGGATCAAGGAACCGCAGGATTACCGGGTCGTTCAATGGATTGTTGAGAACACAGAACTACGTCTCCGGTATGAACGCTTTGCCGAGCACGACTCGGTGATCGGCGCGCATGGCGTCGTTGTCGTGACCGGCAGCGGCAACTGGTTGCACCGCACGCCGTTGATGAAAATCAATATTGACTGGGCGGGCACTGAGCAATTCTGCATGGACGTGGCCATGGAAGTGCCGGAATTATTTGAACTTTATGCGGCCTTCAAAAAGCAGTTTCTTGCCGAACAACGCCTGATCGGTTCAGGGCCGGGGCGGTACGTCAAATGGCTGGAAAACCTCACGATCGGCATGCTTGGCCCTGACCGATACCGCGATTACCTGATGCCGGTTTATAATGAAGGCGTGCCGATACTTGCCGCCGCGGGGAAGCGGGTGATGGTCCACTACGATGGAGCTCTGCGGGTGATCGCCGACCAGATTGCCGGCGCTCCGTTCCACATCGTCGAGTCGCTGACCGAACCGCCGGAGGGAGACATGGCCTACGATGAATGCCGGCGTCTTTGGCCGGACAAAGTGCTCTGGGCCAATCTCAATCTCGAACTCTACGACCTGCCCGCCGCGGCTCTTGAGACAGCCGTGTGCGACCGGCTTAAGCGGGCCGGTCGCCGCGGGCTGGCTTTCGAGATTTCCGAGGATCTTCCGAAGAACTGGAAAACTGCGATCCCCGTTATTTTGAAAGCATTGGAAAACCACCTATAATACCCCACGCTATCCTGCCGCCCGTGAATAGCCTGCTTCATGCCATTGCCATGTCAAAGATTCACAACTTTATGGAAATACAGTCCAATCCACCCGTCCCGACCTCCAAACTCACTTCCAGCGCGGCGGTGCTTCTGGTGACGGATGTCCTTGCATCTGCCGATCATTATCGAGATAAACTTGGATTTTCCTATGATCGTTTCTACGGCGAACCGCCCGCGTTTTGCATCGTCCACCGCGACGGCTGTTATCTCATGCTGGCGAAGATCGATGACGTCAAATATATCGTGCCTCATTGGACTGTGCGCGAGAAAACGTGCAACGTCTATTTCTGGGTCACGGACGCAAACGCGCTGCATCGTGAATTCGTCGGGCGCGGCGCAAACATCGACTGCGGCCCGTGCGACCAACCTTACGGCTGCCGCGAATTCGGAATCCAGGATTTGGACGGATACCACATCAGTTTCGGGCAGATCATGCCCATGCAAAGCGACGCAAAATAGCCCGATACCGGGAAATGAGTCAGCGCATCATGGAACCTCGAATCAGCATCATTACCCTCGGAGTAACTGACTTCGTTCGTTCTCTCCGCTTTTATCGCGACGGCCTTGGCTGGCCAACGCGAGCCACGGACGCGTCCGACATCGCTTTCTTTAACACGACCGGCACCCGTTTCGCTATTTACCCGCTTGAAAAACTCGCCGAGGACATTTCGAGCGCGTTACCGGCGACGCGTTCCGGTTTCAGCGGGATCACGCTCGCGCACAACGTCCGCACCCGTGAGGAAGTGGCCCAAGTTCTGACTCACGCCGAAGCAGCCGGTGCCGTCATCGTCAAACCTGCCCAGGATGCTTCCTGGGGCGGTCATAGCGGATATTTTGCCGACCCTGACGGCTGTTATTGGGAGGTTGCCTTTGCGCCTGGATTTCAGTTTGCCGCCGACGGCTCTCTGATTCTTGACGAGTAACAGGATGCTGTAACGCTCGCGCCCATTTGTGGTAGAAGGGAGAAAGCCTATGCCCTCCTCCCAGTCTAATCCGACCCTTTTTGCCACCACGCGCTGGACGCTGGTGTGCGACGCGGCCCGGGGCGGGGACACCGGGGCGGTTCGCGCGCTGGGTGCGCTGTTTGGAACCTACTGGCAGCCGCTGTACCGCTACGTGCGACGCCTGGGCCGGTCGCCTCAGGACGCGGAAGATTTGGTGCAGGGCTTTTTTGCGCACCTGCTTCAGCAGAACGGTCTCCGCTTGGCGGACCGCGATCGCGGGCGTTTCCGGGCGTTTCTTTTGGGCAGCCTCAAACACTATATGGCTAACGAGTGGCAGCGCGATCACCGCCTGAAACGCGGCGGGTTTGCCGCCCATCTTTCGATTGACTGGCAAGACGCCGAAACGGGGATCGGGCTTGAGATCGAGGACAGCCGCAGCCCGGACCGGCTCTACGATCGCGACTGGGCTGTGGCCCTGCTCGACAAGGTGCTCGACGACCTGGCGCAGGATGAAAAGGATCTGGATTTCGCTCGCTGGAAGCCGTTCCTCAGCGTCAGCAGCGGTCACCTTTCTTATGCGGAAATCGCGGCGAACTTCGGCCTGACGGAGGGGGCCGCACGGGTGGCGGTCCATCGCCTCAGGAAGCGCTATCGCCAGCGGTTGCGGGAGGAAATCGGACGCACGCTCGCAGACGAGACCTTGGTGGAAGAGGAAATGCGTTCCCTCTTCGCCGCGCTATCGCAATGAATGTAAATCCGAAAGGGGGACTCGCGCGGTTCTGCGAGGCTTTTTCTGCGTCCACACGGTTCGCTTCCGAAGAATCGGAGCGCTCTATTAGCTGTCATCCTGAGCTTGCGAAGAATCTCACAACACACCAGGCAGCGCCGTGTCGCCGTTCACTATTCTCGAAGCTGACGGCTCCGCACAATACGTCGTCAGTTTTGAAAACACCCAAAAGAAAAAATGCGTTCGTCCGGCTTCGCGAGATCCTTCGCAAGCTCAGGATGACAGCGTTTGAGGCGCCGTTCTTGCTCGTGAGACCGGTTCCGACTTCCTTTGCCGGATTGATTTTGAATCTCCGTAACACATCGCCGCAAACGCGTTAGAGCGGATTGAGATGAAACCGACCGACTCCAATATCTGCCCCGAATGCGGAAAACTCGTGCCGCCCGACAGTCAGCACCAGCTTTGTCCGTCCTGCCTGATGGCCCAGGCGCTGGCTTCGCAAACCGTCGATGAAAAGAAGGCCCACGCGGCGCCCACGCCCGCCCCGGATGAAATCGCCGCGAAGTTTCCGCAGTTCGAAATCCTCGAATGCCTCGGGCGCGGCGGCATGGGCGTGGTGTATAAAGCGCGGCAGAAATCGCTCAACCGCCTGGTGGCAATCAAGATCCTAGCCCCGGAGCGCGAACACGACGCGCGGTTTGCCGAGCGGTTTGCCCGCGAAGCCGAGTTGCTCGCGAAACTGAGCCACCCGCACATCGTTACCATCCACGACTTCGGCGAAACCGGCGGGCTGTACTACCTCGTGATGGAATTTGTGGACGGAGTGAGCCTGCGCGACCTTTTGCGCGAAGGCAAACTGGAGCCAAAACAGGCGCTGGCCATCGTGCCGGAGATTTGCGACGCGCTGCAATTCGCGCACGACCACGGGATCGTCCATCGCGACATCAAGCCGGAGAACATCCTCCTGGATCGCCTCGGGCGCGTGAAGGTGGCGGATTTCGGCCTGGCGAAACTCGTAGCTGCACCCGGCGACGGCGACCCGAGCCAGATGGAATCGCCGGCGCCGCAAGCGGGCGACCTCACAGAAGCGGGCAAGACCATGGGCACGCCGAGCTACATGGCCCCAGAGCAAAGCGAGCATCCCGGCGCCGTGGATCATCGGGCCGACATCTACGCGCTGGGCGTGGTCTTCTATCAAATGCTCACGGGCGAACTGCCCGGCAAACGCCTTGAAGCGCCCTCGCGCAAAGTGCAAATCGACGTGCGGCTGGATGAAATCGTGTTGCGCGCGCTGGAGAAGAATCCGGAACTGCGGTATCAGCAAGTCAGCGACGTGAAGACGATGGTCGAAACGATTGCGACCACGCCGCCGCCACCGGTAAGTCCTCCTGCATCTCCGGTAGGGACAGGTGGCGCGCCCGTCCGCGAACAACCGAACCCGCCGCCGCGGCGCTTCTCGCGCACGGCAATCGCCGGCGCATGCTGGGCGGTGCTGGGGCATTTGATGGTAACACACGTGCTGCTACAACCTCAAGTTATGCAGCCATGGGGAGGAATGTTCTTGGAGCTCGGTCCTGCCACGCTTCTCGGCTGGGTCGCTGTAACGCAAATCCGCCGCTCGGCGGGGAAACTTCGCGGGATGGGGCTGGCGGTATTCGACGGATTGCTGTTCCCGCTGCTCGCGCTGGATGGTTACTTCGCAGGGGTGGTGAATGGCTTGGGCCGAATCTTTGTGAAACTCAACGCCAACTTCTCAAACCTAAATAATCCAGAAGTTCATCCGCCGATCACGACGCGACTGGCTAATCTGCTTTCAGAGCATCCTGAACCCACGATGTTCGTCGTTGTTGTGATGCTGATCATCGTGGACTTCCTCATCATCCGCGCCGTCTGGCGCGCGGTGAACAGGGGGATCGCTCCGCCAGTTCCAAGCGTTGGAAAAACCGGCGCGGCAGACGACCGACGACCGGGGACCGAAATCGAACCCAAAGTGCTCCGTCTGGTGAAACTCTCCGCCATGACCTTGCTGGTGTTTGGCATTCTCAACTGCCTCGGTATTTTGATTGGTCTTCCGATGTTTTCGGCATGGCTGGCACGCCAGATTACGAGCGCAGTGAAGGCTGATGGACCTTTGTTTGGCGGCGGACAAGCGGTGCTGGCTGCGGTTCCGATTGTTGTGTTCGCCCTCAGCAGCGTGATGATGTTCGGCGCGCTGAAGATGAAACGGCTGGAGAACTACGAGTGGTCTGTGGTCGCTGGCATTCTCGCCATGGTGATCGGCCTTCTCACCTGCCGCTACCCGATCATCATCGTCGGTCTGGCGCTAGGTACCCGGGCGCTGCTGACTTTGAGACGGCCAGATGTGCGCGCGGCGTTCCGGCAAATGCACAATGCAAATGGCAACCCGACAGTTCCAAGCGTTGGAAAAGCTGGTGCGGCAGATTTTCAATCATTAGGAAAGTCCGCGCCGTCATCGCCGCGCGTGCTCAATGTCGGCAATTGCCGCCTCACCACGTTTGAGCGTCTCGCCACGTTCGGCGACCAGTTCTTCTTCGGTCGCAACAAAGGCCAGATCATCCTCGACGAGCACCAACTCACCTTCTCCGGTGCCGGGATGTATATCGTTATTCCGCTCGCGGCGATCAGCGATTTGAGCATCGGCCGATTTCCGCGCGTCATGCATCCGGCAGGGTTGCATTTTATCAGCGTGACCTACAACGACGGCGGCCAGAACAGACGAATTATTCTTAGCCCCTACGAAGGTATCTTCGGGCTGCCTTCGCAATTCAACCAACTCGCCGCACACTGGTTCGATGCCATCCGCGCCGCCGTCACCGCCGCGACGGGCCGCGCGCCCGCCAGCACGCCAGCAGAAATACTCGGCACACCGCCCAGTTCTCTCGGTCTTGTCATGTTGTTTCTCAGCGGCCTGCTGACCGTTGTTGTTATCTTTGTTATCAACATTCTCGCTTTCCATAATATGGGACCCTTGCCACAAAAGTTGCCGCCCGCTGTGCCCGCCATCCGCGCCACGCCGAACCTGCCGACGCACCTGCCGGGCACGAACACCACCGCGCTTGCCGAAGCTGTGCGCCGATTCAATGAGCGACACGCGAGCACCCCCAACAGCAAAGATCAGCCGCCATTGAAGGAAGAAGAAGTCATTGCCTCCATCCGCTGGGCTTTGTCCAATCGCCAGCAATTGCAAGTCACCGACGAAACTTCCCGCAGGCTTGGCGATGTAATTACTTCGCGACGCCTGCCAGAGGATTTCGAGTTGGAAGTTCTTACGCGTTACGAAACGTATGAAAGTGCGTTTGACGTCTGGTCAGTCCGGTTGCGGATTCCGGGCGGCCCTCTTCCGAATGGAACCACCTGCATCAATGTCAGAGAAAATATCATCCGGTCACGCGTTTTCGGAGAGGCGGAAAGAGCCGTGATTGAAAAATGGAAGAAGACGGGGAAATACCCGCGAAGCGATTATCAGCACGAGCGCGAAGCCGCCGCCGCGCTGGATCGTGGCGAGAAACCGACGCCTTCGCCCGACTATATCAGCGAGTCATCTCCCCTCACCACCCCGATCGGTATCGGCGACGACAGTCCGGCGGGCATCGCCAAGGCGAAAGCGCTGGGCGTCGCCGAGGCTACGAAGGATATTCAGGCAGGCAAGTTTCGCATCTTGATCTATGGTCTTGTCCATCCGCGACCGGGAGATAAAGACGCAGAAACCGGCTACTGGCTCCAATTCGTTGCAGGAACGGTCCTGTGCAACGCCTTCATGGCCGAATGCGATGCCTACAACGCCACAATGCGCAACTGGCATCAACAGCACCGCTTGCCCGATGCCAGTTCCACCAGCAACAAGACGAGCCTGTCCGCAACGAACACCGCTAGCGCGACAACCAAGCTTCCTCCGGACAAGCGCGTGGAGGAGCCGGTTCTTGTCCTTGCGGGCAAAACCAGCCAAGGAGAGACGGACAATTGCATTTCGGGCGCTTCGCTCCATTCGAGGCATCGGTCGAACGGGTTGCTTCGTTTTTGGTGTCGGAGGCCATTTCTTAATCGTAGCCAAGGTGGGAGATGTGGCCGCCGGCTTTGCTTACGCCTACGAATTGCAACGGCTTGACGGGAACTCCATGCTCTTTCTCTACAGCATCGACGTCGCTCCGGAGTATCGGCGGCGTGGCATAGCGACGGCGTTGCTTTTGCATCTCCGGCAGGCAGCCGGTCAAGGCCGCATGAAAAAGCTGTTTGCCATTGCCGATCGCTCCAACGAAGCTGCCGTGGCCTTTTACAGGGCGACCGGCGGCATCGTCGAGGGCGAACTTTTGCTTCATCGAAACCACGGATTTCACGGATTGCCACGGATGAAACCTATCCGTGTTCATTCGTGTAATCCGTGGTTGATCGGTTGAATGCGAGCTTCTTGAGAGATGCCTTTGGCGGGGCGCCAAAGGCCGCACGCGAGGGCGCGTGCGCTCCCCAGATCCCGGTCTCCGACGTTCTCGCAAGAATCGGCGGGCCAAATAATAGAAGGAATTTGTCCTGCGCCCCGAAGCGGAATAACAGCTTTATGTAACGTGCGCTTCCTTTTGTGGTAGAAGGAGATGAACCCATGCCCTCCTCTCAATCCCATCCGACCCTTTTTGCCACCACGCGCTGGACGTTGGTGTGCGAGGCAGCGCGGAAGGGCGACACCAAAGCGGTGGAGGCGTTGGGGGTCTTGTTCGGTGTTTACTGGCAACCCCTCTACCGGTACGCCCGCCGAAAGGGAAAATCCAAGGAGGACGCCGAGGATCTGGTGCAGGGTTTCCTAGCCCACCTGCTGGAGGTGGAAGCCCTGGGAACCCTCGACCGTGGCAAGGGCCGGTTCAGGGCTTTTCTCCTTGCGGCATTCAACCACTGGACGATCAACGAATGGCGGCGCGGTTCGCGGCAAAAGCGCGGGGGCGATGCCGTGGTGTTGTTCTTCGACTGGGAAGGGGCGGAAACGGGGTTGAAAATGGAGCCCGTGGACGAGATGAGTCCCGACCGGCTGTTTGACCGGGAATGGGCGCTGGCTTTGCTCAAGAAAGTCATCGCCGACCTGGAGACCGCTTGCAACGAGGATGGTCTGGGAGCGCAGTTCGAAAAGCTAAAGCCATGCCTCACCGCCGACTCGGCCCGCATCCCCTACGCGGAACTGGCCACCTCGCTCGGCATGAGCGAAGGCGCGGCGCGCGTGGCGGTTCATCGCCTGCGCAAGCGCTACCGTGCCCACCTTACCCAGGAAATCGCGCGCACGCTTCCGTCCGCGAGCGCGGTAGAAGAGGAAATGCGGACGCTTTTCGCCGTCCTCGCCGGCTAGTGCCCTGTATCACGAATATCGTCGCATCTGTTGCGATGCTATTCGTGATACAGGGCACTAGACCGAAATCCCGGATTTGGGTTCGCGCAAAGGTCGCAAAGCGCGCCAAGAGCAGAGCTTACGACGTTTACCCAGGCACCTTGAAGGTGAAGGTTCCATGTTTCTCGAAATTCATTCTTCTCACGGAGCCGCGGAGAACACAGAGGATGAATTGCCGGAATTTTCATCTTTGTGTCTTTGTGTCTCCGTGAGAGATTTTCTTTCCGATCTCCTCTGGTTGCCGCTCTGCCGCCCTAAGAAATCTGCGGTTTTTTGGTAACAGTTTCTTTACTGTGACGTTGGGAAGAGCAGAACACACATCACTATGAGCCAAACCGAATCTTCCCAGACCTGCCCCGACTGTGGCGCACCGCTGCCTCCGGAGTCGCCCCAAGCGCTTTGCCCCGCCTGCCTGCTGCGTCAGGCGCTGGCTTCGCGCACCCTTGCCGGCAAAGATAAAACACCCTCGCCCACGCCTCCGACGCCTGAGGAAATCGCGGACCAGTTTCCGCAGTTCGAGATTACCGAATGCCTTGGGCGCGGCGGAATGGGAGTCGTTTACAAGGCCCGCCAGAAATCGCTCGATCGCTGGGTGGCCATCAAGGTTCTCGCCCCCGAGCGGAGCGGAGAGGAGAAATTCGCCGAGCGCTTCGCCCGCGAAGCCGCCACCCTGGCAAAGCTGAACCATCCGAACATCGTTACCGTCCACGATTTTGGCGAGACCGGCGCGATATTCTACATCGTGATGGAGTACGTCGACGGGGTGAACCTTCGCGACCTGTTGCGCGACGGCAAAATGGATCCGAAGCAGGCTCTGGCCATCGTTCCGCCCATCTGCGACGCCCTACAATACGCACACGACAAGGGAATCGTTCACCGAGACATCAAGCCCGAGAACCTGCTCCTCGACCGCGAGGGCCGGGTGAAGATCGCCGATTTCGGCATTGCAGCGCTCGTCGGCGCGGGAGGCGAGCCTGCCGGTACCCCGCCCTACATGGCGCCGGAGCAAGTCGAACCCAGAAGCGAAGTCGATCATCGCGCTGACATCTACGCGCTCGGGGTCGTGCTCTATGAAATGCTCACCGGCGAACGTCCGGGAAAGCAGATTGAAGCGCCCTCAAAAAAAGTTCAAATCGACGTGAGGTTGGATGAAATCGTGTTGCGCGCGTTGGAAAGGAAACCCGAACTCCGCTATCAGCAGGCGAGCGACGTTAAGACGATGGTGGAAACCATTGTGACGACCCCTCTGCCGCAAAACGCGTCTGCGGAGGTTGCCCCGGAAGGCGTGTCCACCGCTGGCAGCCCGTCGAAGGTTTCATTGTGCTATATCACCACGCCCGAACACCTGCGCTCGTTCAGGGGCCGCTTCATCAACATCTATAAAGGCAAGGGCGAACTGCGCCTGGACAGTGAAGCCCTCAGTTTCCATAGCGGCTGGCCCACGGTGACGATTCCCCTCTCGTCCATCCGCAAGCTGGCGCAGGGCGACTATCCTTATTCGGCCAAACCGGTGCCGCTCCACTATATCGCCGTGACCTTTGCCGAGCGCGGCGAGGAACGCACCCTGCTTTTTACGCCAGTCATTCACGAGGTGATGTTGCCGGACGCAGCCAACAAGCTCGGGACCGAGTGGCTGGCTGCGATCCAGGACGCTTTCCTAGCGAACACGGGACGCGCGCTTTCATTGGAGCGTTCCGACATCGGCCAAGACAGGTTCTGGGTAATTAAGACCTTTCTGGCCACGGCAGTGTCTTGCACCATTGGGCTCTGGACTATTCCGCTGGTTTTACACCAACGCTTACCCAACCAACTGAGCGAATGGCTGCCTATGACAGCCCTCATCACGGCCCTCGCCATCACGGCGCTGTTCCTCTTTGTGCGCTGGTGGCAGCGAAGGTTTGCTTCCATTGGACTGGTGGCGATGCTGATTATTGCGCTGCCAATCGCCGTCATCTCTTTCTCGGTCGCCGCCATTCTCGCGATCCGCTCCGTCAAAGCACTGCACCGTGCGCTGACGGGTGAGCCTGCGAAAACGCCACAAGCGAAGGATCAATTGCCGCGGCAACTGACCCAGGAAGGCTGGCAACTTTGGCAGGCGCGCAAACTGGCCGAGGCCGAGGCGAAATTCCAGGAGGCAGTTCGACTCGCGCCGGGCGATGCGAATGCGTGGAACGGTCTCGGCTGGGCACAATTCAACGCCGGCAACAGCAAATCAGCGGAGCAGGCTTTTCTGAAATCGATTGGCATTGAGCCCACCCAGCCGGGAGCGCTCAACGGTCTTGGCCAAATCTACTTGTCGCAGCGGAAATATGACGACGCGGAGAAGTTTCTGCTAAAGGCGGCACCGCAGGCGCCCGCAGCGTGGTTTGGCCTCGCGCGGCTGTATTTGCTCGAAGGCAAATATTCACAAGCCGAATCCTGGGCTCAGAAAATTGAAGACTCCGGGCAGGCGGACGAGGTCGCAAAGAAAATGCTCGAAGCCGCGAAGGCCAGGAAGTTGAGCGACGGGTTGCGGCTTATGATTGAACCAGCGCCAGCCAACAAATCCAGCCAAGCCCAACCGGCCAATTCAGCCGTTCGTGGCGACACCTGGTCGCCCACGCTCGCGCCGGACGAGAAGCCGAACTTCCAGAATATCCGCACCGAGGCGGATACCCTGATGAATCAAGGCCGCTTTGACGAAGCGCTGCAACGGCATATCTGGTATTTCAACCATGCGTTGGAATACGGCGAATCCAATCCGGTCCGCCTCTCCTTTGGCCTCATGGGTTGGGGGGAACTCGCGCGCCGTTATCCGCCGGCCAGGCAGGCGTTGATCGATATCCGGAACCGGGACGCGCAATTGTTTTCCAATGGCGGCGGCTGTTTCAATTTGTTTCTTGAAGTGACCAACGTCAACCGCACACTGCGCGAGGACGATGCCACTGTCGCACTGTTCAACAGCGTCCGGAAAAAGAACGCGGCGGTGGCCAAGCAATGCTATTTCGCCGCCGAAACCCTGCTCGTCAGCAAAGGCGAATATGCGCTTTGCCTGAGCTATCTCGGCGATCCCATGGCGAAATTCAAGCACCTTCTCGAACAATGGAACATGGGCAAGGACGGGAATTCGAGAGACGTGTATGCAAACATCTTTGTCGGGGAAACCTGCCGGTTAATCGAAATCCTCGTCGGCACCGGTCACAAAGCGGAAGCCGAAGCAATCCGCAATCAAGCCGTGGCTGCACTCGACGACGCGCGTTTGAAATTAGCCATCGGCGATGCGGAAGAACGAGTTCGTCAAAGGTCGCGCCAGGGCGAGAAGGAAAAGAACAGCGCAGGAACGCCGCTGCCACCTCGAAGGGATTAGCCACCCTTGTAACAATTCGCAAAAAACCGTTCAATGCAGGGCAACAGATGCCAACTTCATCCTCAGCAATGGCCGGTGGTCGGGTTTTTCTGACGACGCAATGGTCGGTGGTTCTGGCCGCGCAGCGGGGGACCGAGGTCACGGCGGCCAACGCGATGGAGACGCTGTGTCGCCATTACTGGTATCCGCTCTACGCCTACGTCCGACTCCGAGGCCATGCGCCGCACGACGCGCAGGATCTTACGCAGGGGTTCTTTTGCCGGTTGCTGGAAAAGCAATGGCTCGATTCAGCGGATCGCGAGAAAGGCAAGCTGCGGAGTTTTCTGATCGCGGCACTCAAGAATTACCTGGCCAACGAATGGCGTCGCTCCGCCACCCAGCGCCGTGGTGGCGAGCGCGAGATTGTCCAGATCGACCCGGCCGTTGCGGAGAATCGCTTCGCGGTAACGCCCGCGCCATCCATTACCGCCGATGCGGCCTACGACCGTGAATGGGCGTTGATGCTACTCGACCGAACGATTGAGCGGTTGCGCGCCGGGTTCGCGGCAACGGGCAGGGCGGAAGATTTCGATGCGCTCAAAGATTGCCTCATGGCCGAGCGCGGAGCCATCGACTACGAAGCGATTGCTTCACGACTTGACGCGACCGCTGGGGCTGCGCGTGTTGCGGTTCACCGGCTGAGAAAGCAGTTTCGCGAGGTGTTCCGAGAAGAGGTTGCGCGGACGCTGGCGGCGGACGGCGATATCGAGGAAGAAATGCGACATCTTGCGGCTTCGCTGGCGACCGTGTAACAATGGCGGGCCAACCGGTAAGTAACGGGCATGAACACCACGTCTTCGCCACCTGACCGATGTCCGCATTGCAACCAACCCGTGTCGCCGCAGGCCGTCGGCGGATTGTGTCCGCGCTGCCTGATGAATTTGAATTTCGCCAGCGCGACCGAAATGCCCGGCGTCGAATCCGCGCAGGCGCAACCGCCGCCATCCATCGAAGAAATCGCCCGGCACTTTCCGCAACTCGAACTGATCGAGTGCCTGGGGCGTGGCGGAATGGGCGTGGTCTACAAGGCGCGGCAGCCGAACTTGAACCGTCTGGTGGGGCTGAAAATTCTCGCGCCCGAGCGGGAGCGGGACCCGGCCTTTGCCGAACGGTTTACGCACGAAGCCCGCGCGCTCGCGAAATTGAGCCACCCGAACATCGTCGCCATTTACGATGCCGGCGTGGCTGACGGGATGTTCTACCTGCTGATGGAATTCGTGGACGGAATGAATCTGCGCGAGTTGCTCGACGTCGGACGGATTACCCCGCGCGAGGCGCTTGCCGTCGTGCCGCAGATTTGCGACGCACTCCAGTACGCCCACGACGCAGGCATCGTCCATCGTGACATCAAGCCGGAGAACATTCTTCTGGACCGTCGCGGTCGCGTGAAGGTCGCCGACTTCGGTTTGGCGAAGCTCGTCGAACAAAGTGGCCCGGGCATCCTGCCCGTGGAATCTGGCGCCGCAACTTCCGCCACGGGCACGATCCCAGCGTCGCCCGATCTCACCGCCGCCGGACAGGTGCTCGGAACGCCTCAGTATATGGCGCCCGAGCAGGTGTCGCATCCGTCCGAAGTGGACCACCGCGCCGACATCTATTCGCTCGGCGTCGTCTTCTACCAGATGCTCACCGGCGAACTGCCGAAAGGCGATTTCGCGCCGCCCTCGAAGCGAGTTGTCATGGATGTCCGGCTCGACGAAGTCGTGCTTCGCGCGCTGGAAAAGCGCCCGGAGCTTCGCTACCAACAAGTCAGCGACGTGAAGACGATGATCGAGACGATTGTGACCACGTCTGGAGGAGCGAAGGCAGAAGTTAATTCGAGCTTCTTGCGCACGACCATCGCTGGCCTGTCCTGGTGTACGCGCATCCTGGGAACGCTGATGTTGCTGATATGGTTGATGTTCCTCCTCGGCGAAGGTGTGTCCTCGCGGGGGCCGGTGGAAGAGGGGGTGCGTGTGGAATTTCTTGGGATGTTCCTCATGCTGCTAGGTTTTGTCATCGGCTGGAAATGGGAGGGCTGGGCGGCGCTCGCTATTCTGGCTGGCGCGCTGGAATTTCACATCGTCGAATGGAAACTGTGGCTGCCTGGCATGCTGGAGTGGCCCACGGTGGTGGGATTACTTTACGGGGTCTGTTGGTGGCTGCGCAAATCGGTCAGCATGGGCAAAACCGGCACGGCTGATTCCCAATCATCGGAAGCTACTCCGGCGGGAAGACTGCCGCTGTTCGTCAAACATTGGCGGCGAATTGTGCTCGTGATTGCACTGTTCGCCGGTTTTGCCCTCGGCAACAGGATTGGCTCTGGCCTGTCTCAGGAAGCCAGGATCGCGCAGGACATCTTCTTGGTTCTGGCGGTGTTTTTGATCCTATTCGGCAAAACTCTTAAACAGAAACTTTTTCGGGGCGTTGCTCCGCCAGTTCCAAACGTTGGCAAAACCGCCCCGGCTGATTCCCAAACATCGGAGAACCCAGGGCAGCCGTCGTCGGGAGAAAACGCCAAGCTTGCGCTTGCCCGGCAACAGGTCAAAGGACCCGCCACTGCGATGATGGGGCTCGGCGTCCTGAATTCGATCGCGATTCCAGCGGTGCTAATTTTCGTAGTAATCCAGATCACCCATAATTCGAAAGTCGGCGGACCAATGGGGTCCGCCATCCTTTTTCTGATAATGAAGGGGATCGCCGAACTAACTCTCAACACCTTGATGATGTTCGGCGCATGGAAGATGAAGCGACTGGAAAGCTTCGAGTGGGCGCGTGTCGCCGCTATTCTCTGTATTAGCGTGAGCACGCTCTCTCTCCCATTGCTCTACATCTGCTTTCTTGTCAGCATTCCGCTAGGCGTCTGGGCGTTGGTTGTGTTGCACCGGCCCGATGTGCGCGCGGCGTTCAGTCAGCCCCGCTCGCAGCACGCTGAACCGCCAGTTCCAAAGGTTGGAAAACCCGGCCCGGCTGATTCCCAAGCCTTGGAAAAGACTGCGCGATCCAAGCGCTTCGGTAAGCTACGACATTTGGGAGAAGTGGGGGGCGATGAGAGCAAACGCACACCATAGGCCATGCGAAGCACGCCTAAAATAAAAATATGCGCCAAAGAAATCTTCTGAGCTACAGATGCCGCGCTATTGCGGCTTACTCCTTACCATCCGGACGCTCCAACACACGGGCCCTACCCATCCAGTGCTCGTCCCCGACAACCTCGCGAGATTTGTTTTCCAGCCCGACCAAATCCCGCTGCAAACCGAGTAAGAAACGCGACCTTCTTTGGCTATGTGCCGTCGTTGATACGAAATTTTCCGATGCCGCGTCAACGCCGCCGTTTCTTGCTCGCGATTCAGGGCGAACAAATCGTCATCGTTTGGAAATCGAAGCTTCTGGTACTCCAGCAGTTGGAACTGCCCGATCCTGTCGCTGTCCACAATTGGTGAGACACTCTGGCCCGATAATCTCGAAAAGTTGGTCAGCTAATTTGAGACACCCTTGGATTTATGGGGGTTTGCGGGCATGTATTCGAAGGTAGTGTCTCAGATTATGCGACCAGCCCCTCGGGAGTTCCTCGACCCGCCGCCAGGAGTCGACGGGGTGTTTGCGGGCCGGAGGCCCATGACAGGCTCATCTTGCGCCCAGTTTGGATTCGGGGTCTCCGAGCGCAGGCGGGAGGGCAGAGGAGCGCAGTCCGCGATGGCACTCCGTACGCAAGGCAAAGGACACCACCCTTGAAATGAGCAGGTCATCCTGCTCCAATGGCCAGCGGGGAGCGCAGTAGGCAACGATTTGCGCCCGTGAGTACCCTTCTCCGTGAAGAGCGCGCACTCTGGGATCCGGTTCTCGAATTGTAGCGGTCTTGGCACCATCGCGCGTATCTGTCCATCAGGTCTTGCGCGTTACCCCCCTCGCACCCGAAGAGGCACGGCCCAGGAATGCTTCAACGGGGGGCTGGCGCGACGTTACTATAAACCGTTAACGCACACGCGGTCGGTTTCCGGTAAGATGTTCGATCGCCTCGGCAATTGCGGGCGCCAGCAGAGGGAAGCATTCCGCGATGGAACTCGGGCGGCCCGGCAAATTCACGATCAGCGAGCACCCCCTCACGCCGGCGGTGGCGCGCGAGAGGATGGCCGTCTTCACGAGTTCGTAACTGTGCATTCGCATCAATTCACCGAAGCCCGGGAGTTCCTTGTCGAGAACGGCGCGTGTCGCTTCGGGGGTCACATCCCGGGGGCCGGGACCAGTGCCTCCCGTGGTGACGATGAGCGGGCATTGCTCATGATCCGCCAACTGGCGAAGATGGTGCTCAATCGCCCCGCGGTCGTCCGGCAACAGCACGCGAACCCATTGCAGCGGCTCAGCAAAGCAAAGCTGGACCACCCGCTCGATCTCCGGCCCGCTGGCGTCTTCGTAAATTCCGCCGGCGGCGCGGTCGCTTAAAGTGATGCGCGCAACTTTCACTGCTTGAGCTTTTCGGTTACCCGGATGGAGTCGATCACCATCGTCTTGTCCACGGCTTTGCACATGTCATAAACCGTGAGGGCGGCGACGCTGACGGCGGTAAGCGCCTCCATTTCCACGCCGGTCTTGCCGACTGTCTGCGCGAGGGCGGCGATGGCGATGGCGGCACGCCGGACTGTGAAAGTGACATCCAAATGATGAAGGGGCAACGGATGGCACAGGGGGATCAGGGCGCTGGTCTGCTTCGCGGCCTGGATGCCGGCAATTTTCGCGACGGTCAGCACGTCGCCTTTCGGCAGAGCCTGCTTTTTCAATAGCCGGATGGTTGACGGCGCGCACCGCACGACGGCTTCCGCGCGCGCCTGCCGCACTTGATCCGGCTTTGCGGAGACATCGACCATGCACGCTTCGCCGGTGGGGGAGATATGGGAGAGAACGGTCTTTTTTGGGGCAGCCATGAGATCAGGGAGTCGATTGGAGCCACAAAAACTCCACGATGTCATGCTCATTGATTTCGGAATTCGCCGGAACGCGGATGAGGCCCCCGGCGCCAACCATGCCCGAGAGATCGCCGGAGCTTTGGAACCGAAGGGGTTGCAGGACAAATCCTCCATCGATCCACTCGACGCGGCACGGCCACCAGGTTTCGCGCGGATTCGGCTTGAGCGCACACCGAACGCGCCCCTGAAAACGCTGTGGCTCGGGCCGGAGTACACCGGTCATCGCCGCGAGAAGAGGCGCGATCAACAAATGAAAGATCACGAAATGCGAGACCGGATTGCCCGGAATGCCGAAGGCGTACTGCCGTCCGCGAACGGCGAATAAAAGCGGCTTGCCGGGGCGGAGATTTACCCCCGCCTGGCGAATCTCGAATCCGGCATCGCGCAGGACGGCCTGCGTAAAGTCGTAGTCGCCAACGCTTGCCCCGCCCGAGATGAACAGGAGGTCGAAATCGCGCGTCTGCCGCACCGCGTCCGCGAAGGTCTCGAAGCGATCCGCCACGCGCGATTGATGCGCGAGAACCGCCCCGTTCTCAGCGAGCAGGGCGGCGATGAGAGTGGAATTCGTGTCGCGAATCTGGCTGCCGGAGGGGGTGGCGGCGGGATCGACCAATTCGTTGCCGGTGGCAAAATGAACAACCCGCGGACGGCGGCTCACGAGGGGCCGCACCACGCCGCAAGATGCAAGGGCCGCAATATCCGAGGGTTGCAAGCGGCGCCCCGCCCGGACGACCACGCTGCCGCGCGCGCAGTTTTCTCCTTGTCTGCGCACGTTTTCAAAGGGCGCCAGAAACTTGGAATGCAAACGGTTCCCGTCCAACGCCGCGTGTTCCTGCATGAGGACGCAATCCGCTCCGCCGGGCAATTTTGCTCCGGTGAAAATGCGCGCGCATGCGCCGGGCGGCAGCGTCGATTCCCGCGGATCGCCCGCTTGAATTTCCAACGCGACGGTGAGAACCGAACCCGATTCCGCCGACCGCAGGGCATAACCGTCCATTGCGGAACAGGCAAACGAAGGGGAATCCAAATCGGCGAGGGCGTTTTCGCGAAGCACGCGGTGGAGCGCCTCCGCCAAAGGAACGCGCTCCGGTTCCACGATGGGTACTCGTGAAAGAACAGAATGCAGGGTTTCGTCCACGGATTTCATGCGGGAATGGCTCGAACTTTCCAAATGGGCACATCCTGTTTGAGGCGATCCATGAACGCACCCGCCAACGCAAACGCCTCGGCCCGATGCTTTGCGCCGACGTGCAGCACTATCGCTGCCTCACCGACGGGAACGACGCCGATCCGGTGGATCACGCGCACCGAAACACAGGGATGAAGGGATAGGAGTTCGCTGACAATCCGCCGCATCTCCAATTCCGCCATGGGCCGGTAGGCTTCGTATTCCAAGGCGGCGATTCGAGCGCCGTTCTCTTTGTCCCGCACGATTCCCTGAAACGTGACGAACGCTCCGCACCCCGGCGGGGCGCTGTCGACGCCAGGAATGGGCTGATCGGTGATTTGGATTTCGATCTGCGGCGGATTCATGCTTTCTCGATCTTAACCGCCGGAAACCGGGGGAATCAACGCGACCTCATCGCCATCGTGAAACACAGCGTCCGCGCCTACGTATTCGCGATTGCGCGCAAGGCGCGTGCCGGCGCGATATTGGATAATTCCGGGGAATCGGGTTTCGAGGGTGGTCCAGACGGCGTCCGCGCTGAGGCCCGGTCCGGCGTCAATGCTCGCCTCGGCGCACCCGGTAACTGCGGGAAGATGGAAGAAGAACAGAACTTGCATAATAGGACAACTCACCCGCCTATGGCGGTCATGATCCGGCCCGGCTGGTAATGGTTACGAAAGGTGTGTTCAGGCGGCTTGTCCCGCAGCGCCGTCAGGAATCGCTGTTGCAGGGAGCGCGGATCAATGGTGGGCCGCAGGGCGGATTTGAGATCGATCTCGCCATGGTTGCCAAGGCACGGCCGAATTTTGCCATCGGCGGTAAGCCGCATCTTGTTGCACGACTCGCAGAAATGCAGATCGCTCATGGCTCCGATGAAACCCACGATGGAATCAAGCTCCGGCAGGTGGCAGTAATGCGCGGGGCCATTACCATGCCGGTGCGGGTCCGGGTGCAGCACGGTGCGCGCGGCAAGCACCCGCTTCACTTCCGCGATGGGGAAAAAATTCTCGTCGTTCAGGACTTCGGTCATGCTCACCGGCATCAACTCGATAAACCTCAGAATAAATCGGTGCGCGGCGGCGAACTCCACGAGCGGCCAGATTTGGGTCTCGTTGATTCCGCGCATCAGCACCGCGTTCAGTTTGATCTTGGGGATGCCGGCTGCCCGGGCTGCCTCCAGCCCCGCAAGCACCTCCGCAACGTCGCCGCCGGTGATTCGCCGGTATAGCACCGGATCGATCGCATCGAGGCTGACGTTCACACTGCGCAATCCCGCGGTGGAAAGCGCGCCGGCCACGGGAGCAAGCCGGGTTCCATTGGTCGAGAGGCTCACTTCGCGCAATTCCGGAATACGAAGCAGTTCGGTCACAAACAGCACCGCGTCTTTGCGCACCAGCGGTTCGCCGCCGGTGACCCGAACCTTGCGGACACCCATCGCGACCGCCACCTCAACCACCGCGAGAATTTCTTCGTAGGTTAGGATCTCCTCGCGCGGCTTCCAGTCGCTAAAACCTTCCGGCAGACAATACAGGCACCGCTCGTTGCAGCGGTCAGTGATTGAAACGCGGAGATAATCGACGTGCATCATTGGGCGTTCAGGTCTTCGGGTGAGTTCACACTTTTGAAGCGGGCTTCGTTTCCATTCGCCGATTCGATAACGCGAACCAGTCCACGGGCTTCGCATTCCCGCACGAAATGTTGCAACGAGCGATCTTCGCTTTGCAAAGCCATTTCCGCCAGAGGCAGCGCGGTCTTGGGGAAAATCGCTGCGAGCGCTTCAAAATATCCGTCATGAGCCGGAACAGCCCCGCACGTTTCGCTGCATGCCACCAGCAGGGAGACCAGGTCGTTTCCGCAGATCCACGGCAGGTCCACCGCGAGGAAGCAGACCAACGGCTGAGCCGCTGCTCGCAACCCCGATACAATCCCCGCGAGCGGCCCAGCATCGGACACTTCGTCTTCCACGATGAGAAGTCCACTCTCCGCGTAAGCCGCTCCCGCGCGCCCGGAAATCAGCGATTCCACGGGGGACAACGCTTCCAGCGCCGCCATCTGCCGTTTCCACAGAACGGTTCCCTCAAATTCCACGCCCGCTTTGTCGCTTCCCATTCGGGACGATTTTCCGCCGGCAATGAGGCACGCCGTCACCGGCGGGAAGTGGGTGGATTGCCAGAGCGTCCCGCTGGTCAGGATACGCGCCCGCAGACCGCCGCGGCCCCGCATCCGCTCCTCCGCTCCAGCGTGGAACGCCTCGTCCATCCAGTAACACGGGCGACACTCCTCCACGCCCTCGAACCGGACACCCTGAATTTCGAAGGTCTGCCCGATGAGTTCGTTGAGATCGACGCCGAGGGTAATCGCGTTGCGGCGGAACACCGATGGGGAACAGCCCTCCACTTTAAGCTCCTTACGGAGAGCCTCGTAAACTTCCCACGAGAAGAAAGTGATTTGTCCCTTGTAGCTTTCCTTGAAATCGAAGAAGCGGTCGCCTTCGATGCCGCGTCCGGCCACGCAGCGCGCCTCACTGACTTCGAGAATGGCATGGGCGTCCGCCGGGTGCCCGTGGTGACCGAAGTAGTTGTGCGCGGGTGAGACGTAGAGATGGACGATCTCGATGGGCGGTTTGCGGTTCAAAGTTAACAATGGGTTGGCGAGGTGCGACGATGATAGAACCATCCATTGACAGCGAGGCAGATCAAGGCAAACAACGCCATGCCGGTGTAGGCCCAGGCCGGGCTGCCGAGATGGTCGATCGTCCACCCGAGAAGCAGAGGAGGAACAAACCCGCCCAGCGCGCCCAGGCAACTGACGATTCCGATGGCGGCTCCCGCTTCCTTGGTGAGAACGAGCGGGATGATCTTGAATAAACTGCCATTGCCGAGCCCGGCGGCTGCGCAAATGATAAGGATGACGACGAAAAAGCCTGTAAACTGATTCGGTTGGAGAAATCCGGAGAGGCTGAAACCGCCCAGAGCCATCGTTGCGATGGCAATGGAGGTCACAAGGCCCGCCCCCAGTTTGTCCGCGAGCCAGCCGCCAATGGGTCGCATGACGGTCGCAATCGCCGCAGCCCAAGGCGCGTAGCGCAACGGAACGGGCGCTCCGCCGGGAGCCGCCGCAAACACCTCTTTAATGATGAGCGGCAGGGACGCGCCCATGGCGACAAAACAACCGAACGTGAGGAAATAGAGGAACGAAAGCACCCAGGTATGCAGCCGTTTGCCAGCGACGAGTTGAGAAGCGAGCGTCTTGGGCGGCACCGGGCAGTCCTTGGTTCCAAACCAAATCGCCGCGGAGCAGATCAGGATGAACGGAAGCCAGATAAACGCCGCGTTCTCAATATACACGGGGTGCGCAGGCGGGCCGGATGCGTTCGAGGGTGCGCCGATCAAGGAGAAGCCGACGACGAGCGGAATGGTAAACTGGGCGATGGTAACGCCGAAGTTGCCCAAGCCATTGATGCCCAGCGCCGCGCCTTGAATCTGTTTTGGAAACCAGATGTTGATGACGCCCATGGAGGTGGCAAAGTTCGCGCCGGCAATTCCAGTAAGGGCGGAGCATGCAAGGAGCACCCAGTAGGGAGTCGCCGGGTTGCTCACGGCAAACCCGGTGGCGAGGCACGGGAACACGAGAGCCAGCGTGACTGCGGCATAACTGCGACGGCTTCCGAACGTGGAAACGATGAGACCGTAAGGAATTCTCAAGAAGGAGCCGAGGAGAACCGGGGTGGCGGTGAGCCAGAAAAGCTGCTGCCGGGAGAGATGGAAGCCGACATCCTTCAGGCGGAGCGGAATGGCCGACCACATGAACCAAACGGAAAAGGCGAGCGCAAGGGAGACCGCACTAATGCCCAGTGTGCGCCACGCCAGCGCGGCGTTGGGGAATGATTCCAGCACCACCGCGCGCGCAGGCAGGCGGATGGGCGACGGCAGGTACCGCAGAAGCGCCGCCCCGGAACCGAAAAGAAGCAGGGAGGCCCAGAACGCGGGCCATTTAACAGTCTCGCGCGCGGCCAGAGACGCGTTCAATGCCGCTGTCAGGAGCCAAATCTGCATCGTCAGAATGAGGATGAGGACGCAGATGACCCCGAGCATCAGCGTGTTGGTCTTGGATGGATGCGCCTGCCGTTGGGCTTCGCGGAAATTACTCATGCGATTTTCGGTTCGGATACGTAAATGGCGCCGCTTTTCACGTTGACTTCAAGGTGTGGCAGCGGACGCGGCGGCGGTCCTTGGAGAACGATACCCGAGCGCGCGTCGAAGGCGCCGTTGTGGCAGGGGCATTCGAGCTTGTCGGTTTTTGGCTGATAATAGACGGCACAAGACAAATGCGTGCATTTCTGCTCGTAGGCGTGCCAGCTTCCGTCGTTCAGATGGATCAATATGAAAGGAGTCCGCGATCCCGGCACCGTGAACGGATGAGTGCCGCCGGGCGGCACGTCGGACGTCTTGCAGACAAAAACCTCGCCTTCGATGCGATGCGGTGGGAAGAGTTTGTCTTTCACCGCAACCCAGGCGTTGCCAACCGCCATGCCGCCGGAAACAAGGCAGAGAAATTTGGCGAACTCCCGCCGGGAAACATGCTCGGCTTCGACGCGCTCAATGGGGAAATCGACTTCGGAGGCGGACTTTTCGGGAAGTGGGCTGTTCGGGTTCATTCGCTGTCCACCACGAGTTCCGTGGCGCCTTTGGGCATCATGATGTTGACTTTGGTTTTGACGGTCTGCTTTCCGAAACGGAATTGGTTGACGGGCGTGCTGTTGGGGCGGCGCTTTGCCATTTCCTCGCGCGTGCCGTAGTAGAGCGCCCCGCTGGGGCATATGGTGGCGCACATCGGCTTTTTTCCCGCGCTGGTGCGGTCGTAGCACATGTTGCATTTCATCATCAGATCCATCGGCTCGATTTTGCGCGGCACGCCGAAGGGGCAGGCTTGGACGCAGTTCGAGCAGGCGATGCAGCGAGCGGTATTCGCACTGTGGACGATGCCAAACTCATCCTTTTCAATCGCCACGGCAGGACACACCTTCGCGCACACCGGATCCTCGCAATGCATGCAGATTTGCACGGAAGTTTGGGGGGTATAATAGCGATCCACGTAATCGACATGGATCATGGGAGTTTGACCGTTGGTCTCGCACTCGGCGCACGCCATCTCGCAGGCGTGGCAACCGATGCAGCGCTGGGGATCGAGGAAGAACTCCTGGTCGGTGCGAAAGGCCGTCGTGTTCATGCGCTGGCGTAGGCTTTGGTTTCAGCGGCAGAAGGGGCCATTCGCCCGAGCGGTTCCAACCGGCACGCGCTCACCTTGAACTCGGGAATCTTGGAGACGGGATCGAGGTTGCCCGAGGTGAGTTGGTTGACGGATTTCCGACCGGGCCAGTGGTAGGGGACGAACACTGTGTCCTCGCGAATCGTCTCCACAAGCTGTGCCGGAAACTCGGCTTCCCCACGCCGGGTGACGACCCGCACCAGTTCCCGATCCTTGATCCCATAACGGGCAGCGGCTTTGGGATGGATTTCCAGGAGCGGCTCCGGGTATTGGTTGACGAGCTTGCCGATGCGGCGCGTTTGCGTGCCGCTCAGATATTGCGAAACGACGCGCCCGGTGGTGAGGATGACCGGGTATTCGTTATCGGTCACTTCGGCGGGGTCGCGGTACGGCACGCCGTGGAAGTGCGCCCTGCCATCGGGTGTCTTGAATTTCAGGTCTTCCCACAGGCGCGGCGTGCCGGGGTGATCCTCCGACGGGCACGGCCAGAAGACGCCCATGGTGTCCTCGATTTTCTGGTAGGTGATGCCGAAGTAGTCCGCCGTGCCCCCCTTCGAGGCAACGCGCAATTCGTTGAAAATCTCCTCCGAGGAGTTGTAGGTAAAATGACTTTCGCTTCCCAGGCGCCTGGCGATTTCCAGAATGATGCTGGTGTCGGTGCGCGCATTGCCGGGCGGATCGATCGCCTTGCGAATTCGCACCACGCGGCCCTCGGCGGTTGTCACCGTGCCGTCTTCCTCCTCATGCAGCGAACCGGGAAGAATGATGTCCGCGTGGCGGATGGTTTCACTCATGAAAAAGTCGATCGCGACGAAGAACTCCAGCTTCTCCAGCGCTTCGCGTATCATGTTGTTGTTGGGAAGCGAGACGAGCGGGTTGAAACATATACTAATGAGACCCTTGATTTCGCCGCGATGGATCGCTTCCATAATCTCGTAGGCGGTGAGTCCCTTTCCCGGCATCTCCTTTTCGTCGATTCCCCAGACGCCGCTGATGTATTTCCGGTGCTCCGGGTTTTCGATGTCGCGGTTGCCAGGAAGCTGGTCGCATTTATGCCCGTGCTCGCGCCCGCCCTGGCCGTTGCCCTGGCCGGTGATGGTGGCATAGCCGCAGTACGGCCTTCCGATGCGGCCCGTGGCGAGCACGAGGTTGATGCAGGCGAGCACGTTTTCGACGCCCTTGCTTTGGTGCTCGATGCCCCGAGCGTGCAGAAGAAAACTTGTTTTTGCCGGCCCCCACCACTGGGCGGCCTTCAATATCTTCTCTTTCGGAATGCCGGTGTTGGTCTCGGCCCATTCGAGGTCGTAGGTTTCAACCGCCTTTTTGGCTTCCTCAAATCCGGTGGCATGACTGGCGATGAAATCGTGGTCCAGCCAGTCGTGCTTGATCAGTTGATGGAGGATCGCTCCGTACAGCGCGGAGTCCCGGCCCGGTCGCACTGGCAGATGGAGATCGGCGGTGCGTGCGATGGGGGTGAGCCGCGGGTCCACCACGATGAGCTTCGCGCCGTTGTCCCGGGCCTGCCAGATCCAGTGGGTCAACGTCGGGAAAGTCTCGCTGACGTTAGTCCCGCAAATCATGATCACCTCGGCGTGCGCGAGATCGGTAAAATTGTTGGACGCACGGTCGAGCCCGAACGCCTTCTTGTTGCCGGCGCCGGCGCTCACCATGCAGAGGCGGCCGTTGTAATCGAGGTTTTTTGTCTTCAGGGCCACCCGTGCGAACTTGCCCACGAGATAGCTCTTTTCATTCGTCAGGGATACGCCCGAGAGCATTGCGAATGCGTCGTTTCCATAGCGGCTCTGGATACGCTTGATTTCAGCGGCGACCCGCTCGTAGGCCGCGTCCCATGGGACTGGCTTAAATCCCTTTCCTTCAGCGCGCGCCAGCGGGTCCAGCAGGCGGTCGGGGTGATTGTTCTGAAGGTAGCGTTGGACGCCTTTCGGGCAGAGCCGGCCTTCGTTGAATGGAAATTCTTCCCACGGCTCAAACCCGACGATCCGGTTGTCTTTGACCAGGAGTTTGATCCCGCATTGCATTCCGCAAAAGCAGCAATGCGTCTTGACGACCTCATCGGGTTCATCGCGTCCGGCATAGCCTTCGGCGGGCGGAAAATTCAGCGACGGCCCGAAACGGGCGATCAGTTCTTCGATGGGAACGGGTAAAGTAGCCATTGTGGTTTATCCAAAAAACGAGCCCGCATCCTCCCTGGCCTTGAGATGGGCTTTGGCCAGCAGCGCGCGCTTTCCCTGGGGGCTGAAATCCAGATGCGAGCGCCCGTCCTTGCGCGCATAGTCGTAACCGAGTTCGGCAGTCACGGCTTTCACGTCGTCCACATGCATCTGTGAGTCGAATGCCTGCGCGGTGTGCGGGCAAACCGCCTGCGGTCCCTCCTCGCCGGCCTTGCGGTAAATGGCGATACCGAGTTGCGCCGGGCGCTGGATGATATGGTAGAACTTCCCGAAGGGCATCCAGACAAGGAACAAGATCACCGTGATGGCGTGGGTAATCGCCATAAACTGGTGGGCGCTGCCGCCCATGAACCGGTAATCCAGGCTAATGCCGAGGCCCGTGAGCGAAATCGCCAACAGCAGGATCAAAGGGAGCCAGTCGCCCTCAAAGGTCTGAATGGCGATTTGCCCGGCATGCGTGAGGCGGCGGCGCATGAGCAACATTACCCCGGCGATGACCAGGATGGCGGACCAGTTTAAAGCGTTGAAAATGGCTTCCGCCAGCCATGTGTGCAGCGGGAACTCCATCACCTTGAAACCGAAAGTGTAGATCTCGTAGGTGTCGATCCCGCCAGGTTTGAGTCCAAAGTTAATCCATCCAAAGACCAGCGGAAACGTGACAGCAAAGGCAAGCATGCAGCCCCACGCCATGAGCATGTGCCCGTAGCCGCGGATGTTACCTCGGTTGCGAATGAATTTCTGGCCGAGGAATTGGACGATGAAATGCTTCACCAACTCCCAGCCGTAGGCGAGCGTCCGCCCCGTGAAGAAGAGCCGCCAGCCCCGCGCAAAATACTGCCATGTGGGCGGGCGCTGAAGCCAGACGGTGTAGCGATAGACCACGCCGAACCAGGCGAAGATGCAGCCAAACAGATACGCAACCAGCGCAGCATCGAAATTGCCGAGATTGCGCGATCCCACGACGATGCTGACCACGAGCATCAACGTGGCCATCGCGGCAACCAGCACGGCGTAGAGGTTTAGGGTGCTAAACATGGCGTTTCGTTATTTCGGATTTGCGAAGATCGAAAGCCGCGTCTGCTCCATGAAGCATCGGTTCGCGCTCACTATGTTGGCGATGGTGTCGTGCAGCGGGCAGGGCTTTCCATTACCGCACCAATGAGCCCCAAAAGGACAAAGCGCCGGCGGTTCGGTTTGCTCGAACAGGGTGACGATGTCCATCAGGCATATCTCGCTGGCCGGCTTGGCCAGCGTGTACCCCCCGCCCGGGCCGGGTTGGCCGGCGACCAAGCCTGCGGTGGCCAGTTGAGTCAGCAGTTTCGCGCTCAGGGCTTTTGAAATCCCTCGCACTTCGGCGATCTCGGACGAACCCGACCGTCGCGAGGGGTCCGCGGCGAGAAAGCTCATCACCGCGATGGCGTTGGCGGAGGTCTTTCCATAGATGAACATCGCAGGTGCCGGTTACGCAGCCATCGCTTGCGCCTTGGGAAACAGGACGGCATTTTCAAGATGGATATGCCGATGCAAATCCTCCTCCAATTCGTGAAGTCCGGCGAAAAGAGCGCGATAGGTGTTGCACGCTTCGGCGGGCGGCTGGAACCCATCGGTCAATTCTCGCAACCGGGCGAGCGCTGTCCCGACATCGTCGTGCTCGTGGATCATGCACGCGATGGGGCCGTCCAAAGACATCGAAACCGTCCCTCCTCGACTTAATTCGCAGACTGCGGGAAAGAGGATTTTTTCTTCTTTCATCATGTGGTCGGTCAACTCCCGCTCCACCCCCAGGAAAGTCTCGAATACTTCGATCAATGAGGCGGTGTGACCGCCGTGAACGTTTGCGACCCGCTCGGCCATGGCGTGCAACCGGGGAAGCTCACGGCGCAGGTAACCGTGATGCGTATCGACGATGTATCGGCACAATGCGTCCGGGGGGAGGGTGGCCGGGTTCTGGCTCGGCTCCGAGCGCTCGGCTTGTTCTGCTTCAAGCTGCTCGGTCACCGTGGTCGCTGGAATTCCTTTGCGCTCGCAAGCCTCGCCCAACGTGCGCCCGCCTTGACAGCAAAAGTCGATGCCGAAGGACTGAAAGACACGGGAGCGCCCGGGGCGCTCAGCGACCAGTTCGCCGACGGTGCGTTGAAGAAGAGGGGTTCCGATGGGTGAGAAGACGTTTGAGGAATGGCTCATGGCGACAAGCTATTCAAGCGTGAAGCAACAATCAAGAAAAAAAGAGCCTCTATTCTTTTATTGTCGGTTTTTCTCAAAGACGTCGATACGGTTGGCGGAATATTACCCATCACCAGTTCCGGGGGGTACGTTCCTGTGATTTTTAGAAATTCACCGTGGCCATGACGTACCCGAAATCGGCGTCGTCATGGGCGCCGGTGTCTTTGAGGTAAGTTCCGGCGAAGAAGTGGCTGTACCCGGCTTCAAGCCCGAGATTCTTGCATACGGTCCAAGTCGCCTTTGCGTCGATCTCGGTGCCCGCAAAGCTACTGGCTCCGGGCGTGATAGGACGCACCGTGGTGACCCCATTGGCGCGGTACCACGCGTCGTTGGTGGTCGCCAGCCAGTAGGCATGGTAGGACAACTCGAAGGCGACTGGAGCGACGGGATTGATCCGGAACCACACCGCTGGCTCGCTCATGTTTTGCCATGAGAACAGATCCATGTAGCCGTAGAACTTGTGGTTTGTCGGGAACAGGTTCTGGAACGTGCCGACTGTGTTCGGATCGGAATGATCGTCCCCGCTGGCGTAATTGTATTCGGCGTACACCCGCGGTTTGCCCCAGACATCGAACCAGTTGTAGCCCAGCCCGGCGTGCGCCGCGCCCGCGAGCAAGTCCTTGCCGTGCAATGTGCCGGCTTGTCCCGCCAGTTCCGCGTCGTATTCGAAGCCGCACAGCTTCGTCGGATCGCCCTTCACACGCATACCCAGAGTGGCAAAATCCGTTTTGCTGGACGGGGTAATGGCGGTGCCGGTCGTCGTGGCCGGGTTCGTTTGGTGCAGCGCCAGCACGTACAAGTCCGTTGTCTGGAAACTGAGGTGGTTGTCCGTGAAATAGAGCCCGTAGAACACCTGTCCCCGCTCTGTCTCGGTGCCGTTGAAGAAATCGGACTGATTGAACCTGCCGCGTGCCGGAACGACCACCGTGGAGGCAAACGCGTCCAGCGAGCACTTGTCCAACTGGAGGCGCAGCTTCACTGCGTCGAACGTGCGCCCGATGTTGTTCCAGTCGGAGGCGCCGACGAGGCGCTCGTCGCCGTAGGAGAGCACCTGTCGTCCGACGGTGAGGCCGAGCGGGAACTTCTTGCAGTCCGCAATTTCGACGTATCCCTGCCGGAGATCGAACGTGTCGTCTCCCTCGGCCCCAAGCACGCCGGGATTCTTTGGCCGGTCCGAGCCCATTTCGCGTGAGTCCTGTCCTTGTACGTAAAACTTCAGCCAGTCCACGGGTTTCGCAGCGACCCCGATCCGGAAGCGCTGTTCGACCCACGCGCCGTCGGTAAGCGAATGAACCGCGCTGTTGAAGTCGTAGTTGTTTTCACGAATTTCGCCCCGCATGCGTTCCTGCACGTCGAATACGACCTTGCCATCGAGGAAAGAAAGCGGATGGGCGTCCGGCTGGATTTCCACTATGTTCTTCGTGTCGGTCGATGTCGTCGTGTCTCCGCTAAAAGCCGTCGCGGCGCCGATCAGGAGGGTTGTCACAAGCAACCCTCCTATTCTTTTTTTCTTTGTCATACTATCGGGTGTTTTTTTGCGGGAATGGCCTCCCGGCTTGGTTGTTTGGTGGTTTCGATGGGCATCTCGAATAGCTGTATCGGGCAAGGCGCTTCGAAATCATCCTGCTCCCGAGGGCTTGGAGAATTCCTTGACCTGGGTCAACCTTTTCGAAAATCGCAATCGGATAAGCGAAGGCGCCGTTATGCGGCGAGCCCTTCTGCTTTCTCCGGGCTGGGCGACGGTGGATGGCGTTCCACTTTGCCCACTTTCTGGTGCGCGCGGACGTGGGAAGTTGACAGTTCGTTTCAGTCAGCACGTAATCGGAACGGACGGCTCATCGGGCGGCGCTGTCAGCTTCGAGAACGGTGAATAGTGACATAACGCCAGCTGGCCTGCCGTGAGATTCCTTCGCAAGCTCAGGATGACAAATAATATGGGCCGTTCCGGTTTCCGTGCTCGGCTTCCGTTTTGTGGGTAATGGAAGGGGCACGTCACCGCAGTCCACGAGCCTCCTCTGCCGTTTTGGGGTCATCCATTTCGGACCGCGCCGGCGTTGGGCTCATTTTCATTCTTCAATTCGGCCGTTCTTTCCAGAAGAGGTCAGGCTGTCTGAGCATCTTTGGCGAAAGCGCGAACGCTCGCGCGATTACAGCAGCGGGAGGGTTTGCGCGCACCCGCCGGCTCTCGCTCCTCAACGGCGGGTCATCCCTCCTGCGGGTCCAAAGAAGCGCCAAAACTGACGATCGACAGCCGAATGATGCCTCACGCAAAGAGATTCAGCAGCTTTACGCCAGTCTTTTCAAAGTCAGCGATGTTGCGGGTGACCAGCGTCAGACCGTAGCGATGAGCGGTTGCCGCGATTTGGCTGTCGAGCGATGGAACAGACACGCCGGTCCGCTCCCATTCGGCCTTGAGTTGGCCCCAGACATGGGCGGTAGCCGTGTTGAAACTCAAAATTCGGCCTTTCATGCATGCGCAGAGATCCTGCAACCAGGCGCGAAGCTGGAGTTTTCGCTTCCCGTCGGGCAGGCGTTCGATGCCGCGGCGGATTTCTCCGATACTGACCGTGCTGACGTAAAGGTCGCTCTCGTTCTCTCGAAGCCAATGGACCACCCCCGCTTCGGGTTGCCGCTTGGCGGGTTCGCTCAGGACGTTGGTGTCGACCAGGTAACTCACAGGGAAACCGCATCGGTATCGTCCCGTTCACGGGCGAAAATTTCAAACGGCGCCGGACACTCAAGCAGCAGATCGATCAGCCCACGGTTGGCCGGATGCGAAATTCGCCGAAGCGTGATCGTGTCCTCATCTTCGACAGCGACCTCGAAATCGTCGCCCGGGGCGAGGTGGAGTTGCTGCCGCACTGCCGCCGGCAAAACAATTTGGCCTTTTGGTGAAAGCACGGTGGTCATCGTAAGAATATCTTACTTCAAGTGCTTTAAGAACGCAAGGAAAGCCCGTTTCCTGGTTCGGACCGATGGTGCCCAAAACGAGAAATTCAGCAAAGGTGATCCTGCCCGAACTACACGATGCGAAGACCGGTATTCTCAAGGAACAGTTTCAAAGTCGGAGTCGTTGACCCAACCGTGGGGCGCTTTTTGTCCGTGCATGAATTTGTCGTAAAAGCCACGCCCCGGGGAAGCATCGGGATATTCGTCGAACATGCGACCGTTACCGGACATTCTCGGATCGTCCTGCGCTTTAAGTTCAGAGAAGAGTTGGCGCTGAAACGAGTCCACGGAAACCGTTGCCGCCAGGTTCGTCACGCAATCGGGATCGCGGCGAAGATCGTAGATTTCATCCGCAGGCCGTTTGCCGAAGCAGATCTCCCAGAAATGTTTTTGGACGGGAATGAGTCGCGATTTGAGCACCTCGGTCTTTGTCGGGCTGCCATCGGTATCGGAATAACCGGTTTCCGGATTTCCGCAGGGCCAGCGCGTCGGTTCGAAGTTGTGAAGATAGAGCATGTCGGCCTTGACGATCCCGCGGATGGGATAGCCTTCATCGCGCGGCCGTCCGACATCGTTGCGCTCCTTGCCAATGAGAACGTGATCGCGCTCGGGGATCACGCGACCGGATTTTTCCGACGTTAGAATTTCCATGAGACTCCGGCCCGAGGCCGTTTCCATGCCGGTATGATCCCACGCGACGCCGGCGACCTGCATCAAGGTGGGAGCGAAATCAATGAAGCTCACATAATCGTCCACGCGCCGGCCCGGTTTTGCGACGCCTTTCTTCCACATGATGGCGAGCGGCAGGTGATCGGAGTCATAATACGCGTGGCCCTTGTCGTGCGGAAAAGGCATGCCGTTGTCGGAGGTGACAACGATCAGCGTGTTGTCGAGCAGACCGCGTTTTTCCAACGCGGCAAGCATCCGCCCCAAGTGCCGGTCGAAATGTTCGACGGCGAAAGCGTAGTCAAGCATATCCTGGCGCACGGTCTCGGTGTCGGGCCAGCACGCTGGAACGCGGTCAATGTCGGATGGCTTCTTTCCGCCCTTCGTGACGCCCGAGCCAAATTCATAGCCGCGATGCGGCTCTCGGCAGCCATACCAAAAGCACCACGGCTGGCCTTTGGGCGCGGCATTGAGAAAATCCGAAAAGTTCGCCGTGTAATCGTTGGATGAGATGAGCGAGGTTGGCGGCTTGGCCGTGCGCCGGTCAAATGGAAGTCCCGTCATTTCGCGTGGTTTTCCTTCAGCATCCTTCGCCACGCCCGGCCCCCAGCCCTTGCCAGTCATGCCCACGAAATACCCCTGCTGCCCAAGCGCCTCAGGAAAGGTCTTGAACTCTGGAGGGAAATAGCACCAGTGATTGGCGGCGGCTTTGAGCTGCCACGGGTTTCGGCCGGTGAGGAGACTTGCCCTGGACGGAGCACATTTGCCACAAGGCGTGAAGGCGTGAGTGAAAAGCAATCCTTCGCGAGCCACGCGATCCATCGCAGGCGTCTTGACCCAGCGACACCCATAAACACCGGCGTGGCCATACGACCAGTCGTCCGCCACGGCGAACAGAATGTTGGGCTTGGCGGGGACTACGTCAGCCCGGGCCCACATCAAGCCGGCGCTGGCGAACAGGCAGTTGACTAACGTTCTTTTCACGTTTGCTTACTGGCGCGGCTACAATGTTTCCGACTGGATTATTTTTGTCTGACCGTTGAAGCGGAGTCTCACTGGCTGCCGCTCGGGCGAGGCAATGCGGTAGCGGGTGACTTGCCCGTCCCTCCAGTCCATATCGACAGTGAAACCGCCCCGGGCGCGTAAGCCTTTGACACTTCCGTCGGACCAGGCTTTAGGCAGGGCGGGCAGCAGGTGGATTTCGTCGAGATGGCTCTGGAGGAGCATCTCGCAGACGCCGGCGGTGTAGCCGAAGTTGCCATCGATTTGGAACGGCGGGTGGGTATCAAACAGGTTGGCGTAAATGCCACCGCCGTCAGCGTAGTTGGTGGCCGTTTCGCGGACAAGATTCAGCAGGTTTCGGATGAGTAGATAGGCGTGGTTGCCGTCCTGGAGGCGAGCCCACATATTGATCTTGTTGGCGGTGCTCCAGCCTGTGCTCACGTCGCCTCGGGCTGTGAGGGAAACCCGGGCAGCCTCGGCAAGGGCGGGCGTCGTTTGCAGCGAGATTTGCCGACCCGGAAACAGAGCGACGAGGTGGGACAGGTGTCGGTGGTGATCGGCGGGAGTATCGAGCGTGGCGTCTTTTTGCCCCTTGAGTTCCTCCTTCCATTCAAGCAACTGGCCCCAGCTGCCGATCTTCGGCGGAAGGAGGTGCGCCCGCTTGTCGGCCAGCAGCGCACGGAACTCGGCGTCCACCCCGAGCGCGGATGAAGCCTCGATGGTGTTAGTAAAAAGGTCCCACACCAACTGCTGGTCGAAAGCGATTCCGGTTTGCTTGGGGCCATGTTCCGGCGATAGGCCGACCGGGGTAACCAACGTTCCATCGGGCTGGGCGATGAGGCTTTCGATCCAGTACGCGCACACCTCTTTCATGGCCGGGTAAGCGCGGGTGCGCAGGTAGTTCTTGTCGCCTGTAAAGCGGTAATGATCGTAGCTGTTTTGCAGCATCCAGGCGCTGGTGCCGGGGCACCAATCCCACGTTGAGCCTCCGAACAAGCCGCTTTCGCCGCGCATCAGCCAGCCGGGTTTGTTAAAGGCCTTGCGGGTTGCCTCGGTGCGCACGGCACGAATTGAGTCGATCCACTCGGCATAAGGTTCAAAACACTCCGAAAGATTGGCCACATCGGCGGGCCAGTAGTTCATCTGAATGTTGATGTCTGTGTGGTAATCGCAGCGCCAAGGCGGGTTGTTGGAGTTGTTCCACTTGCCCTGAAGATTGGCGGGAAGACCGCCTTGGCGGGATGAGGCGATCATCAGGTAGCGGCCATATTGGAAAAGCAGCATTTCCAGTTGAGGATCGCGATCCTTGGTTTTCTTGAGATGTTCCAGCCGCACGTCGGTGGGCTGGGAAGCGGCGGGGCTGGCACCGAGGTCGAGAGTCACGCGCTTGAACAGGCTTTGGTAATCGCGGACGTGCTCGGCCAGCAAATCGTCCCAACTCCGCTTGGCGGCCGCATCGAGTCGGGCGGTAACCTTTGCATGCGGCGCTTCGCCTTTCCAATTCTTGCTGCGATCCTGAACGAAATCGGTGCCGGCGGACAACAGCAGCGTAAGAGTATTTACGCGTTCGAAGCCTATCTTGTCACCGTCGATCTTCACCGTGCCGCCATCGTGGAGGACGCGCACCTGCGCCTCGTAAGAGAGAGCCATGGCGTAGGCGTCGCCCGGCTTCATCTTGGAGGAGCCATTCTTGTAGGTGAAGCCGGCGAGGGAACCCGCGGCGGTGAGCGTGTTGTTTTCGGCCCTGATCGCGGCATTGTGCGCATCGGTCAACGTAATGCGTCCGGTAAGTGAACCGGGCTTATCGGCAACGAAGCGGAACACCATGACCTTGGCCGGATAGCTGGCAAAAGCTTCGCGCCGATACTTCACGCCATCTTTTTCATAAGAAACCGTATGCACCGCGCGTTCGATGTCTAGTTCACGTCGGTAACCATACGCAGTTGCCGACGGGGACGGGGCGTCATCTGCGAATTGCACAAAGACTTCGCCGAAAGCCTGGTAGGCGCCGGTTTCCTCCTCGTCACCAATCCAGAGGCTCTCCTCATTGAACTGTATCTCTTCGCGTCCGATGCCGCCAAAAATCATCGCGCCCATATGCCCGTTGCCAAGAGGCAAGGCTTCCTGTTGCCAACGCATGGCGGGTTGGGAATAGTTCAGGGTCAGGTCTGCTGCCGCCGAACCCCAAGCGGGGGAAATAAGCAGACCCAGCAGTACGATGCAGAGAGTGAATGTTTTGAGTGAGGTTTTCATGGGTTGAGGTCTTGGTTGTTGGAAATGGTTTTTTCCGGCTGTTGTTTTTCGACACTGCGGTAGAGCGGGATCACGACGGGGCTTGGACCTTCTCCCATCCGATAGATGGGTGAGCACCACATCGATTTCAATGCTGCCGATGTCGCGGACTCCCGAGAGGGCAGCGCTTTGGCGAAGTTGAGAAGTGGTCAACATCAGGCCGGGGCTTTCTGTGTTCGTGGCACATCGACAAGCAAATCGGAGGCGGCGGCATGAACGATCACGCCCCACGCTTTCACGTAGCCGATGTCCTCCGGCTTGCGAGCGGAACGCCCAAAGGTGGTGCGCGCGGATGGCGGGACGGCTGCGCGTATTCGCTGACGAAGCGCGGACGGCCACGACCATCCCACAAGATCGGCGAGAAATCCAAGACGCTGTAAAGTGGCTGGCGATTTCATTTCCAAAGCAACCTCGGTCAGTTCCTCCGGGGGCACCACAAGGGAAGCTCCGTAGGCGATCCGGGTAACTTCGGTCGGCCCTCCTGCAAGGTCGGGCCGGTCAATGCAATCCACGAGCGTTTTGGCCGGGGTGGAAAGCGTAACCGCACGTCCGTAAACGTCGTAGGTTTTGAAGCCGAAAAACTTGCGGGGAACAACCTTCACGAAATGGACGTCATTCCCTTCAACCATGCGGGCCGAGGCTTGGCGAAGGGTTGCTACAGTGATCGTCACGGGTTTTTGCGTGGTAAACCCGTGAAAAGAAGCGGCGGACCACCAGCCGATGTACGCGGGTTCCACCACGGCGGATGCGAGGGCAAGCGGGTTGTTTTCCCCAAGGTTCTCCGGGCCGTATTCAGGCGGCAAAAACAAATATCGGCCCCGGCCCACCCGGGCAAGCCATCCCTTGCGCCGCAGATTGAAGATGACCTTCCGGGCGGTTGCTTCGTTTTCCAGAAGGGAAATCACATCCGAAGCGGACACCACGGCCCGCCCCTGTTCGCGAAAGGACAAGGCTACCCGGGCCTCCTTGGGGCCGAGAGTCCTTAGATTTTTTTCTATGTCTTTCTGCACTTGTAAGGGATAACAGGCGATATAAATAAATCTGTTTTACGCTGAGCGCAAGCGGAATAACTGCCCGAAGCGTAGGGGTATTCTCGCTGCCAACCCGACTCAGATTCCCGTCAGGCGCGCCGAACTTGGTCCACACGTCCTTCGTGAAGAAGTCGCAGGCATAGAACGTGTCGATGTGGCGTTGGATGAATTGGTCTCAATCGGGTTCTTCTTTGCTCCAACTGTTCGGCTCCAGATTCGTCTCTCCGCAGCAAATCCGGGCCGCTGTTGCTCGGATGCCGGCGCGGGATCTGTGCGCGGTTATCATTGCGCTGGCTGGCAAGCCCAAGCAACTTCGCGATGGTTAAAAGGGCCTTTCGCGGATCTGAACCGATCTAAAAACGCGGCTTGGAGGTGGCGGGGCGCTCGGTGATGGTCCACTTCGACACGTCGTAGATGCGCTCGGTTTTACCATCGGTGATGATCATGTTGCCGCCGCGGTCCTGGTGCATCCACGGATTGTCAACGAGCGGCCAGGAATCGTAGTCTATTGGTTTTCCATTGACTTTGGCTTCTCCGTCGAAAGTCTTTTCCAGAGTGGTTCCAAAGCGATCCGTGTAGGTGCCCATTACCAGACCGTTCCCGGTGGTGGCGGCGCGCCTCTTTGGGCGATCCACGAGTTTGTTCGCCTGGAAATCAAGGCTGATCTTGGTTCTCGCCAAAATGTCCTTGCGGAAGGCCTGAAGTCGCTCTGTGGGGGTGGCGCCAGGATACTCCTCTGGCAGCGCGGTTTCCAAGGCAACGCATGCATTCTCGCCATAGATGCGGAACTCGGAATCCTCGGGATGGCTCATCCGACTAAATACGCCCGCCTTGGGATTGTAATCAAACGGTTCGCTGGAGGTGATGGCGATCAGCACGCTTCCATAGTTCAGGAAAACGCGGCCCGATTGCTTGGAGTCATTGATGAGGGCGAGCGCGCCCCCGGGGATGTAGCTCAACACACAGGCCGGCCCCTCTTGAAAGGCTTTGCACGTGATGTCCCCTTTTTCGTTCAGGATGTTCTTGCGGGCGAACGCCGGGTTCTTCAGATCCTTGGCAACCATCAGCCAGGCGCCCTTGTGCTGAAGATACTGCGAGACAGCGGAATTGATGCCGTGGGTAGCCATCGGCACGGGTTTGTGGTCTGAACAAGGGACGGTGACCCAGAGCAGGCTCGATTTGGCGGGATCGGGTTGGTCAAACATCACGCCATAGGGATAGGTCTGTCCCCAAACGCCGGTGCCGGGGGCAACAGCGGTGCTAAACAGAGCATAGGTTTTGTTGACAAAGCTGGTCTGGTATTGCTTGTCGCCATCGAACCGACTGCGGTGGACGTAGGCCTTGGAGCGGTCGGTCGCGGCATTGACAATGAGCGGACTGGGGCGGAATTTCTCAGCTAAAGCGAAGATCGCGGCAGTCATGGAATTGAGCTTCGGGGTCGTGCCGCCGAAATATAACCAGAGAATGGAGCCGCTGCCGCTGATTTGCTGGTTGAGCTGGTCGGGGTAGCTGCGCCCGGCGGGAGTGGCCCAGTTCCCGTGCAACCAGGTGCCTGCGGCGTGGGCCATCGAGAGTTCATAGGCCATCTTGGCCTTGGTGGAGAGTGCCTTGTCGGTGAAGGCGTTGTCCAGGCTGAGCAGGGTGCCGATGTTGTAGAGCATGTAAGGCCGGGACGCAAACTCGCCCGAGCCGAATTGGGCGATGCGCTCCACCCGGTTCTCAAGGAACTTGACCGCTTTCGCGCCCGAGGGGCCGCGCCCGGCGTCCTTTGCGAAGAGGGACGGATCCCAACAATGCTCTGCGAGGTACAAATTGAGCGTGCAAATCATGGAAAGATTGCTCGTCGTCCCCTTGTAAGCCCTGTTGGTCGTGAAAACGTATTGGTAGAGTTCCTTAAGCTCGGGGTCCATCTCCTTCTCCCAGTTGAGGTAGACGTTGATGAGCCCCCAAAGGATAAAGCCATTCCAGCCCGGCTGCGTGTGCGGATCGTAGCTTCCCCTGGCCCTTGCCTTCTCCACGCGCACTTTGCCGCTCTCCACCATGTCTTTAAGCGTTTTCCGAAGGATGTCGCAGGCTTCCTTTTTGCGGCCCTGGCGGAAATAAAGCTGGGCGATCCAATAGTGCATGGGCCGTTGCTCGTTGACGACCCGTTCCGGATCGGCAACGGCGGCTTCGTACACCGCTTTTTCCCGTTCCGCGAGCGTGGCGTAGACGCCGGCCGTGAGCCGCTCCTGCACCGGGTTGACGTGGAGCGGTGCCTTGACCTGGAATGCTGGCGTTTCGGCGACTGGATTCTCCTCTGGTGGGGCTTCGGAGCCGGTGGGTGCTGCCGCGAATGCTGTCAGGAAAGGGGCGGCGACAAGCGCGGCCACAACGAGAAGGTGCGGTATTCTGCCGAGATTGGCTGGGGGCGTCATTTCAAGGAATTACCCCTGAGCCGCAATAAAGTTGCGCGCGGTAATACAGCCTGCCCGGAACGCAAGCAGGCGTAGGCCATTGACAAGCACTATACTCCCTTCGTGGCCGACGACGCGGAAAGCTTTGAGGCGCGCATCAGTTTAAACTCAACTTGAAAAACCCACTGCATTCGCGCTGGCCTCTCCTTCGTTGACTTCTGCAGCGAAAAAACGCCACTGAAAGTTGGATGCGGGGCTACTTACGATATTTGGAAAGGAACTCTTCGGCTTCGGCGTTGTGGGAGATGTTCGTTGATGTGATCAAAATAATCCCTTTGGCGCTCCCCAATTGACTGGTCACCGCATCAAGCGTGCCCATGTCTCCCCAAAGCTGAAGCAGCTTCCCCGCATCGCGAATTTTCCGATAAACCTCGGGCCAATGCTCGTACCCGGGCTGGCCCGCGCCGGGGATCCATTGAATGCCCTTGAGTTCCTCAATGGAAAGGAGCGAATCGAGATGCGCAAGTTGACCGGGACCGTCAAGGTGGTAAAATGCGTTGCCTAACCGCTTACAGGATGCGGTCAACTCGGGTTTGACAAACTCGTCAAACATTTCGGGGCCGATCATGTACGAAAAATCGCATTGCAAGATGTAATACGGCACCTCTGAAAAGATCGGAGTCCAGGCAGTGTAGCCGGGATTCAGCGGACGCAGGATGCTGTTGAATTCCTCATAGTAGCGCCACCAAAGGTCATGAGCGTTCCATGTGAGCCGTTTCACTTCCTCAGGGTAGTCGTACAGGTCCATCAGGAGCGCTTCACTGGGGCGGAACGTGGATGGAATATCGAGGTTTCCCCCCAGATCGGTCATCCCCACCTGCACCAAACCCTGCCATCGCTCCATGGCGACACGGTAGATTTCCTTAATCCGTTGAAGCCAGCAATTTGCCGGATCATAGGTGAGCCGGATATCCGAGATCTCCTGCGGAATTTCGGGAGAAAACCACACCGTGCCATGCCCTGTTCCCACCGTAGCCCCGGCAAATGCGGCAACCACTCCGGGACCAAAATCCGGCCACACCGCCGGGAAGCTGTCGCCGAGAAAGCGGGTTTGCGACAACTCATAATCCCAGCGGTCCACAATCTGCTCCGGAGAGACTTGTAAATCGTAGGAGGTGATGTCGCCGCCTAGCTGCTGTAAACGGGATGGATGGCGGTTTGATTCGCCCCCCGTCAGTCGAAGTTGCACCAGTGGCCGCTCCAATTCTCCCGCCCACCAGAGGCGTGCATCTTCTTTGATTTGGTCCCAGCGTGCGGCGGAAAATCTGATATTCATGATATTTTAGAATTAATGCCACAACCAGGCGGCAGGCAGAGGCTGCCGCTTTACGCCTGGCCCGGAAATCTCCAACTGCGGCGTTACACCGTCCCAGATCAAGTTGCGTTCCGGGCTCAGCCAACTCAGCAGATGATGTGCTGGCCGGGAATTATTTGATTTTACGGCATGCCGGAGGGATCAGCAAGAACCATCTTGGGCGATATTTAAGAGCCCTGCACTGCGCGCTCGCCAGGGGGCGAGTTTTCTGCCAGATTCCCAGTATGAAACGCGAATTCAATGTTTTGATTGAGCGGGATGCCGAGGGGTATTACGTGGCGAGCGTTCCCGATCTTCGGGGATGTCACACCCAGGCGCGATCCCTCGACGATCTTCTTTTGCGTATTCGGGAGGCCATCGAGCTTTGTCTGGAGGTCGAAAGCTCGGATCTGACGGAACCATCGGAATTCGTCGGCATGCAACGGGTGGCGGTGGATGTATGAGCCGTCTCACGGTTACAGGGCGGCAGCTTATTCGCGCACTTCAAAAGGCAGGGTTCACTGTCCTTCGTATCAGGGGCAGCCATCACTTCATGGGGCATTCCGACAAACGCGCCACGGTCGTTCCTGTTCATGCGGGGGAAACGATTGGGCCGGGGCTTCTCAATCAGATTCTCAAGGATACAGAGTTAAGCCGAGAGGATATCAAGGAATTGCTGTGAGACGGACGAGGCGTTGATCGCCCCCGTGGCCGAGTCCTTACCCGACCTTCACCAAACAGGTTCGGTCCGACGGATTCTCGATGGCTATTTTTACGTCCAGAAACTGCTGGATCACGTCGATGTTGGTCAGGGAATGCCGGGAGAGCGGGGACGTTATAAACGAACCGCCTCCCGCAAGCGCAAAGGGAAGTAGGAGTTGATCGGCGAGGAATCTGCCCACGGGGACGCCTGATCCAAGCCATGCCCTTACTGCGGTGACGACGTTCTCGGCGACGCTGCCGGCGGGCACGCTTTTCTGGCCGAAGGCGACAAAGACTTCCGTGATGTTCTCGGCTTCGCACTCGACCAGGATGACGTTGCCGGGACCGCTGGAGCGTTTCACCTCCACGATTTCGAAGGCTTCTTCCTGCCATCCCATCGTTTCACGGATGACCGCGGCCTCCCGCTCGGCGATTCCGCGCGAGAGGCTTGCGATGAGGAGCTTAACCCGGCGGGCGCGCACCTCGCCTCGCTCCAGCAGATGGATGGGGGTGAGATTCGGCACGGGATTGATGGAGACGCAGAAGCGCCCGCCGCCGGCGGGATAGAACCCGTAGCGCTCCAAAGTCGCTTCGACGCGCGGTCCCATGCGCGCGAGAATCGGCAGGAACGCGTTGCACAGGAAATCGAACGGCGGCGCGGCGGGATTGTGAGTTCCGCCTTCAAGGATGAGGGTGGACGGTCCCGACGCGGTGAGGAGCGCGGGAAGCACCGTTTGGAGGACAAGCGTCGCGCTCCCTGCGGTCCCCACGGCGAAATGAAAATCGCCGGGGTTAACGCCCTCCGGTTTGAACGTGACCGCCGTGGAGCCAATCTGCGCCCCTTCGACTTTCGCGTGACCGATCTGAGCGGCGGCGGTGAGTGCCGTCAGGTGCCGGCGCAGAAGGCCGGGCTTTGCGCGCCCGGCGCGAATGTTCTGGATGGAGAACGGACGGCCCGTCACCAGCGACAACGCCAGCGACGAGCGCAGGATTTGCCCGCCGCCTTCGCCGACGGAACCATCGACAAGCACGATATCTCTTTTTGTCATACGGGGGTTCTTTTCAATTATGCGGCTCCGCGTAGGCTGTCATCGGAATCTTTGATCACAAAACGCGCCTTGAGCCGCGCCACGGTTGTGGCAAGGCCCGCCTGTTCGACCGAACGCATCACTTCGTTGAAGTCCTTGTACGCAGCGGGCGCCTCGTCCTTGGGATACTGGCGGCAGTTCGTCAGGATGTCGTCGCGAACGAAATCGGCGTCGATGGTCGCCTGATCCAACTCGCGAATCGCCGCTTTGCGCCCCTTGGCCCGGCCCGCCCCGTGGTTGACGCTATAACAACTCAACGCCGCGCCGGGATCGGCCACCATCACCGCGGAACCCGCCTGCGGATTTCCGGGCAGCAGGATTGGATGACCGGTGTCTGCAAAAGGCGTTCCTTTCAATGCGTGGTGTCCGCCGGGAAACGCGCGCGTGGCTCCCTTGCGGTGAACCCACGCGGGCCGGTTCTCCACCATCTCGCGCAGCGCGATATTGTGGCTGATGAAGTAAACCAACTGGCCGCTGGCTCCTGGCAGCACCTCCTGGAACGCCTCCAGAACGAGGGCGTTAATCAAGAGATGGTTCACGGTTGCGAAATTCGCTCCGAGAGCCATGTCGTCCAGATAGGCATCCGCTTCGGGGGTTCCCAACGGAGCGTACACCAGTGCGCGGTCGTCGCCGGGGAGCGGGATTCCCCACGCTGCAAACTTCTTTTGCAACGCGTGGAACTGGCCGTTCGCCAGTTGGAATCCGAACCCGCGCGATCCGCAATGCGACAGGAAAGCGACATGTTGGTCGCGCAATCCGAACGTCTCGGCCACCTGCCGGAAACGGTCGTTGTCGTTGACCTGCACCACCTCGCACTCGCCGAAGTGATTTCCGGAACCGTAGGAGCCGAGTTGGCGAATCTTTTCGGCGAGAATTCCCATGCAGCCTCGATCATCGCGCCAGCGTCTTGGACTGCGGTAGTCTTCTACCGCTTTCGCGAGCCGGACCGATTCTCTGCCCAACGACAAGCCTTGCCAGCCACCCACGCCTCCGTCATATCTCCGTCATGCCAAATCCAGACACCCCCTGGCCGCACGCCCCGACGCACTGCTTGAGCGAGCGAGGCACCTATTTTCTCACAGCCAGAACGTATCAGAAAGAACATCACTTCCGCGGCGCACAACGGCTCGAAGTGCTTCACCGGGGGCTCCTCACCGTTGCCCGAGACTTCGGGTGGCAACTCGAAGCCTGGGCCGTCTTTTCCAACCACTACCATTTCGTCGGTCATTCTCCGGAATCCGCCACCAATGCCGAAAGTCTCTCGCCGATGCTCAGAACCTTGCACTCAAAGACCGGCGGATGGATCAACCGCCTCGACAAAACCCCGCAACGCAAGGTGTGGCACAACTACCGAGAAACGGCCCTGACGTATCAGGTTTCCTATCTCGCCCGCCTGAATTACGTGCATCAGAACCCGGTAAAGCACGGGTTAGTGCCGGTTGCCAATCAGTATCCATGGTGCTCGGCGGGCTGGTTTGAGAACACGGCGGGCGCAGGTCTGGTGAAAGCGATTTACCGGTTCAAGACAGAGGCGGTTCACGTCGAGGATGATTTCGAGGTGTGCGGGGATTGGTGAACGCGTAATGGGTTGGGAACGGGATAGAATGTTCATCTTGAAGGTCCCAGTTTTCAATATCTTTGGCGGTATCCGATCTCTCGGCGGCGCATTCGGGTGAAAAGGGGACCGCCAGCCGTGGCGACGCGCAATCCGAAAGCGGTAGAAGACTACCGCAGTCCAAGACGCTGGCGCGACTGCCAAGCCCCAGAGCTCGTCCGCGACTTGCCGAAACTTACCAAGGTGGTTTGCCGATTTACCGCGGTGGCGCGCCGAAACACCTCGGTAATCTCACCGGATCACCACGGTAACCTATTGGGGCACCGTGGTGACCCGCCTCAACACCATGGTGATCCGCCGGGTTACCATGGTCATCCACCGCGCCACCGTGGTGTTCTATTACGCCATCATAGTCGCCCGGCGAGTCGCCTTGGAGAAATGCCGGTCGTCCCCGGTAAAATGCCGCCACCCCCGGTAGCGCGCCGATTCACCCCGGTAAACCCCTCGTTGAACTCGGTGAACGGCGGGTTTTCTGCGATTTTTCTCGTTCCCAATCTCCCGATTGGGAACGTGCTTGTCTTCGAATCTCCGATTCGGGAACCGTGCTCTACGGGACAAGCGTCCGGGTAAGCCTGGATAATCTTGCGGCAATCCAAGGTTTGCGAAACGGAGTTTCGCTCGTTCCCAATCTCTGATTGGGAACGCGCTGAGCTAGAGCATCCGGTAATCTGCCAAATCGGAGCTTGGAAATGAAGGCAGAGCGGTACGTTCAGGGCGTCCCGCAACCATCATCGGCCATTATCCGAAGGAACGCCTTCCCAAGGCGGTCACTTACGAAAAGCCCCGTTTCGGGCAATCGATCTGACTCCAGTGCCGTTTGATAAAGCAACGATGCTACGTCGAGCAGTCGAACACCTTTCTTGATTTCGGGTGGGAGAAATGTCTCCTCTTTCAGCTCGTTCCCATGCATGAAATCGTTGCGGGCCTCATAGAGAAGCCAGCACAGGTGTTGGACAAAAGTGAAGTCCTCAAAATGCTCCTTCTTTGTTCCTACCTTGTGGAGGAATCGCTTCACCGCGAGTTTTGTGCATCGGAACTCACGCTTTTGCAGATGCTTCAAGACGTCCAGCTTTCCGACCCACGCCGCTCCTGAATGGACAAGTGTTTCCAACGCGCACACCCAAGACGCGCAATGTTTTCCATGGTTGTAAATCGGAATTTCCATCGAATGAGGTTGCGCGCCGCGTGGAGTTCTTCTTCCCGCCGGGGCGCCGTCATTAGCGATTCCGCGGCCAACAGCGAAGCCGTGCTCCAAACCGTCTTCACCGCCGAGCAAATCGCGCAGATCGATCTCTTCGATCAGGCTCAACTCGCCACCGTTGTCGAAACCTGCCGAACCTCCGCCAGCCTCTCCGAAGCCGGCCGCCAACTCTTCGCCGTCTCCCGGCAGAAGAAAAAAAATACCAACGACGCCGACCGGCTCAGAAAATACCTGGTTCGGTTCGGGCTGACATGGCAGGAGTGCAGAGAAGGGAGTGACCGAAGGTCACAGCGGCATATCTTGTAATTGAAAAGCTAAGACTATGAGTCCTCGAAAACACGCACTCGACCCGACCCGCGGCCTTTACCTGCGCGGCAAAACCTGGTGGATCAATCTTGCTCACCAAGGCAAGCCGCATTGTCTTAGTCTCGGCACCCGAGACAAAGAAGAAGCCATTAGGAAGGCGGCGACTATCCGAGATGACCCAAAGAAGTGGATTCCCATCGAGGGGGGATGGTCGCAACAAAGCGAAATGTTCCTGGATCTCGCCGCGCAGGGCGAAGCGGGGAGGCGTACGCATTGCGGTAAAACGCGACAGAATACCAGAGAGACGCTCAACGCTTTTTTCGCGTCCAGCGAGCTGGCTTCCGCGGCTATGGTGCGGAGCGAGCACATACACGCGTGGCTCGATTCGCTCCCTATTGCTGACGTAAGCAAGGTTACTTACCACGCCCGGCTTTCCGGCTTTTTCGCGTGGTTTCGGGCCATGGGAATGGCGGTGCAAACTCCGGGGACCAATCCTCTGTGGAACTAAATCATGGACTCCTTTGAACGACATCTCCGTGCGGCAAGTGGATACCTCGACCTGGGCATGATTGAGGATTGCTCGGTCGAGCTTGATCAAATTGATCCGAAGGACGCGTTGCGCCCAGAGGTGCATGAGCTTCAGGTGGCTGGGGGATTCCGACCTGGTACCGTTGCGGAAGAAAATCGAAAGAATCTCGGGGGTGAATTCGCGCGCGAATCGATTCTCATGAACCCTGCTCGGACGATTACGCGCAGCGCACCGAGTGGAACGTTCGGGATTCCGATGGGACGGTTGTATTCACGCTCGCCGGGAAGGCCACCGGCGGGTCGCTACTGACCGTCGAATTCGCACGCAGGGCCAGAAAGCCATGTGTCCACATTTCCCCCGGAGTGAACTTTGAACCGGCAGCGGGCTTGCACCGGTTCGTTCAGGAACACGGGATCAAGATTCTCAAAGTGGCGGGATCGCGGGAAAGCGAGGAACCCGGAATCGGGCGGTGGGTCTATCAGGTGATCGAGGACGCATTCTTTTTGGATTTCGTTCATCCCGGAATGGGCAGAGGGCCGAGCGAAGGATGACCGGAGCGCTGGGCGCTTGGCTGAGGCAATCTTGATAAACTCGCTGGTCTTCGGGTTCACGCCCTTGAGCGCCTTGTGCTTCAGCTCCACGAGCATGCCGATGGCAGGGAGAAAAAATTCGCTCTTCCTCGTTTCCCGATAGGTATGCTCCCGCGACTCCGGGGTGTAGGCCAGACTCGTTTCTATTATGCCAACGAGCGCTGGCGGAGTTGATTGATCAAAGGCTCCCTGGACTTAACTCGCACCACGGTCTCCTGATCCAAGGTCAGGCATCCTACTCCTGAACGACTCGGAAATGGTGGACTGCCGTGGTAAAGCTCTCCGTTCAACCGGTTAAAAGCCGGATACTTCACTCTTCAAACTTGCGATCCGTTGGAGCATCCACTTGACTCGGTCAAAGCAGCGGTTCAAAGAAGCATCATTCAAGATTCTCTTGATTCACAGCAGCTTTTGAAAGATTATGTAGGCATGAAAATCGGATTTGCCCCTGCTAGATGTTGCCTAATGATCGCAAGCCTCCTCGTGTCGATCGGACACGTCGTTCCTACATATGGCGTCCAATTAGTAGGCGAATTCGGCTTTGCGTTCGTGAATATTGGCTTTTTTGCATGGGTCATTGATCGGTGGAAAACGATAACCGAGGTCGAACGCTGCTATTATTCTACAATGGCCGCTTTTTGGATGGTGACGGTCTCGGTGTGGGGCCATCCGTTTCTTCCTTTCCAAAGAGCGGGCGGCATTCGGATGTCTTGGCTTCAGGCAGGAAGCCTCACGGCAGCAGTTTCGGTCGCTTTTAACCTTTGTCGGCAATTCCTTAGAAAATGGTTTGAGGGCGATATGATCAAGGAAATCATACCCCCTACGCCAGAACGACTGGATAGGATAGTTGTGCCGCAACCCGATACGATCAAAGAAATCATGCCTCCTGCGCAGGAACGACTGGATGGGATAGTTGCTCCGCAGCCCGATAGGATCAAGGAAATCATGCCCCCTCCGCCACAATAAATGGATGAAGTAGTTCAGCAATAACCTGTTCAGACCGCGCAGGCGATTGACGAAACGGAGGGCGAAGATGGGAAGGACCGTATTTTTGAATCCTCATATCGCTTTATCGCTCTTTTACGCAAACAGCCATCGTAAACGATCCAGTTTGTTTGCCTTTGGTGCAAATCAAAGGCGGTGGTTTAAAACAAGTCCATGCTAAGGGAGACTGTCACGCATCGCATCACTCCCTGCGGAGAATCCCGCCGGGGCTTTGCTCGTCCCCCACAAGTCCATGAACCATCACACAACTCGATCGCCTCGATCTCCTGCAGCAACGCGCTTTTGTCCTCCCCATGGAGCGCGCCCCGTATGAATATCCTCCGAGATCCATTTCGGAACAAGGTCAGCAGAGGGATTTCGCGAAGGATTGTCCAGCGACAATTAAAATTGCTCACGGGCGGCCGGCGCAGCTTTTCGTGGACGGCTGCAATTTCGCTTCTGGCGGCGGCAAGTTCCTGATGCGCCTGCGCGATCAGTTGCTGCGATTGGGTGAGTTGCGCCGTCAAGTCCTGGATGACCCGCAGCAGCGCGGCGTTTTGCCCCTCCAGGGGCGCCGAAGCGACGCCCGGTGGCGGCTCGCCCCCTTCTTTCTCCAGTTCCGCCCGGAGTGCGAACAGCTTCGCTTCCGCGACCTCGCGATCAGTGGTCCCGAAGGCACGCCACTTCGGCTTCCACTTCCCGGCGATCTTGATCTTGATCATGCCGTGGAGGAAACCCTTCTCGTCCGAATAAAGATTGGGAGCAATGGCCTTCAACAAAAGGATATCTGGAAAATGTTGAGGCACAACAAGGAGTATTTTCTTTATCGCCCGCGCACTAACCCAAACTGGGTTAGTTTTGGGTTAGTACGGGTGATCGCGCGGGGTTGTCCGGGCAACGGAGGGGAGGTGGCGCGAGCGGCCATCTGCGTAAGTCCCTCGAAATGAGAGACTTGGAGTGGTGCGCCCGTGAAGACTCGAACTTCAAACCTTCTGATTCGTAGTCAGGGGTTTAAGATGATCTAACCTGCTGGAGATGAGTCGTTTACGTCGCTAGCCGCTTAGTCCGACGATGCAACTCCCCTTGGGAAATAACTTGCTATTGAGACACCTTTCGTGAGACACTTTCTTTCAAAGCCATGCCAAAGAGAGCTGCTCAAGACCCAGACGCCCAAGGTATTTACCTGCGGAAGAAGACCTACTGGCTCCGCAACACCGTTGATGGTGTCCGGTATTTTCAAAACCTCCATACTCACGACTTTATTAAGGCTGTCGAAGCCGCCAAGAAGCTTCGTGGTATCCGGCCGCAGGGCAAGCCACAGGTGGGAACATGGGGGAAGATCATCGAAAAGTACATTGCGGAAAAACTGGCGGGCGTCCGGCCAGCCCATCTCGCCGGACGCCGACTCCGTTCGTTTCGGACTGAAACCGCGCCGAGGGTCCGATCCTGCCTCAAGGTCTTTGCTTCTCGGAGTGGCGCTCCCACCCCGGCCCAAGTGACAACCAAGCAACTCCAGTCTTACTACGAAGGCAGAGCCAAAAACTCTGAGGCGGGCGCCCGTTCAACGATGGCGACCATCCAAGCATTTCTGGAGCACATCCAATGCCTGCCAGGTCGGGTTGTATTCTCTCACGACCGTAAGCCGGAAGTACGTCTTGTTGTTGTTCCTGTGGAAGTCTCCAATGGATGGATCGAAGAATGCCAGCGGGAGGATCTCAAATACGTTCTCTTCTGCGGCTTTCACGCCGGATTGCGACGTGGGGAAATCATGCACAGCCGCATCTCCTGGTTTGACCTCAAGCGTCGCGTGTTAACGATTCCCGGCAAAGAACGCCAGACACTCCCAAGCAAAAAGTCTTACGAAAGGAAAAGCAAAGACGGCGAATCCCGAGAAATTCCGCTTTCCTCCGGATTCTCCGCGTTCTTGGAAACATTCCTCGCCGAGCCTAAACGAGATTTCTGTCTCCTTTCAAAGAGAAGATCCGCAAGCGGGCTGTTCGATTTCCGTGCCCCTTTTCAAAAATTCATGAAACAGAAGGAACGCCCAGACGTGACCCGGCACGCGATGAGGCACTCATGGATTACGGAGCTTTGTAACTCGGGCAATCACTCAATTACTGAGATTGCCGCGTGGTCCGGTGACACGGTGGAAACGATCGAAACGAACTACTGGAAAAAGCGCGTTCGCACCGGGGGCCTTGATGACACCATGGCCGGGAAGCGGAGTGGTGATGCGCTTAAGGAGGTAGCGGCAACACTCAAGACCATGTCGACGGCGGGCATGGACAAGGAGACAACCGAAGCCATCAAGAAACTCCTCAAGGCCACAGAGAAATCAAATCAGACAAAATGGGAGTGGACAGACGATGCGCCATCCGGCCATACAAGGCTCTATTCCGTTGAAGACACCGTCAGCAATCTTGGAGTCTTCCGTGAGCTAATCGATCCCGGAGTTGACGACCCGGAAGTAGTAGTAACCGAAGAAGACTGGGCGAACGGCAAGGTATCTACGTTGAGAGCCCGGTTGGGAGTGCTGGAACGCCGCGGTCTCATAAAAAATGCACCGTCCACAGAACCCCTGTTGCCGATGGACGACCTTGAACTTCATCGAGAAGACGGCCACAAAACACGAATGTGAAATCAAGCATCGAAAATTCGATAAAGATGATTTCTACCGTTCAACCCAAAGAGTTCGTCGCCCATGAGTTGGACAAGCATTTCCGAGCCTTCTTCGCGAACTACCTCCACGTCATCGAAAACGCCAACAAACCCGAGGTCGCCAACAAGGTGGGCGTCTGGATTTCGGGCTTCTTCGGCTCCGGTAAATCCCACTTTTTAAAGGTGCTCTCGTATTTGATGGGCAACCGCACCCTGTCGTTTGGCGGGGACACCAAGCGCACGGAGGACTTCTTCCAGACGAAGATCATGGATGCGATGTTCGTCGCGGATATCCGGCGGGGCCATCGCCTTCCCTCACGAATGTCATCCTCTTCAACGTGGAGACAAAGGCCGACCATTCCCAAAACCGCGACGCGATCCTCTCCATCCTGATGCGGATGCTCAACGAACTTCAAGGCTTCACCGGACACCCGGCTCATATCGCGCACATCGAGCGCCAGCTTGAAAAACGCGGCAAACAAGCCGCCTTCCAAGCGGCATTGCGGGAGGCTACCGGGAAAGCCTGGACCACGGAGCGCAATGCTCCCGGGTTTTACCGTGACGAGATCATCCTGTCTCTCTCGCAGGCGCTCGAGACCATCGAACCGGCCACCAAGCTGTTCGACAACGCCGAGACGGAATTCTCCCTAACGGTCGGGAACTTCTGCACTCAACCACCGAAAAAGTCGTGACGCCCGAACGGTATTCGGCGCGCGTTGTCCACGCTGCCTGTCGATGTTTCATCGCCGCTCGCTATCTGACACCGGCACTGGTGAATCAATTCGATCAAAAAACTTCCTGAATTGCACCTGCAGCGGGTGGACCGCAAAAAGCCAGATTGTTCCGGCCGCAATCAGGGCCCCACAGAATAAGAAACCAAGGTCTCTCCACCAACGGTTCGGAATGAGATCGCTCACAACCATCTGGTCCGCGCATTCCTGTAGCCTGGCCAATCCCTCCTCAAGTTGCGCGGCCAGTCCACCTTTGCCATGCTCCCCGACCACCACCCGTCCGATGGTGGCCCGCAAAGCTTCGAGTTCCCTTTGCAGGACCATCAGCCGAGTTGCATCGAACTGCTTATCAATCTTTTCCGCTATTTGCGCAGCCAAGGAATCGGCGGGAAATTTCGCCAGGAGCGCTTTTGGCGCCTCGGCGATCGTTTGGCTGGCCTGTTCAGAATACAAGCGTACGCTTTCGATGCCTGACATCAGCGCATCCACCAGGGTCTTGACCCGCGCGTCGGCGGCTTTTCCAGCTTCGTTCATGGCGGCGGGAATGCTCTGATAATACTGTCCCCATATCCCGAGGATTACCATCAGCTCAAAAATCGGGTCATCCGGATTCACAATTCGCGACCGCAGCAGCAACTCACGCACCTTTCGCCGGGTTTCTTCCGGCAAACTCTTCGTCAAGTCATCGAGCAAAGTCTTGTCAACCATATGGGGACGCCTGCCTTACGGCAACAATCGCGCTTTGATCCGTTCGAACTCGGCAAAAACCCGCTGCTGGTATTTCTTCAAGCGGCTACGGCTCATGAATTTAGTCAGCGGATGAGTCTGGTCGTTTAACTCCAACGCCGCCGCAACCCGCAAGCCGTCTGTTTCGAGCTGGGAATGCACCCCGTCGTCGAGTTTCGGAATTTCGACTTCAACAATGCCGAGAGTGCTTTTGTATTCGTCACGCTCCCGGCTATTGTCATAACCGAGCGACTCGCCACGCGCTAAATTGCGGGCGATCACGTACCCCATTTTCTGGTTGGACGCCAAAATATCATTGGCCCAAAATCCGATGTTTGCGACGCTGTCGAATGAAGTGTCGACGACGCCAACTGCCGTAAACTCCACGCCGTAATCGTTCGTCAGCGTATCGAGATCCACTTGCTTCCACCACGGTGCAATTCGGTCCGTACTCGCTGCCCGCATGTCGATTACGGTTACGGGTATATCACCATCTACGATTCGGTTAATGACCCCATCGAGATCACTCTCCTTTGCCACATCCACATATTCCGATTTACTGAAAAACCGCGAAAGCGTGTTGTTTTCATTGTCCATGTCGATAGCGTTAAACTTTACGTTTTGGCTTTGGTACCAATCGATTAAAAGTGTGACAAACCAACTTTTGCCCACGCCGCCCTTTCCTCCGATGGTAAAAACGACTCTTTTCTTGACGTCTTTCTTGCTCATAAAAGCTTATTGGAGTTTACGCGCTAAGCGCGGTGCCTGCTTTTTTTCGGGTTCCACTTCTACTTTTGGAGTATCCGGATGGAAAGGTTTTGAACCGATCAATTCGGCTTGGGGCTCTGTCGTGCTTTTATCCGTCTTCGTGACGGAACGCATTGTCTTGTTTTTGGTTCTTCGCAGATACTGCCGCAATGTTGGTTCGCTCACCGGAATGCCGCTATCATTCAAAAACTTTGTCAAGGCTACAAAGCTCACTTTCCGGCGACGTGCTTGCTCAAGCGCCGGTTTTACTCTGTCCAATAAATCCGTTACGGTTTTCTTTCTCCGCAATCCGCCAGTTTGCGATAATTCTAGCAACTTGTTACTCACGCTTTCGAAGTCAATCTGTTGCTCCAAAGCTTCAATATCAGCTTTTTGTTTGGTTGTTTTGGCCATAATTGAGTTTTTTTGAATTTTGAAGAAAAAATCAAAGCCTGATTTTTTGTCAACGATTTGTTAACGGTTAATAAGAACCGAAAGCCAAAGGGGTTGGTGTCCCCATGATTTCCCCATGATTTCCCCATTCACAATGGATCTAAAAAATCGGTGAGGGGCATTTTCCGCTCGCCATTCCGGCGCGACTTCAGTATTTTCGCGGTCTGTGTTCACGGGCATCCCCCAAAAAAACAAGGCTGTCGCGAAGTCTTACTTTAGCGAGCATCTCTGCCACAATGATTATTACACCCAAGGCGAGATTGAGGTGGGTCGTTGGATTGGCTTGGGCGCCGAACGCTTGGGTCTGATTGAGGGGCGGCCTGTGGATAGAGACACATTCATGCGTCTCTGCGATAATTTGCATCCTGCCACTGGCGATCTTCTCACCCAGCGCCTGAACAAAGAGCGCCGCGTCTTTTTCGATTTCACGTGCTCGGCCCCGAAATCTGTTTCGCTCATGGCTGTGACCATGGGCGACGAGCGTATTCTTCAGATACACCAGCGTGCTGCTCGTGTAGCGGCAAAGGAACTTGAGGCATTTGCCTCGACCCGTGTTCGCCTGCAAGGAAGTCAGGACAACCGTTTGACGGGGAACATCGTGGGAGCTGAGTTCTGCCACAACAGTTCCCGCGCGCTTGATCCGCAGTTACACACTCATTTTACGCTTTTCAACGGCACTTTTGATCTTCACGAACAACGATGGAAGTCGCTTCAAACGTCTCGCATGTTCCGGGCCATTCACTTTGCCACGGAGGTTTATCGGAATGAGCTGTCTAAGGGGCTACACGCTCTTGGTTACGAGACCGTTCGCACAGCCAAGGCGTTCGAGATCGTAGGGGTTTCCCTGGATCTCTGCGCCCGGTTCTCCAAACGCGCCAAGGAGCGGGATAAAGTGGTAGCCGAAATGGAACGCCGGCTGGGACGGGCGATCACAAACAATGAAGTGTCCAGCGCCGTTCACAAAACCCGTTCGCGGAAACTCAAAGGCATCAGTTCGCAGGAGGTGCGCAGCCGCCAGCTTGCCCAAATGTCGGAAGCTGAGATCGCCAAGCTTCGGTCGGTAATGGTGCATGCGGACGGTACGGCTGTTTCAGCAAGCAACCCCGTAAGTAACGAACAAGCGCTTTCGTTCGCAGTCGGACACGTCTTCGAACGCGCCTCGGTTGTTCCGCAAGACCAAATTTTTCAGCATGCGCTAATCAACGGGAGGGGATGCGTCGATCTTGCGAGGTTGAAGGAACTGGTTCGTGCTTCTGATGAGCTCATTCGCGCCTGCGGCGCCGTCGACGCTGCCGATGCGTTGGTTTCCACCCGCCAAATTCTCGAAACCGAGCTTTATCTCATCGCTCGAATGAATGCGGGCAAGGATGCATCTACGCCCCTGAACCCGTACTTCCATTTGTCCGCTGAGCTAGGCGACGATCAACGCAAGGCGCTTGATCTCCTTCTCCATTCCCCCGACCAGTTCACTGGGATTCGAGGTCTTGCCGGCACCGGCAAGACCACCGCGTTGACGGAGCTTGCCCGCGCCATTTCGGATGCTGGCTTGGAACCTTGGGTGTGTGCTCCTACCGGTTCCGCAGCGGACGTACTCCGCAAAGACGGGTTCGATGCCGTCACCCTCCAGCGGCTGCTCGTCGATCCAAAGCTGCAAGCGTCGCTCGGGACGCGCTCGGTAATCATTCTCGACGAAGCGGGGGCTGTCGGCATCGACGACATGAAACGCTTTTTCGAAGTGGTTGCCAAGAAGGGCGCGCGAGGAATTTTCTCCGGCGACACTGGCCAGCATTCGTCTGTCCCCCGGGGGGATGCCCTCCGAATACTTGAGGTGCATTCGCGCTATTCGTTCGGGCAACTCACAGAAATTCGTCGTCAGCGGGAAAACGACTACCGCAAAGTTGTCGAACTCGCCGCCAGCAAGAAATCGGAAGAGGCGTTTGACCGACTCGATTCCATGGGCGACGTCCACGAACCCGACCGCATTTACGAAGCCGCAGCCAATGCGTATCTTGGCGCGTTGGACCAAAAGCGCTCGGCGTTATTGGTTTCCCCGACGTGGGTGGAAATTCACGCACTCACCGCCCAAGTCCGGGACAAGCTCAAGGAACGGGGGATTTTAGGAAGGGCGGACGTTACACGGGTTGTGCTTGATTCGCTTTCTTGGACCGATGCCCAAAAACGCAGCGTGGCCAGCTATCGGTCGGGGATGGTCGTTCTGTTTCACCGAGATTCCGGGGGCTACAAACAGCACGATACCGCCACCGTGGTCAGCGCTTCCGATGGTTTCGTCCTCCTCCAACACGAGGACGGTTCTAAGCGGCGGTTCCGCCCCAGCAAGGGCAACACGTTCGAGGTGTGTGAGCCCCTGCAACTCGCGGTATCGCCCGGCGACAAACTCTTGTTGCGAGCGAACCGCTCCCAGAACGAGAATGGCTCCAGCGTCTCCCTGATCAATGGGCAGATTGTTACGGTCAAGACCGTGGACAAGGACGGGCGAATCGCGCTTACGGATGGACGATTTATCCCGGCCGACTACCGGATGTTTTGCCATGGGTATGCGGTCACGTCCCACGCTTCGCAAGGCAAGACTGTCGATGAAGTGATAGTGGTCGCTTCCACCCGGTCGTTCGCTGCTGTCAATCGCGAACAATTCTATGTCTCCATTTCCCGGGGACGTCAACGGTGTCAGCTTTTCACCGACGACAAGGAACTGCTGCGCGATCGCATTGGGCTATCACGGAAACGAACAGCCGCTGTCGATCTTGCCGACCTGAGCGAAGCATTGAGACAGGCAGGATTTTCGCCACGAGCCGTTCCGGTCGCCAGGATAGAGGATGGCGCTAGCCAGTCATCGGTCCCAAAGCCGTCTTTGGGAGCAGTTTCCGTTCTCCGCGCGATCGAATTTGCCCGGCTTTTCCGCGAGTGGATTGCCAAAGTCCATTCCGTGATTCTTTCTCAGGTTGTCAAGACAGGCAAACGCGTTCAACAAACGAACGTTCGACAGAAAGACCGCACTTCTGATATCAACCCTTCTTTATAAAATGCCCACTCCTCTAACATCCATCGCTTCCGATGATGCATCGCCAACATGCATCGAGAACATTAATAACAAAGCGTATTTTATCGAATTCGTTCCGCGCAAAGACACGGTTTACGGATTCCCTTACGCCCACCTCATCAGTTACCTGCTCGAACCCAACCCAGCCCTCGATCAAGATGCAGCAGCTCCTGCCGAACGGCTTTCTCTCTGGTTTGCTTCCCACCAAGTCATCGTTGCTGGCTGGCGTCTCGATTCGCTTCGAAATCATGTCCGGCGGGCCGACGGTCTTACGGTCTTGGCTCGCGACGCGCGCTACGCCAATCTTCAGCCAGCGGCGTGCTTTGTTTCCTTGATAACTATACTGGATTCTTCTTCATGATTTGAGCGCGGTCGATTTGTGTGCGTTTAAACGACAAGCCGACCCAACCGGTGGTCGACTGTGTCGACGGAATTTTGGTCCACGGCTATTTTTCATTGGCCGCCGATGCAGCAGCGCTCTTGGGCGGGTTTCCCTATCACATCTCGATGCCGCGGTGTACCGCCGGTGCAGCAAGCGCCGCTCTTCCCCATCGAGATCCACCCCTTGATACGCGCTCCCGTCGATTCCCATGGGGAGGTTTTCCAGGCTCTCCGCCTCCACCACGCGAATGGGTTAGCCGGCAAGTTCGCCGGGAGTGGGAACCCGGCTGTATTCAAATTCCAGCGGAGGCAGCGATTTCTTCAGGTACCGATTTGGCTGGCTCCCGACCGGCTGTCTTACAAAGCCAGACTGGCTTACCGCCGTTATAAAAGAGGCAACCGGGCCTTCGGAGTATGCAAACTCGGTGGAACGGACCAGACAGTCCTCAATGCCTAGTTCCTGTGGGAAATGGTGGAACATGAGGACCCGCCGGCAGAGGCAGCAGGTGCGCACCTCGAAACCGGCGCGGTATGAAGAGGACCGATCCTGGCGCAGCGACCACAAGGCGCCCTTCCCCGGGTCGAATGGTTCATCCTCAACGGTCCCCTCGCGTCCGTCGATTCCTATGGCCTGGCGACGGCGGCAACCGGCGTTTACGACCACGCGGCCGCAAGTGTCGAAGCAGTATGGTCATCCTTCAGCGCCGGAATCGACCTTACCATTGTCAACTCCGACTACGGCTCATGGGGCGCCTATTACATCGGGTCAAACAACCCCGAAAGCGCTTAGAATGTGGATGCCGACGGTTCCGGACAGACCAACCTGTTCAAATACCTCACGGGCTTGAACCCCACGGACCCATCGTCGCGATTCCGCCTGTCGATCCAGACCGCAGCCAGCCAGCCCGGTCACGCGCAACTGGTCTTAAACCCGATTGCGACCGGTCGCACCTCCACGGTTTATTACACCAATGCATTGACCAGCGGCAGTTGGACCGCCCTTACAGGGGCCACCCGGACGGACTTGGGCAACCAGCGCACCGTCATCGATCCAAGCTCCACGTCTGGCCGACGGTTTTACCGCGTGCTGATATCGATGCCTTGAGACGGAGAATGCCTTAAGCACCAATAACCGCGATGCTGAAGAGCGACACGTTGAGTTCGCGCGCGATCGCGCGGGCAAGGTGGGATTTCCCGCAGCCTGAGGGACCAATGATCAGGGTGCTGGCGCGGGGCCGAATGGCGAGGTTGCGCCGTTCAATACCAAAACTAGCTTTGGCAATTTCCAGGAGCCGGTCAAAAGCGGGGCGCTGGTATGCGAAGATGGTCGGCTTCGGCGGTTGTGTCGGCGGCTTGGAATTGAGGTTATCAGGGCTATTGTTTTGAGATTGCGATGTCATTGGCTTTGGTTTCGGGGAGAGAGTTTTTCCCCGGCGGGTGGTTTTCTGTTCGGTTGGTTACGATGGGCAAGGGCTGGATGCCCTTTCGCCCCCCCGGCAGACTCGGATCTGGATAAGTCCATTCCCGATTCCAACGGATTTCGTTTTCTTTCCCGACCCGTAATTGCTGTGCTCCCTGACAAGGGGCCCGCGGCCCACCGTCACCCGTTGCCCCGGACCCCGAGAACGGAGTCTTGTTTGCTCCTTTGACCTCAATTCGCCAGCACTGCCGATGCCTCCCGTTCTCCATGCAATCCCCGCGCCAATCTCAACGCGATTGCCAAACGGTCGAGTGCAATGGCACCGGAAAGTGCGGCCTAAACAGTACACACAGAGGCCATTTCCGTGGTCCTCCGCCACGACCGCTCTGGGCGGGGCGCTGGACGGCGCCACCCGTTTCGAGTAATCTCGTCTCGTGAGCACGCCGTCAAATGCACCAGCGCAAATCGATTCGGTCCCTCGTTCCGGGATTCTCCCCAATTTTACAATCTGCGGCGTGGACAGGCTCGAACAGGTGTCATCCAGTAACTTCACCCATGTGATCTCGATCTGGGATTCGGCCTGGGCGCGCTCCGAAGCCAAAGTCCGCAATGCCATGGTAAAAACCTTCCCTCAATCTCACCTGCACCTGGCGTTTTTCGACGATGCCGAAGAGCAGCACCCCGGAGAGACCCTGTTTTCAAGCGCCCATATGGAACGCATTCTCCGGTTTTCCGAAACGATCGTGCCCGGAGCGCCGGTTTTGGTCCACTGCTTCGCCGGGCTGTCCCGGTCCCCGGCAATAGCGTTTGTGCTCGCCTCGCCGCCGGGCTTCCCCGGTAATCGGCCGCTTCCCATTGAGCAGCTTGATCGCATGCTTGCGCTCGTAACCGCACATTTCACACAACTCGTCGATGAGTCGGCTGCGCCCCTCGCGCCCCCG
>Ga0316219_1000219_pt1 | contig 85176 bp, 72 predicted proteins | sample TBH18003PmetaG_FD_203635 | JGI IMG/M metagenome (GOLD analysis project Ga0316219, IMG submission 203635) | Freshwater microbial communities from Trout Bog Lake, Wisconsin, USA - TBH18003P | ecosystem: Environmental > Aquatic > Freshwater > Lake > Hypolimnion/Profundal zone | place: USA...
CTACCATTCTGACTGGTTAACCATGATGTATCCGAGGTTAAAACTGGCAAGAAATTTATTAACCGACGATGGAATTATTTTTATTTCTATTGATGAAAATGAAGTTTGTAATCTTGAAAAGTTATGCTCAGAAATATATGGTGAACAAAATCTTATTGGAGTTTTTCCAGTAATTATGAATTTAAAAGGGAACCAAGATGCTTATGGTTTTGCTGAAACTCATGAGTTTATTGCGGTATGTACTAAAGATAAAAATATTTGTATTCCTGGGATGTTCCCAGTTGAGGATGAAGAATTGTTTAAAAGTTGGCAAGAGGATGAGTATGGCCTTTACAAAGAAGCCGACAATCTCCGTGCTACTGGCGTTAATTCTCCAAGAGAAAAGAGACCTAATTTATATTACCCTATTTTTCTCAACGAGAGTACAATGGAATTCTATGTTAATAATGACGATACACCAATAAACCTAACGGATACCAAGATTTTACCTATTAATCCTGATGGTGAAGAATTAAGCTGGTATTGGGGAAAAACTACTTTTAATAATAGTAAGCATAATTTGATATTAAAAAAAACATCAAATGGATGGCAGTTTTATCGTAAACAGAGGCCTCAATTAGGTGACTTGCCTTCAAAGAAACCCAAATCTGTATTATATAAATCAGATTATAGTACAAGTACTGCAACAACTAAATTAAAGAATTTGTTTGGAGCTAAAATATTTGATGGCCCCAAGCCTGTTCCATTTATTATTGACCTGCAATATATTGGTTCAAGTGAAGATTGTATTATTTTAGATTTCTTTTCCGGCTCAGCATCTACAGCACATGCTGTAATGGAATTAAATTCTTCAAGCTCATTATTTCCAGGAAAAAGAAAATATATCTTGGTTCAGATTCCAGAAAAAATCGATGAACAAAGTGAGGCATTCAAACTTGGGTATAAAAATATTTGTGAAATAGGTAAAGAACGAATACGTAGAGTTGCCAAAATAATCAACACAGAAACGGGTGCTGCAATTGACTATGGTTTTCGCGTTTATCGCTTAACAGACAGTAATATGCAAGATGTCTTTTATAGGCCCCAAGACTATAAGCAGGCGACTTTAGATATGTTTTCAGACAATGTAAAACCTGATAGAACTCCAGATGATCTATTAGCTCAGGTGATGCTTGATTGGGGTCTTCCACTCAGTTTAAAAATCGAACAGGTGTCAGTTTCAGGAAAGCATGTATTCAAAGTAGCCAATAATTCCTTGTTTGCATGCTTTGATAAAGGAATTGATGAGGATTTTGCCAAGACTATAGCCATTGACAAACCATTGCGTATTGTATTTCGAGATAGTGGGTTCAAGGATGATACTGCCAAGACTAATGTCAGGCAACTATTGAAACAGCTAAATCCTGAAACTGAAATGAAAGTCTTCTGATATGAAATTACAATTCAAACAACAAGACTTTCAGATTCAGGCAGTAAAAGCTGTAGTCGATTGTTTCGCAGGTCAGCTTTTGAAAACAAACAGATTCACTGTTGAAAAAAGCAAAGAGCTTATCCGAAAGGCAAAGCAAGCCGCCTCTGGTGATGGTCAGACTTTGCCTCTTGAAGTAGAGGTCCTTGAAGATATTGGATACCGTAATAGTTTGATCCAGATTCCCGAATCACAAATATTGAAAAATATTCAGGAGGTTCAACGGGCTAATGATCTGCGTGAAAGTCAGCAAATCGAACGCCCTACTGGTGTAAAACTCGGCTACAATCTTACAATCGAGATGGAGACTGGTACCGGCAAAACATATACCTATATCCGTACAATGTATGAATTGCACAAAGAATACGGCTGGAGTAAGTTTATAGTCATTGTGCCGAGTATTGCTATCCGTGAAGGGGTTTATAAATCTTTTCAGGTTACTCAGGATCATTTCCAGGAACTATATGGTCATAAAATAAATCCCTTCATTTATAATTCAGGCCGGCCTCAGGATATTGAGAATTTTGCCTCGGATAGTCGTATCAGTGTAATGATTATAAACACCCAGGCTTTTAATGCCACTGGTTCAGATGCCCGTAGGATTTATCAGGAACTTGATCAATTTGGCACTCGCAAACCGATTGATATCATTTCTCAGACCAATCCCATTTTGATCATTGATGAACCTCAATCGGTGGATGGGCAAAAGACTCTGAAGAGTATGCAGGATTTTAATCCGCTATTCACTCTCCGCTATTCTGCCACTCACAAAGTTGAGTACAATAAAATATATAGGCTGGATGCATTGGATGCATATAACCAGCACCTCGTAAAGAAAATTCAGGTTAAGGGAATCAATTTGAAGGGTTCTACTGGAACAACGGGTTATTTGTACCTGGAACATATTAGTCTTAGTACGACTAAACCACCTTATGCCATCTTGGAATTTGAAAAACGAGCTGGGGAAGGAGTAAAAAAAGTACGCCAGAAATTAGGGGAAGGTGATAATCTCTACGAACTCTCCGGTAATATCCCGGCATATAAGAATCAAACAATCACTGAGATAAATGGATATCTCAATAAAGTAGTAATAGCGGGTCAGGATATCTTCCCTGGTGATATACTAAATGATAAAGATGAGAATGCATTCCGCCGGGTTCAGATCAGGGAATGCATAATTTCTCATCTTCAAAAGGAGCAGAAGCTTTTTGAAAAAGGGATTAAGGTTCTCTCGCTTTTCTTTATTGATTCCGTGGACAAATACCGGATTTATGATGAAACTGGAGAGCAGGCCTTGGGTGAGTACGCAAAAATGTTTGAAGAGGAATACAATAATGTCCGGAATGATTTTCTTGATTTATTCCACCAGGAGTACAATGATTACCTGGTAAATTCTGACCCGGGTAAAGTTCATAAAGGCTATATGCCTACCAATTATCTGGAGTATTTAAAGAGGGATGATCCTCATAAAGTGCATGAAGGTTATTTCTCAATTGATAAGAAAGGGAAATCCATTGATCCTTCGGTGAAACGTGGCAGCGATGAATCGGATGATATTTCAGCTTATGATCTTATTATGAAGGATAAGGAAAGATTGTTGAGCTTTGAAGAACCTACTCGTTTTATATTCTCACATTCCGCCTTAAAGGAGGGCTGGGACAATCCTAATGTTTTCCAAATCTGTGCTTTGAAAAATGCAGAGAGTGGAAGCCAGATCCGTCGTAGGCAGGAAGTTGGTCGTGGCATGCGTTTATGTGTAAATAAAAATGGCATTAGACTCGATTTTGAATCAGTGGGTGATCAGGTTCATGAGATAAATAAACTCACGGTTATTGCATCTGAAAGTTATGAATCTTTTGCCAGAGGTTTGCAAAGTGAAATTGCTGCAACTCTCAAAGATCGCCCGCAAAAAGCAGAAGTGGAATATTTTGTTGGTAAGGTTATCCGTAATGAAAAAGAGGAGGAACACCGGCTTACAGAGGATGATGCTAAAAAAATCAATAAAATATTATTCAAACAAGATGTTATTGATGAGGATGATAAAATTACCCCAGCCGGCAGGGAATTGATTGAGCAAAGTAAAATGCCTTTGCCAGAGCATTTGGAACCATTTCGTGAATCTATCGGTAAGTTGCTTAAATCAGTATACTCAGGCGAACCTTTCAAACCAGAGGATGACAGGAAAACGGTTGTTCTCAATGTGAATGCCAATTTCAAGAAAAAAGAATTTCAGGAACTTTGGGATAAAATCAGTCTCAAAACCATATATGAGGTAAAATTTGATACTGAAAAATTGATCAATGATAGTAAAGCACGCATAAATGCCCAGCTTACAATCAGTGACCGTATGTATGAAGTGAAAACCGGCGAGTTGGAGGAAGGAACAAAAGAAGAAATGCAAGAGGGAACTCTGGTCAAGGAATCCGGCCGGCATCATATGAAACTCAGGAATGATCTCTACACTAATACGGTCTATGATATTGTTGGCGAAATAGAAAGTCAAACAAATCTGTTAAGGAGTACTATTGTTGCCATATTAAAATCAATAAAGCCAGACAAATTCCTTCTGCTACGTAAGAATCCGGAAGAATTTATTGCAAAGTGTAGTAAGCTCATTAACGAGGTTAAGGCCAGCCTGATCATTAATAACATTGTTTATCATAAGATTGAGGAGCGGCATGATGCAAAGACAATATTTACGAATAATAAGGATGCCTTGCGCAATTCTCAGCTCTTAAAAAGGCATATTTACGATTACCTTACTTCCGATTCGACAATCGAAGCCAATTTCGCTTCTGCCCTTGATAATTGTAATGAGGTTGTTGTATATGCAAAACTCCCAAAGAGTTTTTACATCTCAACGCCTGTGGCAAATTATAGTCCCGACTGGGCAATCGTTTTTGATAAGGATAAAGTCAGACATATATATTTTGTCGCCGAAACCAAGGGTTCTGATTCGGATATGGAATTAAGGGAAATAGAAAAGCTTAAAATTCATTGTGCGACCGAGCATTTTAAAGAGATCAGCGGCCAAGAGGTGAAATTTGAAAAAGTAAGCAGCTACGATAAGTTGATGGAAATAGTGCAACTGAAATAACTTCATGAAGCTAATCGACAACATAAATTCTCGCCTTGGTGATGACCTTAAAGTAAGTATCCGTAAGGGCAGTAAGCTTAGCATTGCTGCTTCTTCTTTCTCTTTTTACGCATTCGAGGCTTTAAAGAAGGAACTGGAGAAAATAGATGAATTGCGCTTTATTTTCAGTTCACCCACCTTCATTGAAGAGAATTTTAATAAGTACACTCGTCTGTTTTATATTCCGCATATTTACAAGGAAACTGAACTTTGTGGTGGTGAGTTTGAGATCAGGCTGAAGAATCAACTCAATCAAAGGGCAATTGCCCGGGAGTGCTCCAGGTGGATTAAAGAGAAAGTCACGTTCAAATCAAATAAACATCCGAATCTTCCTCTCAATGGTATGATTCATGTTTTGAATAATGAACAGGAAGAGTATGCCTATCTGAATGTTAGCAGCTTCACTACATCAGACCTTGGTATAACCTTTAAGAAGGGCTTCCCTACCCTGATTCAGAAAACCGAATACCCCGACAGCCAGGCTTATCTTAAATGGTTTTCACAGATTTGGGAAAATGATGAAGATCTTCTTGATGTTACGCAAAAAGTACAGGAGTTCTATGAAAGTGCTTACAAAGAAAACAGCCCTGAATTTATTTATTTCATAACTCTTTATAATATTTTCAATGATTTCCTGAAAGATATTTCACTGGATAACTTACCAAATGATCAGATCGGATTTAAGGAATCTGTGGTTTGGAATAAACTCTATAATTTTCAGCGGGATGCAGTTATTGGCGGAATTAACAAGTTAGAGAAATTCAAAGGATGTATTCTGGCCGACAGCGTCGGATTAGGCAAAACCTTTTCGGCCCTTGGAATAATCAAATATTACGAAATGCGGAATAAGGATGTTCTGGTTCTTTGTCCTAAAAAACTTGAAGACAACTGGAATACTTTCCGTTTCAATGATAAAAATAACATCCTGGCTGGGGATCGATTCAGGTATGACGTGCTTTTTCATACCGATCTTACCAGGGATTCCGGGATGAGTAATGGCCGGAACCTTGAATCAGTCAATTGGGGAAACTACGGCCTGGTGGTTATTGATGAATCCCATAACTTCAGGAATAATAGCACCGTCATCGGTAGAGAAAACCGCTACCAGAAGCTCATGAGAAAGGTTATCCAGGAGGGAATTGAGACTAAAGTCCTTATGCTTTCTGCTACTCCTGTAAATAACCGGTTTAATGATTTGAGAAATCAATTAGCCTTGGCATATGAGGGTGATGCTGCTAACATTGATAAAAAATTAGAGACAGAGAAAGGAATTGACGTTGTTTTTCGTAAAGCCCAGCAAGCATTCAATATATGGAGTAAGTTTGATGCAACTCAGCGTACTACTGAGAAACTATTGGATATGCTGGATTTTGATTTCTTTGAAATCCTTGATTCCCTCACCATTGCACGTTCAAGGAAACACATTACAACATATTATGATACAACGGCAATTGGTAAGTTTCCCGAAAGAAACAAACCAATCTCAGTACAAAGCCCACTTACCGACAATGATGAGGTAACGTACGTCGATATTGCCGAACAATTGACGTTGCTCAATCTGTCTGTTTACTCACCATTGAATTATATATTCCCGAGTAAATTGTCGCTTTATGCTGATCTCTATGATAAAACCGTAAAGTCCGGCAGATTGACCCAGATTGACCGTGAACGAAGTCTTCAGATTCTGATGCGTATCAATTTATTGAAACGTCTCGAAAGCTCTGTCGATTCATTTAGGCTTACACTTGAAGGGATTATAACCCAAATTGAAGATGCACTCAAAATCATTTCTCAGGGCGTACACGGTGAGTATGAAGGTATCCAGGCCAGGATAAATGATGAAAACTTTGACTGGGAAGCTGATTGGGGGGATGAAGAGAACTTAATTGGTAAAAAGGTTAAAGTCCATATTGCCGATATTGATATTCGGAAATGGGGTGAGGATCTTAACGAAGATCTTACAATTCTTCAAAGTCTGCGTACCAGTGTCATGGATGTGACGGGGAAAAAGGATCATAAATTACAGTACTTGATTAAATTGCTTGACCAGAAGATTGAAAATCCCATTAATACTTATAACAAGCGAGTACTGATCTTTACTGCATTTGCCGATACTGCTAATTACCTGTATGAGCATTTGCAAGGGCATATTAAAGAGAAACATGGTCTTTATACTGCATTAATAACAGGTTCACGCAAAGTCACCAATTCAAAAAACATACCTTCTGATCTCAATCCTATGCTCTCCTGCTTTTCTCCTTTATCAAAGGACAAAGCGTTAATCTATCCTCGGCTCAATGATTCAATCGAAGTGTTAATTGCCACCGATTGCATTTCGGAAGGGCAGAATTTGCAGGATTGCGATTATCTTATTAATTATGATATCCATTGGAACCCGGTCAGAATAATCCAACGTTTCGGTAGAATTGACCGTATTGGTTCAAAAAATGCCAGCATCACCTTAGTTAATTTCTGGCCAGATGTAACACTGGATGCTTATATTAATCTCAAACAACGGGTTGAAAACCGGATGTTAATCAGCAATCTTGCTTCCACAGGAGATGATAATATTTTAAATACTGATGAGAAAGACCTCGAATATAGGAAGATCCAGCTACAGAAATTAAAAGATGAAGTAATTGATTTGGAAGATCTTCGGGAGGGCGTTAGTATCACCGACCTTGGTCTTAATGATTTCAGGGTGGACCTTTCAAATTTCATTAAAACCTACGGAACGTTATCAAATATCCCCGAAGGGCTTCACGCTGTTGTTTCCGCAACTGACATTCTGCAGCCGGGAGTAATATTTGTATTAAAGAATGTAAACACCAGCGTAAATATTAATAAGCAGAATCGTTTGCATCCCTATTATCTTATTTATATAAAAAACACTGGCGAAATCAACCTGAATCACGTGGAATCTAAGAAAATTCTGGATTCAATGCGTATGCTATGCAAAGGTAAGACTGAGCCCATGATTGAATTGTGCAGGGCTCTAAGCCTTGAAACGGATGATTATCACAATATGGACCCCTATTCAATTCTTTTGAAGAAAAGTATTACTTCGATCCTCCAGAATGAAGAAGAGAAAGAAGTCCTTAGTCTTTTCAAGGCTCATGGTACGACCGCACTCCAGGATAAAATCAAAGGAATTGAGGACTTTCTGCTTACTTCATTCTTAATCGTTCGTTAATGGAATATTTTATTCTGCCAACATCGACAAAAGTAAATCGGGTTATTCCTAAGAATGCCTTTGATAAATACACCAATACCAGGCAGAAAAAACTATTCAGCGACCTAATTGCCAGGATCACCTGGACTCATAAACTTTCTCCTCAAACGATAAATCTGCAGGCGAAGGAAATTCAGGAAATTCAGATCTTCCAGGTTGAATTAAAAACCATGACCGATATTCAGGCAGTTCTTGCCATCATTGATAAAGCGATACCTTATACAATAGTTTTCATCGTTGAATTTGATGAAAGCATGTATATAAGCACTTCCACGAAACACCCTCACCCGGTTAATGAAGATAATGCTGTGATTGATTGGACTTTTAAAACAGACTGGTTCTTAAAGACTGAAAACAAGTATTCACTTCATTTGCAAAAGAGCCTGGATTCCGTTCATCATGATTTATGTGTACAGATATCAGGAAAGCCGGCAATGTCGAATAAACCAATTGATGAGCTCATTGAGTTTAAAAGGGAAATACTGATCCTTGAAAAGGAAATAGTGAGGCTTAAGTCCGGAATTAAAAATGGCAAACAGTTTAATCATAAAGTTGACCTGAATATTAAATTAAAAGAAGCTGAAGATCAATTACTAAACCTGATATCAAATAATTAGCAATGTCGTAGATAAAGGTAGTAAATAAATATCAAAATGCTTGACTTCTCTTTTTTAATATTGTATCTTTGTCTCATATAATGGTAGTAAATAATCTTAATGTGGATATAGTTCAAATATATAAACAGTTTCCTAATCGTGAGAGTTGTATTAAGCATCTCGAAAAGGTGAAATGGGATAATATTGCAAAATGTCCTTACTGTAATTCCACAAACGCAAGTCCAGTTCCTAAAGAATTAAGGTACCATTGTAATAACTGTAATACTTCATTTAGCGTTACCGTTGGGACGATTTTTCATAAGACCAAGTTGGACCTTCAGCAATGGTTCATTGCCGTTTCATTAGTTCTTAATGCAAGAAAAGGCATATCTGCTCGTCAATTAGCCAGAGATATTAATGTAACCAAAGATACCGGATGGTATATGTTAATGAGATTAAGACGTGCATTAGTTGAATATGGTGATCTGTTGCAAACAATTGTTGAAGCTGATGAAACTTATATGGATGGAAAGAACAAAAACCGCCATGAAGATAAAAAAAACAAAGGGGGACAAGGCCAAGGCGGCGAGGATAAAACTCCGGTAATCGGATTACTTGAAAGAGGTAGAAAAGTAAAAGCCAGGAAAATAAAAGATGTTTCTAATAAAACCCTTAAAACTTTCATTAAACAGATTGTAAAAGAAGGCTCAAAGATACTGACGTATAAATGGAAATCGTATAATGACTTATCGTTACCTTACGGTCATTCATTCATAAATCATTTAATGGGTGTTTATGTGAAAGGCACAGTTCACATAAATACATTGGAAGGTTTGTGGTCATTACTTAAATGTAGAGTAATAGTAAAGTACAATTACTTTACTCCGAAATATCTGAACAAATACATTGACGAGTTTTGTTTCAGGTATAACAACAGATTAAATTTTGAAATTTTTGGACTAACCATGTTAAGGGCTGTAAATATCAACAGTTAAGGTCCCATAGTAAAAACATTGTATATCTGCATATTATGAACACTAAACCATTAAAAGCTTGGGGTAAAGGACCCATCAATATTGGAGGTTCCGCTATTGACTGTTGGGTTTTGGAAGACGGAACGCCTATTTTAAACGGTCGTAAAATGATGAAGGCCATCGGCAGACAATGGAAGGGTTCAAGCAGAACCGATATGCCGGTATTTGTTGGTGCCGTAAACATTCAACCCTTTATCAGAAAGGAATTGATTGAGAAATTACAAGGTATTGATTTTTATGATGGTGGAAGATTAATTAACGGGTATCATGCAGAAATTTTACCCGAAATATGCAATGTTTATCTTGAAGCAAGACGAGCCGGAGTTTTAACCGCAAGTCAGGAACCAATTGCTCAAGCCTGTGAAATTCTCATTACTTCATTTGCCAAAGTTGGCATTACTGCTCTTATTTATGAGCAATTAGGATTCGAGAAATTTAAACATCCCGAAGCATTTAGGATGTTAATTGAAAGTTATCTATCTGAGGAGATCAGAAAATGGTCAAAAGAATTTCCAGATGAATTGTTTGTGCAGATGGACAGGATTTATGGCAATGAAAAAACGACATCACGTAATCGGCCTCAATATTATGCTTTGTTTATTAGAAAATACATTTATAAACCGATAGAATATGGTGAAGTTTTGGGTCGATTAGACAAGAAGATTCCAATTACAGAGAAGGGATATAGAGAAAATAGACTTCATTCAGGATTAAGTGAAGACATTGGCCTCCCCGCATTAAAATCACAAATATGGCAAGTTTTAGGTGTTTTAAAATCTTCTGCCAATAAAAGAAAATTTGAATCAAATTATAAAAAAATGATGGGGGAAGATTATCAAGGTGACATATTTGATGAGTTTTGAAAACAGTATAATCAATATGAAACGAGGTGGCGAATTGGTCTATTATTATAATTTTTGATTATTAAACATAAATATATATACATATGGACATGCATCAATTTTTAACAGAAGAACTTGAAAAAATAGATGAAATATATTCAAGTTTTATTATTGAAATTACCGAAAAAAACGCAAAATTTATTATCCCGGGAAAGGATGTATTATGGGAATCAAGCGTTTCAAAAATTGGAGATTTATTAGAGTTAACTAAACGGCTATATGATGGGGCAAAAAAATCAATAGCCAGAGCAGAAGAGGAGGGGTTTCAAAAAGAGGCACTACAAACGGTAGCAGAGGAAGTAAGCGCACTTTGTAAAAAATATCATTCGGATTTTTGGGAAAAATAAATTTATTTACTACCTCTATCTATGATATTACACAATAAACTAGTCACAGTAGGATTGAAATATGTCTGACCATTTCTTTAACATTCTCACAATCAAGTGGCCTGAAGAACCGGTAACCTTTTATTTCTCCGATACTTCCAATGGAAAGTGTAGAACCTTGTATTTTAATCTTTTTCCGGATAAAATCGAACAGCCATTTCCACATTTAGTTAGAAATAGTTCCAATAAAATTTATACAACCTATCAAGGCAAGTCCGAAGGATTTCAGCCCCTGACTATTGATTTTCAAAAGGATAATCCCGACCTTATTAAAAGATATTACAACAATGAAATCAACTATTTTTTCAGAAAAGTAAAGAAGCAAATTGTAAGGATTGGCTTTGTAAACGAAAACCAGGTCTGGATCAAATCAAGCAAGGGTAGCAATGGCAAATATGATCATTACGACAAATTTTCCCTGAAAGTTCAGTTTTGCAATGTCAGTTCGTTTCCTGAAATTGTTTTATCCTACGACGGTCAAACAAAAGTTTCAAAAAAGAGTGTGGCAGAATTACTGCCATTAATAAGTCCGACGTTCTTCAATTTAATCCTGTCGGGGAATAAGCTCGACAAATGGGAAAAAATTCATGAAGATGAGAACCTTGATCCAACAACTTGTTTTCCTGTTATAAATAAATCCCTTGAGCCATTGCTTGGAATTGCGGCAGAGGTGCCCCCAAGAGATAACCGTTATCCCAAATATATTAAACTGATTAATACCTTTTACAAACAATTTCTTGATACGGAAGATTTTCAGAAAGTGATTCCGTTAAACAAGGGTGGTTTTCTAACGGTAAATCCATCAAGTATTTACAGAATCTCTTCGGACAGTAATCAATTGCTTTTCGCAGATAATGCTTTTGGTACCGTCCCAAAATATGAACTAAAAAAATTAAAACCTTTCAAAAAAAGCCCCTACCCAAACATTCATTTGTTCTTCATAGTTCATAAAGACGACAAGCAGTATACTCTAACCATAAATTCACATTTTGAAAAAGGCTTTGATACTTTTGATGGCATGCAGAGTTACGTTGGCTTATTGTTTCATACCGAAGCTGGTTTTAGCATCGTTTTTGAAGACAAGGAAAACCCTATCCCGGAAATTGAGAAAAAGTTATCAGAACGCCAGTTTGATCCCGACATCAAATACATAGCAATTTATGTGACCCCGTACAGCAAATTCGAAAAAGACAAGCAAAAGCGTGAAATCTATTATCAGTTGAAGGAGTTGCTCCTGAAGAGGAAAATCACATCTCAGGCAATTGACCCAGCCAAAATGGTCCTGCAGGGCATTAACTGGAAATACAGTCTGCCAAATATTGCAGTCGCTATGCTGGCCAAATTAGATGGTATCCCCTGGCGCCTGAATACACCGGTAAAGAACGAATTGATCGTGGGTATAGGAGCATTCAAACATATCGACGATGATGTCCGTTATATCGGCAGTGCCTTCAGTTTCAACAATAATGGCAAATTCAATCGATTCGAATACTTCTTACGTGATGAAATTGGCATTCTGGCCGGGTCCATTTCCGATGCCGTCAGACAATATTCCACTGTCAACAACGTACCCGACAGACTTATCATACATTTCTACAAAACGATGAGTGAAGAAGAACTTGAGCCCATCCAGAAAGCCCTGATAGATCTGAAATTGAATATTCCAGTATTCATCATCACCATTAACAAAACCGAATCAGAAGATATAGTCGCATTTGACAAAGGCTGGAAAGAACTAATGCCATTAAGCGGCATATTTATCGGTATCGGCAACGACAAGTTCCTGCTTTTTAACAATACCAGGTACAATGGGATTAATCATAGCCAGGCCGACGGCTATCCCTTCCCGATCAAATTAAAGCTCCAATGCACAGTCCCAGACTTAATAAAGGACACCAAGATAGTAACCGAACTCATCGATCAGATTTACCAGTTCAGCCGGATGTACTGGAAATCAATTCGCCAACAAAACCTTCCGGTTACAATCAAATACCCCGAAATAATAGCCGAAATCGCCCCGCACTTCCTCGGCAATGACATCCCAGCCTACGGAAAAGATAATTTGTGGTTTTTGTAAACTTAGCAACTATTTTACAAAAACATTATATAACGCTAAGCAGTAAGGAAAACAGCTGCGGCGGAGATCTGTGAGTTTTTCTCTTTAATTTGATATTCTCTCCTCACACCTTCCATTTGTTTGTCTATCTCATTAATTGCCTCAATATCCTGAGGTTTATCGAGATATGTGACCTTTTGTTCATCTTTCAGGCGGCCCATTAGTTCCTGATACTTGCTAATTTTGGTTGTCATTTAGAAGCCCTTTAAGTTGTTATTGAAAATTTTAAATTTTTGCAAAGGTAACGCATTTTTTACAAATCCTCTTGAAGTTAAGTCAAAGGTAACCGTTGTGTCATTATATGCAGCTAATAATAACGGTTTTGTTGAAAATATTTTTGTTTCTGTTGCATCAATTATGATTAATCCCAATGCTTCGTTCCTTTTTAGATCCTCCTTTGTACTAATCTCAGTGATCCAAATAAATTTTGGCATCACGGTCTCAAGGATAATTACTTTTAGTTCATCCTGTACCGAAGGATTCAAAGCTATTTCATTTTTATACGATCTGCTTGAAGTTAAATAAAATCTTATGAACACTTCACTGTTATCAACTACAGGCAATAATCCGCCAAGTAAATATCTAATTGCGAAACTCTTAGCCTCATATGCCTCTAAATAGATTTTTGGGTAAAGAGGGGCAATGAAATGAGTTATTTTGCAAGTGTCCCATTTGACTTTGTTATAATACTTCGCAGGAGTTTTTAAGAAAGCCTTTTGATAAACGGGATGGTTGTCATCAATGAATATAAATTCTTTCTCAATGCCGTCGAAATCAAATACTTTCAATTTTTTATTTACTACCTTATCTGCAATATCAGGGTCGGTGTAGGTTTCTTCAACTAAATTATCGATAAGTTGGTTTTCGATTTTAGAATGTCCTATGCAAATCATTGCGTGCGCTATTGTAGTGGGTGGGCCATTAACCAAACCTATAATTACCGGAATTCCACTTTCCACGTAACAACTTAGCAATTTCTCAAAATCCCCTATGAAGTCGGCTTTTGAATAAATTCGTGTCCCAAATCCAAATTCTTTAAGTGCATAGGAAATTTGCTGAACATTTAATCCTTTTGATGGAACCTGTCTCTCAGCTGAGACCCTATTAAGTGTTTCTATTATTTTTGAAGGCAATACTGGCTTATAATCAGCATATTTATTGCTGAAGTATTCCATTATCGACCAAACAGTGGTTTCTGCACAAGTAAGTGTTTCAGTGTCCTGAGAAGAATGTGGAAATCCCTCAATTGTAAATTTTATTGAATCAACTGTTGTCGGGATTGTTGCAATACATATTTGAAAATTTCTTTCTTTTTTTGCTTTAGGTGATACTACGCTCCTACCAATAATATTAGGCTCAGTAGGTCTAATAACAATAAAACCCAAGTATCGCTTAGTTAGTTCCTCTATTTCTGCAACATTGCGAAACATTTCCCCGCGTATTTCGCCATCAAAAAATGAAATTCTAATACAATCTCTATTGTAATTGTTTCTTTTTGATGAAAAGTAATGATAATAACTATCTCGGTATACTTTATCGACATAAGGGGTTTCAATCAAGGCATATAGTGTATCGATGTATTGCTCAAAGTATTTGTCCAGAATTTTATCTTTGACCCTTTGAGAATATGCATCACTGAGACCAAACTCTTCAACAATAAGCTTTCTTATTTGTTCAGTCAGGTCATTTTTGGAAGTTATGTATTTGTCAATTATCATTATCCAGAAGCTTTCAAACAAAATTAGATAAAATAACTATAGAATTTATTTTTTTTCTATTCTCCCCTCCCTCCGCAACCGCTAATCCATTCACTCATTCGGCGGTTCCGCTCCGTTTCGTCGCAAGCTCCTCACGGCTTCACCGCTCATTCGTTCAGGCTTAGCCGTTGCTCCGGTTCCTTCAATAAGGTATGCACCCAGCACTCGTTCCTCGTGCCCGGTGCATAAATTGTTTATTACAGTGCTACCAAATCCTTGTCCAAAGCAACAAGCCGCCCAAGTAACCAACATACTCCTTCCCTCAGTACAACGAGTACGGGTCTATATTAACATAACATGATGTTATAGTACTGCCGCTGCTGGCCTATCCTGGCTTTTATCAACGCCGTCAAATGATCGGCAACCGCAATGGGCTGAAGCCTCTCCCCTCTTTTTTAGCGAATCCCTGCCCACAGCGTTTGCCTGGCCATTTAACGGCATTGGCTTCTACCTGCGTCAGTCCTATAACCACATTATGTTAAATATCCCCGTTTGCCGGACGAGAAGTTTGAGAGGGCGTTTATCCAGCAGTTCCCGGACCGCCGGCCGGTCCCTCAATCATACACCACAGCCAACCCCTACCTTCGGCAGTGTACTGACCTAAAATCCAACATATTCCTGATTACCCCCTGCCTCCGGTATCGGTTGGCTTGCAAACAGCCACCTAAACCAATCCACTAACGGTATCCCTGGATCAAGGCTTCGCCTTGTCCAGGCGTACCCACGCAATGGCCAGGCTTTCCTTGGTTGTCAGTACAACGAGAGGACGCAAACGCAGTATTTTTTACCTCTATTGGCCACTGCCCTTTTCTTTTTTGCGCTTCGCTTCGCTCAACGAACAAAAATTCAAAGCGCAGTGAAGTATCTAATAACGGAAAAATACAGCGTTTGCTGCCGGACAAGTTTTACAAGACCTGATGATAATAATGGTTCCGTGCAATTTATTGGAGTAACTCTACATGCAAACCCTCTTGGTCCTTACAATTCGGTTTCCCATAAATAATCTGCCCATGCAGGCATAGCGGATTCCATCAATCCCATGATTGAACCTATCCACCGGCACATTCAGCGGATTTCCAGCTGCATCCTCTTTCCATTTGTAGTTTTTCAGCTCCCTGATCAGGTTTACCGACCGTTTTGTCACCTTCATCCGGTATCTTTTTAAAATATCTATTCCGGTCAGAATGCTGTCCGGACCTTTGAATGTTGGTTTTATATTGAATCCTTCCTGACGTATTTCATAAATGCACTTGGGCTGGTTGTCGGCAATGATCTCGTCGGCCTTTGTAATCCCGAGCTGGTTCATCCATTTGCAAATATCGGGGTTAGTTAACCCCCGGGAATAAATTAACTCATCTATATAAAGCTCACCACCGTTTAGTCCTACCTTAATTAGGGCAGTCGGATCGTTGGAAAAGCCAAAATCCAAGCCATAGGAGATCCATTTGCATTCAGACGGGTATTCATCCACAATTTCCCAGTTCGTAAATACCAGGCCTTTAATTTGCCCTATTTCGCCTAAACCATAGATTCTCCAATAATTCTCGTCAACTTGTTTCAGGTTTTCGATTTCCCTGACCAACTCTGCAGGCAGAAACTGAATATTATCAAGGTAGGTTGAGTGAATGAACGTGCAATCTTTCCGGGGAATGACTACATCGTAAATCCAGTGTTCATCCATCGACGGATTGAAATCCAAGTATATCTGCTTCTCAGTTCGTAATGACAATTGAACCCAATCCTCGAGGTTAAGTTCGTTGGCCTCATTTATAAATAAGTATGCCCTTTTCGCTCCTCTTTTCTTTTGTGGCTGGTCCAGGCTCATGAACTCGAACAGGTTGCCGTTGAGCATGTATGTATTCTCGGTTTTATTGTGATTCCTCTCGTCATACATATCATTGGCCTTCAGGATTTCGAAAAAATCACGCATGGCCGACGCTTTTAATGCTGGCATACTCTTCCTTACGATAGAAAATACCATGTCGGTTCCTTCAAATGCCTTGACAAGGATAAGTAGTTGTAATATGGAGAACGTCTTCCCCGACCTGCTTCCACCTTGATTTACAATGATTTTGGTGGATGCGTTGTAATTCTTCTCAAAGACAACTGAGACCTTGACTTTTTTCTCCATAGGTTCATTAGTTCCCCTTGACAACCTCAAAGGTGATCTTGGTTACCTTGTCTTCTGGCGGTGTGATATCCAGGTTCATACGTTGCAGTTTAGGCCTTATAAATTCCTGGAGTGTGGACCATAGCTCAACCCGCTCTTTGGCTTTCAGATTCAGGATGTCTTCCTCCAAGGTGTCATCAAGCAACGATAAAACAAATTCAATACGTTCTTTATTCGCAATCGTTGTTTTATTCAATGCACCTTTAGGCTTACCTCCATGTCCTTTGGCAAATTGCCCTTTTTCATTCTTAATAACCATATTTGTCCATATTTTATGGTGAATCAATTTTAATCCGGAATCAGTTTTGTCCTCGGTAAATTAGCTTTTCGATACTGCTTACACTGATGTCGTAATCAATACTCAGTTGATATTTGATATCAGTATAGGTCCTTCCTCCTTTTTCAAGTGTATTACCTTCTTTGGCATATGTAAAGTATAGTTCTTTCACAAGCCACTTTTTTGCAGCATTGACAGGTAACAGTCCTTTTCGAATAAGATTTTCGACCTCAATCCCGAAATGATCCCTGAGGTCGGTTATTACTTTTTCAGTTTCCGGTTTCATATCGCCAGTTTTTACAAAAATACAAAATTAAATCAGAGTTAACAAGCTTTATTACAATATTTTGCCAACTTTTACTAAACATTTACTTTAAGTTATTGTATGTTTGTTTTTGTTTAACTTTTTATCCAGATGAAGTCATTCTCGACACCACCAATTGCTTTTTCATTCGCCAAAATAGATGACGAAACCGGTATACTTCAAAAAGTAGTAGTTGCTCAAATTGGAAAGGTTAAATCCTATTTTGAACAGATTGATTCCACGACTCTCTCACAAATAGAATCTCTCGGAAATGCAAAGGAGTTAGGTATTAAAGCCAGGTTTGGCCATCCCAACATGTGTAGCTCTTCATTCGGTACCTATATCGGCAGGTTTAAGAATTTCCAGGTCGAAGGTGAAAAGGTCTTCGGGGATCTTCATCTGGATGAGGTTTGTAAAGAATCACCATCAGGTAATCTATATGCATATATCCTTAAAATGTCGAGGAATAACCCGGATATGTTCGGGGCCTCAATCGCATTTATTCCGGCCGAATCAGCTGTTACAGGCGATGAATATCCGGCAACCCGTATCGAAGAACTTCTTGCGACTGATCTTGTTGATGATCCTGCAGCTACTAACTCTTTGTTTGCGGTAGATTCATTTTCCTATCAGGCAACTCAGTTTCTTGATTCTAATCCCGCAATTGCTGCGCTTATTGCCCGCAAGCCTGATACAATCGTTGAATTTATGCTTAAATATTTTTCAAACAATCAAACTATGAAAAAGGAACTTTTCCAGCGGCTTAAAAATCTGTTAAATCCAACTCCGGATGGAGTGAATGAGGATACCGTCAAGAATTATAATCAGGCAGTTGAACAGTTGGATGCCGATTATCAGAAACAAATCTCAGTTCTCGAATCAGATCATCAAAAGCAGCTTTCTGCTTTTCAGGAACAGATAACCACTCTTCAGGATCAATTGAAAGCCCGGCCCATCACTGTGGAGGGAACAGATCCACAGGTAAAGGTTGGTCCATCGGAAGAAACTTTCGGCAAGCAGCTGTTAAAGGAAATGCCTGCCCATCTTAAAGATAAGTTCAGGAAATCTTAATAATCAGAAACTTTAAATCGTTTTTACCATGTCAAATATCTTTTCTCATGCCGTCAGTCCTGCTTTTACTAAGCAGTCGATCAGTGAATTTTTCGTAAACCCTTTCTTTATGGGTGAGGATATCCGTGGGGCAATCTCTGTACGCACTGATATCAAAGGAACCGAGAAATTGAATAAGATCTCACGTCCGTCTTTCATCACTAAACCTAAAGTTAATCCTGGTTTTACTCCTTCTGGAGCTTTTACTCTTTCTCATCCCAGTATTACGGTTCAGCCTATGGCCATGGAGTTTGAGCAAAACGGAAGGGCTTTCTGGGGTTCAATCATTGAGCAATTACTTGCTTCGGGATACAAGGAGGATGATGTTGAACGAATGAAAGAGCCGGATGTCTGGAGTAAGATTATGCTTCCCATTATTGCCCAGGCCGGTCAGCAGGACCTGATTCGCCAGATGTTCTTTGCAAATCCTTCACAGGAAGAACTTACTTCAGGGATTCCAAATGGTACGGCTGATGATGATTTCAGTGGGTACACCGGTTTTATGACACATTTCTTTAATGATCTGTATTCCGGCACCATCCTATCTTCCCAACATATGCCTGTGGCATCTTCCGTGACTGCAGTCAGAGCTGAAAAAATCCTTACTTATTCGGCTTCAGGTGATACCAATATTACAGTCACAATCAATGGGAAGAATTATACCCAGGCTTATGGCAGCAGTGCTTCGGCAACTGTTTCAGCCTGGTTGGCAGCCCATAAAACCACGATTGAATCTCGTGGGGGTATCAATGGGGTAATTGTCACCAATCCTTCCGGGGCTCAGATTAAAGTTGTTGGTAAGTATAAAGGACAGTCTTTCACTTTCACGGCTGCAGCTGATGGTTCTGGGACCTTCGCTGCTTCAGGGACTATAGCCGCTACAAAAGCCAGCTCGATGGCATCTGATGAGGCCGACAACACAATGGAGGCCATGATTGACCTGGCTCCTCCCGAAATGTTTGAATTTCCTCTGGTGTTTATGGTAACCCGGTCGATGTGGAGGAATTTCGTCCATACGGTAAAGGGAAAGACCGGTGATCTGCCGTTAACTATGACCTTAAATGGTATGAATGTTCCTACCTATGAAGGTTATCCGGTTCTGATTCGTCCCGATTGGGATACCTGGATTGCAGGGTATCAGAATGGGATTCAGCCTCACCGTGCCATTCTTACAACTCAGCAGAATTTGATTTTCGGAACCGATGGTCTCATGGACCCTCAGGATATTGAAACCTGGTATAACCCTGATCTCCAGATGAGGCGTTATCGTGTTCAGTATAAAGCACAGACTGCTTATCTGCATCCTGAACTGCTTGTCCTTGCTGGATTTGGTGATTGATTTTACCCTTGTCAAATTTTAATTCATGGTCAAACAGGCTAAAAAGGTTCCATCTTCCAGGTGTTTCGAGTTTAATTATACGCCTGTTCTAAACCTGTTTGATACCGATCGTGTCGATCTGCGTGTAAACTACCAGGATTATGTTCCATTTGGTGATGATAATGCCCTCCCTCGTCAGCTAATCAAGCTGGCCAGGGAGGTGCCAGTGCATCGGGCCATCTTAAATTCCAAGACAAATTATATTCTTGGCCAGGGCATACAATCATCTGATAGCACAACCCAGCGATTCATTGATTTTCCTAATAATCATAAGGAACCCTTCTGGTATACCCTGAAAAAGCTGGTTTTCGATTATCTCACCTTCGGAAATTGCTATTACGAGCTGGTTTCAAATCAGAAACGGTCTTTTGTTTTCATATATCATCAGGATTCAACCAAGGTAAGGCTGCATGTCGATGGTAAGCATGCTATGGTGCATCCTTGCTGGGAGCTGTATAAAGGTAAGGATGATAAGGATCTTCAGGCGATATCATTGTTCCCTACCTTTTCAAAAGGTCCTGACGGATTGTATCACTCAATGGTCCAAATCAAAGATTATGAACCGGAGTTTTATTATTATGGCATACCCTCCTATTTTGCCGGTATCCGTAACATCATCATTTCAGGGTTGACAAATATATGGAACCAAACCCGGCTTGAGTCTTCTTTCGCAACCCCGGGTTTATTAGTGATCCCTGGAGTAAACTCTGATGAAGCTGCCGACGAATTGGATGCCTTATTCCAGCAATATAAGGGGGCATTGAGTCCAAAAGCTAATGAGATCATCATCCAGTATCTTTCTGATCTTGGGCCGGGGATCAGTTCTCAGGAGGCCAAATTCATTTCATTCAACCGTAATGAGGAAGACAATTGGACTGAATTGCATAAGCAGGCTGAGATATCCCTTATTACAATTCATAATTGGTTTCGCACCCTTACTCCCTATTCTGACGACAAATCTGGCTTTGAAACTGCCCGTATTCTCAATGAATACGAAATTGCCATTGCCACGGTCATCAATCCGGTCCAACAAATCTTTGTTCAGTCTTTGCAGACATCGCTTCAGGAATGCGGCTTATTCTTGAAGGATTTTGAATTTATCAATGAACCACCGGTCAGTCGCATTAATCCGATGAAATATGTTTGGGAGGTTCGTCGGGATTCCGGACTTGATTATGATAAGAACGATCCGGTTCAGAAGCTTTTGGTTTTACAGCTTAAAAACATCTACCCATCTTCAGATACCTTGCAAATATGATCCTTAAAATCATTGGAACATGTCGTTAATCTCATCATCGGAAGTCATTTCAATCGCTTATGTTACCGAGCTTGATCCTACCATGATTAAGGATGAGGTGATTCAGACGGCTGAATTGAAATATATCAAGCCTGTTCTAACTTCTGCTTTATATGATGAAGTGGTGGCAAGTCCAGGCGATTACTCAACTTTGATCTCCTCCTATATCAAACCATGCCTGGCGTTTTTTGTCAAGTATGCTATGATAAACCAGCAGCTTTTAGAAACGGCCCAGTACACTCCCGGGGCCGATCCATCACTTTCACCTGCCCTGGTTGAAATTTCAACTGCCGTCTTATTGCCAAAGGATCACAGGCGGGATACAATGAAAGAAGTTCTTTCGATTGCAGTTACTAAACAGATCCTTTTGCAGGATTTTGTGATCTCCCAGGAGTACGCTTTGTATTCGGCTCCTGTTTCTAAAAGGGTCTCGGGTTTCAGAATAACATCAACTTCTTAAATTTTTCAAATATGGCTATTGCTCGTAGAATGATTCAATGCTCGCTTCCGGTTTCAGCCGGCAGTGCAAGTACCCCCTATATTCAAATTCCTAATGGGGCAACGAAACTTACAATCCAGTTCGTCTACTCAGGTCTTGATGATGATATCACCTTGTCCATGCTCCAGAGTCTGGATGGAGTCAACTTTGATAGCTGTGTCAATGAAGATGATGCGGCTATTTCTATTGTCCTGGATAAAGATTTTACTTCCATGACATTGAATGTCGCCGATCTCTTGACCACCTGGATTCAATTCTCAATGGATGTCGGATCGGCAAAGACCGGCACTCTGGAGAAACTTTTTGTAATGATGACTTAATATATGAAGACATGGGAAGCTCAAAATATTTCCTGATGGGCCAGCAAAATCGCGGCACCACCAATTATCGTGATTATTCCGAACAAGGTTCAGCACCTTCCAGACCAAGATCCGGGATTATTCGAACCTGGTTAGATAGTCTGGGCATTATGAACTTTCTTGCCAGCACCGGGCCAGCCATAAAAGCAATTCTGGGTGTTCAGACAGATTATGATGATGCGATTTCCAAAAAGCATTCCAATTCAGCAGATCATGTTCATTCCAATGCAACGGCCTTAAATGCAGTTTCCGGAACCAATACCGGCGATCAGGATCTTAGTACATGCTCAAAAGCGGTTCAAGGTACATTATCTGCCGGCGCATTGGCAGGTAATGCCAGGGGCGCCAATGCAACCGATTTCCAGTTTGTCCGGGAATCAGTTTCTCGTGTCGCAAGCGGTGCCGGGTCTTTTATTGCCGGTGGCCAGCATAACCAGGTCTCAGGTGCAAATTCGATGGCAGCTGCCGGTTCACATAATGAAGTAAGCGGCCAATTATGTCTGGTTTCAGGCGAGCATAATGAGATTACAGGAACTCATAGTGTTGCAGCCGGCGATTTACATCAGATCAGCAGCAACCGTTCCAGTGCAACCGGTTCCAGTCATGTTCTTTCCGGTGAATTTTCCGCGGCCGAGGGGAATGGCAACATTGTTTCAGGTGAAGGAGGCCATGCCGAAGGCGGTTCCAATGAATGTGCCAACCAGTATTCCCATGTCGAAGGCTTCAATGCAAAAACCTATAATGATTATCAGCACGCCAAAGCCTCTGTTGGGTTCAGCAACCCGGGCGAGTTAGGCGAAGCCCAGTATACCAATATAATAGCCAGAAAAGAAACCGAGGACAATACTCCATCCAAGCTTCTTGTTGGAGAAGAAGGCCATGTATTCCTGGCGGCCAATAAAATGAATACATTTCGGGTCCTGGTCGTCGCAGCCTCCGATGACAATACCGAAGGAGCAGCTTATGAATTTAAAGGCCTCATAAAAAAAGATGCCACCGCAGCCTCCACAACTCTCATTGGTTCAGTAACCAAAACAGTCATCGCCGAAAGCGTTTCAGCCTGGGATGCCGCTGTCACAGCCGATAACTCTAATGGTGCCTTAGCAATTACAGTCACCGGTGAAGCCGAAAAGGTTATTTGCTGGGTAGCTTTTGTTGAAATGGTTGAGGTTGCCTTTTATGGCTCGTAATTGTCATTTTGAAAAGTAGATTGTTTATCATTATTGCTTTCTGATGTCAGTTATTTTTAAATGCAATAATGTTGATAGATTAAGTCCTGCTTTTTCAGTATTGTCACTGGTACCAACTACTATTGCACTAAAAATCACCTTATCTCCTTCTTTTAACATTTTAACTTTTTCGTAAAGACTTCCATTACGAAGTATTCCTTTGTAACCATATTTCTTGCTTGAAGCTTGATCAGCTTCAATTGTTATCCCGCAGTCAATAGTTTTACCAGAAATTGTTTTTTGCCCGGCGATTTTTCTGGGGAGTATTGTTATTGCAATATCAAGTTCAGTATCATGAAAAATATCAAGGCTTATTATTTGACCTGCCCATTCAATAACCTTAGTGTTACCATCGTTGAAAAAGGATTTTGTTAATGATTCTTGTTTTTGTTTAATTTCATCTGAGGTTTGACCTGAATTAATTTGGCTTTCAAACTCTTTGATTTTTTTGTTTATAAAATCTGCCTGAACTTGATAATTATTCTTTGTTTTGTATGAGGTGCCAACCTTTTTTACAACAGTATCAATCAAAAGTGGAGCAAATTGTCCAATGTATTTGTATTTGAATGGTACAATCATCTTGCCATTTGCATCTATAACACCATATACACCAGATTTTTGTATTGGAGAAAAATCGTAAGTAGTAGAAAGTTGTGTGTTTAGATTTAGATTTTCATTTTTACTTGGTAGGATATGCATAAGTAATAAAGTATCCTCAACCTGCTGCATAGTCTTAAATTTTAAATCTATAATAGGATGATTCAAGGTATCAATGGAACCATAAAAGTTATCTTTTTTAACACACGCTATACCTTTCTCAAAATCAAAGAAAAATGGCATTTCATAAATTGTAGGGATTACAAGTTTTCCAGAACGGTTAATAGCACCAAATCTGTTATTTATTTCAACACAAAGACGGTTCTTGATAAAATCAAAGAACTTCGGTTCATCGGTAAAAGATGGTTGACTTGCCGGTGTGATTCCGTATGAGCATGTTAGGTTTCCATATTTATCGAAAACTGAAAAACCTTCATTTATAAATGACAAACCTGTTAAATTATTCATTTGCTTCAAGTTCATGCTGCTATTACAATTGTACACGAAAAACAAATCATCTTTTTGAATAATTATAGGATATTTGAAAGGGATCACAATCCTACCCTTGCAATCAATGACTCCGTAACGAAAACTTCCATCTTCAATTTTTTTCCTGACAACCGCTCTTCCATTTTTAAAGATAATTTTTCCATATAAAACTTCAGAAAATTGTGGTTGAATGATTATCTTCCCTGCATTATCAATAAAACCATAAAGATCATTGTCATTCATGAAACAAGCAATAGCTTTTGGCTGGGATTGCCCAAAACATCCTTCAAAAAGAATAATAAGAAGTAAAATCAGTCCTTTATCAAGAAATTTTTTAATTATTATTGATCCATTAAATCTAATTATCCAAAATGAGTACATAACCTTTCAATATTTATAATAATTATTTTTATTTCTTTCGCCAACCAGCATCACTTCTATATTTCGTAAGATATATTATCAAATTTGCTTCTGATCTATATTTCGTATAGTAGATTTTAAGATCAGCATCATATTCATATTTCGTAAAATACCAAATTCCTCTAAACCCGTTTACATCGGAGGGATATTGTGTTACATATACTTTCAGATCAGCGTCATATAGGTTTTGAGTAATAAATATTACCACATCGGCCTCATTTTTGTATTTGACCTCAAAGACTTTTTGGGATTTTGAGGAAAATGAAAATGTAAGGATTAACAGGCTAATTAAAATCAATTCTTTTATTCTTAACCTATTCATAATTATTATTTATTAATTATCAAGAAGGTAAGATGATATATGTGGAATTTTACGAACAACCCTTGACAACAAAAACAATTATTATGATTATTACAATTATAACTGCAATTAGCCCAAATGTAGCATTAGAATCCCATTTCCCAGCGTTTGGGTTTGATGCATTTTTTTTCATTTCCTCTTTGAAAGTATCTGAAAAAACTTTCATTGGACTTGGGGGATTGGGTTTAGTTCCAGGTTTGAATTTATAACCACATTTAAGACATGTAATAATCAATTTATTTCGACCATGTAATCCCCAAAGAAGTCCACCAGGTAAAAACATGACACCAGTTATTGCTTTTCCCACACTGAATCCTTTTTGATTGACTGATAGTGAGACCGAATTGCACTTAGGACATTTTACAATATCTTCTTCCATAACCTACTGTTTTAGAGTGTTATTAGTTGTAAATATATACATTGGTATTCAAACATGCAAATCTTACTCAAAGGTAGCTTCGTAAATTTATAATTCCGCAAGGCCAAGCCCTTCGGGTGCCTTCATTTTTTTTGAATCTTCTATTTTCAATGGTAAAAAAATGACCGGCAGCCTTGCGTATTAAAATTTACTCCGCTGGTGGTTGCCTAAGATTTGCATTTATAGCAAGTTACATTTACAAACAATTTAAAAGCGGAGGTCATTATGTATTCAACAAATCAACAATCCACAAATCTGGTCAATGAATTAAACGAAGCAACCTCGGTATTTCCCCTTAGGGTACATGCCGTCGTCAAGCTCAGCCTGTTTGCGCCCAGTGGCAAAGTAAACTCAACTTTCACTTTTGCTTCAATTACAGAGCTGCGGCATTTCATCGAACTCAATCAGCCTCCCAGGTATGAAATCTGGGCCTAATAATTCCACTCAAACTCCGGGGCTCAGGTTCCGGAGTTTTTTTTTATCTTTACAACAGGCAAAATCTTGCTTTTCTTTGTGATACACTGTCAGTTAGATGACTTATTCATGTTGCCCTATTGTTGCCCCAAGTGTGTATCTTATTGATATTCAATATATAGTTAGATTCTGCATCGGGAAGTAACCGGCAATTAGCAACTGAATAACATCCCGCCAATAATTCCACTAAAAGCCCTGTAATAACGGGCTTTTTTGTTGTTAATAACTCTTAGTTATTATTTGGTTATTCCGTGATATTATGTATATTTTTGTACCCTGGTTGTACCTCAAAAACTTTTTAAATGAATAATTTGTACCTCAAACATACTTTAAGCGAAATCATGTTACTTATTTATACTTATATTAACTAATATTTATCAAATGAGTACTAATATTAAAGTACAACGAATTTGCCAATATTGCGGAAAAGAATTTACTGCACGAACAACCGTGACGCAATTTTGTGGTGACAGATGTGCAAAACTGGCTTATAAAGCAAGGAAGAAAGAGGAAAAAATTGAAAATAGTAATGCCGAAACGAAAAAGATATTAGCAAAGCCCATTGAAGAAATAAAAACCAAAGAGTTTTTAACTGTCAGGGATATCTCAAAGCTTCTGAATTGCTCTCGGCCCACTGTGTACCGATTGATTAGTAAGGGCATAATTAATGGCATCAATCTGGCTCAGCGAAAAACTACTATTCCCAGGTCAGAAATTGATAAATTATTTTCGGTTGAGATAGTTTCAAAGCCATATTCTGATCTTGAAACAGAAGAACCGGAGATTCAATTTGATATTGATGAATGGTATCATTTGAAGGAAGTTCAAGAAAAATTTGGCATTTCTGAATCAGCTTTAAGGAATCTCATCAAACGAATGAATATACCTAAAGTCAAGAATGCAGGACTGACTTATGTTCCAAAAAATTCTATTGACAATCTTCTAAAATGACAAGCATGACAATAAAAATATCTCTGAGGACAAAATCTCTAGCTGGAAAAAGGCAGAGCCTTTACTTGGATTATTATCCGGCAATCATTCATCCGGAAACTAACCAAATGACCCGTAGAGAGTTTTTAGGGTTGTACATAGACAATTCCGATCCTGCAAACTTTACAATTAACTCTAAGAATACTGAAACAATAAAGGTTGCAGAAAAGATCAGAGCCCTCAGAAATGAACAATGGAATAATTCCAACTTAGACATTTCCCTAAAAGATGCCATTCCTCAAAAAATCAATCAATTATTTTCTAACTATTTATACGAATACCCTGATTCCACAAGAAAAGGAAGACCTTTTGGTACAAAAAACAAAGAAAATCCAGGAAACAAAAGAAAATCGCTGAGAGAACTTCAGATCAAGGAGTTTCTAACAATTAATGAAGTATGTGAATTATTATCTGTATCAAGGTGGACTGTTCACCGGGCAATCAAACAAAAAGAATTACCTGCAGGAAAAATTGGAAGAACAGTGTTAATCAAACATGCAGACCTCAATAAATTATTTCAGCGTTAAATTCCATAATTATTAATAACCTCTGAACGATCTATTTGGCAGCTATGACCATCAAAGTAAAATTAAGATCTAAACACATTGCCGGTAACAGATCAAGTCTGTATCTGGATTTTTATCCTCCTATCCCCGACCCTGTGACAGAAAAACCTACAAGACGTGAATTTCTAAATCTGTTTATTCATGAAGATATCTTGGTTAAGGAAACTATATACTCCGATTCCAATGGGAAAGACCAAAGAAGATTTGAAAAGATTCTCAATAACAAGGGGGAACAAAAGACAAGACGGTTGAACCGGGAAGAAAAACAGCACAATGAACAAACCATAAAGCTTGCCGAAACAATCAGGTCGAAAAGGGAAAACGAGTTGAATAAGCCAGAGATTTACAGCGAGTTTGAAAAAGATCAGTTAAAAATTAAGGAAAAGGCTAACTACTCTTTCCTGGAATACTTCAAACATCTTGCCGATAAGAGGAAGAAGTCCAATCATGACAATTGGGTTTCTGCTTACAAGTACCTTGAGAATTTCAGCGGCGGGAAAATCAAGTTTGCAAACCTTGACACAAAATTCTGCAATGACTTCCGGGATTACCTTGCTTCATCTCCAAGTACGCGGTCATCAAAAAAAACATTATCTCCTAACTCTGCCTATTCTTATTATAACAAGTTCAAGGCAGCTCTTCGTCAGGCATATAAAGAAGATTTTCTACAGCATGATCTGAACGCCAGAATTGACAATCTGAAAGAAATCGAGACTCGGAGGAACTTTCTTACGGTTGATGAACTGAATGCATTGGTCAGGACCGAATGTCAGGATCCAATCCTGAAAAATGCAGCTTTGTTTTCCGCACTGACCGGACTACGGTACGGCGATATCGCCAAATTAACCTGGGCCGATGTTGAATATGTGACAGATAGTGGTTTTTTTATTCGCTTCATTCAACAAAAGACCGGTGGAGTCGAGATGATGCCAATCTCAGATCAGGCCTGCAGCCTGATGGGAGGCAGAAGACAACCTAAAGACAAGGTCTTCCAGGGCCTCACCTACTCTGCCTATTCTAATAAACATCTAGCAAAATGGATCGGCCTTGCCGGGATTACCAAAGAAATTACATTCCACTGTTTCCGGCATACCTATGCCACATTGCAGTTAAGCAAAGGCACAGATATCTATACCGTCTCAAAGATGCTGGGACATCGTAGTCTGAAAACTACTCAGATTTATGCCAAGATCATTGATGAAGCAAAACGTGAAGCATCCAACCGGATCAAATTGAAATTTTAAACCAATTCTCAGACACCTATTATAAATTATGAATATAGAAGTGCTTGACAGATGTTTGCAACTGTTCAGACATCTCCAAAACAATGAAAAAGACAATATCAGAATCCTATCTGATATAGGAACTGAGTTTAGTGAAGAACTGGTTGAACCCTTCCGCAGGGAACTCGGAATGAACTTGCTCTCAAAGACATCTTCCCAGGAGAAAAGGGATCTTATTATCTTCTACATGGAGGAGTTAGACAGAACCATATACTTTGAAAGGGATTTCATTGAAATAGTGCCTTTAGATCCCGAATCTGACAACTTCCTCTATCCGATCTGGTATGAGGGCCAGGATGTGACGGATGAACTGGGTGTTGCTCTAGTCCGTGCACAGATTTTATTTTCATACCTCTTTGGAGTCATCCAGGACAATTGTAACATCTATCATATCCCATTCATCGAATTGTGCAAGGAGCGCCATTTCCTATTGAATACAATTGATTTGCAACCAACTTTCGATTTTGAAGAATTGGACCATGATCTGCAAGCCATTTCTATCCCGGTTGATGCTAAACAATCGGATAAACCAATAATTAAAGTCGGTAAGCCGGTTTTTACTCAGGAATTTTTCGATGATATCTTCATTCTCCTCAGAGATTTCTTTTCACCTGAAGATGAGGCCGAATTAGCAGTTATCATGGAGACTGGTGCGGATTCCGAAAGACCTCTTGTTTTCATGGATGCCGGTAACCGCCTGGCAGATACTTTTAAGCAGCTGTACGAGGCGAACATCATTCTGGGATGTCAGAAAAAAGAGTTGGAAAGCTGGATCTGCAGGAACTTCAGGTATCTGAATAAAAATATAGTCAAACCGTTCATCCCAAAATATCTGAACGAGATAATATCTACAAATAAAGATAAATGCAGCCGGCCCCTTATCAATGTAAAATTTGACAAAAGCCTCAATAAAAATATCCTGATTAAATTGTAAAATCTTTACAGGGTTTCAACAGGGTTTGCACCAACCATATTGTAACCCTGCTTAGAGCCATTATATCATTGCGGCAAGTTTAACAAATAAATCTTGTAAGCAATGGATATCACATTCGAAAAATTACCCCAGGCCGTTACTCAATTGATTGACAAGGTCGACAGCATTGAGCGTCTCTTATTGTCACAAAACAATACTCCTCAGCCTGAAGAAGATAAGCTGTTGACAATACGGGAGGCGGCTGAGATTCTGCATTTGTCAGTCCCGACTGTATACGGTCTGGTTCAACGTGCCGAAGTACCCGTGTGCAAGCGAGGAAAACGGCTTTACTTTTCCAAGCAGGAAATTATGGCATGGATTATGGCCGGTCGGAAAAAAACCGTTTCAGAAATTGAGGTTGAAGCGGACAGGTATATTAATAACGCATCAAAGACAAGGAGGTAGTCATGGATTTAGTTGAATGTTTAAAATCATTTCTTCGCCATATTGATAAGATGAATGAGATGACTGATTTGGCCAATAAAATAAATAATTCAAAAAGGCAAGAAGCACAAAAAGCACTTGAAGAGCTTTTCCCTTATATCCTGGACCTTGGAAAGTTTATTCATGATCAATTGGTTAAAGGAATTGATGTCGAGACTGAATTGGCGAAACTTCAGGAGGAGACCAAGGACATGCATGGTGCAGAGATTTGGGTCTTTCCATGGTTCAACACTTATTCCGGGCCACCCCTGCATGATAAATTCAGCAAATCCTAAATTTTGATTAATCCACCGGTTGCCGGTAAACAATGACCGGCAATCGGTGCATTGGTTAAACAATTCAAAGAGAAGATGAGAAGTGATAAACAACATATGGCCCTCACAGAAGAATCAGATGAGGATAATTTGCCAGAACTGCTTCCTATATTAATTGAAGCTACTGCAAAGCATAAAAAGGGAAAAGGTATACCTGCAATTCCGGCCGGTGTAAGCCTGGCCGATTATGAAAAATATGGTTTCTATGAACACGACTGCTGTTACTTTTTCAGAACTAGTCAAGGGCCAAGGCGTGGTTCAAACTTTATCATGGAGCCATTATTTCATATTGTTTCTATGAATAACTCCAAAAGGTTGTACAAAATCACGAATGAACATGGCTTTATCCAGGTGATTGAACTTCTCCAGAAGGATCTTATTTCGATCAGCTGTTTCAAACTCCGTGTGGAAAGCCTCGGGAATTTCCTGTTTGAGGGGAATGATGCTGACCTTTGCAAGCTGAAAAGATATCTGTACGATAATACTGAGAGTTGTAACGAAATAGTTCAATTAGGCTGGCAAAAAGACGGATTCTGGGCCTGGAGTAATGGAATATCCTCCATGCTTTTCATGAATGCAGATTGCAACGGTATTGTCAGACATTCTGACAAAAATTACTATCTGCCTTCTTCCAGTGCTATATATAATGGTGAAGAAAATCTTTTTGTTTCCGAGCGACGGTTCAAATTCATGCCGGGGAAAATTTCTCTCAATGAATATTCTGTCAGATTGATCAGTGTATTCGGTAACAATGCAATCTTTGGACTCTGCTTCTATTTCTCATGCCTGTTTCATGATCATATTACCAAACTCTTTGGGTTCTTTCCCATTCTGAACCTTTTCGGGCCCAAGGGGACCGGCAAGACTGAGCTTGCAATCAGCCTGTTACAGTTCTTCGGCCACCAATCCAAGGGTCCCAATATCACTAATACAACAAATGCTGCTCTTGCGGATCACGTGGCACTGTTTTCCAATGCCTGCTGCCATATCGATGAATATAAGAATAATATGGAATATGAGAAGATTGAATTTCTTAAAGGACTCTGGGACGGTACCGGTAGAACCCGCATGAATATGGATAAGGATAAGAAAAAAGAAACAACCCATGTAGATTGTGGGATCATCGTTTCAGGCCAGGAAATGCCAACTGCTGATATCGCCTTGTATTCACGCCTGATTTTTCTCTCATTCAGCAAGGTCGAATTCAGTGATCATGAAAAATCTTCATTTAATGAGCTGAAGGAAATTGAAAAACAAGGCCTTTCACACCTAACCCACGAACTGCTGCAGCTTCGCAGCCTGTTCATTCGTGATTTCATGGATAATTATTCCCAGGCATCGGAAGATCTTTCCATTGCCCTCAAGAATAACATCATCGAAGATCGGATTTTTCGTAACTGGCTTGTCCTTCTTGCTGCTTATCGGACCTTAAAAAATGCAATTGTCATTCCCTGGCATTATCCGAAGCTGCTGGAAATAGCGGCTCAATATATCATCCGTCAGAATTCCGAAACCAAAAAGAGCAATGAATTCTCTATCTTCTGGGATATTGTTGAATTCCTTACCCAGGATGGGCAAATCAGGGAAGGAGTCGATTTCAGGGTGGATTTCGTTTCCAAGCTAAAGACAGACAAACTGACAACTGAAACTTTGTGGAATCCCGCTAAACATGTTCTTTTTCTTAACCATTCAAGAGTGTTTCAACTCTACAGGGTCCATGGTCAGAAGTCAAAAGACACCATCCTTCCATTGAAAACCCTTGAGTATTATCTGACAAACTCTAAAGAGTACCTTGGACGAAAAGCCTCCGTTAGTTTTAAGGTTGAAGAAAATCACAGGGTGGTCGAAGATCAGGAAAGCATGAACGGCAGGGATGGGAAAACTATAAAGAAGGTGACCCGGCATATTACAACTGCCATGGCTTTTGATTATGACATGTTGAACATTTCTATCCTCAATGTTGTCCAGCATGAAACCTCAGATTCCGAATCAAAGGAAGTCGGCGAAGACCTTCCATTTTAAATAACATCTTGTTGGAAAGAGACGATAACTATAACTACAGAAGCTACAACAGCTACAATCTTCTAAAATAATAGTAATCAATCATTTCAGAATCTTTAGGGGAACAAATTCTTAACTACCATAAACTACATATAACTACAAAAACTACAGAGAACTTCAGGGAAACCTCAATGTGGACAATAGACGATTGATTAAAGTGTTGATTAACAAAAATTTAATATTTGTAGCTATTGTAGTTTTTGAAGTTGCCTTTATATATATCTGTTCCTGGAAGGGGGAATTCTATCTTAAGCGAATTGCTGGAGTATAGGTAGCGCATTTCATTATAAGAGCAGGCAAGTGAAAGGCTCTGGAATAAAATATTAAAATAGATCACTTATTTTTACTCAATTCATTGAGTAATTTATCTCAATTGTTTGAGTTAATTATTAAATTTGTTAAAATTTTCATCATGTACCAACGAGCATATTATTCGAAAATCAAGGAAAGACTTGGATTTCAACGAAAGTTCATCCAGGTGCTGATGGGCCCCAGACAAGTAGGAAAAACTACATTGATTCGCCAGCTTTTAGAAAAATATCCCTTCCCCTGGCATTATGCATCAGCAGATGAAGCTACCCAACCTCTTTGGTTGCAACAGCAGTGGGAAACGATACGGATAAAAGCAAGTTCAACAAAAGCAACCGAGGCTCTGCTTGTTATCGATGAAATTCAAAAAATTCAGGATTGGAGTAACCAGGTGAAAATCCAATGGGATAAAGACAGTTTTGACAACCTTCCTGTCAAGATCATTCTCCTGGGTTCTTCACAGCTCATGCTGCAAAAAGGACTGAGTGAATCACTTGCAGGACGGTTTGAAGTGATTTATATTCCACATTGGTCATACACAGAGATGAAAGATGCTTTTAATTTCACAATTGAAGATTTTATCTGGTTTGGAGGATATCCCGGTCCTGCTGAACTGACCACTGATGAAAGCCGCTGGAAGGAGTATATCCGCCATTCGCTAATTGAAACCACAATGATGAGGGACATTTTACTGATGGTAAGGATTGATAAGCCTGTTTTGCTTCGTAACCTGTTCGACCTGGCTTGTACCTGGTCAGGACAAATCCTTTCCTACAATAAAATTCTTGGACAATTAAGGGATGCAGGGAATACGACAACATTGTCACATTACCTTAATCTTCTTGAAGGGGCCGGCATGATCAAAGGATTGGAAAAATATTCATTGTCAAAAATCCGTCAGCGTGCATCCAGTCCAAAGTTCCAGGTATTTAATACGGCCTTGATGTCGTCCTTGAGTTCAAGTCTTCAGGTCGAAATAATGCAGCAGCCTGAAATTTATGGCCGCTGGGTTGAATCCGCTATTGGTGCACATCTGCTCAATCAATCATTAACGGACCCATTTAACCTTTTTTATTGGAGGGAAGGCAATCATGAAGTTGATTTTGTTATACAGAAAGGGGAACATACAATTGGTATAGAAGTAAAGAGTGGACGGAATAAATCATCCTCTGGCCTCAGCACCTTCTCAAAGCAATTTAATCCTCAAAAAGTTCTTTTAATTGGTAGGGAAGGAATTCCTATCAAGGAATTCTTAACACTACCCGCCTTAGAATTGTTCAAATAGTCAAACTGAACGAAAATAAAAGGGTTGGTTGGGGAGTCCTTGATGCAACCCTGAATTTCCTTTCTTAATTCCCCGGTTAATAACAATTATACAACATCCTATCCTAGGGGAGCAATCTTGCTTAATAACCCAACATATCTTTGTTGAATAGGGGTGCATTTCATATATCGCACGGAGACGATTGCACAAATCCTGATTTTTCGACAGGGCGTGGCGGGGTGTGGACACAAAATGTAGGGCAAAAAACGGTTTTTTTTGCAGAAAATTCAATAAAATCAAGGGTTTCAATTTTTTTTTTGGGCAAAAAAGGATTTTTATATGATTATGCTCATTTCATATATCGCATGGAGACGATTGCACAAATCCTGATTTTTCGACAGGGCGTGACGTGGTCTTTGGACATTTGGAAGGTTGAAAAATAGTTTTTTCTCAAAAAAACTGAGTAAAATCAAGGGTTTCATTTTTTTTTCACTGCAACCAGGAGCTTGTCATTAATTGTATGATTTTTCTGATTGTCAAATAAGATTTTGTTGTGTTAATACAAACCGACATTCATTATTTTTATGAAAGGTCATTTCATATATCGCATGAAAAGGAGTTGTTCAGACAAAATTTTTCGATAGGGCGGGGCGTGGTCTTTAGACGAATTTTGATAATTATTTGAAGATTATTTTTCATAATACACTGAATATGTGATGATTAATAAAATATTTTTGAGAATAACCCGAAATTGCACATTGAAATCTGTTATTTGGCTGTTTTTCAATGCGTTCCGGCTTCTTTTTCTTTGATTAGTGGTGCCGAGAAAAAGAAGCAAAAAGAAATCACCCAACCGCAATTGCACTTCTGCAATTGCAGCACGGTGTCAAAAACTGACAAGAAAATTGCAATAATGAATTTCCACCTTTGGAGGAATCGCCTTTAACCAATTCTCCTGCTAATTGATAAATCTGCAGTAGTCTTCGTTAATTTGAAGGGATAAAATTTCTATGCTATCAATTAGAATGCCATGATGTTAGACCTTCTTCAACCAGTTTAGCCTGGTGTTATAATGTAATAGGTATGCCCGTTTGCATTTCTCATTCAGAAATGAATTATGGGTAAGGGTTTCTACCAAAGCCTGCTTTTCAAGAAATACTGAACTGATTTTCAAGATACGGGTTTCATTTATTCCTATTCTTTTACCAAACTCGATAAAATCAGCGAAAGTTGCATGACCCGATTTTTTATAGGCATCTGAAAGCGACCCATCGGCAAACAAACCTTTGTCCATGGCGAAATCTGGAGCATCAACATGGATGCTGGTATTAATCAAATCATACGAAGGACTCAGAAGGTAATCACCGGTGCTGTTTTCAAGCAAAGCAAAATTCTTCAGATGGGCATCACCATTGGATATAAGATAATTGAACAGAACCACCGCGAAGAATTTTTCAATCTCAATCCTCCAGGCCGGGACGTATTTTCGGATCAGCATTCCCATCTCCTCATAATTGTAATCATATTTGAAATTAGGTCCGGCATTGTCGGATGATTTGCCGGCTAGTGATGCAAAATCCTCCTTTCCCCATTTCATTCCATCTCCCTTCACATCAAAACGCCTGGTTATGTATGCAGGTGTCCCATCCTTGAAAAAGACCAGGGCATTTTCTGCAGTGTTAATGCCAAACACCTGCCGGGCAATCTGCATGGTAAGATGCTCGTTTGCTGGAACCTGGTCGGGATACCTGATATCCCCTGGTACCGGCTTAAGGATGTAGGTTCCCTGCTCCCCTTGCCTGGTCAGCCTTAACCTGTTTTTTTCCAGCAACAAGCTTAACTTCTCCTGGACTCCCGATATGGATATCATTTTACGGTTATCCATGAACTCCTTGGCAACTTCCTGATCATGAACAGGAGATTCATAAGGCAATACATGACTAACCTTCCTCCCATTAAACATCCTTTTTAAGCATACCGGGCTATAGGTTGAATAACCTTTGGCCAGTGTTCCAGGGCAATAAGTTAATTCATCGATTTTCATCTTGCTGAACTGGTTTTATTGTGATCGCACCAATCGTATCATATTTTGCTGTTGCAAGTAATAAACCAAAATAATCCTTTTCATCGATCCTTAATAATTTGCTTTGCAGCTTTCTATTGACTCCCTCACTGAGCATATTGAAGAAAAAAGGGAACAGGAATTGTTCATTGTATTCCTGACTCTTCTTGGGAAGTGTCAGACTGATCGGTGGTTTTTTGTCATTGACAAACCATGCATCATCGTATCGGAACCGGAATCCTGACCCTGCCTCCTCGGTGAGCCTACCCGCAAGTTCACCATTATAAAATACTTCTGCTGATCTCATGGTCCTAAATATTTGTCTTTCTGACTTCCAGTTTAAGCTCCAGACCAAGTACCTCGGTAAGTTTGGCCAGGGTTTCAATGGTTGGATTTCCCTTTCCGCTCTCAATGGCCTTCAACGTCCTGAGCCCCACACCGGATAACTCAGCGAGATGCTCCTGGGTAACTTTTAAAGCTTCCCGGCGTTCTTTCAATACTTTTATAAATTCTTGTTGGTGCATTATATTGCTCTTTTGACGCAAAGATAGTACTTTATTAAACGAAAAGTCAAGTATAGTGCAACAAATTGCACTTTTCAAATCATTTCAGGGTTTAATACCCGAATTTCATGTAATAGTGCATTATATTGCACTATTTTGATTTGAGAATACGCTTTAAACGTCTAAAATTTTATAAATCAAGATGCTTTTTTCTTTTATATCAAGGCAAAGAAACAAGCTTAGCAAAAAAGAAACCCCTCTCCCACCGCACGGTTTAGCTCGAAATTTTGCTACAATTTACCTGCGAACAATTCGCTTCAAAGTACCATGTGCAGCCTGGTACAGCTTAAAACTGTCAAGGGCGACCTCCTGATGCAAAGTCGATTTCATTGTGTTCAGATTTTCCTGAACGGATTTTTTACGCCTGCAGCCAAAAATCCTGGAAAATCAGACATACACCCATGACATTATTTATTCTTCTCGGTAGATGCCGTTGGCGTAATAAAATTTCATTACTAACCTTAACTCAAACGTCTATGAAAACTACAGCCGCTATCACCCGCAGGCAATCGATCGAAGAAATGTTCATCCATGAAATGGATCAGATCTATTACCCAGGTTACTCAGAAGAACTTATGGCTTCTGAACCTGAAAAGTTCACCTGGGAATTCAACGAATTCCAGGGCCAGTTCTCCTGTTAGAACAACGAATTACTTGAAGCAGGCAGTTAATCACTGCCTGCTTTTTTTATGCTCGCTAATGTTTTAAGGTCCTATGGTACTCGGCTCGAGCACTATCAGTTTTGTTTTTAAAAGAAAGACTGTCTCTGTCTACTCTATCCAAGAGTTTATCCTTTATCTCAAAGAAAGGGTCGTACCAGTCGGCCTTCTTATTTGCCCATTCAAACCATCGCTTTACCTCCTCCGTTAACGTTCCTTGCCTGATGGCATCTTCCTGGAACGCTTCAAGAAATCCTCTCAAGAATCTTGTCTTTTGCCATCGCTCCGCCTTCGTCAACAATCCCTTGAAGTCTTCAAGTTCCTTAATTCTTCTTTCCTCAGCCTCTTTGCGAATCCTTTCTATTTCTCTTTGCTCTGCCCAATACTTTTCCCTTTCTTTTCTTTCGTCCCTTAACCGTTGTCCCAGTAGTTCCAGTCTGGCTATAATCCGGGATAATTGACTCTCCAATTTTTGTTCACTATTTTCTCTTTCACTTACATAATTATCAACGATTCTAAAGGAAAGAAGTCCAGTATTTTCGTATCTGTCCAAATAGGACACATTTTCGCCCTTATTCATTTTTTGCCTTTCACACAGGCGTATTTTTATCCTTTCACCATATATTTCAACATAAGTCTGACGGTCAACCACAACTACACTATGCCCTCTTAATCCTAATGCCTTAATCATAGTATCCATAATCCTCATAGCTCTTCCCCGAAGTGAGTTGCTAACTGAAATGTTCGCGTGATTCTGGTACTTCCGCCACTCTTCATTCTTTTTGTTGTTAAGAGATATGATGAATTTTCGATAGTTTTTCACGAAAATATCAGGCTTTATAAGCCTTTCCGGAACTATTAGATTTTCTCCCAATTCGTCTTCAATCTGCTTTTTATACTTTGCAAATGAGATCTTTTTTTCAGAGGCATCCCGAAGGCTAAGATAAATCTCTGCTTTGCCTGAGAATTTTTCAGGAAGCTTCGGGATCCCCCTTTTCTTTCCTTTCCTTAAAAGCCTCTTATATTCCATGCTTGGCCTTGGAATATTCAGTCGGTTGCAAATCTTCTTTAGCCCGACATCTGAGATTTTATACTTCTTTGATAGTGAGAGGAAGGAGTTATTCCATACCAGCTCATATAGGTCCTTCCTGTTCAATCTGACTCGTTCCATAATGCGGTTTTGTGTTTTATCGACTCTTTTCAAATGTCATCCCCCTTTGAGTAAAGTGAAATCAGCAAAGTTATGCCTACCGAAACTATTTTGCACTAAAGGCCACCCTCGTAAAAATCCGGTCGCCCTTCGGGTTCATTCAGTTTCTTGGATTCCCAACAAGACTGACCTGAACCTTTGTTTAAAAGTTTCACCAGGCATTTTCCCACCAGCAAATTTCATTTACTCACCGCGGCCCTTTAGCTGCTTAAACCTTATTTGCTATGAAAAACCACACAACGAACACCCAGACCATTCCTTCCGAAAGGGAATCTTATGAAAACCTTATTCCTATGCGCCTCTGGGCTGAGGACGACCTGCCCAGCGAAAAAATGCTTCTTAAGGGATCCCACAGCCTTTCCGATGCCGAACTCCTGAGTATCATCATAGGATCGGGAATTTCCGGTGAAAATTCACTTGAAATAGCCAAGAAGTTGCTCTCCCGTTGCGGGAACAGCCTTTGCGACCTCTGGAAGCTTGATGTAACCGACCTTCAGAAAATCAAAGGCATTGGCCGAATGAGGGCCATAAAGATATCGGCAGTATTTGCACTGGCACGCCGCCGCAATGAATCCGAGGTGATCTTCCGAGAAAAAATCACACAAAGCCATCAGGCTTTCGAAATCTTCCGATCCCTTATGGGTGACCTGCCTTACGAAGAGTTCTGGATTCTGTTGCTGAACCGATCAAACCGGATCCTGAGGAAAATCCGCATCTCCGAAGGCGGAGTGTCAGGAACAGTCGTAGATCCGAAGAAGGTATTCAAGACCTGCCTTGACAATCAGGCCTGCAGCATTATACTCGGTCATAATCATCCGTCAGGTAATACTAATCCCAGTGAGGCAGACAGCAAGCTTACTAAGAAACTCAGAGATTGTGGTATGATGCTGGATGTAGATGTCCTGGACCACATCATCATCGGTGATAACAAGTATTATTCCTTTGCGGATGATGGTAAAATGTAGTATTCTGGCCTCGGGAAACCGGGGCTTATTTTTCATACCTTCTTTTAACGAATTGCTGTAAGTTCATAGGAACATAAAGGGATAGAATGTGACCCTTTACGATCCTGATCATTGTGGGCCCAATAATCAATTAAATGTGGTTTTAATTTAAAATATTTCATCAAAGTAATATTATTCGTTTTTATGTGTTATATTTGTAAATATTTTACAAAATAGACCTATAAAATGATATTAGAGATCCGTATAAGCAATTTTTTCTCCATAAAAGATGAAGTTGTTCTCGATTTCAGGGCTGCCAGTCTGAAATCTCATAATGTTAAGGCTCTGAAGGATAATGTATTCGAATTCAATAAATCATCCATACTTAAATCGATAACGATATATGGCGCTAATGCCTCCGGCAAGAGTAATGTCATCAGGGCGATTCGGTTTTGTCATTCGCTCGTCCTTGAATCCCATACGCACAACGAAAATACCATATACAATTTCCAACCTTTCAAATTCCACAACTTCGAGAGCAAGCCCAGCTCCTATTCAATCCGTTTTGTGATAAAAGGCATTGAATATGTATATGCTTTCTCCTTGACCATGAATAAAATTATTACCGAAAGCCTTCATTTCTACCCGAAAGGCAGAATCAAAGAAATCTTTTCCCGGGATGAGAGAAAGGGAAAAACAAAAAAGGAGAAGTATTCTTTTAGTGATCAAATTAAACGTCCTTTTGATGTTGCAGAGAATACTTCAGAAAAAAGTCTTTTCATCTCCAGAGCGAGTCAAATGGACAGAGATGTCGCTAAAGAAATCTTTAATTTTTTTAATCGATCATTTATTCTGGATTATCTGCTTTTCGGTGTGTCTGCAATTGAAACTCTGTCAGCCAAACATAAGGAACATTTGATAGAGGCACTTAAAATTGCAGATAGTGACATTGCAGATGTGAAAATTAAAGTCTTAAAACGCCCTGGAAAGAATTTTAATGCAGACCTGTCAACGCTCACATTGACCGTTGAGGATGTAGTTCAGGATGCTCTTGAGATTAAAACCTATCACAGACATGCACCAGGGGTTGCCTTTGATTTTCTTAGGGAAGAGTCCCAGGGAACCATCAAGCTGTTTTTCATCATGCTCACCATCCTGGATGTAATAAAAAACAACAAAGTCTTATTGATTGACGAGATTGAAGACAGCCTGCATCCTAAAATCATTGAATACATTTTCAATCTTTTCAGAACAGGAAATTCTGCCCAGCTCATCTGTACGACCCACAATACACGTTTCCTGGATCTGAAAAAGTTCAGGAGGGACCAGATCTATTTCACAAATAAAAAGTCTGACGGGTCGACAGATCTTTATTCACTTTTTGATTATAGCGATTTTCGTGATACAATGGATCTTGAGAAAGCTTATTTGCAGGGCCGCTTTGACGCAATTCCTTTTATCGATGACTCAGATTTCAAATTAAAAGCCTTATTGAATGAGTAGAAAGCGGGGATGATCTATTTTATTCGAATCATTTTCAGAATGTGTTCCCGATAAGTGTCATCAATCCCACCTGTCTTCTCTTTGCCGATGGGTTTTGCAAAGCATCAAGCCTTTGTTTCCCGGTCAATTCATCTGCTAAGCTAAAATCCCCTTCCTGGGTGCAGTTCCACTCATTCAAGGATTTTCCCGGCATATCCTCATTGCTTTCCGGTATTCCAGTTCCTCCTTGAGTGCCCCTCCAGGGTCTTATTTACACTTGCATATAAATTAACCTCAAAAACTCAAAGCCATGAAAAAATTTGTAAAAAACTACATCGGAAAAGGAAAGAAAGTAGAAGGCCTCGAAATCATCAAGATCAACCTGAAAATCTCTGACATCCTCAAGTTTGCCCACAAATACAAAGACGAAGACTACATATCCATTGAAGTCGCAAAACTGCAGACTCCCGACAACTTCGGCCATGGTTACACCGTTTATGTCAACCGCTTAGAAGAAGAACAGGTCAGTGAACCTGCCCCGGCACCGAAAAAGCAAACCAAGAAATCCAAAGCTTCAAAGCAGGCGACCTCCGAAGTGCCCTTCTAAAAGGGTACTTCTCCCTGGAGAGAGCTGGTCTTTGGATCGGCTCATTTTTTTGTGTTTACGACCTTATACCGCTTTTTTCTCTGATAGCTGGACAAATAAGAAAGCTTGCTAAAGAAATCCTTTACCCGGGAAACTTTTAATCAAAAGTTACCAAAAGCCAACGGTAGTTTTCTTAATTCCTGTCAAAGGTAAACTCGCCAAAATATCACGGCGCTTAGTGCTGCCTCCTCAAGGAATTGCAGCCCTTCGGGTTCATTCAGATTTCCCTGGCGGAAAATCAGACCCGAACACATGCACCGGAATTTTGCGCTCCGTTTGGTGTGCCTGCCAAAAATTATTCAATCGGCGGGCCAGATGCCATAACAGGTCGCCAGGGCAGGCGCAGAACTCATGAACAACTCACAGATCTATGCAGCGATCACCGAAAAGATCATTGCAAACCTCGAAACAGCCGGGAGCTGGAAGAAGCTCTGGCAAATCTCTTCACCGGTCAGCCTGAACGGTCACTATTATCGAGGAATCAACCGGCTGATCCTCTCTTCGGATTCTTTCAAGAGCCGGGTTTATGGAACTTTCCAACAGATCCGGGCCAACGGCGGCAAAGTCCGTAAGGGCGAAAAGGCCACCGTGGTGGTTTTCTGGAAGTCTTCCATCCACACGGACGAAGTGACCCAGGAAACAAACAAAATGTTTCTGCTTCGATACTTCCATATTTTCAACATCGAGCAGGCTGATTTCGACGAGCAGGGCCTAGCCAAAATCGCTCAGCTGCAGAGCCAGGTTGAAGAACGACACAACGAAAGCCACGTCGATGCCGAGCAGATCATTACAGGGTATTGCAACAAGCCGGATATTCAGTTCTCAGACAATGACGATCGAGCCTATTATTCCCCGATAGCCGACATGATTTCGGTCCCGCAGATGAAGTACTTTGCCAACGCATCAGAATTCTTCCGCACGCTTTACCATGAGCTCGGTCACTCAACCGGCCACCTTAAAAGACTGAACCGTTTCGATTGCATGTCAAACCATTTCGGGGATGAACCCTATTCCAAGGAGGAATTGGTTGCCGAACTTTGCTCATCATACCTCGCAGAGATCGCTCACCTTGATTTGAACATCCGCAATTCAGCCGCTTATATCTCGGGCTGGGCATCGAAACTGCGGGATAACCAGAAATGGATCTTTTGGGCTGCTTCCAGAGCTGAGAAAGCAGCTGATTACATCCTGGGAATCACTTCCGATGAACTGGTTCCTGCTGATTCCTCTGAGGAAGAAATCCTAGAGCCTGCAATGGCATAGGGTGTGACCCCAACCCACTGTTACTCAAAATTTGTCGCAAAGTTAAACTCATGAAAATATCATGTCACTAAATGCTACCGATCATATGCCTGGATGCAGGAAAAAGATCGATCGCCCCTTGGGTTCATTCAGATTACGCTTAGTGTAATCTGACCTGAACATTTGTTCCAGAATTTTCATTCCGTTTGTTGTCAGGGCATAAATTTTATTTAACCCTGGCGTGCCAGATGCCTAAATAAGTCTGCAGGGCAGCAGCGAATCACATGACTAAGTTGACGAATACAGCACTGAAGCCGGGCAACGGGAAACCTTCTGCCGAAGAAATGACCATGATCAAGACGGCTCTGATTCCTGCTGCGAACAAAACCGAGGAGGCAAAACCTGTTCTGCAAATCGAACCCGAAAAGCCTTTCATTCCAGTGCCAGAGCTCAAGAAGGAAATGACTATGATGGAGAAGATTCTCAAGATCGAGAACCTCCAGCTTGTCATTGAAAAGAGGGCCAAACTGGTACAGACCCGATCTGAACTGGATCGTTTCCAGATCTCTTCTAACGATTTCAATTGTACTATGCGATTGAATGATTCTGATGGAAATGTCTTCACTACCAGCTTCACCCCAGGAATCAAGAAGGTCATAGATTTTCTTAAGACTTCTTTCGAGGCAAGCATCTCAGAAGCTGAAAGTAAGATCACTTTCTGACAATTGAAGTCATTTCAAACCTTCAAGCGTTCCGTCAAAAAGCGGAACGCTTTTTTTATGGTCGTAATGGTTGCTGTTATGATATTAAATTTCACTTCAAGATGTTTTAGATAAGGATTGGGGATTAAGCATAATGACAAGCTTAAGCACTGTTTCTTCTATTGTTCACTGACACTTTATTTGCCTTTATCCCTTAATTGAATGTGCTTGAAAAATAGCATTATGCAAAATATTGTAACTTTACTCTTTACAGGGCAACGCTTTGATTACCTAAATGTCTTTATATCGTGAGGATTAAAATCTTTACCGTTTTCCTCATGCTTCTTGCTGATATCCGATCAGCCAGGAAATTCCATGCCCTTACTTGTTCGGCTCTTGGCTCTGGTGAGAATAAAGGCCAGGGTAGGATCAGCAAAACCGGCCATATATTGAGACTTGCCCTGCTCCTTATCTGCAGTTTTGTTGTGCCTTTATTATCTTACTCCCAGGGTGAATTCAATATGTGGGAATTCGGTTGGTGGGCAGGTGTGAATTTTAATTCGGGATCTGCTGTACCATTCCCTTATGGCAGGAATGGTGGAGCTTGCGTCACTGTAAATGTTTCTGACTCTTTAGGGAATATATTATTTTATTCAAATGGTGTTGAAGTTTGGAACAGGTTAAATAATGTGATGCCGAATGGCTGGAATTTGCAGGGGAGCCTGGAGAATACCCAGCAAACGGTAATTTCTGCCCGGATGTTTGACAATCCTCAACGACATTATTTGTTTATCGTTGGAAGATACCTACAATATAATGACTCAGCTTTCGGTCTCAGGTATTCAATCATCAATATGAACGCCGCCGGAGGACTGGGCGATATTGAATCGGGTAATAAAGATCTTGTTGTTCCCGGAATGAATAAAGCCTGGCATGCTGTTACAGGGACAAAACACAAAAACAATAAAGACATATGGATAGTAGTCAGGTTGTCCAGCCAGGACAGCAATGATTATGCCTCTCTCAAAATCGATCAAAACGGTTTAAACATGGTCCCGGTTTTAAGTCGGAGCAATGTTACATACAGCCCCCCCCCATTGCCTACTATGGCAGGTGAGATAAAAATTTCACAGGATGGAACCAGGCTGGCTTGTTTTAATGAATACTATCCATACATTATCGAGTTTTGTGATTTTGATCCCTCTACAGGACATGTATCCCCATTATTCAAGTTCAGACCAACACCCTATAATTCGGATACTCTCAGACCTCTAAGCATGGAGTATTCGATTAACGGAAAAATCCTTTATGTATCCAGCGATCATGGAGCCTATCCCAGTTATCGTTTTATTCATCAGTATGATGCCACAAAAAGTGATTCTGCTCAATTTATGCAAACAGAATCTCTTATCTGTGTAAGAACTGATGCGACAGCAAGATTCTCCACCCTCCAGATGGGCCCGGACGGAAAGATATATATTTCTAAAGATGGAGTTGATTCGCTGAGTGTAATCAATAATCCATCGGTTCTCGGATCAGGATGCGGTTTTCAGGAAAATGCAATTTCATTGGTTGGAAGATATAATTCATTAGGCCTTCCCCAGTTTATCCAGAAATACTTCGTATACATCCATCCTGCCGATCCCATCTGTTCGCATTCGCCAGCAGAGTTCACTTCTTCCATATGGCCACCGCCCGACAGCATTCTCTGGAATTTCGGTGATCCTGCATCCGGCGCTTTGAATTATTCCACCCTTGCTAATCCCTCGCATAGCTTCACCAACGGAGGAACTTATACCGTGGAGTTGTATGTACGTCATATTGATAACAGAACCGACACCGCCTGGCAAACGATCACCGTGCTTTCCGGTCCTGCGGTCAACCTGGGTCCGGATCGAACCATCTGCTTGGGCAATTCGGTGACTTTCGATGCCGGAGCCTGCAGCGGCTGCACATACGATTGGAGAGATCTGGCCACCGGACTTACCGTTGCAACAACCCAAACCTTTACAACTGGGTTGGTGGGGACTTATGCAGTGGCCGTGACCAGTCCCAATGCCTGTGTGACCCGGGATACGGTACAGCTTTTAACTACGGCTGTCCCTGCCTTAGCCAACGACCCGCAGTATAAAACTATTTGTACCGGGGAGTCAACCAACATCCCGCTTTCGTCTGCTCCGCCTGGTGCGATGTTTCATTGGACAGCAACCCTTACACTTGGCACTGTCACCGGGTTTTCGGCAGATTCAGGATTGGTTATTAACCAGGTATTGCTCAACTCCCTTGCTACTCCGGGCATTGTTACTTATCACATTACGCCTAAGATCGGAAGCTGCAGCGGATCAGCGGTGGATTTTCCTGTCACGGTAAATCCAGGGGATTCAGTAAAAGTGAGCATTATCGCATCCGGAAATAATATTTGCTCAGGAACTTCGGTCACGTTTATAGCAACACCAACCTACGGAGGTTCTTCTCCTTCCTTCCAATGGAAAGTGAACGGAGTCAATAGCGGGAACAATTCTTCTATGTTTACTTATTCCCCGGTCAATACTGATGTGGTGAGTTGTATTCTTACTTCCTCCAACACTGTCTGCGTGTTCAATAACCCGGCCACCTCCAATGCCATCACGATGATCGTAAATCCCCAGATGCCGGTTTCGGTAAGCATTACCTCTTCCTTAAACCCGGTCTGTGCCGGCAACACAGTCCTGTTTACCGCGCATCCTGTCAATGAAGGATCATCCCCGGTTTACCAGTGGAAGGTGAACGGCGTCAATTCCGGGACCAACTTATCCACCTTCACCTACATTCCTGTAAACAACGACCAGGTCAGTTGTGTGTTGAACTCTTCGCTTACCGTCTGTGTTACGAATAATCCCGCTACCAGCAATACCATCACCATGCAGGTGGATCAGAACCACCCGGTAAGCCTGACGGTATCCGCTTCGCTAAACCCCATCTGCGCCGGGAATACGGTTGTATTTATTGCACAGCCGATTAATCCCGGATTAACACCGATCTTCCAATGGAAGGTGAACGGCGTCAATGCCGGGACCAACTCATCCACCTTCACCTACATTCCTGTAAACAACGACCAGGTCAGTTGTGTATTGACCTCTTCGCTTACAACCTGTGTAACAAACAACCCGGCCACGAGCAATGTGGTGATGATGACTGTTGATCCGAACTACGCGGTATCGGTGAGCATCACAACTCCATCAGATACGGTTTGCCAGGGGTCTCCGGTTTTGTTTACAGCACACCCGGTCAATGAAGGCTTAAATCCTGTTTACCAGTGGAAAGTGAACGGGGTGAATGCCGGGACCAATGCATCGTTCTTTTCCTATACTCCTATTAATGCCGATGTGGTAAGCTGTGTGCTTACCTCTTCCTATACTGCCTGCACTACCAATAACCCAGCTTCAAGCAATGCTGTGACGATGACCGTGATCAATAATCTTACGGCAGTGGTATCCATTACAGCCGTTCCCAACCCGTTTTGTTCGGGAAGCACAGTCAGTTGTTCAGCCTTTCCAACCAATGGTGGATTTACGCCTTCGTATCAGTGGAAGGTGAACGGGGTCAATACAGGGAGCAATGCATCCACTTATTCTTACAATCCTTTGCAGGGGGATATCGTGCAATGCGTGATGAACTCAAGCCTCTCCTGCATCACGAATAACCCGGTCACATCGAACACGATCGTGATGAATGCCCTGGCTGCTCCTTCGGTTTCGTTTACCTTGTGTTTCGACAGCATCACCACGCTTAATGCGGCAACGTTCAAACAGGGGTGAATTCAGGAACCGGAGTATTTACGCCTTCCGCTGCAGGTGTTGGTACAAAAACAATTACGTATCTTTATCAGAACTCATTCTCCTGCGCAAATTCCAAATCGAAGACTATTATCGTACAGGCAGCTCCTTCGTTCAACTGCGGTCAGAACCTCATAGATATCCGGGATAATATAATCTATTCAACAGTACAGATCGGAACCCAATGCTGGATGCAGAAAAACCTGAATTACGGAACTTCACTCCAGGCTGCAACAGAACAGACCGACAATTGTATCAATGAAAAATACTGCTATAACGACAATGCTGCAAATTGCACTCTTTACGGAGGATTGTATCAATGGGATGAGCTGATGGCATATACCAATACTCCCGACGCTCAGGGATTATGTCCTCCTGGATGGCATGTACCCACCCAAAGCGAATGGAACACCCTGTTTACCTTTTACCAGGAACAGGCTTTGGCAGGTAAACCTTTGCAGGATTCCATTTTCAATGGATTCAGGGCTAAAGAAAGTGGAATTGTATACAGCAACATCAGTTGTAAGTTTCAGGGCTTTGCGACCCTCTACTGGACATCAAATCCTTATGGTGCTATCAAAGCTTTGTCCCATGGGATGAACTTGCAGAATTTCAGTGTTTCAGATTACTACTCGAACCGCTCGAATGCATTTGCGGTGAGATGTTTGCATGATTAACATGAAAACAAAATTCTGACAACCTAATCAATGTATCACTGTGATCTTTATAATTCCAGCAGCCCTTTCAGTAGTAACCTTTATAAAATAGATCCCGGCTTGAAGTGTTGAAACATTAATTTTCATAGACTTCGAGTTCATAGTGTTTTTTCTGTAAACGATCTGGCCGGTGTAATTCAAGACTTCGATAGTGTTGATCGTTTGATCACTGTTTACATTAACATAATCAGCTGCGGGATTGGGATAAATCATGATGTTGATGGGATTGTTTTCGCTGATACCAACAGCAGGTATTGAAAGAATGAGTCTGTTACCTCCCTGTGATTCGCAAAGGAAGTCATTGGAGGCAGAGTCGTTCATGACGGCAGTTACATAATACTTGTAAATTCCCAGGCTGTCATAGGAAATATTATCCATAAAGGTGGTGTCAGTAACCAAAGCGTTATTGATCTTGAGATAAGTGGATGTATCTGCCTTTGAATCGGTCCTCCAGACGTTATATCCTATCAGGACTGACTTGTCTTCGGGATGTTTCGTGCTAATCCCCCCGTTAAAAGGGACACTGTGTTTGTTTGTGACGTTATTAACTATCAGAGTAATATTCTGCTCAGGCATTCTAGGTGGTGGCAGAATGACAGGTTTTGTGGCACTTTTAAGGTTTTCAACATATGCCTGCAGGTTCCAGTTATAGTTGCAACCGCAAACTGAAAGCAGAGTTTCCCAGTAGCCATTGATATAGATCATATCACCATAACCATTGACAGCCGGCCCGGCATCGCAACCTCCCGGCCAGGGATCCCAGGTCTGGTTTATAAATATACCCACCCACAGATCTGTTGTCACATCAATCATCGAAGGTACATTCAGGGTAAATGTATTCCACTGGTCTGAAACAACAGACGGGATATTTTCATCCAATATCATATCGGCCATAGGTCCCTTCCAAATCCGGGCCCTGAATGTGGTTGTCGTAACCGAGACGGGGAAAAAAGAAATTTTTGTGATGGATCCGCCGTCAAGATTTGCAATCTGGTCGGGCGTCCAGTGTGCTGCCATATCCCACTGGCAGGGACAGGCCGCTCCGATGGATGAATTGTTAACCCCGTTATCCCAGTGGATCCACTGTGAGGGAGGGCCGCTGTTACTGCAAGCCGGCGATTGCCAGGATAAAGTGACGTTAAAATGAGATTGAATGCAGGTGAGGTTGGCGGGAGGACGGCAAACAGCATATACCGAAATGTTGTCAACAAACCAATGATTGATATCCTGTGAATGGCTGCCATGGGCCCGGAACCGTATACAGAATGTTTTACCCGAGAAAAGCCGCAATTCGTAGTGCTTGCTTGTCCAGGGGATATCCCCGTTATTGCTGTACTCGGCTATCGCTATCCAGGCGCTGTCGGTACGCTTTTCAATCGTAAGGAACTCAGCTCCGGTGTGATTCTGATCAATTAATTTATACTCAAAATCCAGGTAAATTGCAGCACAGCTGAATTTGTCAGCACTGAGGGTTACACTCTGCAAGGTATCGTTATAATTAGTGTGAGCCGGCTGCCCGGGATAATCGGCTGATGGTGCGGGATTGCCTGCACTCGTATTGACAGACCAGTTACCAGAATGGATCCAATTATGGTAAGTAAAAGTACCCTGGTCCCATGTTTCGGTGAAAGGCAGGAGAATGGTATCCGTTGTTAAAGGCTTGAATGGGCCTGTAATACAGGAACCTGGCAATGCTCTAACCTGAAGTGCAAGCATCAGCATCAGCATTGGTATCATTAAAATCGTTGTACAGTTTTTCATAAATCCGGAAATCAGGATGGTTATGCGAATATAATGCGTTTTTATATATTTTGCAAAAAAAAAATTATTGGTTATCAGGTGTTTCGTATCTTTATTCATGTTTTTCTGAATTATACAGGTTAGATTGTAATCTGAAGAATTATGAACAAAACGAAACTGTCTATTTTGCTTTTCCTTAGCAGCCTGATTGTACTTCCGGGCTTTGGCCAGAAATGGGAATATGTGAACCCTGTCCCCACAGGAAACGAGTTACATAACATACTATTTACCAGCGCTAATACAGGTTTTATCTGTGGTGAGGCCGGTACGATATTGAAATCAGTCAACGGAGGCAGCACCTGGGGCAGCCGTTATTCTTCAACTGCCTGTCCTTTGTATTGCATTTCATTCCCAACTTCCATGGAAGGTTTTATCGTTGGATCTCTCGGAACAATCCTGAAAACCAGTGACGGGGGAGAAACCTGGGAAATGAAATCAAACGGAGGAATAACGACAACGTTTCACTATGTTGATTTTCCATGTGCTGATACCGGATTCATCAGTACAACAGACGGCCAACTTCTAAGGACTACCGATGCGGGAGAATCCTGGAATGTGATATATTCCGGTTCATCCGGTGAATTAAAGAATATTAAATTCCCGACCTCTTCAAGGGGGCTTGCTATTGCCGGCAAACAGTTTTTAAGATCCCTCGATGGCGGATATACCTGGAACATACTTGTAAGCTCGGCTTATTCAGTTAACACGCTTTGTTTTGCTGACGATCTCACAGGGTATCTCTCTGTGACTGAACAAGGGGGTAACCAATGCATTTATAAGACCGTGAACGGTGGTATAAACTGGCAAATTGTATTCTATGATGTTGCCAGTGAGATCGATTCCATGTTTTTCTCTGATCCCAGTCATGGATACGGGACCGGTCCGGGTAATTCGTTGGTCAAAACAATCAACGGCGGGGTCACATGGAGTACAGTCCAATACACATACCCCAATAAACCCGGCTCAATGTGGTTCTTCACCCAGAATTCAGGTCTCATCCTGGGTGACCTGGTGGGCGGAAAACCAGCGATACTGAAAACAATCAACGGATGTGCAAGTTTCAGCAACCTCGTTACGGGCCGTATTATAACGTTGTCGAAAATCGCCAGGCTTTCATCTTCATCCTACTCGCTGATTGCTGCCGCCGACAGCGGTAAAATCCTGAAGACTTCAGATAACGGGACTACCTGGTCAGTAAAATCCACCGGAACTGCAAAGCGTTTACGTTCCATAGCCTTTTCTTCTTCTACAAACGGCTGGGCCGTTGGTGACAGCGGGGTAATTGTTCATTCGACGGATGAAGGAAACACATGGACTTCTCAGACATCCGGGACAAACTTCACCCTGAGGGCGGTAAGTGTCCCTTACCAGGTTACTGTTTTTGTTGTTGGAGACTACGGCACTGTGCTGAAAACAACGGATGGCGGAGCCCACTGGATTCAGCTGAACACCGGTTTGACTTATAACTTTAACGGGGTTCAGTTCATTAACGCCTATCTGGGACATATTGTAGGGGAAAACGGGATTATTCTCCAAACTACCGACGGTGGATCAACCTGGACTATCCTGTCGCAGAATCAATATAACTCACTCAGGAGCGTTCAATTCATAAATCAGAATACCGGTTATATCGCTGGCTCATATATACAAAAAACAACCGACGGAGGCCAAACCTGGAATAATCTCATCGTGCCAGGTAATAATTACAATTCGTTATGGTTCAGAGATGCAACCTCAGGTTATGTAGTGGGTGACAACGGACAGATACTGATCACGATGGACGGTGGTGCAACCTGGCAGAACCAGGTTTCATGTACTTACAACAATCTCAGCAGTGTTTGCATTGCTGCCACCAATTACGCATTTGCGGTCGGTCCTTACGGTACTATCCTGAGGACGTACGATCCACTTGTTGGCATAGATCCTTCACTCCTGAGTGCAGCAAACAGAGTGGAGGTGTTTCCCAATCCATCATCAGACCTGATCAGTTTCAGAACTGGAGTTGCAGAAGCAGGTTCGTGGTTTTCGATCCTGGATAATACCGGCAGGGAGATAATAACAGGAAAGATCTCCGGCTCGTTCACGCAAACCGACATAAGCAATCTGCCTGCCGGGATTTACATACTCCGCATCAAAAAAGGAGGAAACTCATCCTTTGGCAAGATTATTAAAAAATAAAATGATGGTTATGATTATATTTTGTACCAGAAAGTAATAACAAATCTTCCCAACTTGAATGCAGTTAATACCCCATATCTTATTATTTACCTACTAATAGCGTATCAGCATTTTCCCCTCAATCAAATCAATTTTTTATATTTGTATAAGTCCCTTTGATTTAAAATCTTAATAATTTTGTTTCATTTCCAATAATCACTATTTTTGTAGTTCAGTGGAAATATAAAGAATATGCCGATCAGTTATCTGGAATTCCGGGAAGCATTATTTCCACAGGGACTTTTTTCCTTTGCTCAGGTGAAGCTGCATTTCCCGGACTTCAACACCAATAACCTGCTTCACTGGCAAAAGAAGGGATATATCATTCGGCTGAGAAGAGAGTGGTACTGCTTCAATGAATTTACTAAGGTCAAGGAATTCAGTTTCCTGGTTGCAAATAACATATACGCCCCCTCCTACCTGAGTCACCAGGAAGCGCTGCTGTTTTATGGACTGATTCCGGAGCATATCGTTGATTCGACATCGATTACCACGAAAAAGACCAAGTTTTTCGAAATTCTGGGCAAAACTTTCAAGTACTATTCAATTCATCCCAGGCTTTTTTTTGGTTTTGAACTCAAGGAGATGACGGTTAATGGTTTCCGACGAAATTTCCTTATCGCAGACAGGGAAAAGGCTATTTTAGACCTGCTCTATATTTTTGATTTTTACAGAACAGAAGAAGATATTTCTGAAATCCGGTTCAACGAGATTGCCCTTGAAAAGGAAATCGACTGGGAAAGGATGGAAGGATATCTCCAAAGATTTGGCCTGAAAATACTGGACAAGAAAATTCAGACTATCCGTAAAATTTATCAGGTATGATCGCATTGCACGAGATCGTCCGGCAGTATCCCGGGGAACTCCAGAAGCCGGAATTTTACGATCCGATGGTTAAGGAGTATCTTCACCATCATATGCTGAAAACACTCTTCAGCGATAAACTGGCCAACCGGATTGCCTTCATCGGAGGTACTGCCCTCAGGTATTTTTATGACTTGAAGCGATTTTCTGAAGACATTGACCTGGATTGTTTCGACCTGTCACGAACAGATTTTATGGACACTACCGATCGCCTGCTCCGCGAACTAAAGGCTCTTGGTTTTGATGTGGTCGTGGAAGACAAGAAAAGAGTCGAAGAGCTTAAAGCCTTCCGAAGGGTTTTCGTCTTTCCTGAACTGAAATACAAAATGGGGCTAAGTCAGCAAAGAGAAGCCAAATTCTTTATAAAGGTTGAAGCCGAACCACAGAATTTTGAATACAAGCCGGATATAAAGACCATCAATAATTTTGGAGTGACCTGCCCGATCAGGACAATGCCTCTTAATATCCTGTTCTCTTCAAAGATCGCTGCTGCCCTTAACCGTAAAAAGGACCGTGATTTTTATGATGTCGTTTTCCTGATCAACTTTGCAAAACCTGATTTCAGCTTCCTGGATAAGAAATGCGGCATTAACAAGCCGGAGCACTTAAAGCTTGCTTTGCTTAAAGCGGCAAGTGACAGGAAACTAAAAAGCCGTAAGGTTTATGATTGTGAGCATATGTTGTTCAGGAAAAGCGAGGTGGACATGATCCGGTCATTTGCAGATTATATTGAACATTTTGATTTTGATAGATTTAAAATATGATCTCATAATTGTCAACCGATGCAATTAACCCCATCCACTCCCCGGAAATCCCTCAATAAAGCCTACCTCAAGGTAAAACCTTCAAGGAGTGAAATCGAACTGTTTAAGAAAAACCTGATAGGCTTGCTTGATGGCCTTGATGAAACCGAATCAGAGGAGCATAACAAAAATGATCTGGGTGATTTTCTCAAGAATACCTTCTATCATCCAAGGTTTTATATCAATACCAAAGATCGCACCGATCTTGTAATCCATAATGGTGCTGATTCAAAGAGCTTCCCCGCGGTGTTGATCGAAGCCAAAAAGCCGTCGAATAATGCCGAGATGATACGGCCCGATTACCTGAATGCAAAAGCATTCCAAGAACTTATCCTGTATTATCTCCGTGAGCGGATTACCAATCACAACCTTGAGATTAAGCATCTTATCGCCACCAATATTTACGAATGGTACGTGTTTGATGCCAATTTCTTCGAAAAGACCTTCGCTCACAACAAGACACTGGTAAAGCAGTTCACCGATTTTGAGGAAGGCAGGCTGGCCGGAAAAACCACTGATTTCTTCTATAAGGAGATTGCCGAACCCTTCATGGCTTCGGTAACGTCCGAAATTTGTTTCACCTGGTTCGATTTCAGGGAGTATGATAAACCGCTGCGAAATGATGATAAAAAGGACGATTCTAAATTAATTGCACTCTATAAACTACTATCACCTGAGCATTTACTAAAACTTCCTTTTGCAAATGATAGCAATAGTCTTGATAAAGCATTCTACTCTGAATTGCTTCATATCATGGGATTGTCCGAGACAAAGGAAGGCAGTAAAAAGCTGATTGGCCGAAAGCCTGAAGTACAGCGTGATCCCGGTTCCCTCATCGAGAATGCCATGATCCAAATCGAAAGCCGGGATATGATAAGCCGGGTCAGTAAACCGTCCCGATTTGGTGCAACCTCCCAGGACCGTCTTTTCAATGTTTCCCTTGAATTGGTGATCACATGGATGAATCGGGTATTATTCCTGAAATTGCTCGAAGCTCAATTGATTAAATATCACAAGGGGGATTCCTCTTACTCTTTCCTTTCCAGCGATAAAATCCATGGATATGATGCCCTGGATAGCTTGTTCTTTAGAGTACTTGCAAAAAAGATTCTGGAACGGGATCCTGGAGTTGCGACTTTATTTGAAAAGGTTCCCTATCTGAATAGTTCCTTGTTTGATCCAACAGATCTCGAACGTGAAACGATATTTATCAGTAACCTTCAGGACGATAGTCTCATTCCGATTTATTCCGGCACCGTTTTGAAGAATAATACCGGTAAAAAACTCACCGGTTCCTTATCAGGAATAGATTATCTGTTTTCATTCCTTGATGCGTATGATTTTTCAGGTGAAGGTGCCGAAGAAATCCAGGAAGAAAATAAAACGCTGATCAATGCTTCGGTTCTCGGCTTGATTTTTGAAAAGATCAATGGGTACAAAGACGGCTCCTTCTTTACTCCCGGTTTCATCACCATGTATATGTGCCGCGAAACAATCCGCCGGGCAATTATTCAGAAGTTTAATGATCTGAAAGGCTGGAGTTGCAAGAATCTGGATGAGGTTTATGATAAATGCAGTGATAGAAAAGAAGCCAATGATATTATCAACCAGCTAAAGATTTGCGATCCTGCAGTGGGCTCCGGCCATTTCCTCGTTTCAGCCCTGAATGAGATCATTGCCATAAAGAGCGAATTAAAAATATTGTCAGATAGTGATGGAAGGAGATTAAAAGAATACCATGTTGAGGTTGTCAATGACGAACTTGTCATTACCGATGAAGATGGGGAATTGTTTGAGTATAATCCCCGGAATCCTGAGAGCCAAAGGATCCAGGAAACTCTTTTTCATGAAAAGCAAACGATCATTGAAAATTGCCTATTTGGCGTCGACATCAATCCCAATTCTGTAAAGATTTGCCGATTGAGGCTATGGATTGAATTGCTGAAGAACTCTTATTACAAGGCCGAAAGCAATTATACTGAACTTGAAACCCTTCCAAACATCGACATCAATATAAAATGTGGTAATTCGCTCATCTCACGCTATGCTTTGGATGCCGATATCAAACAGGCACTTAAGAAAAGCAAATGGAGTATTGAAACATACCGGTTGGCAGTGGAGACCTATCACCAGGCCACCAGTAAAGAGCAGAAAAGGGAAATGGAAAGATTGATAGCTTCTATTAAGTCCGATTTTGAAACAGAAGTGTCTGCCAATGATAAACGATTAATTCAGCTGAAAAAACTTAATGGTGATCTTTTCATCCTAACAAATCAAACATCACTATTTGAGCGATCAAAAAAAGAACTTGCCGAATGGAATAAAAAAGTCAGCGATCTCGCTGGTAAAATCAAGAAGCTCGAGAAAGAACTAGAAGAGATCAAAAACAACAAAATCTATGAGAATGCCTTTGAGTGGCGTTTTGAATTCCCGGAAATTCTTAATGATGAAGGGGATTTCGTGGGGTTCGATGTGGTTATTGGGAATCCACCCTATGGAGTTTCACTTTCAATCCAAGAATATCAATTCTTCAAAGAGCATTATAAAGTTGCAACCTACCAAATCGACACATATACCATTTTCACAGAGTTAGGAAAAAAGCTTCTTCAGAAAATTGGTAATCTAATTTTTATCATACCAAATTCTTGGTATGCTTCAACTTATGATATAAATTTCAGAAAATTCTTTTTATTTGATTGTAATCAATTTAAAATTACCCTATGTCCAAAAAACACTTTTGAAGAAGCAGTTGTTGAAACATGCATTGTGAATTTTTTTAATGACATGCTAGATAGTAGAGAGATCGAGATAAAAAATCTTAATTCGGAGATAATTAATGTCTTGGATAGAAAAAATATTTCTGAAAAAACAAATTATCAGCTTTTTCTATTCTCAAAACCACTAGAGCAGAGACTAATTTCTAATATTCAAGTATTATTTCCTAAGGTAGGAGAGTTTTTTGATGTAAGCTGGGGTGTTAAAGTTTATCAAAAAGGTAAAGGAACTCCCCCACAAAATGGGACTGAATCATTGCAGAAGATTTTTCATTCTAAGACTAGATCATCTGATACGTATAGAGCTTTGATTGGTGGAAGTGAAATCCGCCAATATAGTGTAAATTGGGAAGGTAATTATATAAATTACGGCATTTGGCTTGCTGAACCACGATCAACAGATTGGTTTGATCCCATTCCTAGAATAATTGTCAGGGAAGTAACCACAAAAGGAAATATTTTTGCTGCATATATAGATTGGGAATGTGTTTTTTCCAACTCAGTTGATATTATTAAAAGTAAAAAAAATGATATTGATCAGACTATTCAGTTAATTGGAATTCTTAATTCAAGATTTGCTTCTTATTATCATTTGAAGGTATCCGGTAATTCTCAGAAAGATTCATTCCCAAAAGTTTTATTGCAGAATATTAGGGAATTTCCATTTGTGCCTAAGGTTAATGATATTTTAGTCAGTAACGTAAATAGATTGATCTCCTTGAAAAAAAACAATCCTAAGTTAGACACTTCTTTACTTGAATCTGAAGTTGATAGTTTGGTTTATTCTTTGTACGGATTGACCGAGGAAGAAATACAAGTCATTGAAGGAGGTAAAATTGAATTATGACTAAGCCGGAACAACAGAATGTTGAATTCAAATCGTCATGGCATGATGATTATTTGAAATGGATTTGTGGATTTGCTAATGCCCAGGGAGGGAAGATCTTCATTGGATTAAATGATACGGGTGAAGTAATTGGGCTCCGGAATTATAAAGAGCTGATGGAGTTACTACCTAATAAAATTCATGATCTCCTGGGAATTCTGGCAGAAGTAAATTTGGATCAGGCTGATGGAAAATACTATATTGAAATCGTTGTACCCCCTTATTCCGTGCCTATTTCCTTACGCGGACGCTATTATTATCGATCGGGCAGTACAAAATTAGAGTTCAAAGGTCCTGCGCTCCATGATTTTTTATTAAAGAAATCAGGTGTAACCTGGGATGATGCGGTTGAACCTAGGGCAAGTTATAATGATATAAACGAAAAAACGGTTGCAGGCTTTTTAAAAGCTGCAGAAAATGCAGGGCGTTTGCCAGTAGATGAGAATCTTACGTTGCCTGAATTATTTGAAAAACTAAGGCTTACCCAAAACGGACAATTAAAAAGAGCCGCAATCATTCTGTTTGGGAAAGACCCTGCAAAATTTTACCCTAATACCTTTGTGAAGATTGGTCGGTTTGGGAAAAATGATGCCGATTTGAAATTCCAGGAGACAGAAGAAGGAAATCTTATCGTGTTGCTTCATGGGGTTTTGACTCAACTCAACCACAAATTTTTTATCAGGCAGATAGCATTCGAGGGGATGCATCGGATTGAAAAAGGAGAATATCCTGTCCCTGCCATTCGGGAAATGCTGCTAAATTCCCTGGTACACCGCAATTATATGGGAGCTCCTATTCAAATCCGGGTGTATGACGATAAAATAAGTATTTGGAATGAAGGATCCCTTCCTGAAGGTTTGACTTTGGATGCCTTGAAACGTTCACATGCGTCAAGACCAAGAAATCCTATCATTGCCGATGTCTGTTTCAAAGGGGGGTATATTGATGCCTGGGGCCGGGGTACTATAAAAATCCTTGATTCCTGCAAGCAGTCAGAATTACCGGAACCTGATATGCAGGAACTTGATGGTGGCTTCATCATAACACTTTTTAAAAATAATTTAACGGAAGAGTTGCTTATAAAACTTGGTCTCAACGATAGACAAGTAAAAGCCGTGCTTTTTGTAAAAGAAAAAGGAAGGATAACGAATACTGAATATCAGGAATTAAACAAAACATCCGACAGAACCGCATTGAGAGATTTGGAAATCCTTACAGAAGTTAACGTTTTGGTAAAAGTGGGTGAGAAAAAAGGAACCCATTATAAGTTGAAAAATGGCGGATAAAATGGGGATATGGCGGATATATGGCGGATAAAATGGGATATGGCGGTTACTGAGACCGATCGAAAAGGTAGGAAAATGTCTAAGTCAGTGCCTAAGTCAGTACTTAAGTCGAACTGGATATAAATAGTCTGGAAACTAAGTCATTAACAATGGCAGGTATGAATTTGGTAACTAGGTCGGTAACTAAGTCAGTAACTAAGTCATTTGCCAATGAGGTTTATCCAGTCTCACTTGTTTTTTTCAATGTAATTCTCAACAAAGGTATCTCTGTAAATCTATAATTCCTCTATTCAAAAGATTTGTGGGACAATGTCCCACAAATTGAGTTGTAGTTATTATTTCTGATAATCAATACTGTAAAAAATTGAAAATTTACGATTATTCGTGCAATAAAATGTAATTACATACACTTATTAGTGCGATATTTTGTATTTTTATACAAAATCAACATATGGAACGGTTCGCATTAGCGTCTCTTTCAAAGTGGAAAAATTCAAAGAGCAGGAAGCCTTTGATCATCCAGGGTGCCCGTCAGGTAGGCAAAACCTGGCTCATGAAGGAGTTCGGACGAAGGGAATATGAGCAGGTCGCTTACATCAACTTCGAGTCTTCAGGTTCCCTGAAAGCAATTTTCCAGGAAAAATTTGATGTCACCCGGTTAATCACCGCCTTTCAAATCGAGACCGGGATCCGCATACGACCCGAAAACACCCTGCTCATTCTTGATGAGATCCAGGAAGCAGAAAGAGGGATCACTTCCCTGAAATATTTCTGCGAGAGTGCTCCTGAGTATCATATAATGTCTGCTGGTTCATTGCTCGGCATCACCCTGCATCAAAAGACTTCCTTTCCGGTGGGTAAAGTGGATTTTCTGACCCTCTACCCTATGTCTTTCAATGAATTTTTATTGGCACTCGGACAGGAACAGCTTTATGAACTGCTTAAAAGTTATGACTGGCCAATGATCACTAGCTTCAAAGCAAAACTTATAGGCCATCTCCGTCATTACTATTTCATAGGAGGCATGCCCGAGGCTGTAAGCTCATTCCTCAGTGAAAATGATTTTGATAAGGTCAGGTCAATCCAGAAAAGCATTTTATTATCCTATGACCATGATTTCTTAAAACATGCGCCGGCAAAAATTGTTCCCCGGATAAAAATGTTGTGGCAATCCATTCCTTCCCAACTATCAAAAGAGAATAGGAAATTCATCTACAGGGTGGTTAAACAAGGTGGTAGGGCAAAGGAGTTCGAATTAGCTTTAGCCTGGCTGACAGATTGCGGCCTGGTGCATAAAATACAACGTATTTCGAAAGCAGCCATTCCACTGGTTGCTTACCAGGATACTTCGGCCTTCAAACTGTTTATCCTTGATATCGGGCTGTTGTCTGCCATGGGCGGTCTTACCAAACAAACCATTCTCCAGGGAAATTCCATCTTCAGTGAATTTAAAGGAGCCTTGGCAGAGCAATTTGTCCTGCAGCACTTTAAGACAAGGCTGGATGACAATGTGTTCTACTGGTCGTCAGACACATCGCAAGCCGAACTGGATTTTGTCATTCAGAATAACGATCAGGTCATTCCGATTGAAGTAAAGGCAGAGGAAAACCTAAAAGCAAAAAGTTTGAAATCCTTTTATGAAAAGTTTAATCCGAAAATTGCAGTCAGGACTTCCATGTCGGATTACCGCGATGATGGCTGGCTGGTAAATGTGCCACTATATGCTCTTGAATCGTTTCGGTTTGCGCGAGGTGGAGGGTCGTGACGAACCTTTCAAATCAATTTTCCCTACTGCAAACCCCGATCAATAAAGGAAAATCGAATCATTTGTACAATTTTGCATTTATTCTGCAATTTTGTACATTGCAATAAAACTTTGCACGACAACATGAAAACAACACCCGAACACGACCAACGCATGGCAAAGACTGTTTTTGCTGCAGTCTGGCCTTATTATATCAAAAAGGTTGAGAGTAAAGGCAGAACAGTTCAGGAACTGCTTCAGGTGATAGAGTGGCTCACCGGTTTTGATGAAAACAAGCTCAATGAACTAATCAATGAAAAGGTTACCTATTCCACTTTTTTTGAACGGGCAACCCTAAACCCGAATGCACACCTGATCACCGGTGTGATTTGCGGATACCGTGTGGAGGAAATAGAAAATCCGATAACGAGACACGCACGTTACATGGACAAGTTGATAGATGAACTGGCCAAGGGCAGGAAGCTGGAAAAGATCTTGCGGGGATGAATTCCTTTACCAATCCCCAACTATCCTGGAAAACCGATGGCTCAAAAAATTTGCAATCAAAGAGATTCAACTATTCGAAAAATTCGAATAGTTCAAAAATTGAGCAATACAAGTGCTAATTTACCCAATAGAATCATCTTTCATTGATATAATGTATATACATACATGTAAAGCATATGACAATAAAGACAAGGGTTACAAGATTTTTTTAAAACAAAATATTCATGTATTTCTATTGATATTTTTGTCATTTTTTGTACCCCAGCTGTACCTCATAATCGTAACATATTAATATTCAATGTTAGTTAGGTTCTGCATCGGAAAGTAAACGGCACAAAACAACAATTCCACATAAAACAATAGTTGGTCTGAGTAACAGATTTTACATTTATTGGAAGGATTTCGCAGCACTTTTTCCGAGAAATATCATGAGCCTTATAATTTATTGATTGAATATCTCGATATCAGCCGGCTGGAAGATGACAAATATGCAAAAAGGATTCTTGAACTTATTCCGAAAAATGCGAAAGGAGAGCCCCTCAAATCAAAGGTCGAAGCGCTTGATCTACCAAAGGATTATGTCGCTGAAATAGCGGTTAAGCAGAATTAGTAGTTACAGAATGCAGACAATATGAGAGCAAGCATTATGAAAACAATCATCCAACCGAAGATTTTATCTTCTTTTTGCAAAATCATTAAATAAGTCCTGAACCTGCTTCTCATTTGGGAAACAGCTTCTTAATTTCTCAATGTAGGGTGCTGCTTTTACCCGGTTATTTTGCTTCATATGAAAGGCAAACAAAGCATAAAGAAAATCAAAGTTGCAGGGATCAGATTTAAGCCCTTTTATCAGGGTAGCTTCACACTTATCATTCTGGCTGATGATCTGGTATAGCAGTCCAAGGTTATACAATATCCTGGGATTTGCGTTGGGCTTGGTTGAAGCGGTTTCGAGCAATGCAATCGCATCAGTATATTTCTTCTGTTCGCCATATAATAAAGCGAGATAATAATATCCATCGGCTACATCAGGATGATTTTTAATCAGGTCATGAAACAGCTTCTCAGCAGGGTTTGTTTTGCCCTGCTGGTAATAAATGAGAGCGAGATTGATTTTTGCAGGATAAAAGAGATTATCAATGGAAATAGCTTCCGCATAATTTTCCTCAGCTTTTGCAAGATCTCCTGATTTTGAATAATAATTACCAAGGTTATATCTCCCGGTCGGGAAATCAGCAACATATTCCTGTGATGATTTGTATTCATTCAGCGCTTTCAGAAATAGCGGGTATTGTATTTCACTAAATGCAGTTTTCCTGAAAGTGGATAGCCTGTAAGCAGCCTCCATGCGGACAGACTTTACGGGATCATTGAGCAGCGGTACGAATATGTGGAACAGTTCTGTTGAATCAGCAATTATAAAATTTTCTACAGCGGTATGGCGCAGCATAGGATCAGGATCGTTCATTGCCTTGCGCACTGCACCCTGGGCTTTTGCACTTGGATAGATTGACAGATAACCGATGGCTGTTGCCCTGATGATTTCAGGGTAGAGGTTACTGTTGATTATTCGTAGAAGGCCGGAGTCAGCTCCCCGTTTTCCCGAAGCGGCATCGGCCAGGATACTAGCATAATGGGCTCTTTTCCTTTCACCGTACCATTTGTTCACATTCCGAAGCGCCCATTGGTCGGTTTCATTGTCATGGCAATTAGTGCAGGCATTCGGTGTGCCAAGTTGAAGTGAGAGGTCCGGCCGCGGGATCCTCAAACTATGGTCAAACCGCCTGTCAATCCCCATGTAATACCTCCCTGGCATATGGCAGTCCCGGCAAAGGTTTCCGTCGCCAGGCCCGAGTTTCCTCCCCCATTTATTGACAAAAGAGGTGCCGGATTCTCCTTTCGATTTATGCATGTGGTGATTAAAGGTATCGTATTCATCGGCACGATGGCATTGCGTACACAAGGCATTCCCCTCAAATTTCCTCTTTAGGCTGTGCGGGTCATGGCAGTCGCCGCAACGCACATCCTTCATGTACATCTTACTCTGGGTGAATGACCCGTATTCATAATCTTCATCCTTGATCTGCCCGTCGATGTTGTATGTTGGACGGGTGGGCAGCTGAGGAATGGCATAATTCAGAAACTCATTGTGCGTATAATCATAGGTTCCTGTTGAACTTCTGCGCGCATGGCATGGAGCACAGGATTCGACATACTGTCGGGAAGGGGTTTTGCTGGTTTTCACTATAAGCCCTGCATTATTATCCTGCGGCCGGGCCAGATCGGGTAGCCTTGCCCATTCAATGTGAGCCGAACCTGGTCCGTGGCAGGCTTCGCAATTAACATTAATATCCTGCCAGGTGGTATGGTAGGACTTTGTGCGTAGATCAAAGTTTTTTTGCAGGTTGGTGGAGTGGCATTCGGCACACATGCTGTTCCAGTTCTGGGCCTGGTTGGTCCAGTAAAGCCAGTTATCAGGTTTCAGATCTTCGGGTTTATAAACCATCGCCGCCATGTGGAACCACTTCTTTTCAAGGGTATTCCAGGCAATGGGGAGACACTGGTATTTACCGTTTTCAAAAGGTAGCAGGTATTGTTGCAGCGGATGGATGCCAAAAGTATATGTGATCTGAAACTCTTTCATGGTGCCTCCCGGCCCTTCAGTATAAACATAGAACTTTCCGGCCCGTTTGTAGAACTTTGATGTTTTTCCATTGAAGGTGAATTCAGCATTGTTGAAGTTCCCCCGAACCGATGTGTCGGAAGCCACCGCCATGGCACTGTCATGATCCGACCCCTTCCACAACCGGTATTCTTTCTGGTGGCATTCGATACAGGCCTTGCCCCCGGTGAAAACAGCAACCGATGGGCGTGTTTCCCCTGAATTCCGGTTCAGAATCAGGGACATAGGAAAACTCAGCACAATCACCACGGTGGCAATCAATCCGGCTGTTTTCCAGGATCTTAGATTTGTGGTCATCATGCGTAAATAAGTTGATCTTTTCTGAAGGTCTTCCGTTCTTTCAGTGTGCCGATATCCACCTTCACCATGCCGTTTTCAATCAGTACTGGGTAGTAATCAAGTGCTCTGGCTGCAGGAGGGTTCAATACCTCGCCGCTGATATCGAAGGCCGATGAATGGCAGGGGCAGATAAATCGTTTTTTACCTTCTTCCCAGGAAATTGAACAGCCCAGGTGGGTACACCGTATAGATAATGCAATAAATCCGCCGTCATTCTGCCGGGCAAGGTAGAACCTCCCCCCCATGAATGCATTTACGGAACCAGGTAAAAATATTTCAACCAGCCCAGCCTCGATCAACTGTTGAGGTTTGGAAGTTTTTTTGTTTTTGATGGAAGAAAAATAGGACACAATCATGCCAATTGTCTCGAATGCGGCTATAATTCCCAATCCTTTCCATACCAGGCCAAAGAAATCACGGCGGGTAATCCCTTCAATAGTATTTGTTTCAACTATTTCCTTACCTGTTGCTTTATCTGTTTTCTCCATGAATTATATTCATTAAACATTCCAGGGGAATGTTAAATCCATATCTTTTCCCCTGAAAAATATTCCTGTTAGGGTCAAAACAATAAATGCAACCATGAAAAACACGAATAATACCTGCACCAACTCTGCTGTCGAAAAATTCATCTGTTTCAGATAAAACCAGTAATAACATGCCATAAATAACAATAAGATGATGAAGGGAATTATTCCATTACTTATCACCGCAGGGATTCCCGGCATGAGGAGTTCAAAGTTTAGCACAAAGGCATTAAAAAGTACGCCTGAAATTGTAATAATAGCAGCAAATATGGCTGTATCTTTTGACGACTTTTTCCCTTTATCAGAGATAAACCAATGACCATTAGGGAGTTCATTGTATTTTATAAACGGGATCCATGCCAAAAACACAACCACACTCACCGGAATAACAAACGCTGCAAAGAAGGGATGAAAATGCATCAACAACTCCTGCACTCCTGCAAAGTACCAGGGCGCTTTTGTCGGATTCATGCTATAGGCCGGATTTGCCTTTTCAAGTAAAGGCGCATTGAATAATACCGAGAATGTAAACAATGATGCGATAAGTAAGAGTGCTGTTATAAATTCCCTGTATATCAGGTTGGGCACTACCGGTACCATTTCACTTTTTTCTGGGTTTTCGGGAAACAATACACCGCCAGCTTTGCGAACCCTCCAGAAATGATACAGAACAACAGTTAATAGTAAAAAGGGAAATAAGGCAGTATGAAAAGTGAAAAAAGTCTGCAGTGTTCCTGCATTCAACTCATGACCACCGATAATCGCATTCCTGAGACTTTTACCGATTACCGGTAAATAGCCTATAATATTAGTACTTACGGTAATGGCCCAATAGGCAAGTTGATCCCATGGAAGGAGATATCCGGTAAAGTTTAATAAAACGATAATTATCAGGAGGAGCAATCCAAAGAGCCAGTTTATCTTCCTCTGATCCCTGTATGCCCCGGTAAAAAACACCCTTAGAAAATGCATAAAAGCGATCAGAAGAAGGAACACCCCGCTCCAGTAATGGATATTACGGATAAACTGACCGAAAAGTACCTGATTTTTCAGGAACAGAACTGAATTGTAAGCCTCTACAGGTGAAGGGACGTAATAAAACCGTAAAAGGATTCCAGTAATTATCTGAATTACAATCAGTAGAGCTGCCATGCCCCCCAAACCAAAAGTACGGTTAAACCTCAATGCAGAATCGCTGACCTTTGTAGGATGGAGGTGGAGAAAAATACTGTGCATTCAATCTTATTCTTATTTGTAAGCTTGATTTACAATTAACCAAATTTAGAGAAATTTATTAAGGTGGACAAGCCGATATTCTCGAGCATGATTGGCCAACAAAGGCAGACCAATTAATTGCATTATTGTCAGACATATATAGTAATCAATGTAAACTGGCCTGGGGTGGTCAATCGGGTCGGCCTCTCCAGATACCTAAAGCGGCAACAGGTGTCAGGATGGGCTTTATTCTCAATAGTGATGGAAGAATTAAACCAAGAGCCCCGAGGAATTCAGATATTCCGATAAACCTGACAAGCCACACCGGAAAATCCTTCGCCCATGGAAGTGAAGCCGTAAACACCTCACTACCTGATTTTAATTTGGGTATTTCTAAACAGAGTTCGGCGTTAAACACAGGTTTCAGCAACCAGGTGTGGGCAGGAATGATTGGGATCCAACAATTAAGCAGTAGATATTAAAACCTTTCTCATTATGGTTAAAAGGTTTTTGACACCGGTTTTTTTAATGGATGCAGTAATAACTCTTTTGTAAAACCATAGCCGATATCGAATATTTCAGAGATCTTGTGAATGTCGAAAAGCCCATATCCTTCTAAACCCTTTGGCTCGATGAATAAAAAGCAGCCATCAGAGGATCGGTTTACTTTTTCCCGAAAACTTAAATGTATTGCTCTGTCTGTAACATCAAAAATACTCTCTCCCGGTTTAAATGATTTTATCGGATTGACATGGATACATATGATATTTTTCTTGTTCTTGCTGAATGGTTCGATTGGTAAATTATTGGAGAGCCCACCATCAACGAAAGGCATGCCACGAATTACAACAGGCGGAAACACTACAGGAATGGAACTGGAAGCGATAATGGCATCTATTAGATTCCCACTTCTAAATATGTGTTGGCTGCCATCGGCAAAGCTGGTTGCGGTCGCATAAAAAGGGATCGGAAGATCTTCGAATTTTTTGAAACGTAAATTTTTCTGTAAAAATGTCCTGATATTTTTCATTGATATCAGTCCCAACTTAAACCCGTTCCTGGAGAGCATATTTAAATTCAATTTTTCAATGAAGATCTCTTTAATCTCATCGGGTGAAAAACCATTGGCTAAAAATGCCCCGGCCATGGCACCTGAACTTGTTCCTGAAATCTTAGATGCATAAGTACCGTGTTCCTGCAACGCTTTCACTGCTCCTAAATGGGCAAATCCACGACAACCACCCCCAGACAGCACGAAGAATCTTTTTTTCATATTTTATTTTTTTCAGATGATCCTTATTCATTGATTTAACAAGCCATTACATCCTATCCCTTAATTGCCGCCGGTAATAAAAATGATTTTATTAAAAAAAGGAGAATGGGATTATCCGCTGACACAAAGGTTTGTTCTTTTATTTACTATTAACATTACACAATTTTTGGCAAGAGTTGCATGATTCACACATTGTCGAATATCTGAAGAATACTCGCCTTTTTATGAGTATTATCGCGAATGAACGCGAACAGAAGTAATATGCTTCATTCTAAAATGTGTGAATGATGTAACTATTTATATAAGTTATGTAACACTTACGGTAATTATTACACTCACCTTTGTATTTTAACTGAACAATAAAAGAGCAAGGTACGAAGCACCTTTTATTAACCCTTTGAAAGCCTCAGTTCGAAAAAATTGAAACTATTCTCTATCAATACTTCAATCCAGGTGTATGAATAAGGTAATCCTTTTAAAGAAAAGACCTGCCGGCAGGCCTGCTTTAAGCGATTTTGAATTTACCAGCGATGCTATTCCGGATCCTATGACCGGTTATGTTTTATTAAAAACATTATATGTTTCCGTTGATCCGTATTTACGTGGCAGGATGAATGATACAAAATCTTATGTACCCTCATTTGAAATCGGCAAACCAATACAATCGGGTATCATTGCCCAGGTGATAGACTCCAGACATCCGGAATTCAGGAAGGAAGATTTTGTTTCGGGGAACCTGGAATGGAAAGAATACCAGGTAACTGACGGTAAAGGGTTGATGAAGGTGGACCCAAAAGTTGCTCAGTTATCATCCTGTCTCGGAGTTTTAGGAATGACTGGACTGACTGCTTACCTCGGTTTAACCGAGATAGGAGTTCCAAAGGCAGGCGAAACTCTCGTGGTGTCAGGGGCTGCCGGTGCGGTTGGAAGCATAGTGGGCCAGGTTGGTAAAATTATGGGGTGCAAGGTACTTGGAATAACAGGTACGGATGAAAAAGCGGAACTGCTTAAATCAAAATTTAAATTTGATCATGCGATCAATTATAAAACCTCGGATGACCTGAAGAAGGCAATTCGAAATGCTTGCCCTGATGGAGTTGATATTTATTTTGACAATGTGGGTGGTGAAATCTCAGACGCAGTCCTGTCAAATATTAACAAATATGCCAGATTACCCGTTTGCGGTGCCATTTCTCAATATAATGACATCACGGTACCAACAGGCCCCCGCCTTCAACCCATCCTCTTAACCAAAAGTGCAACCATGAGGGGGTTTATTGTCAGTGATTTTTCTGCCAAATTTCCGGCAGCAATTAAACAACTGGCTGCCTGGCTTGAGGATGGAAAGCTCACCTATACTGAAACCATTGTTTACGGGTTTGACAATATTCCACAAGCATTTATTAACCTTTTTGAAGGAATAAATACAGGTAAAATGATCGTTAAAATCTAGGGAAAGTGATAAACTGGACATACGTTCTGGACGATACAGCATTGCTGGAAAGTCATATGATGCCATCCTATCCGATGGGAGTTAATATTTTACTGGCACGTGTCGGTGGTGCTGTCTATGCCATTTCAGGCATGTGTTTGCACATGGCATGCCCGTTGTTCACAGGAAAGTTGGAAGGCTACATTGTTACATGTCCATGCCACGACTGGAGGTTCGATATCCGAACCGGTAAATTCCTTAACGCGTCAGAACTTGGCCTTGTGATTTATTCCACAAAATCAGAAGATGGAAGATTGTTCGTCAACATTAATGAAAAAGCAGATACGAAACTATTATAAATTACAAACATATTAATAAAGGAATTGTCATGAAAAAAGTAACGATATATACTCTCTCCACCTGCCCCTGGTGCAGAAAGACGAAGAATTTTTTTAACGAACATAAAATTCCGTTCACTTATACCGACTATGATCTGGCCGATGAACCGACTCAAAAAAGGATTTCACAGGAACTTGATGCAGCGGGCGCAACAGGTTTCCCATATGTCAGGATTAACGGTGAAGTCATTGTGGGTTACCAACCGGAACTCTATTCTGAAGCACTTGCATTATGAGCCTGTGCCAGGTTAATATGGAATCAAGAAAGAAGTCTTTGCATTATTTCTACGAAAAGGTGGTTGTGCCCTTAGGTTTCAAATTTACACCCGACAATGAGATGATGAATTTTCTGCTTGAACAGGAGGTGATACTGGAAGGCAGGCATGGAATCCCTTTCTGTCCCTGCCAGCCATTGCGTAATGACCGTACGTGTGATATGCAGATCGTGTGTCCCTGCATTCCATTCCACCGGAAACATTTTGATGACATTAAACGTTGTTGGTGCGGGCTATTCGTGCATAAAGACGTTCTTGATCCCGACAAACTGCCTCAACTGCCCCCAAAGGAGGTGAAAAATGAATAAAGGGTTTATCCGGGCGATAAGTACCAGTGAAATTGCCTCAGGCGGAATGAAAGCCGTAGAACTTGACGGAAGCGAGATCGTTATCTGCAATTGTGGCGGAAAATACTATGCCATTCAGCGACGCTGTGGCCATATGAATGCTCCTCTTGATCTGGGTACACTTGACGGTATATATCTCACCTGCCCCATGCACTGCGCCCAATTCGACATTACGAACGGTGAAGCCCTCTCAGGCCCGGTTCCAAAGGATACAGGTCAGGAGATTCCACCGCCTTCCCTCGGCAGGTACTTGCAAAACATCGGAATGCTGATAAATCATGTTCGTACTGAGTCCGTCCGCACTTACCCGACAAAAATTGAAGATGGCTGGATTCTGATCAGGTTATAATTTGATTGAAGCAATGCAATATTATTAAATTAAATCAGGTTCGGATAAAAGCATGAAAGAACTTCACAATAAAAACACCACCTTGGTAAAGGACATTATCATCGGAATGTCCGACGGTCTTACTGTTCCTTTCGCACTAACAGCTGGCTTAAGTGGCGTGCTTAATACGAATCATCTTATTATCGTGTCTGGCCTGGCTGAAATAACAGCGGGCTGCATTTCAATGGGTCTTGGAGGCTTCCTGGCGGGTCAGTCGGAGGTTGAACATTACGATACGGAATTACAAAGAGAATACAGTGAAATTGAAACTGTCCCGCTTGTGGAGTTAAAGGAGGTTGAAGACATTTTCATAAAAATGGGCGTAGAAAAAAAACTAAGCCAGGAGGTTGCCGTACAAGTAAGCAAAGACAAGACTCATTGGGTGGATCTGATGATGAAGCTAGAATTAATGATGGAGAAGCCTGCAAAAAACCGGGCTGCAATCAGTGCCGGGACCATTGCAATTTCGTACCTGGTGGGTGGTTTTATTCCCCTATTTCCATATATCATCACACATAACAGTACAACAGGTTTTTATGTATCATGCATTGTTACCATACTGGCATTAATCATATTTGGATTCTTCAAGAGTAAAATGACGGGCCGGCCACTTTTAAAAGGGACCATTAAAGTAGCCGTGACAGGCATAATTGCAGCAGCAGCTGCGTTTCTTCTGGCAAAAGCAGTCAGTTGAAAATGAAAAAATATTTCTTTTTTTTTCGCAACTATAAACAGGCCTTGTTTTTGGCACCTGGACTGGTCATCATTGATGTTATCTGCGAAATTGTACAGCCTGAACTTATGTCAAAAATAGTTGACAACGGGGTCAGCCAGAAAAGCCTTGCATATATCCTTCATACAGGCGGAATCATGCTGGCTTTGTCAATTATTGCAATTGCTGCCAATATCGGGAATATTTATTTCTCTTCCAGGGCATCCGTCGGGTTTGCAGCTGAACTGAGAAAAGGACTGTTTAAAAAGATCCAGGAATTTTCCTTTTCCAACCTGGACAGGCTGAGTTCAGCTTCACTGGTTACCAGACTGACCAATGATGTAAATATACTTCAGGATGTGATCATGATGTCGCTGCGTTTACTGATAAGGGCTCCGCTGATGTTATTGTTCGCTGTCATCATTGCTGTCCGCATAAATGCAGGGCTTGCGTCCATCATTGCGGTTGCCATACCGGTGCTGGCTGTCTGCATTTATTTTATCCTGCACAAAGGGCTGCCTTTTTTTGAGAAAGTTCAGCAGAAACTCGATAAAGTGAATTTAGTGATCCAGGAAAACCTCCTCAACATCAGGGTTGTCAAGTCGTTTGTAAGAGAGGACTTTGAAAATAAAAAATTCAGTATCACCAATGATGAACTGAGGGCGATATCGGTAAGAGCTTCCGGCACAGTGGTACTTATCATGCCAGTGATGCAGCTGGTGATGAATCTGTCGATAGTGGCGATTGTTTGGTTCGGCGGAAATAAAATTATTGCCGGCACATTCCAGGTAGGGCAACTGATGTCGTTCATAACATATATCACACAGATATTGATGTCGCTGATGATGCTTTCAATGACCATTATGTCTTTTTCAAGGGCCGGAGCATCTTCGGAACGTATCCTGGAAGTATTGAACACTCCCGTGGATATTATCGATTCACCCGAAGCACAACAAAATAACCTGCAGGTAACGCAGGGCAAAGTGGAATTTGAACATGTTTTTTTCAAATATCATGCCGACAGCAATGAATATGTTCTAAAGGATATCTGTTTTACCGTGACTCCCGGCGAAACTGTTGCAATAATTGGTGCGACTGGTTCTGCAAAAAGCACACTGGTACAACTGATCCCAAGACTGTATGACGTTACCAAAGGCCGTGTATTGATTGACGGTGTTGAAATTCGGGACTATACTTTGCATAACCTGCGGTCGCGCGTAAACCTGGTGCTGCAGCAAAATGAGTTGTTTTCGGGCACCATCAAACAAAACCTGAAATGGGGTAATACACTGGCATCGGATGAGGATATATTTGCCGCAGCGAAAGACGCCCTGGCCCATGATTTCATCATGTCGTTTCCCAAAAAGTATAATACTGTTTTAGGACAAGGCGGTGTGAATGTTTCCGGCGGACAAAAACAACGGCTTTGCATTGCAAGAGCGATTCTCAGCAAGCCGGTTATCCTGATCCTGGATGACAGCACAAGTGCGGTGGATGTTGCCACCGAAAGAAAAATAAGGGAATCATTCAGCAGGCATCTACATGGAACATCCATTATTATCATCGCTCAAAGGATCAGTTCAGTTCAATCGGCTGATCAGATCATCCTGATCGATAATGGTGAAATTATAGGCCACGGTACGCATGATGAACTGATAAAAACAAGCGCGGTTTACGGGGAGATTTATTTTTCGCAGCAACTGCATAAAGTGAGTGCTGTATGAGCACACCAACCATTAAACAAACCAGGCTGATGCCGGCTGCTTTTCCTGGCCGGCGCAACCGGGTTTCCATCGAAAAACCTAAAAATTCCAAACAGGTCATACTCAGGTTATGGAGTTACCTGAGGCGGCAAAAATGGTTCCTCCTGGTAATCCTGGTCCTGATGCTGGTCAACACAGGATCCACCATGGCAGGGGCCTATTTATTACGTCCAATCATCAATCAGTATATAATCCCTCATAATATTCATGGATTGGTTAAAATGATCTTTCTCCTGGCGGGTATCTATATCACCGGCTCAACCGCCGCAATCTGGCAAAACCGTCTTATGATCATGGTGGCCCAGAAAACGGTTAATATCATCAGGGCCGAGCTGTTCAGCAAACTGCAATCGCTGCCTGTGAAATTTTTTGACAGCCATAGCCATGGCGAGATCATGAGCCGTTTCACCAACGATGTTGACACTATCAGCGATTCATTAAATACCAGCGTTTTACAATTATTTGTCAGTGCGGTAACCGTAACCGGTATCTTCATCCTTATGGTATATATCAGCCCCCTGCTCACTGTTGTTACCCTGTCGGTCGTTCTCCTGATGTTCCTGGTGGCCAGGAAAATTATAAACAAAAGCAAGTTGTTTTTCACAAACCAGCAGAATGCAATAGGAACAGTGAATGGTTATGTGGAAGAAATGATCACCGGTCAGAAAGTAGTGACTGTGTTCTGTTATGAAGAAAATGCTGCGAAAGATTTTGAAAATATCAATTATGATCTGCGCGACAAAGCCACGAAGGCCCAATTATACTCCGGGGTGATGATGCCCGTGATGCAAAATCTGAATACTATCAATTTTGCACTCACAGCCACTGCAGGCGGTTTACTGGCAATATACAGAGGTCTCGATCTTGGCGGCCTCGCTGCGTTTCTGCAATATACCCGACAGTTCGGGCGCCCCGTGAATGAAATCTCCAATCAGTATAACAGCCTGCAGGAAGCACTGGCCGGGGCAGAACGAATTTTTCAGATTATGGATGAGATCCCGGAAGCAGCTGATGCAAATGACGCTGTTCCCTTAATTCAGGTAAGGGGTGATGTGCAATTCAAAGATGTTGTGTTCGGATATGATCCGGATAAAGTTGTTCTGAACAATATTTCTTTTGATGTGAAAGCAGGCCATAAGATTGCTTTGGTTGGTTCCACGGGAGCAGGAAAAACAACAATTATTAATTTACTTTCACGGTTTTATGATATTCAATCGGGCCAAATCATAATTGATGGAACCGAAATTAAAAAAATCCGGAGAAGTAGCCTGCGCCGGTCGCTTGCAATGGTGCTGCAGGATACCCATCTCTTTACCGCCACGGTGATGGAAAATATCCGCTATGGACGGCTGGAAGGGACTGATGAAGAAGTTATCGCCGCTTCCATTCTTGCCGGAGCTCATTCGTTCATTCAAAGGTTACCCAAAGACTATCAAACGGTCATTGAAAACGATGGCGGCAACCTGAGCCAGGGTCAACGGCAATTACTGAACATAGCCAGGGCAACAATAGCCAGGCCTTATATATTGATCATGGATGAAGCAACAAGCTCAATCGATACCCGAACCGAACAAATAATTCAAAGGGGAATGGATCAACTGATGTTAGGGAGGACCAGCTTTGTAATTGCACACCGTTTATCAACCGTTCACAATGCGGATGAAATCATGGTACTTGAGAATGGGGAAATCATAGAACGGGGTAATCACGCTTATTTGTTGAAACTGAAAGGCAGATATTTTGACCTATACAATGGGCAGTTTGATTAGTACGTCTTACCATAATAAAATTCCAGAGAACGTGCACATATTAAGTGACCAGGTGATTTTTCAAGTATGTGAATTATACAAATTGTTATCATTATTGTGTAACATTTTCCCTGTAATCAATGCTCACCTTTGTATTCCTGTATATTTTCAAACCCATAAGTCTTCAATGTCACAGGAATTAAATTCAATGATCAATATCTAATCGATAGGTGAGTCAGGAATTAGTCGGGAATTATGAGTATTTTTATTCGATGAATTTTTACATCTTTGTAAATCTCCTGTATCTCAAAAGTGTATTTTATTGACATACTGTTTTTTTTGTTTTTGTATCAGAAAGGAACATGAAAGATAATTACAGCCGCTTCATTTCAGTATTTATTTTTTCACTGATGATTTCATCTGCTATCGAAGCCCAGTCATGGAACTTCATTAAAGAAAAGGAAGGCATCAAATTATATACCAGCATGGAGACAGGGGAATCCCTGAAATCATACAAAGGCGTTGCCGAAATAAATGCACCGGCCGAGATGGTATTTGCAAAGATTGAAGACATTAATAACACAGACTGGTGGGATAAAAATCTTACCGGTATCCGGGTAATGCTCTATGAGAAGAATAAACGGGCACAGTACTACCTGGTATATGACCTGCCATGGCCTGTTACCGATCGTGACCTCTGTGTGGATGTTACAGTTACCATTGACCCGGTGAGCGGAGTGAGAAAATTAACAGCATCTCCTTTGCCAGGTCTTGTTCCTGAGCGGGAAGACATGATACGCATCAAAGATTACAGGCAAACATGGACAGTGACGCCTGACGGCAGGGACAAGTCTCATGTGGAACTCGAGGGCCATGTTGACCCTGCCGGGAGCATTCCCGACTGGATCGTCAATATGATCATCGTTGATTCCCCGATTAAGGCCATCAGTGAACTCAAACTGAGGTTGGAAAAAAAGCAGGATAAGGAATAACAGATATTTACAGTTAAAATGATCCGGATTTCTTCAGCTTCTCTTTCAAAGTTGCTGAAGAAACTTAACTCGGGTCTACCTGACCAGAATCACTGTTCCGCCTTTTTTTCCTTTTACACCAGGTGTATAATATAGTTCGAAGGTCGCTATATAGGAATACTCACCTGCCGGGCAGATAGTGCCTTTGTAAGTCCCGTCCCAGCCTTTCTCCACATCATTAGTTGTATAGATCTGCTGCCCCCAGCGGTCAAAAACAATGAGTGAAAATGTTGAAAGCGCAGGCCCTACAGGACGGAAGTAATCATTAAGTCCATCGCCATTAGGAGTGAATGCATTCGGAAAATAAATATCGGTATTGCAATCATGAACTAATGCGGTGTCCATTACGGCGCAACCATCACGGCTCACTCTAACCCAATAGATACCGGGATCAGTAACGCTATATGAAGATGCAGTTGAACCATCCTGCCAGAGGTAATTTGCACCTGGTACTTCGGCATTCAGAATTACTGCATCCTTTCCGCACACTGCGGTGTCATGAACAAGGTTCACAATAATGGCAGGCTTCATGGTGATTGTGACGGTATCGGCTCCGTGGCAGTTGTTCGTATCGACGGTATGTACCCAATAGGTTCCACCTGAATTGATCAGCATGGTCGAGGCCGTGTCCCCATTGTTCCAGAGCAGGGATTTGAAGTTCCTGCCCGGGCTCAACAGGTATTTTTGCCCCTGGCAGAGAGTGGTGTCGGGTTTCAGCTTTGTTGGGATCAGCGGGTATAGCCCGACATTAACAGTATCGCCTCCCCAGCAACCGAATTTGTTCACGCTCACCCAGTATGTTCCGGGCTGAATGACTTTGATCCGGCGGGTTGTGTCTCCCGTAGACCATAGAATGGTATCACAGTTGGCCCCGGCATCCAGGAATGCGCTTAAACCAGGGCACAGAGTTCTGTCGGTGCCCAGGTGAACCGTTGGTTTATCAACAACTACAATATGTTTACAGACGTTTTGCTGGTCGGGCTGTCCTTCATTCACTATCAGCCGCACATTATATACCCCGGCTGAATCATAGCTGTAAGGCGGAGGATCATACAGGTTTGATGATGGAATGGAGGAGTTTTTACAGCTTATAAAGCTTAGGCGTGTTATCGATGTAGTGGTCTGGTTGGAGATGAAGGTGTAAACTGTATCCTTGACCCTGGTAATTTCAGAGAATTGCTGCGGACGGTCCAGGTTCCCGATATTACCTATGCTTACTGTCGATACAGGGCCGGTTACACCCTGGGGCATCTCCAGCCGGTACAGGAGCTTTCCTGTAGGAAGGTATCTTGTCATAAAGCCGTTGGTCTGCTGGCAATCCCTGATCAGCATGATCCCCCTGGCATCGGAGTTGCATACCACCCCTAAGTCTTTCCACACAGGGGAATTTGTTAAAGAAGACCCGAAGTCTCCTCGGCATAATGTGCTGTTGAGTGCATTTACAATAAAACAGTAGTAATTGTTGTTTTCCAGCACTATACTGAGAGGGCTTGGCTGACTGAAACTGAATCCCTGGCTTATGTCGGTAAACACCGGGCTGGTATTTGCAAGAGAATTACCGAAATCAATCCGAAACACTGAATTCCCCCATGAACTTGTTGTTATTCCGACCCATCTCTGGCTGCTCTCACGCCAGATCTGAAGCCCATGGAGGCTCCACATGCCGGGAATCGTATTTAAAACAAGGATTGAAGGAGTATTGGCCAGGGAATTCCCAAAATCCATCCTGATTAAAAGGAAATCGGCAACCAGGAACCCAAACCATAATCCATTTTCACTCTTCACCTGTATTCCCTGGGAACTATCCATTTTCATACCAGGCAGGGAAATGTTTCTTATTGCTAAAGGATCATTGCTGTAACTTATTCCATGATTCATAACCGTGACCGATTCATTGTTGTGATTGGTGACGAAACTGTAACAATTGTCGCCATCCTGGGCAAGAGTTATGTATGCAGGTCCTCCAAGATAACCTGATGTTCCTCCCAATGCAGAACCAACGGGATCAACTGATGTGTTCCCCGAACAAAAACTCCAGTAAAATGTGGACCCTCCTGTTGTGAGGTTCCTGATATTCACCATACGGCCGGCACAGATGGTATCAGGGATAATGAAATCGGCCTGTGCATGAGCGTAGTGGCACAGTAGGATAAAAGGTATGAGCAGGATCCTGAATTTCATTTTGTTTTATCTAACGTATGATCACTATTTTGCGTGTGATAAGCCAGGTATTGGTCTGGATCAGCACAGTATAGGCTCCTCCCGGGGCATCAGAAATATCCACCCGGTATTTTTCGGATCCTTTCAATGTTTGCCTTAATATTACACTGCCGTTCATGTCGATAACGGTTATTTTAAGCTCTGTATTCTTACCCTCCGAAGGAATAAGATTGAATATTCCTTTATTTGGATTAGGGAAGATGTTTGCCTTACCGGCTTCTGTTTGTTCAATCCCGTCTGTTGATCTGACCCGTACATTATCTATAGCCCAATACAGATCGTAATTAGCGTTGTAGCTCCATTTGAATCTTACTGCCGATTTGCCTGCAATTTCAGGCATTTCCCTGCTGTATCTGGTCGGATTTGAAGAAAGTTCATAATCAAAGATCTCAAACCGGGTCCAGTTTTCTCCCCCGTCGATACTGTATGAAAGTAATCTTGTAGGATAATAGCGGGTCAGGTAGTAATGGTCAAATTCCAGCAAAATATGGTTATACATGGAGCAATCCAATTGAGGCGAAACGAGTTCTGCGTCTTCGAATGTGCCGCCGTAATCATCGGAATTGAGATAAACATAATTCCCGGTCAGGGCAGGATTAGGATTTTCATCATCGATAGTGCCAAACTGCCATGCTTTGCCATTTCCCATTTTGTCAACATTGGACCAGCACATTGGAATCACATCTGCATCAAATCCCTCTCCGAAAGGAAAAGTATAAATTTTACAAAGCGTTGTAAAGCTGACATCATTGCCATACCACGTACCAGCCGAATTAGTAGCATACGCCCTGACATGATAAAGGGTATTAGTGTTCAATCCTCCCATAACACTGCTAAACAGGCCCGTGCCCGAACCGTCAGTGGTATGGGTGTCAAGGATGGTCGGGTTATGTTCTGTACCCCAGCATATCCCCCTTGTTGTAACCGTAAAGCTTCCGTCGGAGATAATGATCCCGCCCGAAGACGCAGTGGTTAAATAAATATTGCTTACCTGCATGGTGGTCAGGGAGGCGGCGCCGGGTGTAAAAACCATATCAACACCCTTGGATGATCCGACGGAATTGGTTCCCACAAGCCGGAAGTGATAGGTTATACCCGGTATCAGCCCGTCAAGCGCTGAAGTTACATCAAGGGTTGTAACACCGGATCCTGCCTGTATAAACGCTGTGTTAACCCCGTAAGAAGTGGTGGTGCCGTATTCAAAATGAAAGGTGGTAACAAGCCCGTTAGGATTCACGGTACCGTTCAGTTTCGCTGAATTGGGTGTCACGTCAGTGGGCGGTTTGGTCAGAACCATTGGTTTGATATTGAAGTTAAAGGATGTAATCCTGGTTTTATGCTGGTTGGCAGGGCCCATATATTGAGATGCGAACCAGAAGGTACTGTCATCCCTGGGATCCACTGACATCAGCGCATAATCGCCCCAGCGGCTTGAATAGGTCTGAGTGTATTTTCCACTGATGATGGTATCTTCCGCGATATCCATGGTGGAATTACCAGCAAGGTAAGACCAGATATTCTGCCCGCAGAACCTGATGCCCGGATTTGTATGTTCCCCGGTGATAGAATATGCCAGGCCTATCTGGTTTTTACCGTTCAGCATTATGCTGCCTAGCCAGCGGTTGTCATCATCAGGACTGTAAGTATTCTGCTGGCGGACAGACCAGGTTCCTCCCGGGGGTTTTCTTAATTCATACCACCGTATCCCTGCATGCCTGACATCGGAAGGAGGGTTGAGATTTACGGTATGGCAGAATACAAAGGTCTGGTAATTACCGAAATTCCTGTATTGGGGCACATTCATGGGAATATGTGAAATTGCATCCAGTGGCTGCCCCCCGTAGGGTTGAGGGATATTCAAGGGTCGCTTCCCGAAGTCGCTGCTGAATGGCTGGACCTCCAGCTGCTGGACCTTTGCGAAAGTTGAATTCCAAATGTTATTCCAGTCAACATGCAGCTCATATATCCATACCTGGTTCGTTCCCCCATCAGCAGTATCATTATTTAACCCTACAAATAAACCCGGGCTGCCTGCAGGAGCAAATTCCCCCACATTATGCACCGGCGGCACAAAAGCAAGGGTGGTGTCGGTATTCCTGGGTTTAAATGCATTATGGAAGGCTACCGCCAATGCATCATCACCGGACAGCATTTTGTCACGCTGGAAAACGTAAATATCATTGCCTGTGGTATCCTGGGGTCCCTTAAGCGGCAACCAGTACCTGTTGTCAGCCATATAATATCCGTCGCGCCAGACGCCTAATTTGGGATAATCAGGAAAATAATCGACAGGGAAAGAATAGGAATTCCAGTCGCCATCCGGATCAGCCGTAGCAGATACGGTGATCAGCATCCAGGAAGTCGAGTCAATGAATGAAAAGCAGGCCATCAGCCACCGGCCTGCCTGATCATCATACAGTGTTATCGGATCAACCCATCGGTAAGAGGCATTTCCCCCGGGTAATCCATAGAACATGTAAATAAGGTTATATGGACCTTCCGGCATACCTCCATGCCTGCTATATATCGTAAATGAACCGCTGAGAGTCTGAATAATATGATCCGGACCAACGGCGCCATTGCAGTCAATCGGTGGTTTTGCTCCACCGGTCGTCCCGTCGAAATTAACAAGGATGCTGTCGTTGTTGGTAAGGACACCGTTCACTCCCTGAAAAAAACGGTCAGGGCCGTTGGCGGTGAAAACAGGGGCTAATGGATTTACAAACTTGCCTCCCCTGTCGTTCCGCTCCTCCTCCGGATTATCTTCATACATCTTTAAATCAGCTGCTTTCATCGGCAAGATGTCTCTTTTAACGTTGACATGTCCTTTATAAAAGCCTCTGATTACTTTGGATGGATGAACCGGAAGAGTCTGTGCCTGGCTGCCAGTAAACAAGATCAGGCAATAACATACCAGAAATGAGATCAGTGTTTTCATTTACGTTGAACGGCTGTATAAAGATACATTAAAAACATATCAATATCAGCTTCCCTTTTTGCCAAAATAATACCTCCAGTCAAACCCGATCCTGACTCCAAGAAAATATATGGGTTCTGTTTTCGGGGCAACAGCCTCATTGGAAGCTATCAGGGTAACTTTTCCGGGGATATCCACTCCCCCGAAAAACTGAAATACCAGGCTGGCAGTCTGGTTTGTCGAAAAATTATGGAAAGGCCTGTATTCGAGGAACGGAAACTCAAGTAGAGTGGTTCTCATTGAGACAAGTGCCTGACTCGTATCGCTGCTATAAGGCATAAGAAATCGGTCGGCATCTTTGGGCCAGCCATACAGGTATATCCCGATCTCTCTGCCGAGGATAAACTGGAACCTGCCGATAGGTGTTACCATGCCCGATTGCCAGGGAAGAAGTCCGCCGTTGCCTGCGGCAATGATCATTTTGGTGGCGGTTTTAGGAGAGAACAGGTAAAGAAAAGGCGCAACAACAAGAAGGTCTCCAGGTATGATATAAAAAGGCATCCGGATCCTGGCATAAAAAGCGTCCCTGCTGGGCACAGCTGAAAACATATAGCCGAACTGTTTCCAGCCGGGATCCGGAGACATTTTCATAGATGAAGAGCCATCGATCCTCCATCCAAGGTCGAGGAAAACAAGCCCGTCACTACCCTCGTTAAGCAAACCTTCCAATCCGAGACCAAATCTGACTGCCATTTCCAGGCCTGCATTAAAACCTGCCTCCTTCTGGTAAGTGTCAAATCCGCTGAAAAGGGTGGTGCCCCTGGCTGCGGCCATGAGACCGACAAAAGGTCCAAGTTCGGCCCTGAACCTCGGCAGCTCACCGGCGCCTTTGGCAAGGCCGGGGATGGCAGTGGGCATCAATACCGGCTTGAAAAATGCCCAGTCCACTGAATCAACCCGGCCAAAAGGCATCCGGATATTTTTTGCAACATTAAAAGTGTCAGGTCCCGCCATCACATTTTCAGGAATTTTCAGTCCCTGGGCTCCTGATCCTGCAGCTGCATCCAGAACCTCTTCCAGGCTCATCATCACTGTGATTGCAGTCCTGTCGGCATCCTCCGGCCGCATAAAAGCATCACCCATAAGTACCATGCTTCCCCCGTCCCAGGTAGAGACTTCAATCCCTTTCTCATCATAGAAGTCATGGGTGCCTTTTCTCTGGGCTGCGTTTCCCCAGGTACCTGCCACATGCCCTGATGCAAACATATCTTCAAGGAAATGGTTGGCAAAGGCCTCATCAGCCAAAGCTGCAGTAATCAGGCCGGCGGATTCCTGCCCCGTATCTTTCAGCGCAGAGAATTTGCGGGCTTTTATCAATGCACTAAGGTGATAATAGGCATAAGTCCCCAGGGCATTTAATTCAGCCCCTCCCCGGAGGCAGGCAATAAAATACTCCTCCTGGCTTGTATTCGTGGCAGGCCGGGAGAGCATAAAATGCACGTTGTTGGCCCCTGCCCTGGTTACATATTCCGGGTCTGCCCTCAGCAATCTGATGTCGGAAGTCCTCAGGCTGTTATTCCTGTCGCTTCGGTTCTTTGCAGCTGCCAGGCCCTGTCTTAATTCCATGGCAATACCGGCGACTTTGATTATCCAGTCCGATTTGAGCACATTATCCAGCATATTGGCTGCAGAGGTGGAATGATCGCCCCCAATTGCGGGCCAGGCGGCATAATCAATAAACTTTGGATTTGTGGACCTGGAAGTGTCAATGGAAATTGGGAATAGCCTGTCCTCGTTCCCGCGCCGGATCAAAGACCAGTATTGTTCGAGTTGTGTGCGGTGAGCTGCATCAAGCTTCTGAATGGCAATCATCATAATATCCCGGTGCTCCGGATAGATCCAGGCAAATCCCGGAAAGGAGAAAGTAAATGACAGAACAACAAGTAAAAGCGTCTTTTTCATGGTGCAAGTCTTTCAATGATCCATTCTGATTTTGATTTACGATACTGTATCCTGTCATGCAGGCGGTTTTCCTTCCCTGTCCAGAATTCAATCCGGTCAGGGACCAGGACATAGCCACCCCAGTTACCAGGTCTTTCAGGGGCTTGCCCGCCAAGGTCCCTTGCAAACGAGTCATGCATGGCTTCAAGGAAAATCCTGTCGGGAACCACCGCACTTTGAGGAGAGATGCAGGCGCTTATGCGGCTGCCCAGGGGGCGGGAAGCGAAATAATCATCTGAAACTTTCGCAGGGGCTTTTTTAACTTTCCCTTCTACCCTTACCTGGCGGTAAAGTCCCGGCCAGTAAAATAAGAGTGAAGCATAAGGGTTTGAAGCAAGATGCAATGCCTTGCGGCTTCCGTAATTCGTAAAGAAACAGAACCCAAACTCATTCACCTCCTTGTAAAGGACCATCCTGACCGAAGGCCGCCCGTCCTCATCCGCAGTAGCCAAAGCCATAGCTTCAGGTTCATGTTCAGATTTACTCCTGGCTTCTTTTAACCAGGATTTAAAGAGCATTACCGGCTCATTAACGGATACATCTGTGCTATTTGATTTTTCAGGTTTCCTGACTTTCCCGCCCGCCTTCACTTTCCCTTCCATTGCTTTGCAATTATGATGAAAATTTCAACCAAAAATAATTAATTCCTATCTTTACGCAAAATTTCTGATCACCGGTATGACCAATAAAATCAACAAATCGGAGCTTGACGCAATCAAGGAGCTTAAAGAAATAAGCCGTTCATATACCAACGGAGATATCACTGTGTACTGGAGGCCTGAACTTTGCATTCATTCAGCAAACTGCCTGATAGGTTTACCAAAAGTTTTCAACAGTGCAAACAGGCCCTGGATCAATGCACAGGCTGCAGGCAGCCAGGAGATTATTGAAACAGTCAATACCTGTCCTTCAAGAGCGCTCACCTACCTGAAAAATTCCGCGGGCGCCGCCACCGATAAAAAGAAAGCATCAGACAAGAACACCCCTGCAGCGACAAAGATACAGGTTCTTAAGAATGGTCCCCTGCTGATACGCGGACAATTTCAGCTAATGGATGCTGAAGGCAGGGAAATCACTGTGGATAACGAAGTGGCGGCTATCTGCCGTTGCGGGGCTTCAAAGAAAAAACCTTTATGTGACGGCACTCACCATCATATCGGTTTTACCGACTGACATTGAAACTGCGGTATAATTCCGCGCTAGAATAGCCGAATAACAAAGCAATTGTATGACAATAGGATTATTAAAAGAAGAATTACCCGAAAGAAGGGTTGCCTTGCTTCCCGAATCAATTAAAACCCTTACAGGGATGAATGTAAAAGTGTTGGTTGAAACCGGGGCCGGTATGACTGCCTTTGCATCAGATGCAGAGTATGAAGCAGCCGGGGCCGGCATAAAAACCAAGGAAGGGATCTTATCCTCTGCTGAATTCATCATCAAGATCCAGCCACCCAGTACAAAAGAACTGGGGCTGCTGAAAGAAGGCCAGGTTTTCATGTCGGTTTTTAACCCGATGGTCAATACAAACCTGGTGAAGGAGTTGTGCAGTAAGAACATCACAAGTTTCAGCCTGGATATTCTGCCCCGTACCACACGTGCACAAGCTATGGACATTCTTTCATCCATGGCAACGGTTTCGGGCTATAAAGCTGTTCTTACAGCAGCCAACAATCTGCCGAAGTTCTTCCCGATGTTCATGACTGCAGCCGGCACAGTGACCCCTGCCAAAGTTCTGATCCTCGGGGCCGGGGTGGCAGGGCTCCAGGCCCTGGCAACGTCGCGTAAACTGGGCGCTGTGGTTGAAGTGTTTGACGTGAGGGCTGCTGTAAAGGAAGAAGTGACCGGGCTCGGGGGGAAATTCATCGACGTGGAAGGTGCCACTGACGATAAGGCTGCAGGCGGTTATGCCGTTGAGCAGTCGGAGGAATTCAAAAAAAGGCAGGCCCAGGCCATTCATGATCATGCCGTAAAATCAGATGCAGTAATCTGCACTGCACAGATCCCGGGAAGAAAAGCCCCTGTCCTGCTAAAAAAAGAAACCGTGGATGCCATGAAGCCAGGGGCCGTGATCGTTGATCTTGCAGCCTCCACCGGCGGCAACTGCGAACTCACCAAAGATAATGAGACCATCATTTACAAACAGGTCAGGATCATCGGGAACTCAGCTCTTGCATCCGACATGCCTTCCGATGCAAGCAAGATGTTCGGGAAGAACGTCATCAATTTCCTTAAACTTATGTACTCCTCCAAAGGGGAGTTCAAACTGAACTGGGAGGACGACCTTGTAAAAGGAACCTGCGTGACTCACGGGAAAGAAGTCGTCAGCGAACGCGTAAAATCAATCATGAATTCATAAAGCATTGAACAATGACTGAAGTTTTGAAATTTTTCATGGAATACCGCGAAGCGATATTCATCATCATTCTCTCCATTTTCCTGGGGATCGAAGTGATCTCGCATGTTCCTTCGGTATTGCATACACCCCTGATGTCGGGCGCCAATGCAATACACGGGGTTGTGATCATCGGTGCAATCATCGTCATGGGCCATGCGCACAACGTACTTTCCATGATCCTCGGGTTCATCGCAGTGATCCTGGGAACCCTCAATGTTGTGGGCGGGTTCGTGGTAACAAACCGCATGCTTGAAATGTTCAGTAAAAAGAAAAAACAGAAATAAGGAGAAAGAATGGGAACACTGGAAACCTTAACCCGGACTTTTGAATTCTCGGACTACATTTCGGTTCTCGAGATATCATACATACTCGCTTCCA
>Ga0316219_1000223_pt1 | contig 83934 bp, 63 predicted proteins | sample TBH18003PmetaG_FD_203635 | JGI IMG/M metagenome (GOLD analysis project Ga0316219, IMG submission 203635) | Freshwater microbial communities from Trout Bog Lake, Wisconsin, USA - TBH18003P | ecosystem: Environmental > Aquatic > Freshwater > Lake > Hypolimnion/Profundal zone | place: USA...
GGTGTAAGGGGTTGCCTGCCAGGGCATCTTTAATGGCGGACAAGATATTCTTGCCATTTTTTCTGGCGTTTGAGCTATCCGCGCGTATGCTGGCAAAGTTCTCCGCACCGGCGACTGTTCGGAATCCGCCCGATACTTTTTGCTTGAGTTTTACCATGCGGACATCTCTTTCGGCTTGATTGTTGCCGAATGGCACCCGAAAGTCTTCCATACAGCGGACATTTCTACTTGGGAAAAAGCGGATATTTTTGCGCGAACAGCCATCACGGGATGGCGGCTTGCTGCTGCGACTATTTTTACCCCGCTTTGCTTCCAGGCTACCTATGGCGTCCACCGGCTTGCCGAGTTGCGCTGCAATCAACGAGACTGGCGTCAACATCGGCATAACAACAGCCTCCTCGCCTTCACGATAGGCGAGTCGAATATCTTCAATTGTTGGCAGATTCAGCTTCATGTGCATCGTGTGTATTTAAAATGCCTGATTAGTAAGTGGGGGGAGTACAAAATGGCATAGGCTGATCAAATTACGTTCTTATCAATAATGTATTGACCCAATGATGTGAGCGCCATATTTAATTGTCGAAGCGTAGCATTTATGTCTGTATCGCTCGCCTGTACTTGAATCTGTTGTTCGCATTGCTCACATAACTCAGTAATTTGAAGTGCCCCGACCATTTTTGCGGCACCTTTGACATGGTGGGCTAATGCAAGAAGACGAGTGCAATCAGCGTCACTTAATGCTGTATGCATGTCTTGTAAGTCTAGTGTAGTCAATTTGATAAAATTGAATATAAAATCATCTAGCTTTTTTTGGTCATTGCCTATCCATTTTTTAAGCACCGAAAAATCATAGCCAGGCGCAGATGTTTGCGTGAATAATTTGGCGAGTGTTGCATAAAGTTTGTTTGCATCAACGGGTTTTTCAAGCACTGCATTCATGCCTGCCGCGAAATAGCATTGATGTTGTTCATTCGACATGTTCGCCGTCACGGCGATTACCGGTATGTCTGATAAGTTTGCTCTGATTAGCTCGGTGGCTTTGATGCCATCCATCACTGGCATCTGGATATCCATTAAAATGGCATCTACATGTTGGATTTTAAGTAGATCTAAGGCTTCTTGTCCATTTTTTGCGACACTGATTTTGGCCCCTACATGGGACAACATACCTCCCAGTATCTCGCGGTTTAGCGGATGATCATCGACGATTAAAATATGTTGGTCGCGTAATGCGGCAACTACTGCTAAATCGGCCGGCGTTAAATTTGCTGGTGTTGTGTTATCTTCAGCCAGTCGCACGGAAAACCAAAAAATACTGCCAACGCCTTCGGTGCTTTTAACCCCCACTTCGCCTTCATTCATCAGTTGGGCGAGTTGTTGACAAATAGATAAGCCGAGCCCTGTCCCGCCAAACAGACGTGATGTAGAAACATCACCTTGCGAAAAGGGTAGAAATAATACTTTTTGTGCTTCAGGCGTGATACCTATACCAGCATCCTCAACTTCAAAGTATATTTTATGGTCATCATTGTTTTGATTGAGTTGCCGGATGCGTAACGTGATAGGGCCTTGCGTGCTAAATTTGATGGCGTTGTTGATGTAATTAAGCAATATTTGACTCAAGCGAAACTGATCTCCCATCAATCTTTTAGGCAAGGCCGGATCAAGCTCTAATATAAAATCGCGCCCCTGCTGTTTGAGTGCATCCATAAAATGAACTTCAAGGTTATTGATTAGCCCGTTTAAGTTGAAACTGTGGTTTTCTAAGGTAACTTTATGAGCGGATAACTTAGAAAAATCTAAAATCTCATTAATAATTTGCAACAAATAGTTGGCTGATGATTGAATATTTTTTAAGTAATTTTGTAAGCCGGTTGGCGGGTCAGTTCGTAGCGCTAAGTAGGTCAACCCTAAGATACTATTCATCGGTGTTCTAATTTCGTGACTCATCCTGGCTAAGAATTCACTTTTAACCTTATTGGCTTCCTCAGCAACGAATTTTGCGGCGACTAATTCCTGAGTACGAATTTCTACCAGGCTTTCAAGCTCAAATTGCGCAAGTTGAGAAATGCGAATCTGCCGGATTTTCTTAAACAAAAATAAACTCAGCGTGATTACGCACAGGCTGATTAAGAGAGTTAAAAAAATCAGTTTGTTTTTGAGTTGAGTGATACGTTGCCAACTCAGTTCGGTGATGATCGCACCCGTGTGTTGATCATTTTTTCCTTCATTTTCAAAAACCTGGGTGGCTTCGATGGCTTGATACAATATCAGAATATCACCATTATCATAACGCGGGTGCGCACGATTCACTAATTCTGTGAATGTTATGCGTCTATCGGCAATCGGTGTAGTGAGGTTGTTGGATGGGGGCTGACCTTGTTGTAGTACAGAATGATCTTTCACATCCAATATAGCGACAGCGAGGATATCTTCTTCGTTTAACGCTTTACTGACAAGGTGATTAAGCAGGCTGTTGTTCATTGAAAATAGGCCATATTCAGTACTGATGGCCAATTGCCGCGCTAGAAGATCTCCCTTTTTAATAAATTCCGCATTCAAATCGGCAAATCGTTCAAATAAAAATAGACCGGTAAGAAATAAGGTGAGCAGGGGTATGGGAAACCAGAGCAACCAGGATTGATCCTTGACAAGTTTCATTTAGATTCATCCTTTTCGACTTTTGTGTGTATTTCTTCGATGGAAGAAAATACGATGCCGAGTGAACGAGCCACATCTTGGTTAATTGAAATAGAATATTCGGAAGGATAACCAGCGCCTGGGAATGTCTTATTTTTTGAGAAATTAATAGATAAAAAAGCGGCTTGTTCAGCCAGTTGTTCGGGGGTTGAATATAAGCCGCACACGGCACCGGCTTTAACGAGATTTTCAGAATACCCAACAATAGGCACGCCTAACCGATAACTGCTCAATAAAATATTGGCAATGGTGCGATTGTTGTAAACGCCTGCATCGGGAATGGCGTAGAGTAAGTCACTGGATTTTAAAATGGATTCGAGGCTGTCAAAGAGGCGTGATTCTTTTTCTATTGGTAAACTATGCACAGTAAAGCCATTATTTTTAAAGGTATTTTTCAAAGGTGTAATGGCGGGTTCATTTGAATAGAGCAAGCCTACTTGATGAAGTTTAGGCAAGGCCGCCTGTAAAAAATGTATTTGTCGGATTGACGGTTGATCAAGATAAATTGCCGTGGTTTGTGATCCTTTTAAGCGTAGCTTTAGCAATGAAAAATAACTCTGACTGGAAATCATGGTAGCCAGAACGGGTAGTTGGGTTTGACTAAAAATGCTTAAGCTGGCAGGTGTGCCAACCGTGACGATGAAGTCTGTGTCGGTGAGATCGAGATTTTCAGCGCTTTGCAGGACACGCGCATTGATTTGCGGAGGGAGGCTCGCCAGATAACGGGTCGCAAATGTTTGATAGGCGCGCGTGTTATCGCTGAGCACCACCACTACGTGCAAGTTGGATGCAAAACAAGGAGGGGCAGCTAGCCAGTAAAGGATTAGCGCGAGACCATATCTCATTTTGCTTGGCATCCTTTACAAGTCGAGCGTGAGCGTAACCATGCTACGGCGGTTAAATAAGCTGGTAGCGATATATTCGGTATAAGCCTGATTCAATACATTCTGCACTACCAGGGCGAGCGAGCCTTTAAGGCCATAGACCCCTTGAAAGGCTTTAGCTATACGCACATCAATACGGTGCTCAACGGGTTGATAGTCAAGCACACCGCGATCAAAGGGCTGCATAGACCCTTGATAATAATAGCTGGTGTTAAGTGAAATATCATGTTCCATTTGACGAGTGTACAACAAGCTGGCGGTATAGTTAGGCGTGCTTGCGCTCAGGATATCACTATTAAGCGGATAGCTGGATGTCAGCACTTTTTGACCACTGGCAACTAGCGCCGCCCCGTTACTGCAGGCAAGTTCATGGGCGATATTGAAAGTGACATCATTTTTATCATCAAAGCGATGCTTAAAGGTGGCTTCTATGCCACGATAGTTTCCGTTTAAGCCATTGAGGAGCTGAGAGGTGTTCGAGAGAAAAATCCCGTTAGTCAATTGATCAGAAAAAACTCGTAGATCGAGTGTGCCGGTTTCAAATTGACGTATATAGCCGATTTCTCTTGATAACATGCGCTCTGGCATGAGTCCGGGGGAGGTTACCGTTTGACTCATCACCATTAACACACCAGGCTGTGTTTTTGGATTGGATGCATTGGTTTCTTGTAATGCAGGATCACGATAAGCCACCGAACTGCCAATACGGAAAGTGTCCCGGGGTGTTAAATGGTAATTAAGGGCTACGCGAGGCGAGACATTTTGCGCTCCTGTACGACTGCGCTCCGACATGGCACCGCCATTAAGTAGCCAGTCAGGTGAAAAGCGCCATTCATCATGGGCAAAGATACGAAATTCATTGGTGGTGAAGGATGAGGAAAAGTTAAGATGCAGCGGAGGCAGTGTACTTTGCCCGCTGTCTTGTTCGACGCGATAACCCGCACCATAGACGATACGATTGGTAGGCGAAGTATGGACGGTATGTTGTAATTCAATATCATCCCGATTGGTTTGTGTCGATTGCACGACCGGCAGGGGGGCCCGTGGATTAGGGAAGAGTACGCCGCCCAGATAAACCGAGAGCGTTTCGCTTTGATCCAAACGCGTATGTGAATAACGTAAACTCAGCTCATCTGCATTATCGAGCGCGCGTACCCAACCCAGCGCAATAAAGCTGCCGTTACTGATCAGGTCGTGCATGGTATCGCCGTTCGTCTTGAAAGGGGAGGCTAGGCTGGGATTTTTATCGTTAAAGCCGACACCTAGAATATCGTGATTAAAACCAAAGCCGATGTCATAACGATCTGCCCCTTCTGGATGGTAAGAGCCTTTATAGTTGAGTAAGCGTGCCTGATTGCTGTCATTGCTGTTATTGAGTAATTGACTGGAGTTTTGAGGAAGATTATTGGGCACTGTACTGAGATTGTCATAACCGTTATCGGCAGTATAAGCCACGGTCATGCGGTAATCATAATCTTCACCGCGTTTGCCAAAGTGAGTGGCAATGTCATTAATCCCTTTATCGCCTCGAGTGACAGATAGACTTTTTCCATCCAGCGAGCCTGCATCACGGGTAATTATATTAATCACGCCCTGGATAGAGTTTGCGCCATAAGACGCGGCATCCGGGCCTCGTACCACTTCAATACGTTCAATATCCCCAATGGTGATGGGTAAGTTGGCCCAGTCGACTGTATTGGCTGGCGACAGATAGATGCTACGCCCGTCTATCATGACTTGCATTCGTCTGGCATATTCATCGGTTGTTCCATGGTAGGCGACGATTGCCTGGCTGCTCTGGTAATAACTGGCATACATCCCCGGGACTAGCTTGAATAGATCCGGGATGTTTCGAAAACCGGAGGCAACGATCATATTTCGATCTATCACCGTCATCGCATTGGGTGCTTCTGATAAGGGTTGGGATAAGCGTGACGCACTTAACACGATAGGCAATTCTTCAAAAAAATTGCTGTCATCGCTGGTTTGGGCATAAGCCAAATGCAAGGTAAGACTCAAGGTGAATGTTAGAAGGTATTGTTGCCGGTGTAAAATAGACATAGTTATTGCACTTTAAAGCTTAAATTATTGAGATGTACGATGGACATCTCTTGCTGGGTAAAAAACACTCATTGGATCATTAAAATAAAACTTGAATTCTTCATCTGCTCACTTTAGTTACGATCATCATCCGGATTATCTTTCTCCAAAAAATCGGCCATGTCACTCCCAAGCTCGTTTTTACTGCATCCGGCTGGCCTGTATGGCCTGCAACCACATAGACTTCGTCATATTCGATTTCGTACGTCAGAATAACATCCGGTTTTCTGTTGAAAATGCCTGAATGCAGCTGTTTGGTGTTGCGTATCAGAATCCACCTCACGGACAATCTGCGAATGCGTCCGAGATACCGCCCACGCGGCAGGACTAATTTATATTGCACAGCGTGGTGTAACATTATAAGCGGGAATGTTGCACCGATCGTTGTCCGTGTAGATACAAACGCTGGCGGTGCAAATTAAATGCAGTTACAATATTCAATATTCAATATTCAAGTTTCAAGATGTAATGAACCCTGTACTTTGCCCCTTGTACCTGCTACAGAGCTGGCGCAGCGATAACTTTGCCAGTGCAGCACAGGTAATATTTTTCAAACACTTATATTAATAATTTGGCGAGTGTTGCATCAAGTTTATTTACATCAACGGATTTTTCAAGCATTCATGCCTGCCTTGAAATAGCATTGGTTCATTTGACATGTTCGCCGTTACGCTGATTACCCGTACGTCTGATAAGTTTGCTTTGATTAGCCCGGTGGCTTTGATGCCGTATGCTCTTTTACTACTTCAATCATTTGGCTGTTTATTAGTATGGTTGACTCTGAGTTTTGAACCTCTTGTTGATTGTGCAGTCATAGCGACGTTATATTGAATTAACGTCTGTTTCAGGAGCTTTAAAGTGAATAAAAAACTGTTATTTATTAGTCTTACTGCATTGTATGCAAACGCTGAAGCCGCTGACATTATTGATACGGCACGGGTGGTTTCCAGTGTGCCGGTTTATGAGCGCGTGAATGAGCCTCGTCGCGAATGTTCGACTGAAATTGTGCAAAATGTTCCACAAGAACATTCTGTAGGAGGCTCACTGATCGGAGGAATTGCCGGGGCGTTGTTGGGTAGCCAGGTCGGTGGCGGCCATGGTAATACCGCAGCGACCGCTGCAGGTGCGATAACGGGCGCAATTGTCGGAGACCGTGTAGCTAACCAAAATCAGCAGGGCAGTCAGCAAATTCAACGCTGTCGAGATATAGATAACTATCGCGATGTTATCAGGGGCTATACCGTCACATATCGATATAAGGGGCAACAGGCAACAACGACACTGCCATATCAGCCCGGTGACACAGTCAAGGTGGGTATCAGTCTGATCCAGGAGCCGCCGCGTTCATATCCCGGTAATCAACCAAATATTCAACAGTATGATAGCAATGCACAGGGCTATCATCGTCCTTAATATCTGACTTGAGCGGTAGCCTGTCGGACTTATTACGCAACTCCGGCAGGCTCGCAGAAATCTCAAAAATCAATCTTTAAAGCAGAGGCACAATCAATAGTGCGACGATATTGATGATCTTGATCAGTGGGTTGATTGCAGGACCTGCGGTGTCTTTGTACGGGTCGCCTACCGTGTCACCCGTGACCGATGCCTTGTGTGCTTCCGAACCCTTGCCGCCGTAGTTGCCTTCCTCGATGTATTTTTTGGCGTTATCCCATGCACCGCCACCGGTGGTCATTGAGATTGCCACAAAAATACCGGTGATGATGGCGCCTACCAGTACGCCGCCCAGTGCCTGTGCGCCCAGTGTGAGGCCCACGATGACAGGAATCGCTACCGGCAACAGGGACGGGATGATCATTTCCTTGATAGCCGCCTTTGTCAGCATGTCTACACAGGTTCCGTATTCAGGTTTGCCGGCTCCTGTCATGATGCCGGGAATTTCCTTGAACTGACGGCGTACTTCAACCACCACGGCACCTGCGGCACGGCCTACCGCTTCCATGCCCATTGCGCCGAACAGATAAGGAACCATGCCGCCGATGAACAGACCGATAATCACCATATGGTTGGATAAGTCAAAGGTCAAGCCGGGATGGTTAGTGGATAAGGCATGTGTGTAGTCGGCGAACAGCACCAGTGCTGCAAGACCTGCAGAACCGATGGCATAGCCCTTTGTGACAGCCTTGGTGGTATTGCCCACTGCGTCGAGCGGGTCGGTGATGTTGCGGATGGACTCGGGCAGACCCGCCATTTCAGCAATGCCGCCCGCGTTATCGGTGATCGGGCCGTAAGCATCAAGCGCTACGATGATGCCGGCCATGGACAGCATAGCCGTAGCGGCAATGGCAATGCCGTATAAGCCGCCCAGAGCGTAGGCTCCATAGATAGCCAGACATACGGCCAGTACCGGAGCCGCAGTGGATTTCATTGATACACCCAGACCTGCGATGACGTTAGTGCCGTGTCCTGTGGTGGAAGCTTGCGCGATATGGCGAACGGGGCCGTATTCAGTGGCGGTGTAATATTCGGTAATTACCACCATTGCCGCAGTCAGTGTAAGTCCAATCAGGGAAGCCAGATAGATATGCATTGATGATACCAATTGACCGGCTATTATTACCCCATCCCCCAAAATCCAAGTGGTTACAAAGTAAAATGCGATCACTGCCAACCCGGCAGACACCATCAGACCACGATACAGCGCGTTCATAATTTTGCCCCCTTCGCGTGTGTTGACGAAGAAGGTGCCAAGGATGGAAGCGATGATGGATACGCCGCCCAGCACCAGCGGAAAGATCACCGCCTGGGGAGAACCGGTAATCACAAGGCCGCCCAGTACCATGGTGGCGATGATGGTCACGGCGTAGGTTTCGAACAGATCGGCTGCCATGCCGGCACAGTCGCCGACATTGTCGCCGACGTTATCGGCTATCACAGCCGGATTGCGCGGGTCATCTTCAGGTATGCCGGCTTCGACTTTACCTACCAGATCTGCGCCAACATCCGCGCCTTTGGTGAAGATGCCACCGCCCAGTCTTGCGAAAATGGAAATCAACGAGCTGCCGAAAGCCAGACCCACCAGCGAATGGGTGGCGTCAGTGGCGCTGGCGCCCATTATCAGCGTGAGGAAGGAATAATAACCCGCCACACCCAGCAGTCCCAGTCCCACGACCAGCATGCCGGTAATGGCACCGCCCTTGAAAGCGACGTTGAGTGCGGCATTGAGTCCCTGATTGGCAGCCTCCGCGGTGCGTATGTTGGCGCGTACCGAAACGTTCATGCCGATATAACCGGTAAGACCGGACAGAATTGCACCGAGTGCAAAACCGACGGCGGTTTGCCAGCCCAGGGCTATCAATATGACAATCAGAAGCATGGCACCGACGATTCCGATGGTCGCGTATTGACGATTCAGGTAGGCGGATGCCCCTTCCTGAATGGCTGCGGCAATTTCCCGCATTCGGTCGTTACCCGTTGGCAGACCTGAAATCCATTTAATCGAAAATACTCCATACAAGATTGCAACTACCGAACACAACAGCGCAAAAATTAATCCATTCGACATGACTAGCCCCTCAAAGAGTTTAACCACTATTTTTTCCGAATTGCTATTTTTGTTACTTGTTTCTCCTGCGAACCGTTGTCTTTTTGCGGCTTTTAGACCGCAAAGAGCATAGCAGCATTAATGGTTGATAGTATGGTCAAGACAATATTTATTTGGACATAACGGGTAAATTGCTGATCATGTCAGTGCGGCTAAACCGGCTGCGGCGATTTGGCCATCCTGGGGTGAACGTACCCCGCTGATGCCCAATGCGCCGACCATGGTGCCGTTTACGATGAGCGGCACGCCGCCCTCGGCAGGAATTACGCCGGGTAAGGCTAAATGTATCAGGCGGCCTGCCATTACCGCATCTTCGGAGGCCTTGGTGGGGCGTTGAAAGGCAATCGCGGCATAAGCTTTTGCGATGGCCGTTTCTACGCTGCCAAACGGAGTGGTGTGATTGCGTTGCAGATAGAGCAGGTGACCTCCATCGTCCACTACCGCAATCACCACTCCCCAGTTATTACGCATCGCTTCCGCTTCTGCCGCGGTCGCGATGCGTTTGGCATCCTCAAGTGTAAGGGCCGGTTTGCTTGATATCATTGAAGTGCGGCGAAGATTTGCGCGCAGATCTCGTCCACATTGCCGACACCTGCAACTTTGACAACTTTCGGTGCCGCAGCATCCTGTTTCGCCCAGGATTGATAATAGTCGACTAAAGGTTTGGTCTGTTCATGGTATACATTCAGGCGTTTGATAACGGTCTCTTCCACATCGTCAGGACGTTGCACCAGATCTTCACCGGTTTCATTATCCTTGCCTGCGATTTTGGGCGGGTTATAGATCGTATGGTAAGTTCGGCCTGAAGCAGGATGTACGCGGCGTCCGCTCATGCGTTTGATGATTTCGCTGTCTTCGACGTCGATTTCAACGACGAAATCAAGAGGGATGCCCGCATCCTTCATCGCCTGTGCCTGCACGATAGTGCGGGGAAAACCGTCAAACAGGAATCCTTGCGCGCAGTCAGCATCCTTGATGCGTTCTTTCACCAGATTGATGATAATGTCGTCGGAAATCAGTCCGCCTGCATCCATGACGCCTTTTGCAGCCAGACCCAATGGCGTCCCTGCCTTGACTGCCGCACGCAGCATATCGCCGGTGGAGATTTGCGGTATGTTGAATTTTTCCTTGATGTAAGTGGCTTGTGTGCCTTTACCTGCACCTGGTGCGCCTAGCAGTATTATTCTCATTGTTGTTCTCCCTTAAATTAGATGGTGAGTGGAGGGTGGTGAGTGTGAAGCTCACGACTTACCACTACAGTTTTTCAAACGCTATTCTTGCTGCCTGTAAATCCTCTTCAGTGTCGACGCCGGCCGGTGGTGCCTCACCGGTGATAATGACGCCGATCTTGTAACCATGATACAGCACGCGCAATTGTTCCAATGATTCGTATTGCTCAACAGGTGCCGGTGACAGTTGCCCGTAAGTTCGCAGAAAACCGGCGCGATAAGCGTAAATTCCAATGTGACGCAGCACGGGCATATCCGGCGGTAAGCTGGCTCCCGCTGCGAATGCATCGCGCGGATAGGGAATAGGCGCGCGGCTGAAATACAGTGCATTGCCCTGCTTATCCAGCACGCTTTTGACAATATTCGGATTGCGCATGGACGCAATATCATGAATGGGATGGCATGCCGTGGCGATGGCACAGTCCGTATGCTCGTGCAGATGTTGTGCCACGCCCCATATTAGCGCTGGGGGCATTAGTGGTTCATCTCCTTGTACGTTGACAACGATGGTTTCGTCCGGCCAGTTTTGCAGCGCGACGACTTCTGCGATGCGATCCGTACCGCTGACATGCGAATCGCGCGTGAGACATACTTTGAAACCATGCTCGTGTACCACGTTGGCAATGGCGTGATGATCTGTGGCAATCCAGATTTGTTGCGCGCCACTTTTTGCAGCCTGTTCGGCGACGCGCACCACCATCGGTTTTCCCGCGATGGGCAGCAATGGTTTGCCGGGCAGTCGGGTGGACGCATGCCGGGCCGGGATGACGACGTTAAACGCGATCATGGCAGGTAATTAGAATTTTTCAGCTTCTTCAGGGGTGAGCTTGCGCGCTTCATCGGCCAGCATGACCGGAATGCCGTCAGCAATTTTGAATGCTAACCGGTCTGCGCGGCAGATGAGCTCCTGTTCGGACTTGTGATAGATGAGCGGTGACTTGCATAAGGGGCAAACCAGAATATCGAGCAGCTTAGCATCCATGTAAGGGAACCTTCCGTATCAGGTGAGCAATCAAAGCCGAGTCAATCCGGGCATCGACACGCAATACCCAGAATTTATCATCAGCGAATGATGTGCATTTTACCGCATCTTTTTCGGTGATGACTAGTATATCGCACGCATCGAACTGTAAATCGCATGCCAGGTAGGAATGATGATCTGGAAAGGCGTGAGTGGTAATGCTCAGACCCAGGGTAGTTAAATAATCAAAAAAGCGTTGTGGATGCCCGATCCCCGCCGCCGCATGCAGGCGTAAATCTCTGAAATCACTGGCGCTGGCAGTTTTTTCCGGATGTTTTAAATTGTAAAAAAGGGTGCCGGATAACTGCATTGCGTATTGAGTGACGCTGATGTTCTGCCTGAGTGTTATGTTGCCGCCATTAATCACGATGGCATCCACTGTTCTCAATCGTGTCAGCGGTTCTCGCAAGGGGCCGGCGGGGAGTAAATGAGTGTTGCCAAAGCGGCGCACACCGTCAACAACAACAATTTCCACATCGCGCCTTAAGCGGTAGTGTTGCAAACCGTCATCACAGAGCAGTACATCGCATTGCGGATACGCACGTAGCGCCAGTAAGCCAGTGGCTACGCGATCACGGCCCACCCATACCGGGCATATGCCGCGTTGCGCCATTAGTAAAGGCTCATCTCCGACTGCCGCTGCAGTGTGTTTGCAGCTGACCTGTTGTTGTTCTGTTGTGCCTCCAAACCCCCGGCTGAGAATGATCGGGTGATATCCTTGTTCAATGAACTGTTGTGCGATGGCGAGTGTCAAGGGGGTTTTTCCGGTACCTCCGACGCTGATATTGCCAATCACGATTACCGGTACAGGCAGGCGATAGCTTTTCAGTATATGGCTGCGATACAGTGCGCGGCGCAAGGACATCAGTATGCGAAAAAGCCAGCTTGCAGGCAGTAAAATCAGCTGTAGTGTGCCGTTTTTATACCATTGAGTTTCAAGTCCTGCCATAAAGTGTCCTTAAAAACGATGCTGTGCACACCAGCACTATTGAAGTTATGCGACTGACTTCATTGTAACATTGCCGGTTGTTGATGGATTGCAGGTGTGATTTCAGACGCGCAGATGGATGAAGGTCTGGATAATTTCAAATTGTTCACAAAGCCAAGTAATGCAACGATTTACGCCGGGCCGGGCGCAACAAAACTTCATGCCTGGCTTGGTTATTTGTTTATAAACAGATGATTATTCACATTAAAAAATAGGCAAGATTGACCATTGTCTTATTGCTTGCAAGCTTGAATTCGCGTGTAAGGTATTTGGCAGGAGGAATGTAGTCGTTACGGTTTTAATAAAGATGACGATTGACAGGCGTGTGCCATGAAGGGGCTGAATATTTTAGCAGGGGCGCGGAAATCCTCCCCGTTCATGCCGCAAGGGCATTCCCACGAAACATGTCGCCTTCCGGCTCGTGTTTCTGAATGAAGGGGAAGGATGAATAGCGCGGACACCGCAGGTGTCCATGTTGTTAGCTTACTCAAGCGTTTGCTGTTGTTCGATGTATTCACGAATAATGGCAATCGGTGCGCCGCCGCAAGCGCCTGTAAAATACGATGGCGACCACCATTTTTTAGCGAAAGACCAAGTGAATGTGCATCTTGAAAACGCAATGCCTGCCGTGTCTTATTTCGTTGTTTTTCTCCATGTATAATTCAAAGCATGAAACACTTGCCAGCCTACAAATTTCGGATTCAGCCAAACGGCGAACAACGCGCCATGCGTCGTATCGCCGGTTCCTGTCGGTTTGTCTGGAACAAGGCACTGGCACTTCAAATCGCCAATCACGAAGCAGGCGAAAAGTTCATCCATCATTTTGATATGTGCAAATGGCTTCCAGTCTGGAAAAAAGAACCGGATACCTTGTGGCTCAAAGAAACGCCATCGCAGCTATAGCCCAAGTTGGGCTGGATACACTATCGCCAAAGCCGCACTATCGAAGGCACAATCAAGAATATCACCGTGTCCTGTGTTGCTGGTAAGTGGTACGCCAGCATTTAGACCGAGCGCGAGGTCGCGGAGCTGGTGCATCCGTCTACGTCTATTGTTGGTCTTGATGCAGGCGTTACGCTGTTTGCTACGCTCTCGGATGGCACGATGTTTGAGTCGGTCAATGCCTTCCGCAAGAACGCCGTAAAGCTGGCAAAATACCAGCGTTGCTTGAGCCACAAAACCAAGTTCAGCAGTAACTGGAAAAAACAGCAACAGAAAATATCACGATTGCATCAACGGGTCGCTCATACCCGGAATGACTTTCTCCACAAGACTTCAACGCTCATCAGCAAAAACCACGCGATGATTGTTGTTGAAGACCTGAAAGTCACGAAGATGAGCAAGTCAGCATCAGGCAACATTAAGGCACCAGGGCGAAGTGTCAAAGCCAAGTCCGGCCTCAATAAGTCGATTCTCGATCAGGGCTGGGGTGAGTTCCGCCGCCAGTTGGAATACAAGCAGGCATGGCGGTGATGTGCTTGCCATCAATCCGCTCAACTGTGGGTATGCAGAAAATGCGGACCTCAACGCGGCCATCAATATTCTAAGGGCAGGACATGCCCGGTTCGCCTGCCAATCAATGACTGCAAGCGCTTTAGCGGTTAGCAGGAATTGAGTTGTTTCATCAGTGAACGATGCAGTCATGTCGTCAGCAACAGGAACTCACCGAAGCTATCTATCCCATTCCGGGGTTGAGCGCAGTAGGAATCCCCTGTCTTTCATTCAAAAACACAAGCCGTAAGGCGACATGTTTTGAGGGAAGCCCCTTGCGGGCTTAGGCAGGAGAGGATGTACTGTGAGAATCAGCCGTGGCTTGCTGTGCGGAGTTGCGCAGGTCAGGATTTATGCTATCCCGACCTGTGAGCAGATTAACAGATGAAGCTCTCTGCTTTGGACTAATGCCGGGCTGAACGGGCTTTTTTTGCTGCTTAGTGCTTGATGAACAATTCTTTAATCATCCAGGCTGAAAACAAGGTAGCCACGATTGCGGTGCCAACTGACATAATAGTAGTGATAAGTGCCATTTTTATTCTCCCTATAAATTAAAAATATAACCGTACTAATCGTAGCACAATTCTGAATATTAAATAATTTTTTTAATAGAAAACATAGCCCGACGACATATTGCGTAGGCAGGGATAGATAAAAAAACTTAGAATTAACGAATCAGGCTCACACCTTGCCGCGCATCAGTTGCGTTTAGATATCTGGATTACCATCCAGATTGCGAAGCCAACTGCAAATGCAGCTGTGAATAGTGATGCTACGGTTGCGATAAGCGCCATGGTGAATTCTCCGGGTTATTTTAGACTAATCAATAATAGTTGACTGTAACTATTCTAAGTATACAAGTGATTTAGTCTGGAATACACGCAAAATTACTATGGATAATCGGTTTTTTTTACTGCTGTCAGGCAATAAATATAGTGCGTTGATTACTTTGTATAAAATTACAGATGATTCGGGGCTTTTGTTAATCTACGCTGAGGTTTTTTTTCGTTCTGCCAGTAGCGTGTACAATCTGCGACTATCGGCACGCAACACGGTGAAACTAATTCCCTCAAGATGGATGCGATCGCCGCTTTTTGGCAATTGTCCGGCAGCTTTAAGTACCAGTCCACCTACCGTATCGTAATCCTCATCACTGAACTCCGAACCCAATGCGGCATTGAAATCGTCTATTTCGGTATCCGCTTTAATGCGATACTGACCTGTTCCATCGGCAATGATGTTGTCTTCATCCTCATCGAAATCGTATTCATCTTCGATGTCGCCGACGATTTGCTCCAGGACATCTTCTATCGTGACCATACCGGATACACCGCCATACTCATTGACTACCAGAGCGATGTGATTGCGGTTGCTGCGAAACTCACGCAACAACACGTTCTGGCGTTTGGATTCCGGCACAAAAACCACCGGGCGTAACATGTCGCGCACATTGAATTCTTCACCGGCATAGTAGCGCAGCAAATCTTTTGCCAGTAATATGCCGATGATATGATCCTTGTCGCCTTCAATAACCGGAAAACGTGAGTGCGCAGTTTCAATGACAAAGGGAATGAATGCTTCAGGTGACTGACTGATGTCGATGACATCCATTTGTGCGCGGGGAATCATGATTTCGCGTACTGCGCGTTCTGAGACTTGTAACACGCCTTCCATCATTGATAGTGCATCGGCGTCGAGCAGATTGTTTTCGTAAGCCCCGTGCAACAATTTTAGCAGTTGCTCACGGTCTTCAGGTTCGCGCAAAAGTAGTGCGGATAAACGTTCCAGCAGGGTGGGTTTGTTACTCTCAGGGTCGTCCATTTTAAAGTGTCAGGTTTCCAGATAGGGATCAGCATACCGCATTTTTAACATCAGCGCCGATTCCCGTGCTTCCATTTCGGTCGCTTCTTCATCCGTTTCATGATCATAGCCTTGCAAATGCAGCGCTGCATGAAGTGCTAAATGCGCGTAATGGGCAAGCAAATCCTTATTTTGTTCGGCAGCTTCACGTTCCACCACGGGTGCACAGATCACGATATCCCCGGACAGCGGATCGGTATCCTCATACACAAAAGTGAGCACATTGGTTGCGTAATCACGACCGCGATAAGTCTTGTTCAGCTCAAGTCCTTCCTCCTCATCGACGATACGTAGCGTCATGCTGACATCTTGCTGTAATGCGGCTTTGAACCAGCGCCGCCACTGTTGCCTTGTCGGCGGAGCGGGAATGACATACTGAACAGTCAGCGACAACTTCGGCTTGTTATCTGAAGGACTCATGTGATGATCAACTCGCCGCGCAAGGTATGTCTGACCACTTGTGTCACGGTAACATCAACAAAACGACCTATCATGCCGGGCGAGCCGCGAAAATTGATCACGCGGTTGTTATCGGTACGTCCTGCCATTTCCAGCATATCCTTTTTGGAGATGCCTTCCACCAGCACGTGCTGCACGGAACCTAGCATAGACTGACCGACGGCATCTTCCAGTGAAGATAATTTCTCCTGCAAGCGGTGCAAACGTGAGACCTTTACTTCCTGTGGTGTGTCGTCAAACATTTCGGCAGCCGGTGTGCCGAGGCGCGGGCTGTACAGGTAGCTGAAACTGTTGTCAAAACCAATATCTTCGATCAACTTCAGAGTAGCTTCAAAATCAGCTTCAGTCTCGCCGGGAAAACCGACGATGAAATCCGAGGTGACGCAGATATCGGGGCGTAGTGCGCGTACCCGGCGGATAATCGACTTGTATTCCAGCACGGTATGGCCGCGCTTCATCGCAGCGAGCACTCGGTCTGATCCTGATTGCACCGGAAGATGTAAGTGACTGACCAGTTTGGGTGTGTTGCCATACACATCAATCAGTCGCTGGCTCATATCACGAGGATGCGAGGTGGAGTAGCGGATACGCTTGATTTCAGGTAATTCATTGATGGCTTGCAGTAAATAGGCAAAATCTACCGTGTCTTCATCGTCGGAAGCTCCCGCATAGGCATTTACATTCTGGCCGATCAGCGTCACTTCCTGCACGCCCTGTCGGGTTAATTCACCGATATCTTTGAGTACGTCTGCAATCGGACGGGATACTTCTTCTCCGCGCGTATAAGGTACGACGCAAAAGGTGCAATATTTGCTGCACCCTTCCATGATAGATACAAAAGCTGAAGACGCGGTAGTCTGCGGAGCCGGCAGATGATCAAATTTTTCAATTTCAGGAAAACTGATATCAACTTGGGCGCGCCCTGAGTCGCGCCTGGCCTTGATCAGTTCAGGCAAGCGGTGCAGCGTTTGCGGACCGAACACTACATCCACATAAGGCGCACGCTGAATAATCACATTCCCTTCCTGACTGGCAACGCAGCCGCCTACGCCGATGATTAGTCCCGGTTTGGCAGCTTTAAGTGGACGCACCCTGCCCAGATCTGAAAACACCTTCTCTTCTGCTTTTTCGCGTATCGAGCAGGTATTAAACAAAATCACATCGGCATCTTCGATCTTGTCTGTCTGCTCCATGCCATCACAGGCACGCAGCACATCTGCCATTTTGTCCGAGTCATACTCGTTCATCTGGCAGCCATAGGTTTTTATATAAAGTTTTTTCATAGCACGGTGATGATACCGCATATCTGGAAAAATTAAGCCAATTCAGATCGTGCTTGTTAATAAACACGTGCAGAGTCAGCTTTAAAATCGCTGATAAGGCTCGTCATACGATGGTTAATGCAATATTTTTTGTGTGAGTTACTATGACTATGCCGGAAACAGAGAAGGCTGATACAGAAACCTTGGTTTAAGTATCAGCCTTCTTCCAAACCCCTGCTATTTTTTACTTAGCGGATGGCATTCTTTAATTGTTCAAGAATAGCCGGGTTTTCCAGTGTGGAAACGTCTTGAGTGATTTCCTCTCCCTTGGCAATTGCACGCAACAGGCGGCGCATGATTTTACCTGAACGTGTCTTAGGCAGATTCTCACCTAAACGGATTTCGTCCGGCTTGGCGATAGGGCCGATTTCCTTGGCTACCCAGTTGCGCAGTGTTTCGACGATTTCGCGCGCTTTTTCCGGTGTGTCCGGCAGTGCGCCCTTGAGTACCACGAAGGCGACCACTGATTCGCCCTTGATGTCGTGAGGACGACCGACCACAGCAGCTTCAGCGACCAGCGGGTTGGCCGCCAGTGCAGATTCGATTTCCATGGTGCCCAAACGGTGGCCTGAAACATTCAGCACATCGTCGATGCGACCCATGATCCAGAAATAGCCGTCTTCATCGCGGCGTGCGGAGTCGCCTGCGAGATAGGCGCCGTTCATTTCTTCCGGGAAATAGCTCTTTTTATAACGCTCAGGATCACCCCAGATAGTACGAATCTGTGAAGGGAAGGGGCGCTTGATAACCAGGAATCCACCGTTCAGGTCGGAAACTTCTTCGCCCGATTCGTTGTAGATAGTCGCCATGATGCCGGGCAAAGGCAGCGTGCAGGTGCCGGGTTTGATCGGCATCGCGCCCGGCAACGGGGCAATCATGTGGCAACCGGTTTCTGTCTGCCACCAGGTATCGACGATAGGGCAGCGTGCGCCACCGATTTCGTTGTAATACCACATCCAGGCTTCAGGATTGATCGGTTCACCAACTGAACCGAGCAGACGCAGGCTGGTCATGTCGTATTTTTTAGGCAAATCTTCGCCCAGTTTAATCAGCGAGCGGATCGCAGTCGGTGCTGTGTAGAAAATAGTGACCTTGTGATCCTGGATCATTTTCCAGAAACGCCCGGCATCCGGGTAAGTCGGTACACCTTCAAAGATAACCTGCGTCGCACCCATTGCCAGCGGACCGTAGGCTACGTAGCTGTGTCCTGTGATCCAGCCCACGTCAGCGGTACACCAGAATACATCTGAATCCTTGTAATCGAATACCCATTTCATCGACAACATGGTTCCGAGCAGATAGCCGCCGCTGGAATGTTGTACGCCTTTGGGAGAACCTGTCGAGCCGGACGTAAACAAGATGAACAGGGGGTGCTCGGCACCTACCCATTCAGGTTCGCATTCGCTGCTTTGATCGGCGACCAGATCGTGCCACCAGATATTGTTCGCATCATTCCATGCGGTTTCAGTGGTCGTTCTTTTATAGACGATGACGCTGTGTACTGACTCGCAACCACCGAGCGCTAACGCTTCATCGACAGCAGGCTTGAGTGGCATCACGCGTCCGCCGCGCATCTGTGCATCGCAGGTGATGACGGCGCTAGCTTCGGCACCGGTGATGCGCTCATGCAAACTCTTGGAGGAAAAACCGCCAAAAACCACGGAGTGGATGGCGCCGATGCGAGCGCAGCCTTGCATGGCGACAACCGCTTCGATGCTCATCGGCATGTAAAGTACCACGCGATCGCCCTTCTTTATGCCGCGTGATTTCAGTCCATTGGCAAACTGGCACACACGTGCGTGCAGTTCGCGGTAGTTAACTTTGGTCACGGTACCGTCATCCGCTTCAAAGATGAGTGCGGTTTTTTCCGCTTGGGTGGACAAGTGACGATCAAGACAGTTGTAGGATACGTTCAGTACGCCATCTTCAAACCATTTGTAGTGAGGGGCGTTGCTTTCATCCAATACCGTGGTGAAGGGTTTTTTCCATTCGATTGTTTCGCGCGCCAAGCGTCCCCAAAAACCGGTGTAGTCCTGTTCGGCTTCCTGGCAAAGTGCCTGGTATCCGGCCATGCCGGAGACGTTAGCGTTCTGTACAAATTCTGTGGCGGGACTAAAAACACGATTTTCATGCATTGCAGACTGGATGTTGGACATGCGATCTCCTCGATATGGGTTAGTGCGCGAATGGTCAATAAAACGAAAATGTAGGATTGTTGTTTTGGTCTGCCCGTCAATAAAAAACCCTCAAATCGCTCGGAATAAGCAGGGTTAATTTTTAGGACAGACTAGCTCTTTTTGCCTACGAATAGGAATGTAGTTTTAATTGGGGTTGCCTGTCAATCATTACCCTGAAAATAGCTACAAAATAGGGTTGATCGTTAAATCCGGTTAACTCTTTCGGGTTATGCAATTCCACTTTGCAGGCCGTGCTGATAGCCCGGGGTTTAGCGTCCCGGAGAGCGATTTTTTGTGAAGATTTCCACATTAAAATTAGCATGTTGAAAATTAAAATACGTAAAGCGCGCGGTTTGGCGTCGTGTGTTTTAAGTGCCTTCGATGCCTGATTAAAGGTTCATTGCGTTGCTGTAGGCGATCGCATTTTTACATAGTAGCGCCCATCGCAAGTTATCAGGCGAGTAGAGCGTCGCAGACGCCTTCGCCGATAGTCATTTTACTAACCACGATAGGAAAAATTCTATTCTTGATGCCGGTCATATCGCCGAAAAAAGTTTCACGGCACGGCTCTCAGAAATATGAAACGCAGGGAAAATCAGCTGGCGGTCTGTCTGACTTCATTGGTAAGTCTGGCAGGGATGATTCGTCTGCCGTGTAAAGTAGACTAGCCTGCACAGTTTGAATTTTGAAAAAGAACCGTTTTGCGGTACTATCGCACCCCATGACTAAGTATATATTTATTACCGGCGGTGTTGTCTCTTCTCTCGGGAAGGGGATTGCAGCTGCTTCCCTTGCGGCGATCCTTGAATCACGTGGCTTAAGCGTCACAATGCTCAAGCTCGATCCTTATATTAACGTTGATCCCGGGACGATGAGTCCGTTTCAGCACGGAGAGGTGTTCGTCACCGAAGACGGCGCGGAAACCGATCTGGATCTGGGGCATTACGAGCGATTCATCAACGCCAAGATGCGCCGTGCGAACAACTTCACGACAGGCCAAATTTACGAAAGCGTGATTCGCAAGGAGCGCAGGGGAGAATATCTGGGCAAGACGGTTCAGGTCATTCCGCATATTACTAATGAAATCCAGGCTTTCGTCGAACGCGGTGCTGCGGCTTATCCCGGCGGGGAAGTCGATGTTGCGATTGTTGAAATCGGCGGCACAGTGGGTGATATCGAATCTTTACCTTTCCTCGAAGCCGCGCGGCAGATGGGGCTGCGCATGGGGCGCAATCAGGTCGCTTATGTGCATTTGACCCTGGTGCCCTACATCGCCACTGCGGGCGAACTTAAAACCAAACCGACCCAGCATAGCGTACAGAAATTACGTGAAATCGGTATCTTCCCGACAGCTTTGCTGTGCCGTGCAGACAGACCGATACCGGATGAAGAACGCGCTAAAATTTCGCTGTTTGCCAATGTGCGCGAAGAGGCGGTAATTTCGATGTGGGACGCGGACAGTATCTACATGATTCCGCAAATGCTCAATGATCAGGGGCTGGACCGCATCGTCTGTGAAGAACTGAAACTGGACTTGCCGCCTGCTGATTTGTCGGTATGGGCAAAGCTGGTACATTCGCTGGCCAATCCGCTGCATGAAATCACTATCGGCATGGTAGGTAAATATGTTGATCTGACCGAATCCTATAAATCGCTGATCGAAGCCTTGCGCCACGCAGGCATTCATACCCAAACGCGCGTGAACATCGAATACATCGACTCCGAAGTACTGGAAACTACTGGAACAGAAGGGCTGGCGCAGCTTGATGCCATCCTGGTGCCGGGCGGTTTTGGCGCGCGCGGTACAGAAGGCAAGATTGATGCGATTCGTTTTGCGCGGGAAAATAAAGTGCCTTATCTGGGCATTTGTTTAGGCATGCAACTGGCTGTGATCGAATATGCGCGCCATGTGGCAGGCATGAAGGATGCAAACAGCACCGAACTGAATCCTGAAACTGAACATCCGGTCGTTGCATTGATCACCGAATGGCGTGACCGCGATGGCCGGGTTGCCACGCGCAGCAATGATTCTGATCTGGGTGGCACCATGCGGCTCGGTTCGCAGCGCTGCCCGATTCGTTCGGGTACGCTGGCTCAGCGTATTTATGGCGATGAAGTCAATGAGCGGCATCGTCACCGTTATGAAGTGAATAATCACTATGTGATTGAACTGGAAAAAACAGGACTGATTATTTCTGCGCGCACGCCGGCGGAGAATCTTCCCGAAATCATGGAATTGCCGCAATCCATGCATCCCTGGTTTATCGGAGTGCAGTTTCATCCCGAATTTACCTCCACGCCGCGTGCCGGACATCCGTTGTTCACGGCATTCGTCGAGGCAGCCTTGCAAAAAACAATTGCTAATGGATTAAAGGTGGCCGTGTGAAGCTATGTAATTTTGAAGCAGGTCTGAATCAGCCATTGTTTTTGATTGCAGGGCCTTGTGTGATTGAGTCCGCGCAAATGGCAATCGATACGGCAGGCGTTTTGCAGGAAATGTGTCGTGAATTGAATCTGCCATTTATTTACAAGTCTTCGTACGACAAGGCCAATCGTAGTTCAGGTAAATCGTTCCGCGGTTTTGGTCTGGATGCGGGCTTGAAAATTCTTGACGAGGTGAAGACGCAACTGGGTGTTAACGTACTGACCGATGTGCACAGTATTGAGGAAATCGGTCCTGTTGCCGCCGTGGTAGATGTGTTGCAGACCCCAGCATTTTTGTGCCGCCAGACAGATTTTATTCATGCGGTGGCGCGTTGCGGCAAGCCTGTCAATATCAAGAAGGGGCAGTTCTTGTCGCCCTGGGATATGCAGAATGTGGTTGAAAAAGCCAGGGATGCCAGTGGACTGGATAACATCATGGTCTGTGAACGCGGTGCGTCATTCGGTTATAACAATCTGGTGTCGGATATGCGTTCGCTTGCAGTGATGCGCAATACCGGCTGTCCTGTGGTGTTCGATGCAACTCATTCGGTGCAATTGCCGGGCGGGCAGGGAACGGTCAGTGGCGGTCAGCGTGAATTCGTGCCGGTATTGGCGAGGGCAGCTGTTGCCGCCGGGATTTCAGGATTGTTTATGGAAACGCATCCGAATCCGTCACAAGCGCTCTCGGACGGACCGAATGCTTTTCCGTTAGGACAGCTTAAAGCCCTGTTGAAAACGCTGATGGTGCTGGACCAAACGGTGAAGCAGCAGGGGTTGATAGAAGAAACCATTGATTTGAAGAATGTATAAGGATTTGTTAAGTAGATAAGTGGATTTCTGTCTGGTTTTAGTTAATAGTTAATATTTTTTTCGAATTATTGAGGAGATAAATTATGAGTGCAATTGTTGATGTCATCGCCCGTGAAATTCTGGATTCACGCGGCAATCCTACTGTAGAAGCCGATGTGTTGCTCGAATCCGGCGTGATGGGACGTGCAGCAGTGCCGTCCGGCGCTTCCACCGGAGAGCGTGAAGCGATGGAATTGCGCGACGGTGATAAAGGGCGTTATCTGGGTAAAGGTGTTTTGCAGGCAGTGGAATATGTCAATACTGAAATTGCTGAAGCGATCATCGGTCTTGAAGCCATGGAACAGGCCTATATCGATCAGACCATGATTGAACTCGATGGCACGGAAAATAAGTCACGTCTGGGCGCGAATGCAATTTTAGCCGTCTCCATGGCGGTCGCACGTGCGGCAGCGGAAGAGTCCGGTCTGCCGTTGTATCGTTATCTGGGCGGTTCAGCCAAGATGCAGCTGCCTGTGCCGATGATGAATGTGATCAACGGTGGCGCACATGCAGTGGGCGGCGCGGATATGCAGGAATTCATGATCGTGCCGGTCGGTGCGCCGAGTTTTCGCGAAGCGTTGCGTTATGGCGCAGAAGTATTTCATGCGCTTAAAGCCGTATTGCATCACCGTGGTCTGCCGACAACTGTCGGTGATGAAGGTGGTTTTGCGCCGTCATTGGGTTCCAACGAAGGTGCATTGAAAGTCATCGTTGAAGCCATTGAAGCTGCGGGCTATGTGCCGGGCAAAGATGTGGTGATCGCGATGGATCCGGCTTCCTCCGAATTCTACAGGGATGGCATGTATCATCTGAAGGCGGATGGCATGGTGCTGACTTCCGCGCAACTGGTTGATTTGTACGCCAGCTGGGTGGACAAGTACCCCATCATCAGCATCGAAGACGGCATGAGCGAAAATGACTGGGATGGCTGGAAACTGATGACGAACAGATTGGGTAAAAAAATCCAGATCGTAGGCGACGATGTCTTTGTGACCAATACCAAGATATTGCGTGAAGGAATCAAACAAGGCATAGCGAATTCTATTCTGATCAAGGTTAATCAGATCGGCACGCTGACTGAAACGTTTGAAGCCATTGAGATGGCTAAACGTGCAGGGTATACGGCGGTCATTTCGCATCGTTCAGGTGAAACCGAAGACAGCACCATTGCAGATATTGCGGTGGCCACCAACGTTCTGCAAATCAAGACCGGTTCTGCTTCGCGTTCTGATCGCATGGCAAAATACAATCAGTTGTTGCGCATTGAAGAGGACCTGGGCGATGTGGCCAGTTATCCCGGTATCGGCGCTTATTACCAGTTAGCTTAATTACCCGGCTAATATCATTTACGCCCCGGGCTTTTCCCGGGGTTTTTTACATTTACAGCTTTCGGGCTGGCAGAAAGATTGAGTCTGTATGCGTATCATCACAGTGATATTGCTGCTCCTGCTGGCCATGTTGCAATACCCGCTTTGGCTGGGGCGCGGCGGCCGGTTGAGAGTGCAGGATTTGTATCGTCAAGTCACAGCCGCTCAGCAGAGCAACGCGAAAACGCAGGCGCGCAATGGCTTGCTGGATGTTGAAGTGCGTGATTTACAGCAAGGCTCCGAGGCAATCGAAGAGCGCGCACGCAGCGAATTGGGCATGATTAAAAATAACGAAGTCTTTTACCGGATTCTCGATGAACCCGTCAGCGGACCTGTCACCGTACCGGACAGTAACAAGTAAGCGCAAAGCCCTTTTAGCCGGGAGATTCAGCTGTCTGTGCAGAGTTGACGATCCCGGACGCTCGCCGGCATATCAAGCGCAACAGGGGCTTGATAATAGCCGGCTTTGCCGTGTCCCGTCACGTAACTATAATGCGTGCCGGAAAATGATCCTTGTCAAAATCTTTCGTGAGTTCCGGTTACTTTTGCCGCATGCAGCGCTGCATTTAAAGGCTTTTCTCGATAAACGAAAGCTGGCAGGTGCGCGGCAAGCGGCTGCTATGATGAAGTGCCGCAGCGCCGGCATGCCAAAAAACCAGCCTGTGATTTTTAACCTCAAGGCTAATGATTGCCGCCGGCACGCACTCTCACTCGCGTCTTTTGAATACCAGATCCCATACGCCATGTCCCAGATTGATGCCGCGCTTCTCAAACTTGGTTAGCGGGCGATAATCAGGGCGCGGGGCATAATCGTTTGCGGTATTCTCAAGCAACGGTTCTGCGTTCAGCACGGCTAAAACCTGTTCGGCATAATCCTGCCAGTCGGTAGCGACGTGGATGTAGCCGCCCGGTTTTACCTTTTGCATCAGTTTTTCGATAAAGGGTGCTTGTATCAGGCGGCGTTTGTTGTGACGCGCCTTATGCCAGGGGTCAGGAAAGAAGATATGCACACCATCCAGCGTAGCCTCACCTGTCATGTCGCGCAGCACGACAACGGCATCGTACTGAATGATGCGGATGTTGGTAATGCCCTGTTCGTCGATTACCTTGAACAGGTTGCCGATGCCGGGTGTATGTACTTCCAGGCACAGATAATCATTTTGTGGATTCGCCTTTGCAATAGTGGCGGTACTGTCGCCCATGCCGAAGCCGATTTCCAGGATTTTAGGCGCGGCGCGGCCAAAGGCGTGTTCAAGGTCAAGCGGCTGTGCGGCATAGGGAATGCCAAAAACAGCTTGCAGCGTATCGACGGCGCGTTGCTGCGCGACGGTGACGCGCCCCTGTCTTAAGACATAGCTGCGGATGTGGCGATTAACTTGCGAGCCGCGTAGTGACTCGTTTGCCTCCGGCTCCGACCGGGTCGGACCAGCCGCGACGTCGCCCGCTTCTTTTGCCGGTCTGGTCGAATGAGTGTTTGCTTCATCAACGCGGGAGTCAGAGGGGCAAGCTTGTTTGTCTTTGATGTCTGTGTCGGTCATATTTGTAATGTCAGGTTACCTTCATCCCCTTGAGGCGGATGAAGGGATAAAAGGGAAGGGGAGAATTAACTGCGTACCGACGCGATGATGCCGGCTGCCGGTGAGCTGGGACTTGCGCTGTAAAGCTTCTTCGGCATACGCCCTGCCAGATAGGCTTCGCGTCCTGCCTGGGTGGCTTTTTTCATGGCAGAGGCCATCAATACCGGCTTTTGCGCGCCCGCAATCGCGGTGTTCATCAGCACGCCGGCACAGCCTAGCTCCATCGCAATCGCCGCATCCGATGCCGTGCCAACCCCCGCATCAACAATCACAGGGACGCTCACCCGGTCCATGATGAGTTGCAGATTCCACGGGTTTAAGATGCCCATGCCGGAACCGATCAGTGAGGCTAACGGCATGATCGCCACACAGCCGATGTCCTCCAGTTGCTTTGCAATGATAGGATCATCCGAGGTATAGACCATCACTTCAAATCCCTCGGCAACCAGTATCCTGGCGGCGGCGATAGTTTCAATCACATTAGGATATAAAGACTGCGGATCACCCAGCACCTCAAGCTTCACCAGACTGTGACCCTCCAGCAGTTCACGCGCCAGGCGCAGAGTGCGCACCGCGTCGTCAGCGCTATAACAGCCTGCTGTATTCGGTAGATAGGTGAATTTGGACGGCGGCACCAAGTCGAGCAGCGAAGGTTCATTCGGATTCTGTCCCAGATTGGTGCGGCGGATGGCAACCGTGACGATCTCTGCGCCACTGGCATCCAGCGCTGCGCGCGTCTCGGTGAAGTCCTTGTATTTTCCGGTGCCAACCAGCAACCGGGATGAGTAGCTTTTACCTGCAATGATTAAGTTATCATTCATTTTGTAATCCTGTTATTTATCAATTGTTCATTATCAATTATCAATTGCTAATTATCCCCCGCCCACTGCGACGACGATTTCCAGTTTATCGCCTTCCTTCAAGGTGTGTTCGGCATACTGGCTGCGCGGCACAATCTCGCCGTTTTTTTCCAGCGCGATGCGTTTTCCCGTATAGCCTAAGGCGTCGATCAGTGCCGCAATGCGGCAATTGTTCACCAGTTGGCGCGCAGCGCCGTTCATATAGACAGTAATCACTTCAATTTGTCCTTAATTTACGCTAGAATGCGATGCTATCACGCGGGTGTAGTTCAATGGTAGAACGGCAGCTTCCCAAGCTGCATACGAGGGTTCGATCCCCTTCACCCGCTCCAGGTCCGTAATCAGCGCTGATCATGCATCACGATGCGCGCGACAAAAGTGATCGCCAGAAAATTGGCCGCAATCGCGATATAGCCTACCTGATCGTAACCGATAATTTGCCCCGTCGCACTTTGCGTGGTGATGAGCCCTGCCAGTGTCGCCGCCAGACCGCTGGCCAGTTGCTGAGTCGCGGAATTAAGCGACATGAAGGTGCCGCGCAGTGTCGGCTGAGCCGCAGAGGTGATGATTGCCATGGAAGGAATCATGCGCCCTGAAATCAGCACGAAAAAGGCGGTGGTACAGATCAGCCAGAGCCACAGCGGCGCGTGCCCTATCTGCGTAATGGCGAACAGCGGCAAGGTCGCGGCAATCGCCATCAGACGATAAATCTTCACTTTGCCGCGTTTGTCCGCCCAGCGCCCTATCATGCGCGAAGTAATCAGGGTAGCCGCACCACCTGCCAGATAGACATAAAAAATATCATGCTGGGCAATACCGACATTGGCCACGGCATAGACGGTGATGTAAGGGATCACGGTAAAACCGGAAAACAGAATCAGCATGGTAAACAGCAGCGCCCGTAAATGATTCCGGTCCGCCAGTACTTCAAACATCGCCGAGAAGGGATGGCTGCGTTTTGCCTGACTCAAATGATGGCGAACATCGGGTAGAAATCGCAGACCGATGAGCAAAAACACCACCGAACTGCCGGCGATCAGGATAAACGGGGCACGCCACTGAAAATGGTTCGCCAGCCACAGCGACAGCGGAACACCGGCCACCGTGGACATTGAAAACGAAGCCGAAATGACGCCGCTGGCCGTAGCGCGTCTCTCGAACGGAATCAGGTCGCCTATCAGGGTTTGCACCATGGCACCCATCATGCCGCCGAAAGCGCCCGCCAGACCGCGCGCAATCAACAGCGTCGAGTAGTTGGGGGACAGACCGCACGCCAGTGTCGCCAGGCCGAACAGACCGAATACGCAGAGCAACAGACGCTTGCGCTCAAACTTGTCAACGAAGGTCGCGGCGAGCAAACCCGTTAGTGCCGCGCTGAAACTGTAGCTTGCCACTAAAAAACCGAACTCATGCGTGCTGATGGAAAATTCGCGCATCAGGATCGGACCTAGCGGCATCATAATCATGAAATCGAGGATGTGGGAAAACTGTATGCCGGACAGGGTCAGCAACAAATAGCGTTCGCGCTGCGGGGAAAGTGTGTGAGGCATGACGACAGGAGTGATTGAGTGAGCCGCATTCTACCAGTAACAGGATTCAGGATTGAGGATTCAGCAGGAGCGGTATTTCCGTGTCATCCGCTAATTCCGGATACGCAAAAAAACCTGTAGTGGTAAAATCCCGACTGAACATTCCTTGATCCGCCCTTATGTCCTCACCTGCTTTTGTCCACCTGCGCCTGCACAGCGAATACTCCATTACCGACGGGATGGTGCGCATAGACGAGGCTGTCGATGCGGCCCGTGCGGATGGCATGCCGGCGCTGGCGCTGACCGATCTTTCCAATTTTTCCGGCCTGGTGAAGTTTTACAAAAAGGCGCGAGGCAAAGGCCTCAAGCCGGTTGCCGGGGTCGATGTATTTATCACCAATGAAGCCGATCGCAGCAAGCCCTATCGACTGTTGCTGCTGTGCCAGTCGGTCGAAGGCTACCTGCGCTTATGCCGTTTGCTGTCACGCGCTTATTTAACCAATCAGTCCCACGATCGCGCAGAACTGCGCCGCGAATGGTTTAGCGAGGAAGGCACCGCCGGCTTGATTTGTCTGTCCGGTGCGCATCTGGGCGATGTAGGTTGCGCGCTGTTGTCAGGAAATACCGCGCTGGCCCGCAGCGCTGCAAAACAATGGGCTGCCCTCTTTCCTGATCGTTATTACCTTGAGGTGCAGCGCACCGCTTCTCCTGATGAAGAATCCTATATTCATACGGCAGTGCTGTTAGCCGCAGAACTGGACTTGCCGGTAGTGGCTACCCATCCGGTGCAATTTCTGACCACCGCAGATTTCAAGGCGCATGAAGCGCGGGTGTGTATTGCCGAAGGATATGTGCTGGGCGATAAACGCCGCGAAAAGGCCTTCACGCCGCAGCAGTATTTCAAAACTCAGGCCGAGATGATTACCCTGTTTGCAGATTTGCCGGAAGCCTTGCAAAACAGTGTTGAAATCGCGCGCCGTTGCAATCTTACCCTGCTGCTGGGTAAGCCGCGCCTGCCGGATTTTCCGACCCCCAACGAGGAGAGTCTGGATGACTTCCTGCTGGGCGAATCTGAACGTGGACTGGCACAGCGCATGAAAGCGCTTTATCCGGATGAAGCTGAGCGCACAGCCAAAATGCCGCAATATCAGGAGCGCCTGTTATTCGAAATCAATACCATCATCAAGATGGGCTTCCCCGGCTACTTTCTGATCGTGGCGGACTTTATCCGCTGGGCCAAGGCGTATCGCACCGAAGCGTTCCCCAATGGCGTGCCGGTAGGGCCCGGGCGGGGTTCGGGTGCCGGTTCGCTGGTGGCTTATTGTTTGCTGATTACCGATCTTGACCCCCTGCGTTATGAATTATTGTTCGAGCGCTTCTTGAATCCTGAACGCGTATCCATGCCCGATTTCGACGTGGATTTCTGTCAGGACGGACGCGAGCTGGTGATTGATTATGTAAAACAGAAATACGGTGCGGCTTGCGTGTCGCAGATCGCCACCTTCGGCACGATGGCCTCCAAAGCGGTGATACGCGATGTAGGCCGGGTGATGGAATTTCCGTATGGCCTGTGTGACCGCTTGTCCAAGGCGATCCCTGTCGAAGGCGTCAAGCCGGTATCGCTTACCAAAGCGCGCGAGATGGAACCTGAAATCAACGCGATTGCACAGAGTGAAGAAGGCGTGCCGCAGTTGCTGGAACTGGCCATGCGTCTGGAAGATTTGGCGCGCAATGTCGGCATGCACGCAGGCGGCGTGGTGATTGCCCCGGGCAAACTGACTGATTTCTGTCCGCTGTATTGTGCCGAGGGCGGCGCGTCTGTGGTGAGCCAGTTCGACAAGGATGACGTCGAAGCAATCGGCCTGGTCAAGTTCGACTTTTTGGGTCTGCGCACCCTGACCATCATCGACTGGGCCGTGCGGCATATACATAGACTGCAGGGGCAAGGTTCAGGCGTCAAGGAACAAAAACAGGAGAAGGGAGAGGAGAGAAGGGAAAAGGATAACGTGGCGGGTTTTCCCCCTTCTCCCTTCTCAATAGAGCGCATTCCGCTGGACGATAAGGCAAGCTACGATCTGCTCAAAGCCTGCAACACGACGGCCGTGTTTCAGCTCGAATCACGCGGCATGAAGGATCTGATCAAGCGCTTGCAGCCGGATACCTTTGAAGACATTATCGCGCTGGTCGCGCTGTTTCGCCCCGGCCCGCTGGAGTCCGGCATGGTGGACGACTTTATCAATCGTAAACACGGCAAGGCGACGGCGGACTATTTTCATCCCGAACTGGAAATCTCGCTGGGCCCGACTTACGGCGTGATCGTGTATCAGGAGCAGGTGATGCAGATTTCGCAGATCATCGGCGGCTATACTCTGGGCGGCGCGGATATGCTGCGCCGGGCGATGGGTAAGAAAGATCCCGGGGAAATGGCGCGGCAGCGCGATATTTTCGTCGCGGGGGCAATCAATCGCGCCATCGACAAGGACCTGGCCACCCGCTTGTTCGATCTGATGGAAATGTTTGCCGGTTACGGCTTCAACAAGTCGCACTCGGCAGCTTATGCGCTGGTGGCTTATCAGACGGCTTTCCTCAAGGCGCATTATCCTGCCGCCTTCATGGCAGCGACAATGTCGGGCGATCTGGATAACACCGAAAAAGTACGCACGTTTTATGCCGATACCTTGCAGCAGGGGATCAAGGTGCTGTTGCCCGATGTCAACAGTTCCGGTTATGCCTTCTCGCCTACCGATGACAAAACCATAAGCTACGGACTGGGCGCAATCAAGGGCACGGGTGAGGCGGCAATCAACAGTATCGTCAAAGCCCGCGCGGCGGGGCCGTTCAAGGATTTGTTCGATTTTTGCCGGCGGGTGGATAAGCGGGCGGTTAATCGTCGCACCATCGAAACACTGATCCGTGCGGGCGCCTTTGATGCCATCAGCGATCACCGCGCCGCCTTAATGGCCACTGTCGATGCGGCGTTAGCCAGTGCCGACCAGCAGGCGCGTTCCATTAATCAGGACAGTCTGTTTGGCGAGGATGACGCGGATGCCGTGCTGATCGGGCAGAATGCCGAAGTCGCACGCTGGACCTTGCGCGAACAACTGGCGCATGAAAAAACCAGCCTGGGGATGTATCTGGGCGGGCACCCGTATCAGGAATATCAGGCGGAACTGAGTAATTTTATCAAGGTGAAACTAGGCGAACTGACACCGTCCTTCCTCGGCAAAGGGAATGGTGCCGGCAGCGGTTATGGTGCGCGGCGCGGGGTGCCGGTCAGGCTGGCAGGCATTGTGTCGGGCTTGCGCTTGCAGCAGACCCGGCGCGGACGCATGGCGGTAATCACGCTGGACGATGGCAGTGCACAAATCGAATTAACGGTGTTCAACGAAGAATACGAGAAAAGCCGTCAGTGGGTTAAAGAGGACGAACTGCTGATCGTCGAGGGTAAAGCCAGTCTGGATGAATATTCCGGCAATGTGCGGGTCAGTGGCGAAGCGTTGCTCAACTTTGCCGAAGCGCGCTCGCGTTTTGCCCAGCAACTGGCGTTGAGTTGTGAAAATAACTTGAGCGCCGAGCGCCTCAAAGAGATACTCAATCCCTGGCGCGAGGGGGCTTGTCGTGTGCTGATCAATTACCGCAATCCGGTGGCAACCTGCCAGTTGCGTCTGGGGGATGGCTGGCAGGTGACGCTGGCGGACGAACTGCTGGAAGAATTGCGCACCGCCTTGCAGGCGGAAAACGTTCAGGTGATATACAGCTGATTATTTGCCGGTAAACAACGGGAAGCGGGTGCCATCGGGTGCTTCGCAGTCACCCACGGCCTGGCGGGCTTCAAGCAGGAACGGGCCGTTGAGTTGCCCGCTATCTTCTGATCTCAGCTGAGCACGGGCGGAATTCGCTGAAAAGGACGTATCCGGCGACATAAATCTGCGCCCCATTCAGGGGGGCGCAACGGCAGTGCCACCGGCCATAAGATAATATCCCTGATTGTGATGCGCGCCCGGCGTCACTTCAATGCGCTGATTTGCATCGTACAAAGTGCCCGGATATCGCCTTGAGGCGGAATCCGCAAGTTCAAAGGCAACCGGCGGCGGTGCGGCGCAAGCGGCCAGTAAAACAGCGCTCAAAAATATGCCGGTATTCGATTTCATGGCTGTACGCCTCCGCTTGAGCTGACCTTGTCCGCATGATAACGATTGATCCGCCCCGGCGGGGGTGAGAAAGTGTAACGGCCGCCCAACCTCAAGCCAAGCCGCGCAAAAGTCCGCGTCAGTAGTGCTGCCACACGGCGGCGCATAAGAATTTACTTACTGAAAAATAAGAATTTCCCGATTGTATGTCTTTGACCTTAAAGATATTATGTGCAGTCCATCGCGGCAGGCTTTTATCGTCGCGCATAAATGATGTAAGCCTCCTTTGCCGGATCGCGCCGGCAGCCTGAATGTAAAAGCTGACTTATTAAAAGCCGGGACGTAAAATTTCTGCGCTGACTGGACTTAATTGATGCAGAAATTTGGTTTGCAAAAAACGCGCTTGACTGCCTGGCTGGTGCTTATTGCCGGCATGCTGTTTACCGTGTTTGCCGCCTTTCAGGTTAAACAGCATCTTGAACAAGAGGCCACGGCGCAGTTTTCCTTCATCTGTGACCAGGTATCGCTGAATATTCAGAACCGCCTGAATGCTTACGCGCTGCTGTTACGCGGAGGTTCCGGACTTTTCGCAAGCCAGACTCAGGTCAATCGTCAAACGTGGCAAAGCTATGTCGACAGACTGGAAATAGCAGACAGCGTTCCCGGTATGCAGGCCATGAGCTTTGCTGCCGTCGTGCCGCAAGCGCAATTAGCCGCACATATCGCCCAAATTCGCGCGGAAGGTTACCCTGACTACAAGGTAGTGCCTGCCGGCAACCGTGTGCTGTATGCGCCGGTTATTTATATCTCCCCTTTTTCTGTTCGCAATCAACGCGTCTTCGGCTATGACACCTTTGCGGAACCGGTCAGGCAAGTCGCCATGGTGCAGGCGCGCGATAGCGGCCAGGCAACACTGACCGGCAAGTTGCTGTTGCAGCAGGAAAACGGCCAGGATGTTCAGGCCGGCGTGATCTTGTTTATTCCGGTCTATCAAAGCGGCATGCCACAGGCCACCGTTGAGAACAGACGCCGGGCTCTGATTGGCTGGCTGGCCAGTGTTTACCGCATGAATAATTTGATGACCGACATCCTGTGCAAGCTGAGTCAATTTAAGGCGGTAGAATTGAAAATCTATGACGGGCTGGAGACGGTGCCCGCGAGCTTGTTGTTCGACAGCATGAGAACGCCTCATCCTGGTGTGCTGTTCACGCAGTCCAGAACACTCAATCTGGCCGGACATCACTGGTCGTTGTTGTTCGATCAAAGCGCTTCCGCCGTCAGTTACCGTGATTTCTGGTTCACGCTGTTTAGTGGCAGTTTGCTAAGTTGGCTGTTATTTGCGCTGCTGCATTCGCTTGTCAACATCCGGAGTCAGGCAATCGGCATCGCGAATAAATTGACCCGTGAGATCAAGCGCAGTGAATCATTGTTGTTCGACAGCGAATATCGGTTGAACTTCGCGATTGATAGTGCCGGAGATGGCGTATGGGATTGGAATATGCTCAGCAATGCCATGCAGTTTTCTCCGCTTTATATGAGCATGTTAGGTTACACGACATATGAATTACCGCATCATGCCGACAGCTGGCTTAACAGTGTGCATCCGGACGATATGGCGCGCGTGCAGCAAAATCTGGATGATTATCTGGCAGCAAAGATAACGAATTATCACATTGAATTGCGCTTGCGCTGCAAGGATGGCAGTTATAAATGGATATTATGCCGGGGCAAGATTGCCTTGCATGACACGCAAGGCAAGCCGGTTCGCATGATTGGTATCCACAGCGATATCTCCAGACACAAGCATATTGAGACGCAATTGAATGATTCGCTGCTCTTTAACAGCACAATTTTAGCCCGTTCGCCTTCCGGCATCGCTGTCTTTCAGGCTGAGGGCACCTGCATCATGCTCAATCAGGCCTACGCTGGCACGCTGGATACCAGCGTAGAGACGATAATAATGCAGGATTTTCGCAGTAATGGATCATGGCAGCAAAGCGGCCTGGTCGGTTTTGCCGATGAGGTGCTAGCCAGCCGGCAAGTGCTCAGGAAAGAGGTTGAGAGAGTGACTTATTCAGGCAAGAAGATTGTTCTGGAATGTGTATTCTCTTTCCTTGTCATCGAGGAAAAACCCCATCTTTTGCTGATTACCAACGATATTTCAGCGCGGGTCAAGGCGGATCAGGAAATCAGTCTCGCCCTGCATCAGCTTGAGAACAAAGAATTGGCCAAGACCCGCTTCCTCGCTGCTGCGGGACACGATTTACGGCAACCGCTGGCAGCAGCCAATATGTTTCTCTACGCACTGCGCTATTCCGGACTCACCCCGCAGCAGAATGATCTGATCCTCAGTCTGATGCTGTCCATGTCCACCTTTAAAGAGTTGCTCGATACCCTGCTGCATGTATCAAGGCTCGATTCAAATACCATCAAGCCGGAATTCACCTCTATCAATGTCGCGGAGCTGCTCATCTGGCTGGAGCAGAACTTTTCAGTCATCGCGGGCGAGAAAAAACTCAGTTTCAGATTGTTCTTTCCCTTAACCAGGACCCTGATGATACGCAGCGACATCGGCTTGCTCAAGTCGGTGCTGCTCAACCTGATTTCAAATGCCATCAAATTTACCCCCGAGGGCGGCATTCTGGTGAGTGCGAGACAACGCGGGGGCCATATCTTGTTTCAGGTTTGGGATACCGGCATAGGCATCGTCGATGAAAAAATCGCACTGGTTTTTGAAGAGTTTTTTCAGGTCAATAACCAGCAGCGTGACAGAATGCATGGCCAGGGACTGGGTCTGTCTATCGTCAAACGCACGCTGGCGCTGCTGGGCACGGAAATCACTTGTCACTCGAAAAGCGGGCGGGGAAGCGTCTTCGGATTTTGCCTGCCCTGTGTTGAAACAAGTCTGCCGCCACCACCGCAGGCTGACAGCAGCTTGCCCGATGCGGCATTTATACAGGGCAATAAATTCATCATCGTGGAAGATGATTTGCTGGTGATACAGGCGACCCTGTCCTGGTTGACCATTATGGGTGCCAGTGTGAGCTGCTTTCAAAGCGCTGAAGCCGCGCTGCAGCATGAGGGCATTGAGCATGCCGATTACTACATTGTTGATTACACGCTGGGTGGCTCGATGAATGGCATCGCGTTTTTGCATCGGCTCAGTCAAAAAGCCAAAAAGCGCATCAAGGCGGTGCTGGTAACCGGCGACACGTCGGGTCATTCCCTCTATGAGACCAGCCGCTGTCATTGGCCTGTGCAAGTATAAGCCGGTCAATGCCTCAGCCTTGCTCAACAGTCTTAAAGCGCAAGATGAAAGCCCGCTATGATTTCGCATCAACGCTTCGTTTGTCGATACTTTGCCGGGGAAATTGCGCTTCGTTGCAGGCATCACTGCTGTCATAGCGAAGGAATAGCCTGATTCGTTGTCGTGCTGACAATATCGGCCCTAACGCGGCTGTACGCTGTTAGCGTCCGGACAATCGCCTTTTTCAAACATGGAATTGAATCTGATTCCGTCCCGCTTGCTTTGCCTGATACATCGCCGTATCCGCCCATTTAAGAATTTCATCCTGACTTGCTTCGTGATCAATGAATACCGCGATGCCGATACTTGCCGTACAGTGATGAGTGATTGTGGCCGTAGCGCCTGCAAAATTGATTGACAGCAGATAAGGTTCAGACAATGCGGCAAGAATTTTTGCGGCAACCTGGCCGGCCTGGCTGGTCGCTGCGCTTTTATTGCTATCCAATTCGCTGAGTATGATCACGAACTCATCGCCGCCGAAGCGTGCCACACTATCCACGCTGCGCACACAATTTTTAAGGCGCGCGGCCGCCTCGACCAGCAGCAAATCCCCGACAGAATGCCCGCTCGTGTCATTGAGTGTTTTGAAATTATCCAGGTCCAGAAACAGCAGCGCGCTATACACACCATTGCGCCGGCTGGCAAACATGACTTGGCTCAGTCTGTCATTGAGCAGACGACGGTTAGGCAGGCAGGTCAGCGGGTCATAGAATGCCAGGCGCTTGATGGCTTCCTCCGCCGCGCGGGCCAGGGTAATATCAGTCAGCGTTGAAACGTAATTAGAAAGGGTGCCGTCAGGTGCTCTGACAGCGGAAATGGTTAAATGCAGCGGATAAATTTCACCATTTTTACGCTTGTCCCATATTTCCCCTTGCCATGCACCCGTATTATTGATGCTATCCCATATCGCGGCATAGAAGCTGGCATCATGGCGGCCCGATTTGAGCAGCCTCGGGTTTTTGCCGACAATCTCATCTGCTGAATAGCCGGTAATCCGGGTAAAGGATTTATTTATACGCAGAATGTGGCAATTTTCATCGGTAATGAACATGCCCTCCTGCGAATCAAAGGCAATAGCCGCAATGCGAATTTCCGACTCCATCTGCTTGCGACGGCTGATGTCTCTGATGAATTTCACCGCGAATTCATTTTCACCGAACTTGACATAATTGGCGGAAGCCTCAACCGGGAAAAGGCAGCCGTCCTTGCGTTTATGCTTGGTCTCGAAGACCAGTTTTTCTTTCTGTTGCAATTCCTGCCAGTGGCCGGACCACAAGTCGGGGGTAAATTCGGGTTCGATAGCGAAGACCTGCATCAAAAGCAGCTCTGCCCTTGTATAACCGTGTTCGCGACAGGCCGCTTCATTGGCATAGACGATGCACGCATGCTGATCAACCCAGAGTATGCTGTCCGGCGCATGGTCGCCGATGAACTGGGTAAGTCGCAGTCGTTCCTCCGCCAGTTTGCGTTCGGTGATATCGGTCAGCATGAGCAGCAGACTGGCGGTCTCAATTTCGCTGTTTGTGCGCCTGCAATTCAATAGCGCATAGAAGACCGTACCGTCAGCATGTTGCAAGGTAAGATCAAGATTGGCATTGTGATTGTCTTGCAGGTCACGCAGATAAAAGTACCAGCGATCCTGCTCGGCAGGCAGAATGAATCGGTTAAAATTATTTTTGAGCAGGCGTTTGCGGTCCATGCCCAGCAGTTTGGCTGCGCTTAAATTCGCTTCTTCAATCAGGCCTTCGCGGCTCAGGGTAAGATAAGCTGCCGGTGCAAGATCATAAAGCGCCACATAACGTTCAAGTGACTTCTCCAGTTCAATATGCGCCTCTCGCAGATTTTCATTCTGCATCTCAAGTTCGATGTGATGAACTTGCAGTTCATGCAACAGCGTTTCGGTACTCTGCGCCGGCATGCTATCCGGTGGTTGCTTGCCCAGCTGCGCCTCGGCAGCGCGGCGCAGTTGATCAAAATCCTGCTCTGCTGGCTTCTGTTTCACACAAACTCCTGAAGTATCAAAAATGCCTGGATTCCAAATTCCGTATGAAGTGTTCTCTGGAGTCAAAGCGCTGTCTGATACAACGCTCTTTTTTCTGCTGAGCTACTTACTGGGGGAGAAAAGCCGCAATTCTGCCGGCTATTCTACACCGCAGGAATACCTGAATGTCAGCTTTTCGACGAATGCTTGTGATAAGACACCGGTAAAAATCAGCCCTTTGCACTTGTTCAATTAAAAGCATAAAAATATCGAGGCGCAAAGCGCGTCTGTATTGCACGGTACGATGGCTATTCGCCGCCTAATGAAGGCAAGGACATGACAAAAAATTCCCGACAAAGCAATGCTGCCAGCTAGGCCTCAGTCTGGCAGCAGGATAAGCCGGAGTCGCCTTTGCTTTGTCGTCCTGTCAGCCCAGTTGGGTTACTGCCGGAAAGCTCAGCACCTTGCTCCATGTACCGACCTGCTCATCCTGCAGGCGATAAATTGCCTTGTATTTCCAGGTCGTCAAGCTGGCGGGCAACGGGGTATTGTCGGTGATGCCCGCTTTCGTGCTGATGGTAAAGAATACAAAGCCTTTGCCATCTCCCCGGTCCGCCCATATTTCCAGCGCGCTCGCATCGCCTTTTGTCCAGTCAAGTGCCGGATGTCCCGCTTTGTTTTGTATATCCAAATCAGGTTCCCAGCTGTCGGCAGTCACGACATGTCTGGTGCCGATCAGGCGCAGCGCCTGACCAATGGCCTCGGTGTAATTCTTGCTCGCCTTGATGCTCGCGACCATTGTGGAGAGGCGCAGAATCACGCCGGGGGGCGGAACTGGCGGGAGATCGGCGTCCTCTGTCATTGAATCCGGCCAGTCGTTGTTGCCGGTGCCGCCGTCCCTCAGCTGATTCTTGCAGGCAGTCCAGTTATGTAAGCGGCTTTCAGACAGTCTAAGCCGCTTGAGCGCATAGCGAAAACCGACCGAATCAATTTTCAGCTGTGCCATATCGGCATCGCTGAGACCTAAAATTTTCGCTAATTCGGGTAAAAGCAAGGCCAGATGTTCGAGCAGCCCGGCTTTGCCTTCGTCACTTCTTGGCATGAAGGAAGAATTAGTCATGATAAAAACTCCTTTTCAATGGTTTAAGGTATCTTGCAATTGGTGATGTTGAGCATCTTTATAAAATCAGACAGCGAACTGTCTGCCTTGCACTTTCCCTATACTGCGGCGCACTTCCCGCCTCTTGCGTCATGCTTCCCCCGCCTTGCGGCGCACTTCTTGCCTCTTGCGTCATGCTTCCCCTGTCTTGCGGCGCACTTCCCGCGTCTTGCGTCATGCTTCCCCTGTCTTGCGGCGCACTTTCCGCGTCTTGCGTCATGCTTCCCCCGTCTTGCGGCGCACTTTCCGCATCTTGCGTCATGCTTCCCCTGTCTTGCGGCGCACTTCCCGCATCTTGCGTCATGCCTTCCTGAGGCCGCGGAGCCTGGTGCGAATTCTTTGCTGCCTTTCCTGCAAACTGCACTGACCGGCAAAACAGACATTAATTTTGCCAAATCATCATGGCATTGCAATCTTGTACTGACGCTGAATGACAGCCTACCTGCTTGCCGGTTAATCACGCTGCGGTCTGATTGCATCTTCCTCCCTTTTTTCGTTTGTGCATATAGACCAAAAGGTCTATGCCAAATGGCCTATATCAAAAAGCCCGGCAGCCTGACGCACTGGCCTGATAAGCCTGAAAGTCTCATAAAATCAAGGATTAACTGCGGTTAGGCGGTCGCTGTAAAATTTGCGTCTTGCCTTTTTTAATGCGCTATTGCCTGCCATTTTTCTTTTGTCTTTTATTTATTTTCTTCTGACTGCTGCCGAAGAGCGTCGGCAATCGCGGGGTTGTTGGGCGCGGACTGTTTGAGCACCTGGCAGCAAAGCCGTCCGGTCTGGCCGTTAGGCGTATTTGCTTGGCGGGTATCCGCGTGCACTGTGCTGATTGGACTATAATCAGCGGCGCTTCTGCCCAGCCTTAAAATTGCCATTCATCAGCATGGTTTTTCTTGCCGCACACAATGAGCCTATGAGCCACTTATATCCTGAAGTATTGCAGCCCGGTTTTATCGCTTTTCACAGCAACCGGGCCGAAGATCTGGCTGAGGTGGTGGCAGCCTGGCTGCAACGTCATCCCTTGAATCCGCTCGAAGAAGAGATCATTCTGGTGCAGAGCAACGGCATGGCAGAGTGGATCAAGATGGCGCTGGCGAAAAGCGCTGGCGTGTGCGCGGCTACCCGGGTCGAATTGCCCTCACGCTTCTTGTGGCGCACTTATCGTCAGGTGCTGGGTCGTGAGGCCGTGCCGAATGAATCCGCGCTGGATAAAGTGCCGATGATCTGGCGACTGATGAAGTTGCTGCCGGCGCTGCTGGACAGGCCTGACTTTGCCCCGGTGGCGGGATTCCTGACGGCGAACGAAGCGGATCGTTTGCTGCAACTGGCGAGCAAATTGGCTGATCTGTTTGACCAGTACCAGAATTACCGCGCCGATTGGCTGGAGGCTTGGGCTGCGGGGCAGGATCATTTACTTATGGCGAATGGCGCTATTGCCGCTTTGCCGGCAGAACAACGCTGGCAGCCGCAATTGTGGCGTGCCGTGCTGCAAACACTCACCGCCGAGCAGCGACAAGGCATCAGACCCAAATTACATCAGCGCGTACTCGCCAGCCTGGCCGCGGGTGAAAAACCGGCTCACAGGGTTGCGCAGCGCGTGATCGTGTTCGGCATGAGCCAGATACCCTGGACGACCTTGCAGGCGCTGGCGGCCTTAGCGCCCTTTAGTCAGGTCATGCTGGCGATACCTAATCCTTGCCGCTTCTATTGGGGTGACATCATGGACGGACGCGAGTTGCTGCAGTCCATGCGTCGTCGCCAGCCGCCTCGTGCCGGCGTCGATCTTGCCTTGTTGCCGCTGGAGGACATGCATGCACATGCGCATCCGCTGCTGGCAGCCTGGGGGCGTCAGGGGCGTGACTTCGTGCGTCAGCTGGATGTGTTTGACGATGCCGTGCAAAGTAAAAATCAGTTTGAACTGGCCAGGTTAGATCTGTTCGACGAATCCGAAGAAGCGCCGGGTACGCCGCTGCTAAAGCAACTGCAAAACCGCATCCGCGATCTTGTGCCGCTAAAGGAACATATACCGCTTGTCATTGCCGGCGAGGATAGATCCCTCGTTTTTCATAGCGCGCACAGTAAAATACGTGAACTCGAAGTGTTGCATGATCAGTTATTACTGGCTTTGTCAGACGGCACATTGCATCCGCGGGAGGTGATTGTGATGGTGCCCGACATCGAACAGATGGCGCCGGCCATACGCGCAATATTCGGCCAGTACAAGCAGCATGATCCCCGCTACATTCCTTTTGATATTGCCGACATGAGCGCAAAGGCCAGCAGCCCGCTGATCGGTGCGGTTGACTGGTTGTTAAGCCTGCCGCAACAACGCTGCCGCATGAGCGAGCTGGTGGCTTTGCTGGAGTTGCCGGCAATCTGCGGCCGTTTCGGCATTGAACAGGCGTCTGTTGCCAAACTCACGCAGTGGATGGCCGGGGCGGGCATACGCTGGGGGCTGAATGCGGAACACCGCAGCGAGCTGGGGCTGGCGGCCTGTGGTGAACAAAACAGTGCCTGGTTTGGACTGTGCAGGATGCTGTCAGGTTATGCCAGCGGCGCGGTGAGTGTGCAGACTGCGCTGTTTGAGCGCATTGAGCCCTATCCTGAAGTGGCAGGGCTTGAAGCGGAGCTGGCAGGCTCGCTGGCGCATCTGTTGCAGGCCTTGATACAGTGGTGGCAGGTAGCTGGCACTGCCGCCACGCCAGCGGTCTGGGTTGAGCGCGCCCGGACGTTGTTAGCCAGCATGATCAAGGCCGAATCCGAGCTGGACAGTCAGGCGCTGTGCGCGCTTGAGGAGGGCTTGCTCGCCTGGCAGAGTGCTTGCGAGGAAGCCGGTTTCGACGATGCCGTGCCTTTGCCGGTGGCGCGTGCAGCCTGGCAGGAGGCGCTGAAAACACCGGCGCTGAACCAGCGTTTCAGGGCGGGTGGCATCACCTTTTGCACCTTGATGCCGATGCGGGCGATTCCGTTTGAAGTGGTTTGTCTTTTGGGCATGAACGATGGCGATTATCCCAGGCAGACGATGCGCAGCGACTTCGACCTGATGGGCTTAAAAGGCGTTGCCAGGCCGGGCGATCGTTCCCGGCGTGATGATGACCGGCAGTTGATGCTCGAATCATTGTTATCCGCCAGACGGATATTGTATATAAGCTGGTGTGGTCACAGCGTGCGCGACAACAGTGAACAACCCCCGTCGGTGCTGGTCGCGCAATTGCGTGATTATCTGGCCTCAGCCTGGGGGCGCGAGGTGGTTGACAGCAGAACCACGCAACATCCTCTGCAACCCTTCAGCCGGCGCTACTTTGAGGCGGACAATCCTTTGCGTACTTACGCCCGCGAATGGCGTGCGGCGCATGAACCGGCAGCGCAAGCATCCGGTATAGCAACGTCGCCAGCGCTGGCCGGTTTCGAGCCTGAGCAGGCGCTGACGCTGGCTCAGCTGGCCGCTTTTCTGCGCAATCCCGTCAAGGCGTTCTTCAGAAAACGTTTGCTGGTCAACTTTGCCGGGGAGCAGGAGGAAAACAGCGATGATGAGTGTTTCGCCGTCGATGCCCTGCATGAATATAGCCTCATCCGTGCTTTACTCGATCGTGCCCTTGCACAAGGCGCTCAGCAGGATAGTGTGCCGCGCGCCCTGTTGCAGTTACGCAAAGCAGGGGAGCTGCCGCTCAAGGGGCTGGGTGACTTTAAGCAGCAGGCCTTGCAGGAAACACTCGCCACGATGCTGCACGCCTGGCGTGAGGCGGAAGCGCGCTTTCCTGAAAAGGCGGAACGGCAGTCGGTTCGTCTGCAGGCGGATGAGGTGGTGCTCGAAGACTGGATAGATCATCTGCGCGCCTCGGACGTCAGCGGCACGCGGCAAATTGCCTGGCTGGAACTCGAACCCGGCAAGCTGCTGGAAGGCGGCAAGAAACCTGTTGCCCGCGCCGACAAGCTGTCAGGCCCGTGGATACGCAGTCTCGCCGTCGCGGCCTGCGGGCTCAGCGCACAGGGCGTACTGGTCGGACGCGACGGGGTGGTGGAAATCAATCCTGTGCCGGAACAGCAGGCTAAAGCCACGTTGAGCATGCTGTTGAAGTTGTGGCTGGCCGGCATGAATTCGCCGCTGCCCTTACCGCCTAAAACCGCGCTGGCTTTGCTGGCGGATAAAAATCCACTCAGTCAGTATGAGGGGGACTATCAGCTGCGGGGCGATGTGGAGGAGGCGAGTCTGGCCCGCGTCTTTCCGGATTATGAAGCGCTCATTGCGGATGGCCGCTTCGAGCTGTTATCGCAGCAGATTTATCGCGCTATGCTGGACTGGGCGGCATGCTATGTCAGCGCGACTTTTCATGCAGGCGAAAAGCAAGAGGATGAGGCATGACAACAGATATCAGTTCAGGCCAGGTGTTGCAGGCAGAAGTTTTCGATCTGTGGGGCAGCCGGCTGATTGAAGCGAGCGCGGGAACCGGAAAAACCTGGACGATCGCAGCGCTGTATTTGCGCCTGGTGTTGGGGCATGGCGCGCAACATGGTTTTACACGCCCGCTGCGTCCGCCGGAAATACTGGTGATGACTTTTACCCGTGCGGCCACGCGCGAGTTGTCGAATCGCATACGCGAGCGGCTGCTGAGCGCGGCACGCTGCTTCAGGGGCGAGTGTAAAGCGGAAGATGCCCTTTTGCAGGATTTACTGGATGCCTATCAAGCCGGACCGCTGCGCAACCGGGCCGCCTGGGCGCTGGCAACGGCGGCTGAGAACATGGATGACGCCTCGATTCATACCATTGATGCCTGGTGTCAGCGCATGCTGAAGGAACATGCTTTCGACAGCGGCAGTCTGTTTGACGAGCAACTGGTTGCCGATGAAGCGGCTTTGCGCATCGAAGCGACACAGGATTACTGGCGCGAGGGGTGTTATCCGCTGGCCGCCGACGCTCTGTCAGCGGTGCTGAAAATATGGTCCGGTGTGGAGGCGCTGATCGCCGACATGCGAGAACTGATCAATCAGCATATCCCGCCAGAGGCGGCTAACGGCACACTGACCTCTGTGCTGCAAACGAGGGGTGCGCAACGCAGCAAGGCGTTAGCTGCGCTGAAAACCGGCTGGGTTGCGCGCAGCCAAGCGATGCAGGACTGGCTCACTACACAGTTGCCTGCGAAACAGCATGGCTGGACAACGTTGCGGCAGGGGGATTTTATACGCTGGCTGAATGCGTTGAAAGAGTGGGCTGAGGGATCCCAGGACGAATCACCGGAAGCGGCAATGGGTAAAACTGCCTGGGAGCGCCTGACGCCGGCAGGTATGGAAAAAGTCCGCGCACCCGATTCCCCGGCAATCAATTTGCCTGCCGAATTTACGGCCTTTGCTGAACTTAAAGTCGCTCTGGCGCAGTTGCCTGAGGTCAGCTCTTTCGTGCGCTTGCATGCCGCGGCAAACATCGCCTGTCGCCTGTTGCTGCTCAAACGGCAGACTTGCAGTTTCGGTTTTTCAGATATGCTGCAAAGATTGCACAGCGCCTTGCAAGGTGAGAACGGCGTACCATTGCGTGAGCGTATCCTGGCGCAATATCCGGTCATTCTGCTCGATGAGTTTCAGGATACCTCGCCGTTGCAATATCAGATCTTCGATCAGATTTATCAGACCGCAAGCAATAACCCGCAAAGTGCCCTGCTGCTGATCGGCGACCCGAAACAGTCGATTTACGGCTTTCGCGGCGCGGATATTTACAGTTATATGCAGGCAAGGGAGGCGACCCGCGGGCGTCACTATGTACTGGAAACCAATTATCGCTCAACGGAGGCCCTGGTTAGCACGGTGAATCACTGCTTCGGCTCTGCCGAGCGAAGGTCGGGCGAAGGGGCATTCATGTACCGCAAGCCGGAGGACAATCCGTTGCCTTTTGAGCCGGTGCGCGCCTTTGGCCGCCGCGAGCAGTTTGTCACCGGGGCGGGTATCGCACCCGCCATGACGCTGGTGCATGAACTCGCGCTGAACAAGGCCGAAGACATCCGTAAGCAGCAGGGCGCGCGCTGTGCCGAACAAATCGTCTGCTGGTTGAATGACCCGCAATCCGGTTTCGCCGTGGCAGGCGATGAAGCCGCCTTCAGGCCTTTGCTGCCGTCTGACATTGCGATTCTGGTGCGCACAGGTAAGGAGGCGGCGGCAGTCAGGCGCGAACTGACGCGCCGGCAGGTGCCCTCGGTATATCTCTCGGACAAGGAATCGGTATTCGCCAGCGGGGTGGCTCATGACCTGGTGCACTGGTTGCGCGCTGTCGCCATGCCGCAGGATGTCAGGCTGGTGCGTACTGCACTGGCTATCGCGACACTGGGCTTGAGCCTGGAGGAGCTGGAGATGCTGGCCTGTCATGATGAAGCCTTTGATGCGCGCTGCGATCAACTGCGTCAGTTGCGCAGTGTCTGGCAGGCACAGGGCGTGCTGGCGATGTTGCGTCAGACCTTGCATCAGATGAAACTTGCCGCAGGCTGGCTAACGGCGCCCGAGGGGGAGCGCAAGCTGACCAATTTCCTGCATCTGGCTGAATTGCTGCAAGCAGCAAGCAATAATCTGGAGGGCGAGCAGGCATTGATCCGCTGGTTGCTTACCGAGATAGACACCGGGGATGCGAAAAGTGATGAGCAGGTGGTGCGTCTGGAAAGCGATGCCGGTCTGGTCAAGGTCATTACCATACACAAAAGCAAGGGGCTGGAATATCCGCTGGTCTGCCTGCCTTATGCCACCAGTTTCAGGGGCGTGGAAAGAAGGTCGACCGCTTTTCTCAATCTGGCGGATGAGTCCGGTCAGCGAAAATTAAGTTTGCAGTTTGATGATGCGGAGCTGGCCCGTGCGGACCGGGAGCGGCAGAGGGAAGATTTACGCCTGCTGTATGTTGCGCTGACGCGTGCGCGGCATGGTTTGTGGGTAGGCTTTGCCGCGGTAAAAAAGGGTAAGAATTGCGTTGCCTGGCAAAGCGGGGCGGGTTATATCTTCGGTGGAACGGCGGATACGTCAGACTGGTTAGCCCTGTTGCAGCGGTTTGCCTGTGCCGATATTGTTTTGCTGGCGGCAGCGCAAAACACGCCATGCACCCTGCTGTTGCAAGCCGATTCTGTCGCGCCTTTACAGGAGGTGCCGGATTATCAGGCCGACTTCGAGCGCAATTGGACGATAGGCAGTTTTTCCCGGCTGGCCAAGGATCTGAGCTCGGTTACCTCGGCTTTGTCGCCCTTGCAGGTATCCCGAGGCGCGGATGACGAATTCGCTTCGAGCAATAAATTGATCGCAGCCCGGGAATTCATTCCGGCTCACGCACAGCAAGCAGCGCAAGGCTGGCATAAATTCATACGCGGACCTCAGGCGGGAAATTTTCTGCATGATCAGCTTGAGTGGCTGGCGGAGCAGGCGTATGCCTTGCCGGGCAACGAGCTGCTTGCTGTGCGGCTGAGTCGCCGTTGCGAGCGCGCAGGCTACGGGGCTTATGCTGAAGAGATCGTCTCCTGGCTTGCCGAAGTGGTGCAAACCCGGTTGCCCGGGCCCGATGCGGCGCTAGTTGAGCTGCTTGCGGTGTTGCCTGAGATGGAGTTCTGGTTACCTGCACAGCGGCTTGAGAGCAAAGCCTTCGATGCCCTGTGTCAGCAATATCTGTTGCCGGGGGTGGAGCGTCCGCTGCTTGCCGACCGGCAATTGCACGGCATGTTGCTGGGCTTTGCCGATCTGGTGTTTGAACATCAGGGGAAATACTGGATACTCGATTACAAGTCGAATCATCTGGGTGAGGACGATGCGGCTTATAGCAGCGACGCGCTGGCCCGTTCCATGGCCGAGCACCGCTATGACATACAGGCGGCGATTTACCTGCTGGCCTTGCACCGTCTGCTGAAAGACCGTCTGGGCAGCAACTATCATCCTGAACAGCAGCTGGGCGGCGCAGTGTATCTGTTCCTGCGCGGCATAAAAGGGCCGCAAAACGGAGTTTGTCTGATCCCGGCCTGCATTCCCCTGCTGGATGCGTTGGATACCATGCTGAGCGGAGAGCTTTGATGAATACGGCTATTCAAGACGATGTGATTATTTTGCAAACAGCCGACGCAGATACGCTGGCTATTTTGCACGGCTGGGCTGAAAAAGGCTGGCTGCGCAGGCTCGACAGCGCCATGGCCGATTTTATGCGCGAACTGGATGCGTCTGCGGCACCTGTATTGCTGGTATGCACGGCATTACTGGCACAGATGGAAGGGCGCGGCCATACCTGCCTGCCGCTGCGGCAACTGGTCAGGCAGCCTGAGTTGATCTTGAACTGGCCGCCGGCTGCCCGTCAGGAATTAGCTATGTTATGGCGACGGTTGCCGGACAATTTATCTGACTGGTTAACGGTCCTGCGGGCGAGCATATTAATCCGCACGGCATCTGCGACTGACAGCGGACAGCCTCTGGTGTTAAGTGGCACGGAGCAGGAGCCCTTGCTGTATTTGCGCCGCTACTATCTGTATGAACAGGACGTTGCCGGCAATGTGCTGCAACGCACAACGGCAGCTCTCCCCGTGGATGAAGTGCTGGCAGGAGAGTGGCTCTCGCGTCTGTTTGATGCGGACGCGGATGAGCTTGACTGGCAAAAACTGGCTTGCGCCGTGGCCTTGCGCGGCAGTTTCACCGTGATTACCGGCGGACCCGGCACGGGCAAAACCTATACCGCAGCGCGTATGCTGGCGTTGCTTTTTGCCATGCATGGCGAGCGGCTGCGTGTTGCTCTGGCGGCACCCACCGGCAAGGCTGCGGCACGCTTGCGACTGTCCATTGATGCGTCCTTGCAGGAATTGAGCATGCGACTGGGCGATACACTGGACCTGGATTCCTTCACCCGGCGCATAGGCGCTGCGAGAACCTTGCATGCCCTGCTGGGCGCCAGGCCGGATACCAGGCAACTGCGCTTCAATGCCAGTCATCCGCTGGATGTGGACATCCTGATTGTCGATGAGGCGTCAATGATTCATCTTGAGATGATGTCCTCGCTGTTGCAGGCCATGCCGCCCGGCGCTAAAGTTATTCTGCTGGGTGACAAGGATCAGCTCGCCTCGGTTGAGGCGGGTGCCGTACTGGGTGATCTTTGCCTCGGTGCCCTGGCGGGGAGCTATGATGCGGAAACTGCGCGCTATGTGCTGTCTGTTACCGGAATTAAGCTGCCGGATAAGTATCTGACGACTCGAAGTACGCCACTGGCGCAACAAACGGTGATGCTGCGCAAAAGTCGTCGCTTCGGCGGACTGATCGGCCAGTTGGCACAGGCGGTGAATCGCGGGGAGAGTGAGCTGGCGCAGCAACTGATTAGCCGTGATGCGACAGGCATTTTGCATACCACCAGTCACCCGACTGTGAGTACGGTAGTGCATCTCGCTGTTCACGGCAGGCCAGGTGCCAGCGCCTGTTACGCGGATTATTTGCAGCTGGCAAGCAAAAGGCCCGCTGATTCGCAGCGACATGAAGCCTGGGTAAAAAGCGTGCTGCTGGCCTTTGAACGGTTTCGCATCCTCTGCGCGGTGCATGAGGGGGACTGGGGCACTGAGCGTTTAAATGTGGCAGTCCAGCTGGCGCTGGCAGCGGAGGGACTGCTAAAGCCCAGAGGTGAATGGTATGTCGGCCGACCGGTGATGGTCACCCGCAACGATGCGGAGCTGGGCGTTTTTAACGGCGATGTGGGTATCGCCTTGCCGGGGGCTTTGCTGGCTGCCGCGCTGCGCGTGTATTTTCTGGATGGTGATAATTTGCGCTCGGTTGGTGTCAGCCGTCTGGCGCATGTGGAAACCGCCTTTGTGATGACGGTGCACAAGAGTCAGGGCTCTGAGTTTCAACATACCTTGCTGGTGTTGCCCGAGGGCGGTGCTCAGGCTTTAACCCGTGAGCTGGTTTACACCGGCATTACCCGTGCGCGGGAAAATTTTACCCTGATCGAAGGACAGCCTGGTTTGCTGAAACAGGCAATTGCTCAACCCTCACGGCGCGCCAGCGGCTTGCAGATCGGATTTTAACTGTGCAGGCTAACTGAAACGCTTAAACTCAAACCGTTTTAGCCGTTGCTATGCTCGAAACCCGTGCAGGCAGACCTGCACGAGCGTATTCCTCATCACGGCAAGTCTTTGCCATCTGCGATCAGTCAGTCGAACTTACTGGAATGACCGCTGTGGTCGTTTTTTTGTGCGGGCTGGTGCTGCGTTGAAAAAACGTGGTTATAAATTGATGGCAATTTTTTAAACGTACAACAGAAAAAGGACCTACATTTCTGTAAGTCCTTGAATTCTTTGGTGGCCCGGGGCGGAATCGAACCACCGACACAAGGATTTTCAATCCTCTGCTCTACCGACTGAGCTACCAGGCCATTTTTATATCGCTACACTTTTACAGTGCTTTAACTCTGCGAAGTCGCGCATTATACCGGGTTTTTCAGGAAGCGCAATAGATACTTCAATATAAATGACAAACCCCGCCGAAGCGGGGTTTGTCAGATCAGCTAAATACCGGCTTAATCGAATTACATCATGCCTTCCATGCCGCCCATGCCGCCGCCCATGCCGCCGGCAGCTGCCTTATCTTCAGGCAATTCAGCAACCATACACGCTGTCGTCAGCATCAAGCCGGCGATTGAAGCTGCATTTTGCAATGCAACGCGCGTCACTTTGGTAGGATCTACCACGCCCATCGCCAGCATGTCGCCATATTCGCCGGTTGCTGCGTTGTAACCGTAGCTGCCAGTTCCTTCGGAGACTTTGTTAACCACAACAGACGGTTCGTCGCCTGCATTTTGCACGATGGCGCGCAAAGGCGCTTCCATAGCACGCAATACAATCGTGATACCAGCATCTTGATCGTGATTGTCGCCCTTCAAGCCGGCTACAGCCACCTTGGCACGCAGCAGTGCTACGCCGCCGCCGGGGACAATGCCTTCTTCAACAGCGGCACGGGTTGCGTGCAATGCATCTTCCACGCGCGCCTTCTTTTCCTTCATTTCAACTTCGGTTGCAGCACCGACTTTGATCACGGCAACGCCGCCGGCCAGCTTGGCTTTACGTTCTTGCAGCTTTTCTTTGTCGTAATCGCTGGTTGACTCTTCAGCTTGCTTGTTGATTTGGCCGATACGCGATTTGATTGCGTCTTCACTGCCTGCGCCGTCGATGATGATGCTGTTGTCTTTACCGACTTCGATACGTTTGGCTTGACCCAGATCTTCCAGTGTTGCTTTTTCCAAAGTCAGACCGACTTCTTCAGCGATTACCGTACCGCCTGTCAAAATCGCGATATCTTCCAGCATCGCCTTGCGACGATCGCCAAAGCCCGGTGCCTTGACAGCAACCGTCTTCAGGATACCGCGGATGTTGTTAACAACCAGTGTTGCCAGCGCTTCGCCGTCTACATCTTCGGCGATAATCAGCAGTGGACGACCGGCCTTGGCGACTTGTTCCAGGATAGGCAGTAAATCGCGAATATTGGATACTTTCTTGTCATGCAACAAGATGTACGGATTTTCCATCAATGCCAGTTGACGATCCTGGTTGTTGATGAAGTAAGGTGACAGATAGCCGCGATCAAATTGCATACCTTCTACGATATCCAGTTCGTCATCCAGGCCAGTACCGTCTTCAATGGTGATGACGCCTTCTTTGCCGACTTTTTCCATCGCAGCCGCGATTTTTTCGCCGATTACGGTGTCAGAGTTTGCCGAGATGCTGCCGACTTGTGCGATTTCCTTGCTGGTGGTACATGGCTTGGAGAGCTTCTTCAGTTCAGCAACTGCAGCGATGACAGCCTGGTCGATACCGCGCTTCAGATCCATCGGGTTCATGCCGGCAGCAACGAACTTCATGCCTTCCATGACGATGGATTGTGCCAGTACGGTTGCCGTGGTTGTGCCATCACCTGCGACATCGGAAGTCTTTGATGCAACTTCTTTAACCATCTGCGCGCCCATGTTTTCGAACTTGTCTTTCAATTCGATTTCTTTAGCGACAGATACGCCATCTTTAGTGATGGTAGGGGAGCCGTATGAACGATCCAGGACGACGTTACGGCCTTTGGGACCCAGTGTTACTTTAACTGCATCGGCCAGAATGTTCACGCCGATGACCATTTTACTGCGTGCTGCGTCGTGGAATTTTACGTCTTTAGCTGCCATTTTTTGTGCTCCTGAAGTTGTTTGATACCGTTTTCCGGGCTTACCCGAAAATCCGGTTATAAAAAAGCCTGCCGCAGGGAATGCTTAAAGTTCGACTACGCCGATGATGTCATCTTCGCGCATGGTCATATATTCCTGACCGTCCATCTTGAAGGCTTGTCCGGCATATTTGCCAAACAACACGCGGTCACCGACTTTAACGGTCATGGCCTGCAATTTTCCATCATCTCCGACTTTGCCATTGCCCACGGCGATAATTTCGCCTTGATCCGGCTTTTCGGTAGCTGCATCAGGAATAACGATACCAGATGCGGTTTTACGCTCTTCTTCCATACGCTTGACGATGACGCGATCGTTCAAAGGACGAATCTTCATATTTATATCTCCAGTGGGTTGAATTAAATGCAGAGGTGAAGCGATGCTCCGCCTGCAAGCGCTAACAATGGGGATAGCAGCTTGCCATTTCAAGGGCGGAGGTCGTATTTATTTTAGTTGAGGCAGTGCGATCTGGTTATCTTTGCTGTACTGGTAGTCATGAAAGATATGCTCGGCACTCAGAATCTGATATGTGCCATCCGCGTTACGGTGCGTGGTGTCTTTCAGGCGATAGGTGTACTGCCCGCAAGTCCAGCAATCATAGTTGCGCATGTGCGTGCACAGACAGGTTTTGTCCATCACGGAAAGCTTTTTTGCTTCCGGATTTTCTGCAAGCACCCGGTTGTAGGCGTCAATGTAGGCGCAACCGCCGTTACCATCGAGCAGATAACCATACGCCTCGCAGTTTGGACGAACGCCCGCACCGATAGACGGACTGGTGCTGATCATCCGCATAGGATAGCCGGTAGGGGAGGTGGTGTTCACTTCCATCTGCTCTTCTGTCGCCCTGTAGTATTCCTGCTGAACTTTTTCAGGAATACCGCATTCCGCAGCAACCGTGAAGCGGGTCGCAACCTGCACGCCGGCACAGCCTTTTTCCAGAAAGTCGACGGCATCCGTGCCGGTAAAAATGCCGCCTGCAGCGATGACCGGAATTGTCAGATGTTCGGCTTTCAGGTAAGCGATAATTTCAGCCACGATGGTATGCAAGTCATATTGCGCCCAGTCCATGCCAAACCCCAGATGTCCGCCGGCTAACGGGCCTTCAACTACCACGAAGTCCGGCAAACGTTCCAGACGGGCGGTCTTGCGCAGAAAAAGAATCAGCGCGCGTAAGGAAGATACGATGATGCCCAGTTTTGCATCGCGAAAACGCGGGTTATCCTTCATCATCTCAAAAGAGCCCAGATGCAAACCGGCACTCAGGGTGATGCCTTCAATACCTGCATCCAGTGCACCGTTCAGGCGCACACGCAAGGTTTCACGCGGTGCGTTCATGGTGAGTTTTTCCATGCAGTTGACGAAAATCATGCCTTCGCCACGCTTGGCTTCCATCGTTTTGCTGACGTGCAGGCGCGTCGCTTCAGCGACTTGACCCAAATCGAACTGCACGATGGATTTGTCTACCTGCTTGATGTTGAGCTTATATTGCTTTTGCTTGTCGCTGACGAACTTGGTCTTGTAACGACGATCAGTTACCGTCGGCAACATCGCATCGGAAATATGTCCGATCCCGCCCAGTCGTGCTGCTTCCAGCGCTAATTCAGCGGTAGAGATATCTACCCCCATACCGCCTATTATTACCGGCACCACTTCACGTTGCCCTAAGCGCAGGCGGAAATCATCTACACATTTCATTACTGCCATCCTCCAACTGTCGCTCATGGTTTCTGAGCGTTATAAATTATTATTAATACACTAAGTTGCTAAGGATGCCACAGATAGGATAATACTCAAAGCAAAAAGCAGGATTGGTGAAAAAATAAGTATAGTAATCAGCATGCAATGCAAGGTTAATACATCAGAAATTGCCGCGCATTGCATCTGAAAACTAGGTTGAGAATAAATTCAAACTGACTGATTTTTAGTTGCTCCGTGCTCTGACAATTGCAGCTCTCACCTGATTGGGAGCGGTGCCACCGATATGATTGCGGCTGGCGAGTGAACCTTCCAGTGACAGAACCTGATAAATATCGTCTTCGATCAGTGTTGAAAAATCTTTCAATTCGGCAAGACTAATGTTGGACAGATCACAGCCGCGCTGTTCAGCAAAGCGCACAGCCAGTGCCACGGCTTCATGGGCATCGCGGAACGGCAGTCCTTTTTTGACCAGATAATCCGCCAGATCCGTCGCGGTGGCATAACCTTGCAGTGCCGCACGGCGCATGGCTTCGGGTTTGACAGTGATGCCGGAAATCATGTCTGCATAAATGCGCAAGGTTTGCGTGAGCGTGTCTACCGTATCAAACAATGGTTCCTTGTCTTCCTGATTGTCCTTGTTGTAGGCCAGAGGTTGCCCCTTCATCAGTGTCAGCAAGGCGATCAGATGTCCGTTCACGCGGCCTGTCTTGCCGCGCACCAGTTCAGGTACATCGGGATTTTTCTTCTGCGGCATGATGGAAGAGCCGGTGCAAAAGCGATCGGCAATGTCGATGAAGCCGACCATCGGACTCATCCATAAAATCAATTCCTCTGAGCAGCGTGACAGATGCGTCATGATCAGTGCAGCAGCAGCGGTAAATTCGATGGCGAAATCGCGGTCGGATACCGCATCCAGTGAGTTTTCGCATACGCCTTCAAAACCCAGCAGTTTTGCGACCATCTCGCGATTGATAGGATAGCTGGTGCCTGCCAGGGCTGCGGCACCCAGAGGCAGTTGGTTCACGCGGCGGCGCGTATCGTGCAAGCGCCCGGCATCGCGCTTCAACATTTCGTAATACGCCATCAGATGATGTGCGAAGCTGATCGGTTGAGCTACCTGTAAATGCGTAAAGCCCGGCATGATGGTGTCGGTATGTTTTTCAGCCAGATCAAGAAATGAATTTTGCAAGGCTTTGATCAACACCAGCAGTTCATCTATTGCATGACGCAAATACAGCCTGATATCGGTCGCCACCTGGTCGTTGCGCGAGCGCCCGGTATGCAGTCGCTTACCGGCATCTCCTACCAGCGTGGTCAGACGTTTTTCGATATTCAGATGCACATCTTCCAGATCCAGCGACCAGACAAAGTCTCCGTTGAGGATTTCGCTTTCAATTGTCGCTAGTCCCTGTCTGATATCTGCCAAATCTGATGCTGCGATGATGCCGCAAGCTGACAGCATCTGCGCGTGTGCCAGAGAACCCTGAATATCGAACAGCGCCAGTTTTTGGTCGAAATCGACCGATGCGGTGTAACGTTTGACCAACTCTGCGACGGGTTCTGAAAAACGTCCCGACCAGGTGTCATTATTTTGTATGCTTGCCATGTCAAAAGTCCGGATATAAAGTACGGCTGCCAAATAAAGGCAAAAAGGCGATGTCGCCATAAATAAGGCGCGCAGTATAAAACAAAATCCTCTGTCAGGTGCATATGTATGTTTATGCAGGAGTTTTTATTGACCTTTTGCTACGAAAATTCTGACTTACAGACTATTTTTTATTTTGTTCCGCCTGTACTTTACGCAGGTCATGCAAATCGGACTCGATGATGGATAGCTGATAAAAACTTCCTCCGCTGCGCTTTGCAATTTCAAGCTGTTGAATTGCGCTGAGCAGATTCCCTTGCCAGGCATAGCTGTATGCTTGCGCCTGATGTTGTTCAAATGGCATTTTTAACTGGCCATAACAGCGCGCCTGCAAATCGTAGAGCGCAATGTCAGCGGGGTGCAGGGTGACTTGATCGGCCAGCAGCTTGGCCACCGTATCAGCCTGATTGCTTTTTAGCAGCAGGTCTATATAGTCATAAAACAAGGCGCGATGCTGGGGAAAATTCAGCACGGCAGTCCGGTAAAAATCCTGCGTATCCGTATCACGGGCAGCGAGTTTCACTTGACCTGCTAGCGTTACTATCATCGCGTTGTTTACTGCCGGAGTATGTTTTAAAAGAATCTCCAGTTCTGTTCTGGCGCGATCGATTTGCTTGTTACGCAGTAGTGAACTGATCAGGCCATATCGTTGAACGACCGGATTACCAAATTTATGTGTGGTCAGGGCATCGTTGAAATAGCGTACTGCATCTCTGGCCGTTTTCTGTGAGCCGAAGAGTTTCGTGCGCACCAGTTGAAAATTCAGGCTATCCGGCAATAACAAATAAGGCTGTTTGTTTACCCTGTTTTCAATATCGGCGATACGGTCGCTGGTCACCGGATGGGTACGCAGGTAGTTGGGTGCATTACCATCGATCAGGCGGGTTGCCCGTTGCAGTCGTTCGAGAAACTCAGGCATGGCATGGGTGTTGAATCCCGCTTTTAACAGCGTTTCAAAGCCGATACGATCGGCTTCCTGCTCATGTTCGCGGGTGAAATCCAGCTGTTTTTGCATGCTATGCGCTGTGACGCCTGCTATGGTGGCTTGAGTCGCATTAGGGTTGTTGCGTGCGGCCAGGATCGCGACTGCAATCGCGGCCATCGTCATCATCGTGTCTCCTTGTGACGACGCAACCATGCGGGCCAGATGGTGTTGGGTGACGTGAGCGATTTCGTGAGCTAATACCGAGGCCAGTTCTGATTCACTCTCAGTGAGCAGGAGCAGGCCGGCATTAACGCCGATAAAGCCGCCCGGCAGCGCAAAGGCGTTGATGCTGTCGTCATTGACGGCAAAAAACTCGAATTCGAGCGCGGGTTCATTGCAAAAACCAGCCAGTTTGACGCCTATCTGATTCAGGTATTCGTTGATTTCCGGATCATCCAGATATTGTTTACCTGCGCGTATCTGCATCAGACTTTGTTGACCGATTTCACGTTCCTGCATTGGATTGATGGCAGCTTGCGATACATCGCCAAGATCGGGCAATCCCTCGCACAGAGCGTTATGGGAAAAGCATAATAAGAGAACCCAAAGCAATTTTTTCATAGCCGACATTTTATCAGATTCAGGATTCAGGATTCGGGAAGAGGGAAGGACGGGAAGAGTAAACTGTTTCACCTTTCACCTTGCTCCTGTATTGACTGGACTTTACTGCAAAAAATGCGCAAAATTCACTCCTCTCAACGATGAAGTACAGGAATAACGACGTGAACGATTTTAAAAATATAACGGCTGCAGCATTGGTGGCAATGTTGCAGCAAGGCCGGGTTAAATTAATCGACGTGCGCACGGATGCTGAAATTTCTCGCGGCAGGATTCCGCAGAGTGATGCATTGCCATTGCATTTGTTGCCGTTACGTCTGAGTGAGCTGGATAAAAATGCAACGACAGTTTTTTATTGTCATGTGGGCGGACGCTCTGCGCAGGCTGCTGCATTTGCTGCGGGCAATGGTTTTACCGATGTCTATAATCTGCAAGGCGGCATCACCGCCTGGGCGCATGCCGGTCAGGCTATCGTATGATGGATGACAAAGGACATCCGTTTGATGTCGAGTTGGATGCTCGCAATATGGCTTGTCCTATGCCTATTTTGCGCACCCATAAGTCCTTATCACAAATGAGCAGTGGTCAAGTGTTGCGTGTTGTAGCGACAGATAAGGCGGCACCTAAAGACTTTGAGGCATTTTGCCGTCAGACCGGGAATGAACTGCTCTCAATGAGCGAGCAAAATGGTGAGCATTGCTTTTATCTGCGCAGACGTTAATAACACCGAACCGATTCATAATCAGGAGGTTGTGCAGCAGTGGCTTGGATGACCGAGATCGACTTTCGAGGCGGAACGAGACCTGTTTCGGCTCAAGCAGATAGCTTGCATGGCTATCCCAGCTCACAGCATGTTATGCCTGAACACCTGTACATTGTCGCGCCCCGCCTGCTTGGCTGCATACATGGCGACATCGGCATGCTTGATCAGTACCGTTTCATTTTCGCCCTGTTCCGGAAATAAGGCGATGCCGATGCTGGAGGAAATATGTAACTCCATTCCTCCCACTAGCATGGTCCGATTGAGTGCAAGGCGTATCTTCTCTGCGACAAATAACGTATCAATTTCCGAATCAACCTCAGATAGTAATACAATAAATTCATCGCCACCAACACGGGCTACCGTGTCCGATGCCCGAATACAGAGCTGCATGCGTTTGGCAGCTTCAATTAAGACCTGATCACCCAGGGCGTGACCATAGGTGTCGTTAACCGGTTTGAATTTGTCAAGATCAATAAACATCAAGCCCACATGGAAGAGTCCCCTTTTTGCGGAAAAAAGTGCTTGCTTTAGCCTGTCTCTGAGCAAAGATCGATTGGGCAAATTGGTTAGAGGATCGTAGGTCGCGAGGTGAGCCATCCTTTTTTCCGTCAACTTGCGTTCGCTGATATCAATAAAAGTAGTGACCGAACCCATGATCACGTCATCAATGATAATCGGGCGTGACCAGTATTCCACAGGAATAGCTATGCCTGACTTATGCCAGAACACCTCTTCTGTACAGTGAATATTCTCATTGTGATGGTGGGCCGCATAGATCCGGCATTCAACAGCAGGATAAGGCATGCCATCCGCATGAGTATGTTGGATGACGTCATGAATATGACGCCCGATTAGTTCACTGGAACTTGTATAGCCTAAAATTCGTAAAAATGATTCATTGACAAAATTACAGTTACCGTTGATATCCACACCGTAAGCACCTTCCGCCATAGATTGCAGTAAGGAGCTCATTTTCTGATTTGAATAGCGTAAGGCCGTTTCAGTCTCCATACGTCCGGTAATGTCGCTGAAAGTCGAGACATAATTGACGAGCATGTTATCTGCATTTTTTACTGCGGTGATGATGAGATGTTCAGGATAATCTTCACCATTTTTGCGTCGATTCCAGATGTTTCCACTCCAGGTGCCTGTAGCGACGATACTGTCCCACATCGCGGCAAAAAAATCGGCATTATGTTTCCCCGAGCTGAGTATTCGTGGATTCTTACCGATCACTTCTTCGGCGGCGTAGCCGGTGATGGTGGTAAAGGCGCTGTTAACACGAAGTATTTCGTTGTTGGCATTACTGATCAGAATGCCTTCATCCGATTCAAAGGCGGTAGCTGTAATATTCAACTCAAGTTTCAGCTTTTGCGATTCACGCAAATAAATCACTATTGCTGAGACGGCAATGATCAACATGCCGCCGGCACTTGCCAGCAGAAAACAAAGCCAATATTTTTCAGTTGTAAAACGAAGCAAGTCATTCAGCGGGGTGTGCACGTAAATGTTAATGCCATTTTCTGTCAGGGCCCTGGATGCAAACATGACAGGCGGGGCTTTTTCATCGATCAATACCAGCGAAGCATGATTTTCCCAGGGTGTGAATTTCAATGGTTTAAGTTCGCTGCGCTTGTAGAGTAATAATTTGTCTTTTCCAGATAAATTAACGACCGTTGCATCAGGCAGATAGCGAAGCTCGAATTGCTTGTCCTGCGCCATGACGATGACCCCGTTGGCATCCGTGATGTAGACATTAGCCGATTTAGTCCAGCGGGCGAGTTTATTGACATCACGCTTAACTACCACCGCACCGATAAAGCGCCCTGCATCGAAAACAGGGCTGGCATAAAACAGGCCAGGCTGGTTGGTTGCCCGTCCTACCGCATATTGGTGTCCCTGTTGCCCTGCACGCGCCTGTTTGAAATACAGGCGATCAGACAAATCCACTCCGACTATGCTTCCTGACTCCGCGATATTGCTCGAAGCAATGCACTCACCCGCCGCATCAAGGATAAATATCACATCGGCAGCAAACCGACTGCTTGCATAATCAAGTGTCTGACTCAGCTCGACCAGCGCTTTGTCCCGGGACCAGCGTTGTTTGCGTTTTTCATAACTTAAAGTAGTCGGCAAACTATTGGCACCGAAGCTGCGCAAGGTGTCAACCACCGCTGTTTCACGGGCAAATACCTGTGCTGTCCCGTTGAGCAGTTTCAGACTTTCGGTAATATTGCCGGTAATACTCTCCAGTTTTTGCGCGTTGCGCAGCGATTCCTGATGAATCAAGTCATCGGCAAGGCGGTTATGATAATCTTCTGCTATAAACCATGAAACGCCTATCCATATAGTAAGCAACAGACAGGGTAACTTACACAGGCGAACCGTAGAAAATACATTATTTCGACTGAAATAAGTCGCAATCAGGGTGAGGACGGTAATTAGGCCGGTTGCGATCAGTACAATTAGCGCAAGCAAGCCGGGGGATATGCTGGATGAAGCTGTTACGATATCTGTGCCGCGAATGAAATAGGCGGAAGCCATTGCGGTGTAGTGCATGCCGGAAACGGCTAAGCCCATCACCACCGCGCTTAGCAGCCTCACACCGACATTCTGGCGCAGTGTTTTGAATCTGAATTCGATCCACAAGGCGAGTGTCGCCAGTACGATGGCAACCAGGACGGACAACAGAAACAACCCGGTGTCATAACGGATCAGGCCGTTAAAATGCATAGCCGCCATGCCTGAATAGTGCATCGCACTTATCCCTGCGCCAAACAATAGTCCGCCTGATACAAGTTGCACAGCGGACAACTTATCGCGGCTGATTATTTGAATCGCCAGGGTACTGGCAAGAACAGCAGGAATCATCGACAGTAAGGTGGTGACAGGATCGTAATTGCTTGAGCACGGCAGGCTGAAGGCCAGCATACCGATAAAATGCATTGCCCATATACCAAGACCAAAGCACAACCCTCCGCCTGCAATACAGAGTTGCCTTGTTCTGGCTTTGGTGATTATGGAAACACGCAGGGAAACCAATAGCGAAGCGTAAGCGGTGAGTATCGCAACGAAAATTGACAGGCCGACAAGAATCGGGTTGTAATTCCCCATGTAAAGCACGCTGCCGTCAGGGGGCGAAACAATCAGATGTAATAAATTAATCATTACAGGGCGTTGCGAAAAATCAGCTTATCGGGGATGGAAGGACTCAACACACAGCAGGCTTTGATTTGATGTGCGAAACCCGACCGTTGCGGCACGTAAGCTTGCAAATTGTTGCGCGCGGAGAAATCATGGCGTCACTCGTTATTCTTCAATCAGATTATCCCTTATCATATATCATCCATAGCCTGTCAGTCGATATAAATCGGCGTTCGAATTATCTGAAGTTAGACGCTGGCGAACATGGTCGCAATAGTATATCGCGGCCTCAAGCTAAAGGTTACCGGAATAACCGGGGTAATCTGTCATGAACAACGCGCCTGCCTGGCGATAATTGCGTGATTGGCATCCGGATAAAGCCGGTAAAAGTTCTGTTTTCAATGAATTCAGCGCGGTTTGTGGCTATAGCCGTGAGTACGCATCGCGTCTGCTATGCATTCAAATCAGGGGCCGCCCCGTATAGATCGAACGCCCCATACCCGCAACCGCGACACCATAGGGAATACCATTCATACTCATGGTCATACCCTGACCGACATAAGCACCACCTAGTGGCAGCAAATAGCACTTGTCGAACAGATTGTCGATACCGAAGTCAATGCGGATTTTCTTGTTCAACTCATAACTGCTGCGCAGATTGAACAGACTGTAACCGCCGGTCTTGATCTCATTGCGTACCTGCGAGACCTCGGTTTTAGCCTCTACCAGTTGCAGTTCTGCGCTATTGCTCCAGCTACCCGTGCGTTGCTCCAGTGACAGCCTGGTATTGAGTGGCATGATGTTGTAGAGATTATCGCCGGTGGTCAGATTTTCACCCCCGGGTATAACTCAACACGGCTTTCGCGGTAAGATCGCCATAGTTACCATATCGGCCCGGGTTATGGTACCCGGACAAATCAAAGCCGTATATCTGCGCCGATTGATTAACATACTGAAGATTTACAAATCCAGTTGTTGCTTTCGAATTAGCTGCCGTGTAGCAACTCGTACCCACCGGACAGCGTTGAGCATCGATATAGTTAGAAACATAAGTGTCATAAGGTGTCAATGCCGCTTCCCATTTAGCCTGTGCTGTATCATGCCAGCTGGCGGTGGTGCTCAGGGTATGCGCGACTTCCGGTTTCAGGTTATTGTTACCGAGATAACCATTACCATCGCCCGCCAAATTATTCATCACCATCATCATTGAATCGCCTGACCAGGTATACCACTGATCCAGATTGGCCGAGCGGCTTTTCTGCGCATAGCCGAACTCATAGGATTGCGTGCTGTCCGGCGTATAACGGGATAAGGCAGTTAAATCCCAGTTCTGATCGGTGTGCGAGTGATCAAGCGCATTAAAAGCCGCTGCATCTGCTGTCTGGTTCATCATGTTATTTAGGGTCGGAACATTGTAACCATGTGCGTCACCCGCATCCGCTTTCCAGATGCTCCACAAGCTGCGCGCCGGTATGGTGCGTCCCGACTAGGACAGGACCGGCGGCAAGCCGGAAATCATTGTCGAAGCCGACGAAACCTGGATCGGCGGTCGCACGCGTGGCGTCCACGATATGGTGCTCGTGGCCTGCGCCGTCGAAGTCCTGCAGCGCAAGCGCACCAGCAATCTCAATAAGCGTAAGAACGGGCGTTACGCCGGACGCTTCCGCCTCTCTGTGGTATCGAACCGGAGTGCAACGTCGCTGGTCGGCTTTATTGAAAGCGCCGTGGCGCTACCATTATTACCGACGACTGGAGTAGCTATGCAACGCTCGGGAAACGCAGATACCTTCATACCGCCGTCGCGGAGCGCGGCGACATGGACGTCGCGGAAAACTTTTTGCCCATCATCCATCTCGTATTCTCCCATCTCAAGACCTGGCTGCGCGGCATACATCACGGTGTCAGCCCTCAACATCTGCAAGCCTATTTCGACGAATTCACCTTCCGTTTTAACCGGCGCTTCTACCCATTCAATGCCTTCCGATCTCTATTTGGCATCGCGAGCGATGTCACCGCTCCGACCTATGCTGAACTGTACTCCGCAAAATCACGAAACACTACATCGAGTAGGTGGGTATGACAACCGGATAAGCACGGTTTGAACAAAATACAACTGCGCCCGCTTCTTGCCGCACTGAGCGACCTGATGATTGTCGCCGGTCTGGTTATTTGCAGTCTATCTTGAATCGGCTGAAAAAGTTTCGCGAATCACACAATATTATGAGAACTGGCAACTTGACGAGCTACCACTGGCTTTACTGGTACTGTCGGCGGGGCTTTCCTGGTTCGCCTTTCGCAGGACGCGTGAGGCACATCGTGAGGTAAAAGAACGAATTCATGCGCAAGACAGGATTACTGAACTGCTTAATCAAAATCGCGAGCTCTCTCATAGTCTGATATCGCTACAGGAAAATGAACGTTGTTCCCTGGCACGTGATTTGCACGATGAATTCGGACAAGTTTGTACGGCAATACGCGTTTTCCTCGCGAAATTCCATCGAAAATCACAGACCTTACTTCAATTGCTCTTTACCGGTTGGTTCAGGAAGCGCTCGCTAGCATATTACAACATGCCACCGCTACTCATGTCAGTATTTCAATCCATACTACAGTCAATAGAATATTCAGGACGATGGCAGTGACGTGCTTATAGCAGATGAACCTAATTACGGCTTGTGTATTACTGCGCTGCGTGAGCGGGTTGAAGTCTTGCGGGGAAATATCCAATTCGTTAGCGAATCAGGAGGTGCTTCTCATCTTGCGGTGGTGTTACCGTTAGAAAATTTTTCATTATGATTACTGTACTTCTCATCGACGATCCCCCCATCATTCGAGTCGATTTTCAGCATATTCTTGAGCAAAATGGCGATATCAGCGTGATTGCTCAAGCCTGTGACGCTGAAACTGGTTACGGAACTTTCGTGTCCCATGCACCGGATGTATGTGTTACCGATATCTCTATGCCAGGTGCTGCTGGCTTGGAATTCATGCGTAAAATTCTTGTTTGCAATTATCAGGCTAAAGTACTGATTTTCAGTATGCACGACTCCGAAACCCAGCGCGAATTTGAGATTTTCTGCCTTCTTGCTGAAGGAAGGTCCTTAATTGATTGTAGTCATGTATTGAGTATTAGCCTGAAAACTGTCGGCAATAATCAGACGAAGATTAAAGAAAAACTGGATGTTTCAACCTTGGCTGCTCTCGTACATATGGCTGTACGGAACGGCGTAAAAATAAACCACGAAACTTTATCCTCTGAACAAAGTTCTATATTCGAGTTGTAATGTATCCTGAGAATCCAGACGCATAAATCAACGACTGGTGAACCATTCCAAATTGATGGGACTTTTGTATGATTTTCAGAACTTGAATTTCGCAGTTACACGTAATTGCAACGGCTCACCGGGATGAACGGTGATGCCGGACGGTACGACTGGACTGGCGGGTGTCGCCTGATAATCCTGCGCATAGGCGATGTCAAAGTATTGGCGATTAAACAGATTGAGTATGTCCATTTGCACTGAAAAAGCAGGTGTAACTTCGCGCTGGATACGCAAATTTGTCATGATGGCCGAAGGTGCCATCAGACTACCATTCTGTGTGAGCGGGTAACCACCAATATACCGCGTTTCCACGCCACCCGACCATAAACCGCGATGTGCCGTAGCACTGAGCAAGGCGACCTTACTTGCTGCATTGGGAATCAAATTCCCTGATTCTCTGTTGTCGTTCATTGTTGCATAACGCGCATGAGTCCAGGCCAGATTGGCATCCAAAGCTAACCAGGAATTGGCGAGAAAGTGATTGTCCCATTCCAGGCCATAACGTTTGCTCGCACCATTGGCAGAGGTACTGCCTATGCCGGAATCAGCGCTATAAACCAATTCGGAATCGCTATTCAAACTCCACAAGGCGAGCGAACTTTGTAATCCCGGAATGATCTCCGTGCGCAAACCCAGCTCTTTTCCCATGCTGCCAACCAGTGCTGGCACCGGGGATGCCGGAGTGCCTGTTGTGGCGTCGATTTTATCAATCACGCCGCGCGCATCGTTGCTGTGAAATCCATGGCCAAAATTGAAAAAATACTCAGTCTTGTACCAGGGGCCGAAGATCAGTGACAGTTTTGGAGAATGTTTGCTGCCGGAGGCATTACCGCTGTTTTGCGGAAGCGCCAGGGAATTCATGTTCATGCTGACGCCATCTTCTCGTACACCTGCTACGGTGCGTAGCCAGCTGCTCCAGGTGGTGATATTTTGCACGTAGATTCCGGCTGTCGTCAGATTCACCCGATCGTCACTTACCGTAGCAAAGGGGATACAATTTTGGGTGTTTAACAGACCAACATGAATCGCATCATTGCGAAGTTGCATCCCGAATTCCGTGATCGAATCGCGCCCGAACAGATTGTGTGTCCAACCTTTTGCGATTTGTCCGCCAACAATATTGCGATTCTCCACTTGTTCAAACTGGTCACCGGTAGTCGGGCGTAATTCAAAATAAGTAAAATTCGACCACAGTTGCAGGCGATAGTGTTGCAGGTAGGTCGACGCCTTCATATAGCCCTGATCATCCTGGCTGTGCCATTCACCCGAGAGAATAGCGTGTCCGGTATTGCCGCCATCACTGGGATCTAGAGCGGAATAAAGTCCTAATTGTCCTGACTGTATCATTTGCAGTGGTACTTGATCAGTGGAATTCCAACTCGCATCGTAATATGTGCCGTCAACCGACCAGCCTTGAGCCGGAGTTCCATCGCTTAAACGCAACAGGCTATTTAATCTGTGTAAGTTCTCAGGCTGCGCCCACGGACCGTTCTCTTCCAATAGATCCACTGCGCTGAGCAGCGTGGGGCCGTGACTGCCAAAAGCAGACATGTCTCCTGAACTTGCTTTGGAGCTTAGGTCAGCCAGATTGATTGAACCGGAAAGCAATGCGCGTCGGTATCCGAAAGCGCCGATGGTCAGGTCGGCCAGATTGCTATCGAGGCTATTACGATATTGAAATTTTGCGGAGCCGGCTGAAGCGAAATCGCCATCTTCAGCGAAATAAGGGCCTTTGCCGTAATTAATGCGTTGCACGAGTTCAGGTATCAGGTAGTTTAGATCGGAATACCCTTGCCCGTGTGCATTGGTGGGCATGTTGACGGGCACGCCATCGATAAAAGTGGCAAAGTCCGTGCCATGATCGAGATTGTATCCGCGCAGAAAATACTGATTGGCTTTGCCATCGCCTGAATGCTGCGTGACCACCATGCCGGGCACGGTATCCAGCGCATCCCCCGGTCTTAGCAGCGGCAGGTATTGTAAATCTTCGCTGCGAACGACGCCTTGCGAAGCGGCATCTGAACTGCCTACCGCATTATCGTAGAGCCTCGTAGCTTCGACCACCATCGTGGGCAGGGTATTGATTTTTGGGGATGAAGCATCATCGAGCAAATTTGGCGTTTGTGCTGAAATAGTCTCAGCCGGGGAGGTTGCAGAATAAAGAATTAAAGGCAGGATGATAACTGCGGCCTTAGATTTTACTGATAGTAGTGCCGCGAGTCTCAAACGTAATCCCTTTCATGATGTAACGCAGGCATTAAAGTTGGCAAGCGATGCGCAATACGGCAAAAACAGGCGAAATAGGGCAACACAGGGGCAGGCTGCGTTGTATCCCGGCATTGGCAAGTCGACTGGCAAGATAAGCGGGCGCTATCGTCCCTGCTGCCAGTCCATCCACAAGCGTTATCAGGCAAAAAGGGCGGCAATTTCTTTACCGCCCAGCGGGAATCAGCTCAGTTTTGTCCGCTGTGCCTGTAGTTGCGCAAGCAAGGCAGCAAAATCACTCATGCGTTTCTTTTCCTGTTCCACAACGGCTTGTGGTGCCCTGTCCACAAAACTGCTATTACCCAGCTTGGCTTCGGTCTTGGCAACTTCGCCGCTGATGCGTGCAATCTCCTTATCCAGTCTTTCGCGCTCTGCCGGAACATCAATTTCGACTTTGAGCATCAGTTTGTAATTGCCTACAATCGCCACCGCAGCATCGTCTTCGGGCAGCTCAGATAGAATTTGCACTTCGGATAGTTTTCCCAGGCTGCTGATATAGGGAGCGAGTGCGGCAAGCGTTGTGGCATCTCCTGAAGCGATCAGCGGTACGCGGGCGGCAGGGGACAGATTCATCTCGCTGCGCAAACTGCGGCAGGCATTGACAATTTCCTGCAACAGGGTGATTTCGGCTATGGCTGCCGGGTCGATTTTAGCAGTATCCGCTTTAGGATAGGCCTGCATCATGATGGATACCTCCTCATCCTCCTTTATCAAAAGGGGGGCGGGAGGGAATTTTCCTGCCAGAGGAGCGACCGATTGCCAAAGCTCTTCGGTGATGAACGGGATAATCGGATGCGCCATGCGCAGTATGGTCTCCAGCACGCGTACCAGCGTTCTGCGTGTCGCGCGTTGTTGTGCCTCTGTATCCTCGCTCCTCGCTCCTTGCTCTTCTGATCCTTGATCCTGCAGTTGGACTTTTGCCAGCTCCAGATACCAGTCGCAATAAGTGTTCCACACCAGTTCATACACACAGCGGGCGGCCATATCGAAACGGTAATCGGCAAAATGCTGCGCCATGTCGGCTTCAGCCTGTTGCAACAGACTGATCATCCATTTGTCAGCGGCGGAATATTCCAAAGGCAGTGTTTCATCCAGTCCGGTGTCGAAACCATCGCAGTTCATCAGCACGAAACGCGTGGCGTTCCACAGCTTATTGCAGAAATTTCGATAGCCTTCGCAGCGCTGCATGTCGAACTTGATGTCACGCCCGGGGGACGCTAATGAGGCGAAGGTAAAGCGCAGCGCATCGGTGCCGAATGCCTGAATACCTGCCGGAAACTCCTTGCGGGTACGTTTCTCAATCTGTTCTGCCTGCTTCGGATTCATCAGACCGGTGGTGCGTTTTTTCAATAAATCTTCCAGCGTGATGCCGTCGATCAGATCAATCGGGTCGAGCACGTTGCCCTTGGACTTGGACATTTTCTGTCCTTCCGAATCGCGGATCAGGCCGTGCACATACACATCCTTGAACGGGATTTTTCCGGTGATGTGTTTTGTCATCATCACCATGCGCGCGACCCAGAAGAAGATGATGTCAAAGCCTGTGACCAGCACAGTGGAGGGCAGGAATTGTTGTACGAACTCATTCTGCTCCTCAAAGGACTTCCCCTCCTGCCAGTCCAGCGTGGAGAAGGGCCACAGCGCGGAGGAGAACCAGGTATCCAGCACATCGTTGTCGCGGTCGAGTTGTCCTGCATAGCCCGCTTTGTCGGCCAGTATTCTTGCCTCTGCCTCACTGTGAGCGACGAACACTTCGCCATTCACGCCGTACCAGGCCGGAATCTGATGTCCCCACCACAACTGGCGGGAAATGCACCAGTCCTGAATATTATTCAGCCACTGATTGTAGGTGTTCACCCAGTTTTCCGGATAGAACTTGATCTCGCCGGAAGCGACACATTCGAGTGCTTGCTCGGTGATGCTCATACCCTCAGGACCCGCCTTGCTCATTGCGACGAACCACTGGTCGGTGAGCATGGGTTCGATCACTACGCCGGTACGGTCGCCGCGCGGCACTTTCAGTTTGTGCTTCTCAGCCTTGTCAAATACGCCTGCTGTTTCCAGATCGGCAATGATGACTTTGCGCGCGTCGAAGCGATCCAGATCGCGATACTTTTCAGGTGCCTGCTCATTGATTTTGCCATCCAGTGTCAGGATGCAAATCAGTGGCAGATTGTGTCGCTGACCTACCGCATAGTCGTTGAAATCGTGCGCAGGGGTAACTTTCACCACGCCTGTGCCGAATTCGCGATCGACATAGTCGTCGGCGATGACGGGGATTTCACGACAACACAGCGGAAGTGTCACCATCGTGCCGATCAGATGTTTATAGCGTTCATCTTCCGGATGCACCATGAGCGCGACGTCGCCCAACAGCGTTTCAGGCCGGGTGGTGGCGACAGTCAGGTGAGTCAAACCGTGCAGCGTGTCGGGGGCTGCCAGCGGATAACGGATGTGATACATGAAGCCGTCTTCTTCTTCCTGCACCACTTCCAGATCAGACACGGCGGTATGCAGTTTCGGATCCCAGTTCACCAGACGTTTGCCGCGGTAAATCAGGCCTTCGTTGAAAAGCCGCACGAACGTATCGGTGACTGATTGTGACAGCCCTTCATCCATGGTGAAGCGCTCGCGCTGCCAGTCGGGTGAGGTGCCAAGACGGCGCATTTGGCGGGTGATGGTGTCACCGGAGAACTGTTTCCACTCCCATACTTTTTCGATGAACTTTTCGCGGCCCAGATCATGGCGCGATATACCTTGCGCATCGAGTTGGCGTTCCACGACGATTTGCGTGGCGATACCCGCATGATCGGTGCCCGGTTGCCACAGGGTGTTATCGCCGCGCATTCTATGATAGCGGGTCAGTGTGTCCATCAGGGTCTGGTTGAAACCGTGACCCATATGCAGCGTGCCGGTTACATTCGGTGGCGGCAATTGAATACAAAAAGAATCCGTCCTGGCAGAATCAGTGCCTGCGTTGAAATAACCGGATGCTTCCCATTTGGGATACCAGCGCGCTTCAATTTCTTTGGGTTCAAAACTTTTGGTGAGTTCCATGGTGCGCAAGCGGTAAGGCCTGTCCTGAGCGAGTCGAAGCCGCGGATTATACAGGCAGAGAGCTGGTAAGTTGTGAGTGGGATTCATCTCCACTTGCGACTTACCCCTTACCACTAACTATTTTCGTCTGGCTTATTCAGCGCTTCATGCAGCAATTGTGGCAGCTCTGCCTTGAATTGGCTGACAGCCATGTCAACTGCCAGTCGTTGCATGACTTCCAATTGTTGATTGAGTTTACTGGTAAAAACGGTTTCAAGGTGGACGGCCAGCTTGTCCAGCAGCAGATGCATTTCATCTGCATTCAACGTGCGGACAGTTTTAGTTTGGGCGGGCGGCTCGTCAGGTATGATTTCGAGGAGTACCGGCAACTCATCAAATCTTCGAGCAGGCGTATCCTCGACGACTTCAGTTAATAGCGGTAATTCCTGATTGTTATTCATCATCGTTAATTGCTTAAATCGAAGTGGCGCAGCTCATAGCCGCGATCACGATAAAATTTATAACGTTCACGACCGCGCCGGCTATCTGCTTCATCGCGGCCAACGATTTCAATCACCCGGTCAAAGCGGGAAAAAAAATCTACACATTCGTTATGCAGACTGATCAGCATATCGTGATGGACAAACTTTTCATCAGCCAGACTTAAAACAACGGGGCTGTTCGCCGCAGCTGCGTCGTCGCTGCGACAGTGGGGAATAAAGGCAGCGTCAGGATAATGCCACAACAACTTGTCCAGCGCCTCAAGGGTTGAGGCGTCGGGCAGGCTGATGACGATGTGCAGGCCGTGCTGCATGGCCTTATGACTCAACTGACAGGCGGTGCGCAGCTTGTCAGTGGAACCTGTATAAAAATCGACTCGGGTCATGTTGTTTTACAATTTACCGTAGGGACACGATTTATCGCGCCCTGTGAAGGGACAGTGATGAATCAAACAGCCGCGATATTTATTTCATTGGCGCGATTGATCAAATATTGCGTAAGCAGCGGAACGGGACGTCCGGTAGAGCCCTTTTCTTTGCCGGATTTCCAGGCTGTGCCGGCGATGTCCAGATGTGCCCAGCGATAATCCTTCGTGAAGCGTGACAGGAAGCAGGCTGCCGTTACGCTGCCGGCAGCACGGCCGCCAATGTTCTGCATGTCGGCGAAATTGCTGTCCAACTGTTGCTGGTATTCATCCCATAACGGCATGTGCCAGGCTTTATCGTTTACATAAGCGCCCGCTTCAATCAGTTCGGCAGCCAGGGTATCCTGATTGCTGAACAGGCCGCTGGCCACGCCGCCCAATGCAATGACGCAGGCGCCGGTCAAGGTGGCGATGTCGATCACGGTATCCGGTTCAAAACGCGCGGCGTAAGTGAGTGCATCGCACAGGATCAGACGGCCTTCGGCGTCCGTATTGAGTATTTCAATGGTCAGCCCGGCCATGCTGGTGACGATGTCGCCGGGTTTGCTGGCCGCGCCGTCGGGCATGTTTTCGCTGCTCGGAATGACCGCCACTACGTTCAGTTTAAGCGACATTTCGGCGATAGCCAGCATGGTGCCAAAAACACTGGCAGCACCGCACATGTCGTATTTCATTTCATCCATGTCAGCGCCGGGTTTGAGCGAAATGCCACCGGAATCAAAGGTCAGTCCTTTGCCGACCAGTACCACAGGTTTTTGCTTCTTGTCGCCGCCGCGATATTCCAGCGTGATCAATTTGGCAGGTTCCCGACTGCCGCGCGTCACGGACAGCAGGGAATGCATGCCCAGCTTCTCCATGTCCTTTTCTTCGAGTATGGTAACTTTTAGCTTGTGTTCTTTGGCCAGCTTTTCTGCCTGCTCCGCCAGATAAGCAGGGGTACAGATATTGCCCGGCAGATTGCCAAGCTGCTTGGCCAGATTCATGCCGTTTGCAATCGCCCGGGCGGAAATGACGGCATTCTGTGCTGCGTTGCCGGGTTTTTTTGCACAGCCTATCAGTATCTTGCGCAAGGCGGGCTTGTCAGCCGGTTTGCTTTTCAGCGCATCAGTGCGATAGACAGATTCCTCCGCGATCAGGATAAGCTGGTTGATTTTCCAGACTTCATCCTGGTCTTTGACGGCAAGACCGGACAGATACAGAGCGGCATCCTTGCAATTGGTCTTGCCTAGTGCAGCGAAGCTGGCGCGCAATACGTCAATATACTGTTTGGCATTGAATTCTTCAGCTTTGCCGAGGCCCGCCAGCAGCACGCGCTCAGCGGATACGCCGGTCAGGGTATGCAGCATCAAAGTACTGCCGGCCTTGCCTGTCATGTCGCCACGTGCAATCAACCGGCTCAATTGAAGCTCTGCACTCAGGTCAAAAGCCTGCGCCTCAGCGGAGAGTTGTCCCCCTTCAAAAACACCTAAAACGACGCAAGCGCTATGCTGTTTGTCCGGACTGCTTTGTTTTATGCTAAATTCCATACGTCGCTCCTTATATTTTTTGTTCCAATGCCTGATTATCCACAAACTGCCCGCCTAAAGTCAAAGTTGTTTCGCAAAGGACTGTTTCATCATGTTCTGGTGCGCGAATTTATCAGCAATGGCGCACTGGTTTTCGCAACCTTACTCGGTATTGTGGCGATCAGCCAGTTAATCCGTTTTTTGGGTGAGGCTGTCAGCGGCAAGCTGGCTGTCGATGGTGTGCTGGCGCTGCTGGGTTTTAGCGCCCTGAGCTATTTACCCGTGCTGTTGTCCATGAGCCTGTTCATTTCCATTTTGCTGACTTTGTCGCGTTGCTATCGCGACAGCGAAATGGTGGTGTGGTTTAGCGCCGGCATCGGCCTGACGCGCTGGATACGCCCGGTATTATGGTATGCCGCTCCCGTGGTGATGCTGATCGCAGTGTTGAGCCTGGTTTTGTCTCCCTGGGCTTTGAGGAAATCGGACGATTATAAAACCCGGTTGCAAAATCGCGATGAAACTGCAGCTATCACGCCGGGCGTATTTCGTGAGTCGGAACAGTCTGACAGGGTTTATTTTGTCGAGAAAGTTGATGTGGCCAGCGGGCATATCAGCAAAATTTTTGTGCGCTCAATTCAAAATGGTCAGCTGGGTACCATGGTGGCACGGGAAGGCTTACAGGAAACCAGAAAAAATGGTGATCGTTTTCTGGTGTTGCTGAACGGCACCCGTTATGAGGGCACGCCGGGACAGCGGGATTATCGCATCGTGGAGTTTGAGCGTTATGCGATGCGTATTGAAGGGGGGGGGGGCAAAACATCGCTGCCCAATGTTCGTACTCTTTCAACACCTGCACTATGGCGCAATCCGACCAGCTGGAATCTGTCCGAGCTGGAGTGGCGTCTGGGTTTGCCTATCAGTGCGGCGATACTTGCCTTGCTGGCCATCGGCTTGAGTTTTGTCAATCCGCGTGCCGGGCGATCGTTCAATCTGATTTTTGCGATTGTGTTGTATATGATTTACAGCAATATGATCAGCGTGACCAATGCGTGGGTAGGTCAGGGCAAGATTGCTCCCGGCATCGGGCTGTGGGGTATTCATGCGTTGATGCTGTGTGTCGCGACGTTACTGTTTTACTGGCGAATGACGCTGTTTTCCTGGCGCCGGGTATTCAAAAAATGAAATTGTTGACACGTTATCTGGCCAGGGAAATTTATGGCAGCGTCGTGCTGGTGTTCGCAGCACTCCTGATGCTGTTTGCCTTCCTTGATTTTATTCACGAACTCAGCGTGATGGGCTACGGCAAGTACAGTCTGGGGTATGTGGTGGTATTTGTTGTGCTGACGATACCGGGGCATATCTACGAGCTGTTTCCGGTAGCGGTGTTGATTGGTACCATCGTTGCCGTGGTGCAAATGGCCGCGCGTTCCGAGTTGACCATTTACCGCGTGTCGGGTGCCTCAACCATGCAGATGCTGGCCGCGCTGACCAGGATTGCGTTGCCGATGATTATGATCAGTTTTCTGTGTGGGGAATTCGTGGCTCCGCCCGCTGAACGCATGGCGCAAAAGCTGCGTCTGAGGGCGTTGAATACGCAAGTATCGCTGCAAGCTTTTCGCTCCGGGGTTTGGGTGAAAGACGAATACAGTTTCGTCAATGTTCGTAGCGTGATGCCGGATACCAGTATGAGCGATATCGAAATCTATAATTTTGATGACACTTTCCACCTGAAAACTATCGTGCACGCAGCGCATGCGATTTATTTGCAACCGGGCAGCTGGCAGCTGGATTCGGTGATTCAAACGAGCTTTGACAAGGCGGGCGTCAGTATTCAAACCCTGCCGGGTCAGACCTGGCAGTCTGCGCTGACACCGGGGATTTTGAGTGTGATGCTGGTAGTGCCTGAACAAATGTCAGCCTATGATTTGTACCAGTATGTGTCTCATCTGAAAGAAAACAAGCAACAAAGCGCGCGTTATGAAATTGCCATGTGGAACAAACTGGTTTATCCGTTTGCCTTGCTGGTGATGATGGTGTTGGCCTTGCCGTTTGCCTCTTATCAGCGTCGCGCAGGCGGTGTCAGCGTGATGGTTTTCATGGGAATCGTACTGGGACTGGTGTTTCATTTTGCCGGGCGGCTGGTGGCAAGCCTGGGTTCGCTCAATGACTGGCAGCCTTTCCTCAGTGCAACAGCCGTGACAGGCATTTTTCTGCTGGTCGGAACGGCAATGATCTGGAGGGCAGAACGGCGTTAATGGTGTTTTGAGTGTGTGGCGATAGACTTACAAGCAGCCTGAGCATAAAGCGGGTTTGCGTCGAATGATTGTGGTATCTATGTTCGAGCAGTCGGTCGCTCCATAGCTGTTTTTCCGCGGGTCAGGGTTGCGTCGCGGCGGGAGCTGAAACAGGGGGGGTAATGACGGCAGAAGCTGCGGCGGCCTGTTGCGCTTGCAATGCCTGTTGCGCTTTGAGTGCTTGCTGTTGTTTGAACACCAGCTTAACTTGTTCGCGTTTTTCCTCCGATAACTGGCTGAAGGCGCGATATTTTTCACGCGCTGCGTCGCGTTGTGCCGGGGTGAGTTTCGCCCAGATCACTAATCTGCTTTGAAAGCGTTGTTTTTCAATCGGGCTGAGTTTGGGATAGTGTTGCGCGACATACCGCAAGTTGTGCTGTTGCTTTTCAGGAAAACTGTTCCACTGCGCTTGCAAGGGGGCGAGCGCCTGTTGCTCTGCCGGTGGCAGGCTCACCCAGAGCTGTCGTGATGGTGCGGATGCCGCCAGCGCGCTATTTAACGCGCAACAGAGTGCAAGGACGGCGACCAGTTTATTCATGTGCTTATTTATCGACAAATACATCAATCGGCATTGCGTCGGTAAGAATTTCAAGATCCACCGGCACTTGCGAGTTTTGCCAGTATCCGTAGGCTCCGACTGCGATGGCTGCCAGCAAAACGGCAGTTGCCATCCATTGCGAAGGCGTGTGCGGCAGATGCGCGCGATGAGCGGCAACACTGAGCGAAAATACAGGCTCGTGCACACGTTGTCTTTGCAGCGCGACAGTACGCGCTTTGCGCAGTGCAGATACGGTCTTCTCGTCCATTTGTTCGCAGCTCTTTGTGAGAAGTTGTGCTATCTGTGTGTGATTCAGTTGTGTTTTCATGATAGTTCTACTCCTATTGCTCCCAGCACCGCTGCCAGTGCGTGGTTGGCTCTTGAACAGTGTGTTTTTACGCTTCCTTCGGTGCAGCCCATCGCATTTGCGGTCTCGGCTGTGTCTAATCCCTCCCAATAACGCAGCAGGAAGGCTTCACGTTGACGAGCGGGGAGATTACTTAAGGCTTTTTCTATTAAGGCAATGGTTTGCTTTTGTTCGAAGGCGGCATCAGGAATGGCGGGCGCACTCTGATTGTCACCATCTTCCAGTATATCCAGAGGGTCGAGCTCATCTTCGGTATTTTTCGGCTGGAAGGAGGAAAACAGTGTCGTCCAGTTCGAACGCACCTTTTGACGGCGGCAATGATCGCGTATGGTGTTTTGCAGAATTCGGTGGAACAGCAGCGGCAATTCTTCAGCCGGTTTCGCAGAATATTTGTCTGTCAGCTTGATCATTGCGTCCTGAACTACATCAAGTGCCGTGTGGCTGTCATGCATGGCAAAAACCGCGTGTTTATAAGCGCGGCGCTCAATACGGCCAAGAAATTGGCTTAATTCATCTTGAGTTGCCAGTTTTTGCTCCTTGATTAAGTCTGGATTTTAGCAAATTATGCGCTATTCTGCCAGAAGTGGTGAGGATACTCGCTGCAAAAAAGGTTGACCAAAAGTCCGCTTGCTATTATCTTATGCAGTTCTTTTTGAATTAATCATAGGATGTTTGTCATGGAAATGACTGGCGCGGAAATTACCATCCGTTGTTTGCACGAAGAAGGGGTCGAATATATCTTCGGTTACCCTGGCGGTGCAGTGTTACATATTTACGATGCGCTTTTCCAGCAGGATAAGGTAAAGCATATTCTGGTACGCCATGAACAGGCTGCCGTGCATGCGGCTGACGGCTATGCGCGCTCATCCGATAAGGTTGGCGTGGCACTCGTGACCTCAGGTCCGGGACTGACCAATGCTGTCACAGGCATAGCGACTGCCTATCTGGACTCCATCCCGATGGTGGTCATCAGCGGTCAGGTGCCAACCTTTGCTATCGGTGAAGATGCGTTTCAGGAAGTCGATGCAGTCGGCATTACACGTCCGTGCGTGAAACACAATTTTCTGGTCAAGGATGTCAAAGACATCGCAGCGACCATCAAAAAGGCCTTTTATCTGGCTAATTCCGGACGCCCGGGGCCTGTACTGGTGGATATTCCGAAAGATATATCCGCACAGAAGACCACATTCTCCTATCCTGCAACGATCAATATTCGCTCTTATCAGCCACCAGGTCGTGGTGATAGTCAGCAAATCATGCAGGCTGTACAGCTGTTGCTGACAGCTAAGCGGCCTATGATCTATGCAGGCGGCGGCGTGGTTTTATCCGGTGCGTCAGCTCAGTTGACCGAACTGGTTCGTCTGCTGGGGGCGCCTTGTACCAATACTCTGATGGGTCTGGGCGGCTTCCCCGCTAACGATACGAAATTTGTCGGGATGCTGGGCATGCACGGCACTTACGAAGCGAACATGGCGATGCAGCATTGCGACGTACTGGTGGCCATCGGCGCGCGCTTTGACGATCGCGTGATCGGCAATGTCGAACATTTCGCACAAGTGCCACGTAAAATCATACACATTGATATTGATCCTTCCTCGATCGCCAAGCGCGTCAAGGTGGATGTGCCTATTGTGGGTGATTTGAAGCTGGTGCTGGATGAATTGCTCAGCGTTCTGCGTGCGGGAACGCAAAAGCCGGATGTTGCCGGGCTGGCCGACTGGTGGCGCCAAATTGAAGAATGGCGTGTGACAGGCGGCGGCTTGCGCTACAAAAATTCCAGCGAGATTATCAAACCGCAATTTGTCATCGAAACGTTGCACAGGTTGACGGGCGGTGATGCCTTTGTTACTTCGGACGTGGGGCAGCATCAGATGTGGGCCGCACAATATTATAAATTCAACCATCCGCGCCGCTGGATTAACTCAGGCGGTCTGGGCACGATGGGCTTTGGTCTGCCGGCGGCAATGGGCGTACAACTGAAGCATCCGGGTGCTACCGTGGCCTGTGTGACAGGTGAGGGCAGTATCCAGATGAATATTCAGGAATTGTCTACCTGCAAGCAATATCATCTGCCGATCAAGGTGCTGTCGCTGAATAACGGTTATCTGGGCATGGTCAGGCAGTGGCAGGAATTCTTCCACGGCAATCGTTTTTCGGAATCCTATATGGATGCCTTGCCGGATTTTGTGAAAGTAGCTGAAGCCTATGGCCACGTCGGTATCCGTATCGATAATCCTGCGGATGTTGAACCTGCCATGAAGGAAGCCTTTGCGCGTAAAAACGATCTGGTGTTCATGGACTTTCGCACCGATCCGACTGAAAATGTGTTTCCTATGGTGCCAGGTGGCAAAGGCTTGTCTGAAGTTGTTTTGTCGGAGGATCTATAATGCGCCATATTATTTCCCTTTTGATGGAAAACGAAGCGGGTGCCTTGTCGCGTGTGGCGGGCTTATTTTCGGCACGCGGTTATAATATTGAGTCGCTGACCGTAGCGCCGACCGAAGATGCAACCTTGTCACGCATGACGATAGTCACCAGTGGTTCAGATGCGGTCATTGAGCAAATCAACAAGCAGCTCAATAAGCTGATCGATGTCGTGTCGGTGATGGATTTGAGCGAAGGCGAGCATATCGAACGCGAGTTGATGCTGGTTAAGTTGCGTGCCGAGGGTGATGCCCGCGAAGAATTGAAACGCCTGACCGATATTTTTCGCGGACGAATTCTGGATGTGACCGATCATACTTACACGATCGAGCTAACCGGCAGTCGCGTCAAGCTGGATAGTTTTATTGATGCCATTGGACGGGAACTGATTCTGGAAACGGTACGTACCGGCGCTTCCGGCATCGGTCGCGGTAATAGAATTTTGAAGCTGTAGGTCAGGATTTATCCTGACATGTCCGGTTAAAACCCGACCTATATTTTATTTTTGATTTTTTTAATTTGAAGAGGGCAGCATGAAAGTTTTTTACGATAAAGATGCAGACCTGTCACTGATCAAGGGCAAGCAAGTTACTATCGTGGGCTACGGCTCACAAGGTCACGCGCATGCACAAAACCTGCGCGATTCAGGTGTGAATGTCACCGTTGGCTTGCGCCGTGACGGCGCATCCTGGGCCAAGGCAGAAGCTGCCGGCCTGACAGTGGCTGAAGTGGCTGATGCTGTTAAAGCGGCTGATGTCGTGATGATGTTGTTGCCGGATGAAACTATTCCTGAAGTTTATTACCGCGATATTGCTCCTAACATGAAGGCGGGCGCAGCGCTGGCCTTTGCGCATGGCTTTAACGTACATTACAACCAGGTCGTGCCTCGTACCGACGTGGACGTGATTATGATTGCACCTAAAGGCCCGGGGCACACCGTGCGTTCCGAATACCTGAAGGGTGGCGGCGTACCTAGCCTGATCGCAGTATTTCAGGATAAATCAGGCAAAGCACGCGATATCGCGCTGTCCTATGCAGCAGCCAATGGCGGCACCAAGGGTGGCGTGATTGAAACCAATTTCCGCGAAGAAACTGAAACCGACTTGTTCGGTGAACAGGCTGTGTTGTGCGGTGGTGCGGTTGAACTGGTCAAGGCTGGCTTTGAAACACTGACTGAAGCCGGTTATGCACCGGAAATGGCGTACTTTGAATGTCTGCATGAACTCAAATTGATCGTTGATCTGATGTACGAAGGCGGTATCGCTAACATGAATTACTCGATCTCCAACAATGCGGAATACGGTGAATATGTCACAGGTAATCGCGTGATTGGCGATCAGGCGCGTGCTGCGATGAAGGAATGTCTGACTAATATCCAGAACGGTAATTACGCCAAGCAGTTCATTCTTGAAGGTCGCACTAACTATCCTGAAATGACAGCGCGCCGTCGTCTGAATGCTGAACATCCGATCGAAGTGGTTGGCGGTCAGTTGCGCGCGATGATGCCATGGATCGGTAAAAACAAGCTGGTTGATCAAAGCAAGAACTAGGTTTTGTTCGGCGAGTGCCCGCAAGGTGCTCGCAATGGAATCCATGCTTTCGGGCATGGATTTTTTTTTGTCATCTGCCGGTATTCGCCGGATGACGCTATACAGTCAATATTATCAATACGCTCGCACTTTATGTTTTCATCCTCTTTGATTATCTGGCAGCGTGAACACGGTCGTCATGATCTGCCCTGGCAGGGCGCAGCAGCTTATTTTGTGTGGCTCTCCGAGGTCATGCTGCAACAGACTCAAGTTGTCACGGTCATCCCTTATTATCAGCGTTTTATCGCCTCCTTCCCGACGATTGCCGTCCTGGCAGCAGCCAGTGAGGAACAGGTGCTGGCGCACTGGAGCGGGCTGGGTTATTACGCAAGAGGCCGGAATCTGCATCGCGCCGCGCAACTCATCGTCACTTTGTATAACGGCGAGTTTCCGCGTGACTATGAACAGATACTGGCTTTGCCTGGTATCGGACGTTCTACTGCCGCTGCGATTTGCGCGCAGGCATTTGATGAACGGCGCGCGATACTGGATGGTAACGTCAAGCGTGTGCTGGCGCGGTATTGCGGTATCGAGGGTTCGCCTGCCATAAAGGCGGTAGAGATACGGTTCTGGCAGCAGGCCGAAGCCTTATTGCCGGATTCCGATATAGCAACTTATACTCAGGCGCTGATGGATATGGGCGCGACACTGTGCACCCGCAGCCGCCCGAAATGTACTAGATGTCCTGTGCAAAGCGATTGCGTGGCGCATCAGACCGGGCGTGTGGCCGAACTCCCTGCACGGCGTTCAAAAAGGCGTGTGCCTGAAAGACGCGCTACTTTTTTACTGGTGATGTCGGACGGCGATATACTTCTTGAAAAACGCGCACCTGCCGGTATCTGGGGAGGTCTGTGGTGTTTGCCGCAGCTCGATGGCGGAACCGATGCCAAAGATGATGCTAGCGACGAGGAACTTGCAGAATATTTACAGTACAAGGGCTGGCAGGTTGACGAACAAATCGCCTTGCCGGCATTCACGCATACTTTTACCCATTTCAAATTGCATATTGCACCGCTGCTGCTGAAGCTGGCGCACAAACCGTTACAGGTGCAACAAGCAGGTTCAGTGTGGATGACTGTGACTGAAGCGTTGAATGCGGCGATTCCAACGCCGGTCAGACAGCTGCTGGAACGGTTATAGCCGAAGCGGGAATGCTTAGCTGACGGACTTGATGCTGACCACATCGCTCCATTGCCCCACCTGTTCGTCGTGTGGCAGGTATGAAGTTTTCGACATAAACGATACTCCTTTGATTAAGTTGATGTTTTATGAATTTTTTGGCAAATTACGGGTTGCAAAGAGCACTTTTTCAATTACTTTTACAGGGTGCAAACTTACTTTTGATCCCTTACGCGTTACTGATGACGGTTCATGCGTTGCTGCTGGGTCTTATAAAATGATTACTAGAACCCTGCAAAATCACTGGTGAGTCGTTATGCATTACTTTTCGTTGTTTACGCGTTACCCGTCAAGGTTTGAAAGTGATTTTCAACGGATCCTCAGTCATGACTATAGTCATGACAGGTAACTGATCACCCTGTAAAAGTAACTTTGTAGTGCTCCTGCGTGCCTGATGAGGATCGCAAAATAACCGGTACAAGAGACAAAGAAACCGGTACGGAAAGACCGGGACAAGATACAAGTGCAAAACGACAGGGCGAAGAATAAAGGCACACGAGCCGCCGCACAATATGCCTGATGGCCTATGCCGTTTGGTCTAGTGGGGGAGAAGGGATGATTGGTAGACAGGCAGATGACAGGCCACCTGCCGATATACGACGAGCATCGCGAGGCAATAACCGGGTTTGATGGCGAGTGCATAACATCAGTTAACCATTGAACTGGTGTGCTGAACAGATTGAGATTTGTGGATGCAGGTGCCCGGAATGCCGGTTTACCAGCTGCGGGCTGATGACGCAGCAAGGACAATTTAGCCGAGATACAAAAGATCACTGTCAACCCTTAACGAGAATAGCCATCATATTGTGTGCCGGGACATACACTTGGCATGTTTTTTCGGCTCACAGTCAGCTTTCCGGCAGGCAATTTTCAAACCGGTGTACCGTGAACGAGACACTGCAGCTATAACCTAGATTCCTTGTGACGGCCCGCTATGTAATTCACAGCAGGCCTTAGGTCAGAGTTACTTTAATGATAATGCCTGCCTTCAGCCATAAAACGGCCAGTTATCCCATTGTTTTCTTTCGGCAGTTAGGCTATTTCATTCATTGTTGACTAACACGAATCGCGAATGTCGTCATAATATAAAAGCTAAATAGCTCTAAAATTTCATGGTCATCCCAGTGTAAATTGAACGCCCCATACCTGCAACTGCGATACCATAGGGAATACCGTTGATGCTCATGGTCGAGCCCTGACCGACATAAACGCCACCCAACGGCAAGGAATAGAACTTATTGAACAGATTGTCGATACCGAAGTCAATGCGGATTTTCTGGTTCAACTCATAACTGCTGCGCAGATTAAACAAGCTGTAACCGCCGGTTTTAATCTCATTTCTCAGTTGCGAGACGTCTGTTTTGGCCTCAACCAGCTGAAGCTCGGCACTATTGCTCCAGCTACCTGTGCGTTGCTCCAGTGACAGTCTGGTATTGAGCGGCATAATGTTGTAGAGATTGTCGCCAGTAGTCAAGTTTTCACCTCGGGTATAACTCAATACAGCTTTCGCAGTGATGTCGCCATAGTTGCCGAATTTGCCCAGGTGATGGTGGCCTGATAAATCAATACCATAAATCTGCGCTGATTGATTAACGTATTGCAGCACGTTGAACTGGTTGGGCTTGCAGGTCTTACCCGGCAAACACTGTGCGTCGATGTAGTTATCGATGTAAGTGTAATAAGGCGTCAATGCCGCCGCCCATTGCGCCTGTTCTGCATCATGCCAACTGGCGGTGGTGCTGAGCGTGTGCGCGACTTCCGGTTTCAGATTATTATTGCCGACATAACCATTGCCATCGCCTGCCATATTATTCATGATCGCCGCCATCGAATTCGCAGACCAGGTATACAACTGATCCAGATTGGCTGAGCGGCTTTTCTGCGCATAACCGAATTCATAGGATTGTGTGCTGTTCGGTGTATAACGGGACAACGCCGTCAAATCCCAGTTTTGATCGGTATGTGCATGATTAAGCGAATTAAAGGAATTCGCATCAGTTGCATACATACTGCTATAACCTTGAACATTGCTCGTATCCATTTTGACCATATCGTTGCGCACGCCAAACTGACTCATCCATTGCGGATTCCAGCGCGCTTCCCATTCTCCGAATATATCAAAGCGATCACGCGAGCCATTGTTGATATTCTGAAAAGCGTTTGGCGACATCATCATTCCGGTGCCTGATGCCGGCCACCAGTCGTTCAGCCGGTAATTCTGAACTTCAGCACCCACTCTCAACACATCACGCGCCGAGAAAATAATATCGCCCTTGAGCAATACACCATTGGTTTTACCGCTGGTATCCATCGGCATACCCGGCGCATTTCCATACATGAATTGCCGGTCATCGCCGAAATTCATGCTATGACTGGTTTGCTGATTATAGACACGCGATTCAAGCATCCCCCAGTCATAATCAGCGGTGTAATGAAAATTAAAACTAGTGTTATTGTTTCCCGTCATGTCCATGCGCTGATTAGGAAAACCTTCAAATGGCACAGACTGCACGGCAGCACTCAGTTCAAACAGTTTATTATCCTGGCGCAGCGCAAAGTTAAGCGCCTGATTTTCAGACTTGTAAGCCGATGATCCGACCACATTGGCACCCACCAGTCCATTAGGGGTCGCATAAACAGATTTGAAATTCTGTGCAGCAGTATAATCGCCCGATTGCGCAGTTGAGCCGCTATAACTCAAACTCAGATAATCACTGGCGACGCTCGCATTGACATTCTCGCCATGCGCATTGCCATTACTGCGATAAAAAGCGCCCAATTCCGCAGAACTCAAAGTCCCCTGTCCGGGCGCGGCAAAAACGGGTGCTGCGGATTTAACCAGGATACTGCCGCCGATACTGTCGCCGCTGCTACTTACCGGTGTAATACCGGCATACACCTTGACGTTCGCCACATTGCTAGAATCGATGTAGGACAAGGGTGAGTTCATATGATTAGGACAGGCGGGCATCAGACTCATGCCATCGACCTCGACATTGATTCGATCGTCCGCCATGCCGTGGATCACCGGCAAGCTGGATACGCCGCCTGCGCTATATAGACTCACGCCGGGAATATCGGTCAATAAACTGGCGCTGTCGCTGCTGCGTGTGATGTTCAACTGATTCTGATCGAGCGCCGAATTCCCCGGAAAAGCCTGCAGTCTGCTGGCTGTGACACTTAACTCCGGCAAGTTGTCGGCAAATACAGTCTGACTGATGGCCAGCGTCAATACACTGAGCGCAAATAATTTATTCATTTCTTATCCCTATCGATTGTAATAATTTGTAATTCGATAAAGTATAGCGATGAATAACCCTGCTGGAAATGTGACATATTGTCGCACCCTAATGCTCCGTCAATAAACGCGGGGGCCGTGTTGTAGTCGAGATTATCGCTGTGCTGATAGCAGCCTTTACGTGTGCTATCTGATGCAAATTGTAAGCGCCAATCAGCGGCACGAATGCAATTGAAATCAATGCACCCATATCTTCAAACCAAGCGGGTAGTTTCCAAGCGCCAGACATCAAGGCAGCGGCAGTTGCTACGCTAATGACCACCGTACCATGACCCAGCGAAAAGAGAATTCTACTATAACGTGCTAACAGCGGGCGACACTGTAAGTTCCCACGAACAAAACCGTCTATCGTTGCCAGATGATCGGCATCCATCCCGTGCTTCATGCCGAGCATATAGGCTACCAGCAGGAGTCCGATTTGTCCATTTTCAATAGGCATATTCCTCCTGTTAGCAATGATTGATAATCAATCTGATAGATCAAATGTTCATCCTGCTTTGTACGCCGATTATTTCACTTCAATCTTGATGGATAGCTCCTGAATTAAAGCCACAGGTTTACCATCTTTCATAGAAGGAAAAAATCGCCAGTTCTTCAAAGTTTCCAGCAGCAAGCGGTTGAGCCTGGGGGTTTGCGTCGGTTTCACTAGTTCGACTGTTGCCGTGCCGTCAACATTGACGTGAAAGCGTGCGACAGCCACTGCATTCAACGCCTCCTCGCGTAAATCATCCGGAATTTGTGGCATCGGACGTACTATCGTCTGCGCGCCGCTGTTAGCGCTCGCATCATTCGTTGCCGGAGCGGGAGCAGGGGACGCTGTTATATTTTTTACGGTAGGTTTTTCTTCAGGAACAGGTGCGGGTGTTTTTTCCAGATTGGCTGCGGGTGCGACCTGCCTGACAGGCGTGCTGACTGCTTGCGCGACGGGTTTTGCTGTGTGGGTACAGAAGGGGTCATACAGAAGGGGTCACATACAGAAGGGGTCAGGTCTCCCGTTTTGCGCAAAACGGGAGACCTGACCCCTCAAAACACAGGCGTGGCTCAAGCCGCTGCTGATGAGTCATATGAGACATCGATACACGACAATACCTCCGATTTAATTCGCGGTTTCGTTCTTGAAGCATAAGTGATCCATGAACCCCAGGCTGTTCAGCATGTCATTTCAATGGTTAAATCCGTGTTATGCAAATTCCACGGCAACAGCGCTTCAATTTTTTCAGCCGTGCGGGCGGCGGGCAAGT
>Ga0316219_1000224_pt1 | contig 83536 bp, 73 predicted proteins | sample TBH18003PmetaG_FD_203635 | JGI IMG/M metagenome (GOLD analysis project Ga0316219, IMG submission 203635) | Freshwater microbial communities from Trout Bog Lake, Wisconsin, USA - TBH18003P | ecosystem: Environmental > Aquatic > Freshwater > Lake > Hypolimnion/Profundal zone | place: USA...
GATTTCGCAACCACTACGGTAAGGCACTTGGCGGCGACCCTTCTATAGGGCCGTCAGGACGCCATCCTGGTGGCCCTGGTCGGCCCTGGGTCAGATCTCTTCACCCCACGATTTGCCGGATGACCCACTGAAATCCGTGTGACAAGCTTTTTGCCTCCCCGGCCGCTCAGTCCCGGCCCTGGATCAGCCAGCTCCGCACCAGCGCCGCGACCGTCTCCGCATCGCTCAGGGCGTGCGCCTGAAGCCGCCGGCGGAGGAAATCCCGGCGCTGGGCCTCGGTGCGGACCGAGGCCCCGGCCGCATCGAGCTCGGCGCTGAGCTCCGCCTCCAGTTCGGCCAGGGACTTGGCCGGCACGGACTTCCGTGGCGCCCGGACCGGGTCGGGCGGGTTGAGGGCTGCCAGCAGGCGCTTGAACATCGGGGACACCCCTTCCAGTCTGGCCACCGGCCGGTTTTCTTCAAGCCTTTTGCCGGCGCCGGATTAGGATGGACCCATGGACCTGGAAAAAGCCCAGAAATTCAAGTGGCGGGTCGAGGTGTTCGTGCCCTCCACCGGCAAGTGGATCCCCCGCTCCGACCTGGTGCCCTTCGCCGTGGCGGTCCGGCAGATGGAGGGCCTGACCTCCCTCTATCCGAGCGTGGAGACCCGGCTGGTGTCCGACGACGACTATGTCCCCACCGAGATCTTCACCCAGGCCGAGATCGACGCCGCCCGGAGCCTCACCCTGAACTGGCGCAAGCCGTTCTAGGCCCAGACCACCGCTTCCGGCGCCACGTCCCGGATATCCAGCACCATGTGCAGGTTGGCCATCCTCAGGACCAGGCTGACCCGGGCGCTGGGCCGGCACAGGACCAGTTCCCCGCCCCGGTTGCGGACCGCCACGTGGCTGGCCACGATCTGGCCCACCCCGAGGCTGTCCAGGAATTCCACGGCGGAGAGGTCGAACAGGACCTTGCGGACGCCCTCGGCCAGGGCGGCCTCCACAGCCCGCGACACTGCCTCGCAACCATCGGAAGCCGTGAATTTGCGGCCGGGGGTCAGGGTCAGGATGTCCTGCTGAAGGTTCTGGCCGAAATCCATGGGCGCTCCGGGAGGGCTCCAGTAGACCACCCGCCTGTGACGCCCGGGTGAAATCCCCATGACGGCGCTGTGTCCGGCTTTCCCCTTTCAATCAATTTACTTGTAAAAACAATGGATCCGGGTTGAATGGGAAGCATCGCGCGGCGCCCCCGCCGCCCGCCCCGGAAATCCGCCATGACCTTCGGAAAATCCAACCTCCTGCTGCTCGCCCTGGGGGCCGGGCCGGCCTTCGCGGCCGGTCCCGCCCTGCCGGCCCTGGACGAGTCGGTGCGGGTGGCTGTGCCCCAGAGCGTCCATCCGCGGGTCGCCAACCGGGTGCCCACCGGGGCGGTGGACCCGGCCCTGCCCATGGATCGCCTGCTCCTGGTGCTCACTCCGGATCCGGCCGTGCAGGCCGCCCGGGAGCGGTTCCTGCGCGACCAGCAGGATCCCGCCTCCCCGGAATACCACCACTGGCTGACCCCCGAGGCCTACGGGGCCCGGTTCGGCCCGGCCCCCGCCCAGGTGGACGCCGCGGCCCGCTGGCTCACCGGCCACGGCCTGCGGGTGGACGGCGTCGCCCCCAGCCGCCAGGCGATCACCTTCTCCGGCCCCGCCGGCCGGGTGGAGGAGGCCTTCGCCACCCCCATCCTGGAGTACGAGGTGGACGGCGTGCGCCATCGCGCCAACGCCACGGACGTCACCGTGCCCGCGGCCCTGGCCGGCTTCGTGGGCGGGGTGGTCTCCCTCCATGATTTCCGCCGGGAGCCGCGGCACGTGGCGCGGACCCCGGCCGGCGTGGACACCCTGTACGGCGGCAATGCCATCGGCGCCCTGGACTATGCCGCGATCTACGACCTGGGGCCGGCCTATGCCGCGGGCCTCAACGGCGCCGGGGTCACCATCGGCATCGTCGGCCGCACCGAGATCCCGCTCGGCGACAACACCCTGTTCCAGGCCCTCCAGGACCAGAGCCCGAGCCGCTACACCGGCTCCCTGCGGATCCAGGTCAACGGCCCCGACCCGGGGTTCCTGGACGGAGGCGAGCAGCTGGAGGCCGAGATCGACACCCAGTGGTCCATGGCCACCGCCCCCGGGGCGGCCGCGCTGCTGGTGGTCTCGCCCATGTCGGCGACCTCCGACGGCGTCGACCTCTCGGCCCAGTACCTGGTCGAGACCAACGCCGCGCAGGTGCTCAGCTACAGCTTCGGCGCCTGCGAACAGGACCTGGGCACCGCCGCCAACACCTTCTACAACCAGCTCTGGAGCCAGGCCGCCGCGCAGGGCATCACCGTGTTCGTGGCTTCGGGCGATGCCGGCGCGGCCGGCTGCGACGACCCGGTGGCCTTCTCCGGCACCCGCAAGGCCGTCTCCGGCATGGCCGCGACCCCCTACAACGTCGCGGTCGGCGGCACCATGTTCAACGAGGGCGCGGGCACCGGCTACTGGGGCGTCGCCCGCGGCCTGGGCAGCAATCCCCAGACCGCCACCGGCTACATCCCCGAGGCGGTCTGGAACGAGAGCGCCAGCTCGGCCGGGGGCTTCCGGCTGTACGCCGGGGGCGGCGGCGCCTCCACCATCTACGCCAAGCCGGCCTGGCAGCAGGGCCTCACCCCCGCCGACGGGCACCGGGACCTGCCCGATCTGGCATTGGACGCCGGGGTTGAACACGACTCCTTCATGGTCGAAATGGACGGCCAGCTCCTGTACGCCGGCGGCACCTCCGTGGCCGCCCCCTGCATGGCCGGGATCATGGCCCTGATCGTGCAGAAATCCGGGCGCCAGGGCAACATCAACCCGACCCTCTACACCCTCGCCAGCCGGGTCGGCTTCCATGACATCACCACCGGCAACAACTGGGTGCCCGGCGTGCAGGGCTACAGCGCCGGCCCCGGCTTTGATCTCTGCACCGGCCTGGGCAGCCCGGACGGCTGGGGCCTGGTGAGCGCCTGGCCGGCGCCGACCAGCACGGTCTCCGCCGCCATCACCAGCCCCACGGCCAACTATGGCCGGATCCCCAGCGGCTCCTACCTGACCTTCACCGGGACCGGCGCCAGCACGGTGGGGAACCCCATCACCTTGTTGCAGTGGGAGTTCGGCGACGGCGGCAGCGCCACGGGCCCCACCGCCAGCCACGCCTACAAGAACACCAGCGGCCAGGTCCAGACCTTCCAGGCCTCCCTGACCGCCACCGACGGGGTGAACTACGGCGTGGCCTTCGTGCCGGTCCAGGTCAGCCCCGCCGCCATGTCGGCGACCATCACCCTGCCGGTCACCGACGCGGCGCTCCTGCCGGGCGTCGCGGTCGCCTTCCAGGGCGCCGCTACCCCCTCCCCGGGCGCCCAGATCACCAGCTACGCCTGGAATTTCGGCGACGGCGCCCAGGCCGCCGGCGCCAGCGCCAGCCACACCTTCGGCGAGAACGACAGCACCTACTACACGGTTACCTTCACCGCCAAGGACAGCGCCGGGGCCACGGCCACCGCGACCATGCAGGTCCTGGCGGACAGCAAGCTGGTCCTGGACACGGCGGGCAAGTATGATTCCGGCGGCAACCCCCAGGTGGACGTGCGCAGCCTGCTCCAGATGGCCGCGGCCTGGAATCCCGCGGCCCAGGCCACGCCCGCCAACCACGACGGCCTGGTGGTCGGCTGCGACCTCAACGGCGACGGCACCGTGACCGATGCCGACCTCACCCTCTGGATCAATGCCTTCAACCTGGTGATGCCATGAGACTGCCCGGCGCTCCCTCCCTGTGCCTGGCCCTGGCGGTCCTGACCGGCTGCGGCGGCGCCTCCGCCCTGCAGAACTACGGCCCCCCGGTGACCCCCGGCACCCGCCTGGTCTACACCAACCCCGGCCCGCAGGCCATCGGCTACCTCCTGGTCCGCGATGCCGCCAGCACCGACCAGGCCCTGATCCTGGACCTGGTCCACACCAGCCCGGCCGGGGCGGCGGTGGGGGTGACCTTCTCCTTCACCATAGACACCTCCCGGGCCACCTGGAACACCAGCCCGATCCTGGTCAACGGCAACGTCTTCGCCCAGGGCGCCGGCGGGGTGCAGCTGGCCCGGGGCTGGATCGCCGGAAAGCAGATCGAGGGCATCGTCTCCAACAAGGGCCTGACCGGGGCCATTCCGGATGTGAGCCTGGCCGGCGCCGGCATCCTCGCCCGGATCCAGCTCAACCTAGCCCCAAGCCCGCCCACCGGCAACGTGGCCCTGGCCGACAGCGGCCTGAGCACCGTCCTGGGCTCCCTGGGCGACATCACCCCGATCCAGGTCCAGGTGGGCACCCTGTCCGTGCAGTAGCCATTCAGAAGGGCAGTTCCAGTGCATTTGCCAGGAACTTCACCAGGGGGATGTTGGCCCGGCAGATCCCGGTGAAGGTCTCGAGGAAATCGCCGGCGCAGACCTGGCGCTGGGTGAGCGGGGTGTGGGTGTAGTAGTCCTTCAGGCGCAGGGCGTCGGCCAGGGGGTGGTCGGGGGCGAAGCCGCGGGGCACCCGGACCAGGGATTCCCCCTGGACCTCGATGCCGGCGGCGGCGAGGGCCCGCCACGCGCGGCCGTGGCTGTCGATCCGGGTCCGGACCCGCTTGAGGGTGGCCGGGTCCGGGTGCCACAGGCCGGCGCTGGCGAAGCAGCCGCCGGGCTCGAGGTGCAGGTAGAAGCCGGGGCAATGCACGTCCCGGGTCCCGGAGGCGTGCCGGAACTGGGCGCCGACGTTGGTCTTGTACGGGCTCTTGTCGGGGGAGAAGCGGATGTCCCGGTTGATCCGGAACAGGGTGCCGCCCGAGGGCCTCGGATCGGCCACGAACTGCCGGCTGATCCCGGCCAGGGGCCCGGCGAAGGCCATGATGAAGGCCTGCATGGGCCCGCGCACCTCCGCTTCGTAGCGCTCCCGGTTGGCCCGGAACCATTCGCAGGTGTTGTCCTCCCTCAGTTCGGCCAGGAACTTGAACAACGCCGGGGAAAAGGGGCTGCCTGCCATCGCGATCACCTCCACCCCCCATTATCCCAGCTAATCTGGAGGACCACGCATCCATCGAGGCGCCCCATGAACCCACTGACCCAGTCCCCCGCCTGGAAGGCGCTCACCGACCATTTCCAGGACGTCGGCCACCTGCACCTGCGCGACCTGTTCGCCCGGGACCCGGGCCGGGCCGCGGCCATGGCCTGCGAGGCCGAGGACCTCTACCTGGACTATTCCAAGCACCGCGCCACCGCCGAGACGCTCGGGCTGCTCACGGCCCTGGCCCGGGAGCGGGGCCTGGCCGGACGGGTCGCCGCCATGTTCCGGGGCGACCGGATCAACGTCACCGAGAACCGGGCCGTGCTGCACACCGCCCTGCGGGCCCCCAGGGGCGCCGACATCGAGTTCGAGGGCCGCAACGTGGTGCCGGACGTGCACGCCGTCCTGGACCGCATGGCGGCCTTCGCCGAGGGCATCCGCGGCGGCGCCCGCCGGGGCTTCACCGGCGAGCCGATCCGGGCCGTGGTCAACATCGGCATCGGCGGCTCGGACCTGGGCCCGGCGATGGCCTATGCCGCCCTCCAGGACTACGCCGCCCGGGACCTGGAGTTCCGCTTCGTCTCGAACGTGGACGCCTCGGATTTCGCCGAGGCCGTGCGCGGGCTGGACCCCCGCAGCACCTTCTTCATCGTCTCCAGCAAGACCTTCACCACCCAGGAGACCATGGCCAACGCCGGCTCGGCCCGGGCCTGGGCCCTGGCCGCCCTGGGCGACGAGAAGGCGATCGCCCTGCACTTCGCCGCGGTCTCCACCGACGCCGCCAAAGTGGCCGCCTTCGGCATCGACCCGGCCAACGTGTTCGGCTTCTGGGACTGGGTCGGCGGCCGCTACTCGATGGATTCCGCCATCGGCCTGTCCACCATGATCGCCATCGGCCCGGACCGGTTCCGGGAGTTCCTGGACGGCCTGCACGGCATGGACGAGCATTTCCGGACCGCGCCCCTGGAGCGCAACCTGCCGGTGATCATGGGCCTCCTGGGCATCTGGAACGCCGACTTCCTCGGCGCCCGGACCGTCGCGGTCCTGCCCTACGACCACTACCTGCGCCGGTTCCCCGCCTACCTCCAGCAGCTGGTCATGGAGAGCAACGGCAAGTCGGTGACCCTTGCCGGGAGCCTGGTGGACTACGCCACCAGCCCGGTCTACTGGGGCGAGCCCGGCACCAACGGCCAGCACTCCTTCTACCAGCTCATCCACCAGGGCACCCAGCTGATCCCCTGCGACTTCATCGCCTTCGGCCAGTCCCTGAACCCCCTGGGCGACCACCACGCCATGCTGCTGGCCAACGTCCTGGCCCAGTCCGAGGCCCTGGCCTTCGGCAAGACCGCCGAGGCCCTGGCCGCCGAGGGCGTTCCGGCATGGCTCATCCCGCACAAGACCTTCGCGGGCAACCGGCCCTCGAGCGTCCTGCTGGCCCGGCGCCTCACCCCGCGGATCCTGGGCGCCCTGGTGGCCCTCTACGAGCACATCGTGTTCACCCAGGGCGCGATCTGGGACCTGAACCCCTTCGACCAGTGGGGCGTGGAGCTGGGCAAGGAACTCTGCCGGAAGATCCTGCCCGAGCTCCAGGCCGGCCCGGAACCGGCCCTGGCCCACGACGCCTCCACCAACGAACTGATCCGCCGGCTCCGGGCCATGGCCTGAAGGCTCTGGTAAAGTGGTTCATCCAACCCCACGCAGGAGACGCCGCATATGGCCGACATGAAGAAGATCCTCGACAGCAAGGGCTACACCTTCTATTTCATCCCGCCCCTCGCCAGCGTCATGGAGGCCCTGCGCATGCTCGACCAGCGCAAGGTCGGCCTGCTCCTGGTGATGGACGGCGAGCGGCTGGAAGGCGTGTTCTCCGAGCGGGACGCGGTGCGCATCCTGGTCCAGTCGGGTCCTTCCGCCCTGGAGCGGCCGCTCCACGAGGTCATGTCCAGCCCACGCCACACCGTCACCCTGGCCACCAAGGTGGACGCCTGCATGAGCCTGATGTCCCAGCACGGCATCCGCCACGTGCCGGTCCTGGACGGCCGCATGGTGGTGGGCGTGGTCTCGATCAAGGACGTGGTCCGCGAACTGGTGGCCGACAAGGAGGCCGAGATCAAGGGCCTGGAGAACGCGCTGGTCAGCGGGGAGTTCCCGACCTAGGCCGCCGGGGCGGCGGCACCGGGATCGGAATCTTCGCTTTCGGAAAGAGGTCCCTCCCGTTCGGACCGCGAAGGGGTCAAGGAGAACACCGAAAGGTTGTCGCGGAACCAGTCGGTCATCCCGGCGGCATTCACCACGCGGACCAGGCGGTGGTAGTCGCCGGGCGCGTCGACGCGCATGCCGAACTCGATCGCCCCGCCCTCGGGATTCTCCCCGGAAGCCACCCGGATCGGCTCGGGATCCCATCCGTTCACCGGGACCAGGTCCACCGTCCAGTAGAACCACTCGCCCTTGGGAAGGCCGTCGGTGACCTGGCAGTAGGCGGTGATCCCGGCGGGCTGCTCAAGCGAGGCACGCGGGCGAAACCCGTCGCATTCGTGCGCGGCGAATTCATGGTCCCATTCCGTGGCCTGGGCCAGCCCGTGTCCGGAGCTGACCACGATGGTCTTCCCCCCGTCCCGGAAGGCTACGCCCATGGGTTCGCCCAGGGTGGCGTCAAGCGGGTCCAGGCTGCCGCTGTAGCCGTCCCGGAGCAGGCCATGGCTTATCCGGCCACCGTCGGGGTGCCCGGCCAGGCGCCACAGCTTTCTGGGCTCCGCCAGCGACAGGATGGTCAGGCAGTGGTTGCCGCGTTCCGCGATGACCACCCGGTCGCCCTGGACGTCCAGCCCGAAGGGATCGGACAGAAGCAGGCTGGAGGGCTCGAATTCGCCCGGAACGGCCCTCCCGGCGAGGCTGGGATGGCCGGCGAGGGTCTGGACCTCGCCCTCCAGGGATACCGAGCGGATCGCGTGCCCGTCCGCCACCAGCAACCGCCCCCCCTGCCAGACCATGCCATTGAGGTCCCGGAAGCTGGCTTCCTGGCCCCGGCCGTCTTCCCCGGTGGTCTGGCCATTGCCGGCCAGGGTGGTGACCCGGCCGTCCAGGCCGATCCGGCGGATCCGATTGTTGCCGCTGTCGGCCACGAACAGGGTGCCATCGTCGGCCAGCGCCAGCCCCCGGGGCGTGTGGAACTTGGCCTGGCTGGGATCCTGGGCGTCCTGGTAGCCCTTCACGCCGCCGGCCAGGGTGCCCACGGATCCGTCCGGCAGCACCATGCGGATGGCCTCGTTTCCGGAATCGGCCACGAACAGGATCCAGCCGCCCTGGGGATGCGGCCGGGCCGCCAGGAAGGTCGGGCCGTTGAACCGGGCATCCGCTCCGGACGCGTCGAAGTGCCCGGGCTGGTCGGCGGCGCCGAGCAGGGTGCTGACCGTGCCGTCCGAGGCCACCGCCCGGATCACGTGGGCTTCGGGATCCGCCACCAGCATGCTCGAATCCGGCAGCTGCAGCAGGCCGCAGGGCGTGCGGAACCGGGCGGCGGCGCCGCGGCCGTCGGCGTGGCCGGGGCCCTCCGGGCCGTTGCCGGCCAGCGCCACCAGGCCGCGGACCCGCAGATCCAGAGGAACCAGGGTGCTGGTCCAGCGGCCATGCCCAAGATCATGGAGGAGTTCAAGGGAGGCCTGGTCGGCCGCCTCCAGCAAGGTCATCTCGGTGAGGGGCGAATCGCTGAGGTCGGCCCGGGTCCAGCCACCGGGCGTGCGGAACGCAAGCTGGACCGCATCGGGCCAGTCCCGCTCGCCGTCGGACCAATCCCGGGCCACCCTGGCTCGCCAGTCCAGCTGCCAGGGTAGGCCGTAGCCGTGGACGACGGCGGCCGGCGGCTTCTCATGCGGGATCGAGGTCACCGTCGCCTCGGGCACCGCCCGCTGGCCGGATTCCGGATCCAGGAAGGGCGGCGCCTGGAAGGACCGGCTCCGGTCGTTGGCGGACAACGGCGCCTGGGCGACGGTGAGGCCGAGCCCCAGAAGCAGGGCCCGCACCCAGAGGGCGCGCAGGCGCCCGGCTGTATCATCCCCGTGCATTCAGATCCCCTTTCGGCCCAAGGCGTCCAAGCAGGCGATGCGAGGTTCCGGGCTGATTTTTAATTCATGACATGATCGTGGAAAAGGTTCCTGCCCCGGGCGTCCAGGCCGCACGTCCGCCATTGACAGCCCATCCTGCCCATGGTCCACTGTTTCTATGCATAGAAACGCTTGCGACAGCCTGGCCGAACTGGCCGGGATCTTCCAAAAGGTCCAGGATCCCGGCCTGGTCGAGCGGTTCCTGCGCGAACTGCTGACCCCCTCGGAAGTCGAAGGCATCAGCTCCCGCTGGGAGCTGGTCAAGCGCCTTTCCGCGGGCCAGAGCCAGCGCGGCATCGCCGCCGAGCTGGGGCTGAGCCTGTGCAAGATCACCCGCGGTTCCCGGGAGCTGAAGAAACCGGATTCCGCCCTGCGCGCCATGCTCGAGCAGCGCTCCTCCCGGGCCTGAGGCCCGCCCACCGCCCCCTCCCCGGAGTCCCCGTGACCAACCGCTCCATCCTCCCCGACCACGAAATCCCCCGCCAGTGGTACAACATCGCGGCGGACCTGCCGCATCCTCCGCTGCCGCCGCTGGGGCCGGACGGCCTGCCGGTGGGGCCCGAGGCGCTGGCGGCGGTCTTCCCGATGTCGCTGATCGAGCAGGAAATGAGCATGGAGCGCTGGATCACGATCCCCGAGCCGGTGCTGGAGATCCTCCTGCGCTACCGGCCCACGCCGCTGCACCGGGCCCACGCCCTGGAGGCCGCGCTCAAGACCCCCGCCCGGATCTACTACAAGAACGAGAGCGTGAGCCCGGCCGGCAGCCACAAGGTGAACACCGCCGTGGCCCAGGCCTACTACAACAAGCAGGCCGGGATCGAACGGATCACCTCCGAGACCGGGGCCGGCCAGTGGGGCAGCTCCATCGCCTACGCCTGCGGGCAGTTCGGCCTGGAGTGCAAGGTCTTCATGGTCAAGGTGAGCTTCAACCAGAAGCCCTTCCGGAAGATCATGATGAAGACCTGGAACGCCGACTGCGTCGCCAGCCCCAGCCCCGAGACCCACGCCGGCCGGGCCATCCTCGAGCAGGACCCGCACTGCCAGGGCTCCCTGGGCATCGCCATCAGCGAGGCGGTGGAGGCGGCGGTGACCGACCCCACCGGCAAGACCCGCTACACCCTGGGCAGCGTGCTCAACCACGTGCTGCTGCACCAGACCATCATCGGCCTGGAGGCCAAGAAGCAGCTGGCCGCCATGGGCGAGCACAAGGTCGACAAGGTCATCGCCTGCTGCGGCGGCGGCAGCAACTTCGGGGGCATCGCCTTCCCCTTCGTCAAGGACAAGATCAACGGCGACGATATCGACATCATCGCGGTGGAACCGGCCTCCTGCCCGACCCTGACCCGCGGACCCTACGTCTATGACCACGGCGACGTGGCCAAGATGACCCCGTTGATGGCGATGCACAGCCTGGGCCACACCTTCATGCCCCCCGGCATCCACGCCGGCGGCCTGCGCTACCACGGCATGGCGCCCCTGGTCAGCCGCTGCCAGGTCGAGGGCCTGAGCCGGGCCGTGGCCATCCAGCAGCTGGAGTGCTTCCAGGCGGCCGTCCTGTTCGCCCGCACCGAAGGCATCATCCCCGCCCCCGAGACCAGCCACGCCATCGCCCAGGTGGTCCGCGAGGCCATCCAGGCCCGCGAGGAGGGCAAGGAGCGGGTGATCCTGTTCAACCTCAGCGGCCACGGCCTGATGGACCTGAACGGCTACAGCGCCTACCTCGAAGGCAAGCTCACCGACCACGCCCTGTCCACCGAAGAGATGGCCATGAGCCTGGCGTGCCTGGAAGGCCTGCCCAAGCCTTGATTTTTTCTCGGCGAACCTATTCGACGCCTGCGTCGAATAGGTTGCCGAGGAAAGAAAAAAGTTATTTGGCGGTCAGCGGAATCCGGCGGCCCCGGCCGAAGGCCCAGGGGCTGACCTTCAGGCTGAAGGGCAGTTGCCTTCGCTTGAACTCGGAGTTCCGCAGCAGCCCGAAGATCCGCGGCAGCGCGGCCCGGGCCTGGTCGAGGGCGGCGCCGTCCAGGGCGGAAGCCAGGTCGTCGTGGACCTGGCCCTCCTCGCGACGCGCCTCCAGCAGGATGCCCAGGATGGCGTCGAGCTGGGCGTAGGGGATCAGGCTGGCCTCGTCGGTCTGGTCCGGACGCAGCTCGGCGGTGGGCTTGCGGTTCAGGACGCCGGCGGGGATGGCGGGGCCGAGTTCCCGGGCCAGGTCGAACACCCGGGCCTTGAGGCAGTCGCCGAGGATGCCGAAGGCGCCGATGCCGTCGCCGTAGAGGGTGAAATAGCCGGTGGCCGCCTCGCTCTTGTTGCCGGTGTTGAGCACGGCCACCCGGGGGGTGCCCAGCAGCCGGTGGACGGCGGGCTCGGAGGTGGCTCCCATGAGCAGCATGCCCCGGCAGCGGCTCTGGAAGTTCTCGTCGGTGATGCCGAAGGCCCGGTCCGGGAAGGCCGCCGCCAGGGCCGCGGCGGCGCCGTTGAAGGGCAGGCCGGCGTCCAGTTCCAGGAACGGGATGGCCAGCACCCGGGCCTGCTCCCGGGCCAGGGTCAGGCTCTCCTCGCTGGTGAAGCGGGTCGGCAGGGCGATCCCCAGCACCCGGTCCGGGCCCAGGGCCTCGGCGGCCATGGCCGCCACCACCGAGCTGTCGATGCCGCCGGACAGGCCCACCACCGCGGCCTCCAGCCCCTGCTTGGCCATGTTCTCCTTCAGCCCGGTGCCCAGCGCCCGGGCCAGCCAGGCCGCCTCGGCGGGCTCGTCCGGCCAGGGGGCGCCCGGGGCGGCGGTGTCGACCATCACCACCCCTTCCTGGAAGAACTCGTCCCGCTGCCAGCCGCCGCCGGGCTGCACCAGGCCGGAGCCGCCGTCGAAGGTGAGCCAGCTTTCCGAGCCGACCCGGGAGGCGTAGGCGATGGGGACCCCGTGCCTCGACGCGTGGCCCTGCAGCAGGCGCTTGCGCAGGGCCAGCTTGGACGGGGCGGCCCAGGCCGCGGAACGCCCTGGCGGCAGGAAGCTGCCCAGGTGGCCGGGACTGGCCGAGGCGTTGAGGATCAGGGTGGCCCCCTGCCCGGCCAGGTCGGCGATGGGGTCGAAGGCGTAGCGGATCGGGCCCGGAGCCAGCACGGCGTCGGCCCAGAGATCCTCGCAGATCGACAGGCCGACCCGCTCGCCGAGGTATTCCACCAGCGCCTGGGGCTCCAGGTCCGCCTGGAAGTAGCGGCTCTCGTCGAACACATCGTAGGCCGGCAGGATCCGCTTGCGGGCCACGGCCCGCACCCGGCCCTCCTGGCACCACCACAGCTCGTTCCACAGCCGCCCGGTGGGCGAGGGGCTGCAGGAGCCGAACACCAGCGGCACCGGCCCGGCGAGGGCGGCCAGCCGCTGGGATTCCCGGGTCACGGCCCGGCGCAGGGCGCCCTCCCAGAGCCGGTCCTCGGCCAGGTAGCCGCCCACGGCCATCTCCGCGCTCAGCACCAGCTCGGCGCCCAGGTCCAGGGCCTCGCGGTAGGCGGCCTCGAGGGCGCGCCCGTTGGCCTCGGGGTCACCCAGGCGGGAATTGAGCTGGAGCAGGGCGATGCGCATAAGGAAAGGCTACTCCCTGGGAGGCTCCTCGGGCCATGGGGAAGGCGCCCCGACTCCCCACCGGCGCTGGTACCAGACCTCGTCCAGATAGAGCCCGTGGGGCGGCGCGGTGATTCCGGCCCGGCGGCGGTCCCGGGCCTCGAGGATGGCGGGCATGGCCTCGGGCCGGAACCGCCCGCGCCCGGTCTCCACCAGGGTCCCCGCCAGGATCCGGACCATGTGCATGAGGAAGCGGTTGCCTTCGAACACCAGGTCGAGGGCGGGGCCATCACCCTCCACGGCGATCGAGTAGATCTCCTTGACCGGCGATTTGGCCGCGCACTCCTGGTGGCGGAAGCTGGAGAAGTCGTGCCGGCCCTCCAGGTGGGCGGCGGCGGCGGCCATGGCCGCCCGGTCCAGGGGCTCGGCGCCGTGCACGTGCCAGCGCCGCAGGTGCAGGAACGGGTCCTCGGCCGGGCCCTCCTGGATGCGGTAGACGTAGCGCTTGGCCACGGCGTGGGCGCGGGGGAAGAAGCCCTCCGGGGCGGGCCGGGCGGCCATCACCCGGACATCCGGCGGCAGGTGGGCGTTGCAGGCCGCCAGCAGCCGGTACGGATCCCAGACCCGGGCCAGCTGGACCAGCACACCCTGGGCCCGGGCATGCACGCCGGCATCGGTGCGGCCGGTGCCCTGCGGCATCGGCGCGGCCGGGTCGAAGGCGCGCACCGCCTGCCAGAGATCGCCCTGGACGCTGCGCAGGACGCTCTGGATCTGGAACCCGGAGAAGCCGGTGCCGACGTAGGCGACGCGGAGGAAATGGGGAAAGGTCATGGGCCCATTCTAATCGGTCCTGGCCCGGACGGCGGATTCCCCCGGGCCGCCGTTCCGGGGGCGGTGCCCGCCCGGAAACCCCCATGGAATGGACATCTGCATATCTTGCTTGGGTTACGATTGTTTGTGGGGGCCGTTCGAGGGCCATGGGCTGGACCTAGATCCCCCACTGCCGCCATTCTTGCCGAAAAAAAATCCGGAAAGCCTTGACACGTTTACATCGCAGCCCTAACCTGCTGGTAGTTTAGTTGAAGAATAGAATCCACAAGGGTTTCAGGGCATTTCTCACTTGAGAATCGAGCACCGGTGGGCATCTTCCAACCCCCCTCCCACCGTTTTCTTTCACACGGGGAGACAACTCCCCATTTTGGAGGTTTCTCATGAACAAGGCCGAACTGATCAGCGCCGTCGCTGAGAAGGCTGACATCAACAAGTCCAAGGCCGCCGCCGCCCTGGATACGATCATCGCCAGCGTCTCCGCCGCCCTGCGCGCCGGCGACAAGGTCACCCTCGTGGGCTTCGGCACCTTCTCGGTCGCCACCCGCGGTCCCCGCACCGGCCGCAACCCCCGCGACGGCGCGAAGATCAAGATCGCCGCCAAGAAGGTCGCCAAGTTCAAGCCCGGCAAGAAGCTCGCCGACGACGTGAACGGCAAGGGCGGCAAGAAGAAGAAGTAGGCCGTTCCAAGGCCCGCAGCACCCCGAGCGGCCCGGTCTCCGGGCCGCTCCTTTTATGCCTACGGACCCGGTCCGGGGTAAGAAATGGGACCTTTATTGTCTCCTTGGGAGGGAATCGGGCAAAGGGCGCGGTCCGGCCCTTTTGCGCCCAAACCTGTCCTGGAAATACCGTTACGGCTGACCCGGCCGCCCCCGTCCCAGCCGTGGCGGGGATATGGGCGAGATTCAGGAGTCCGGGCCGACGATCCGATATGATGGCGTATCCGGTTGGACCCATGGCCAATTTGCCCAGAATGGAGAGCCCATGAAAAAAATGATCATCTTCGGCGGAATCGGACTGGTGGTCCTGCTGCTGCTGGGCGGCGGCGGGTTCTTCCTGATGAAGTCCATGGGCGCCAAGAAGGCCGCCGAAGCCGCGGCCAAGGCCGAGGTCAAGGAGGGCGGGGACGCCAAGGAGGGCAATCAAGCCAAGGGCGCCGCGGCCAAGGACGACGACGACGAGGAGGAGGCCCCGGCCAAGGGCGGCGAGGGCGAGGGCGCCTCGGGCCCGCCGGTCATGACCTTCAAGCAGATCGTCAACCTGGACGGGCGCAAGAACGCCTTCCTCAAGGCCGAGATCCATATCCTTTTCCGCAACCACGAGCTGGGCAAGCTGGCCGCCAGCGAAAAACCCACGCCGGAGAACAGCACCATCCGCGCCATCGTCCTGGAGGCGATCTCGGGCAAGACCGTCGAGGCCGCCACCGACCTGGAGACCCGCGAGAGCCTGCGCCAGGAGATCAAGGACAAGCTCAACGAGAAGTTCGCCAACAAGCACTCGGAAGAGGAGTTGAAGAAGGCCAAGAAGTCCGGCAAGCCGGTGAAGCCCCCCATCAAGGACGTGCTGATCGTGGATTGGGCCATCCAGCAGTAGTTTCGGGCATACTTGGCACAGCCGTTGCGAAGGGACGCCCCTGCGTCCGTTTCTTGACGGCCGCCCCCCCAACCAGGAAGACCCCCGATGGCCAAGCGCGGAGACCGACTCGACACCGACCGCGTGCTCACGTTCGAGCACGTGATCACCGAGCTCATGCCCTTCATCGACACCCGGTTCCGCCTGGAGATCCAGCTGGGCACGGCCACCATGACCATCCGCGAGCTGCTCGACCTGGACGTGGGCTCCCTGGTGGAGCTCAAGAAGTCCGCCGGCGAGCCCATGGAGGTGCTCTGCAAGGGCCGGACGATCATGCGCGGCGAGGTCACCGTCCTGGAGGACAGCCTGGGCCTGCGGATCGTCGAGATCATCGATCCGCACCGGAAGGTCTAGCTTGGTTCCCGCCGCCCCCGTCGCCCTGTGTCTGGGCGGGATGGACCCGTCCGGAGGCGCCGGGCTGCTGCGGGATGTCATGACCGTGGCGGCGCTGGGGGTCCACCCCATGGCCGTCGCCACCGCCGAGACCGTGCAGAACGGCCTGGGCTGCCTGGCCATCCATCCGCCGCACGACCCACGCCCCGCCCTGGCGGCCCTGGCCCCGCACCTGGAGGGGACCTGGGGCGTCAAGCTGGGTTTGTGCGCCCTGGACCCCGGGGTCCTTTCGGAACTGGCGGCCGCCCTGGAGGCCTGCGGACCCCTGGCGCGGATCTGGGATCCGGTCCTGGCCCCCACGGCCGGGGTCGGCCTGCACGACGGCCGGGCCCTGCGGGCCATGGCCGGGATCCTGCTGGGCGCCGGCCCCTGGGTGGTCGCCCCCAACCTGCCCGAGGCCGCGGCGCTGGCGGGTCTCCCGGTCACCGCCGGGCCCGCGGAACTGGCCGCGCCGCTCCTGGACATGGGCGCCGCGGCGGTCTGGCTCAAGGGCGGGCATGGCCAGGGCGACCTCGTCGAGGATTTCTGGATCACCCGGGACGGCGCCGCCAGCCTCGGCGCAGTCCCGCGCCTGGCCGGCGACCGCCGCGGCACCGGCTGCGCCCTGGCCTCGGCCTGGCTCGCATTCCGGCTCCTGGGGCTGGACGGCCCGGCCGCCGCGGCCACCGCCGCCACCTTCCTCCGGAACGCCTGGGCCGGTGCGGTGCGCCCGGGCGGCGCCGGCCGGCCCTGCTTCGGCCCGGCCGGGAGGCCCCGGTGAGGCGCCAGGACGGCCGGGGCTACCTGCTGTTCACCGGCGGGGACGTCCCCTATGCCGGCTGGGGCGGCGCGCGCCTGCTGGACGCCGCCTTCCCGGTCGCGACCGCGCCCTGGGAGGGCCTGGCGGTCCTGGCCGAGCTGGCCGGACTCCTGCCCCGGGGCTTCGGCCTGCTCTGGGACGCGCCGGCGGAATGGGTGGCCGGCCTGCCCCCGGAGATCCGGGCCGGCTACTGGAAGCTGCTCACCCACCTTCCGGGCCTCACCGTGCACCTGCGCGGGGACGGCCTGGCCGGGTTCCTGCGGGAACCGGCCCGGATCCGCTGGCACGGGTCCCACCCGCCCACCGGCGAGCTGGGCCATGCCTGGCGGCAGGGCTGGATCGGCTGGGTGCCCGGGGACGAAAGCGCCTGGTCCCTGCCGGACCAGGGCCTGGCCGAGGACGGCGATCCCGCGGGCTGGCTGTGGGGCGAACTGGTGCTGCCCCTGGGCGCCCTGGAGCATCTGGAGCCCGCCGACCTGGCCAATGTCCTGGCCGAGGCCCAGGCCCGCTGCGAAAAGGCCATCAGCCTGCGGATGGGCGCCGGCGCCTGGCCGGGGGCCTTCCCCTTCCAGCGCCGCCGAACCGGCTGGCGGGTCAGCTTCCTGGGCGGCCGGGAATGGCAGCTGTCCGGCGTGGCCTGGGAACGGGCCGCCGCCAGGGTCCAGGCCCTCCTCGACCACCTGGGCCTGGCCCTGCGCTGCCCGATCCACCCCGGCGTCTGCACCGATCCCGAGGCCGCGGCCGCCCTGGGCCAGCAGGCCATGGCCGAGGGGCTGCCCTGGCGCGCCGCCCTGCCCCTGCCGCCGGCCTATCCTTCCTTCACCCCCGGCCTGGGCGCCGACCCCCGCGACCCCGCCTCCCTGGAGGCCCGCTGCGGCTTCCCCAGGCCCCTGGCGGACCTGCTGGCGGTGCCGGCGGTGCGCCTGCGGGTGCCCGCGGTGCCCCTGGAGGGCGCGGTCGCCGCCTTCGTGGCCGGCCTGCAGAACCCGCCGGCGATCCGCTGGTCCCCCCCCGACGCCCAGCCGCCGGGGCCGTTCCTGCCCGAGCGCCCCTGGGCCGAGGCCGCGGCCTTCCCGCCGCTGCTGGACACGACGCAGGTGCTGCAGCCTTCGCTGTTCGACGATCTGGATTGACCGTCCGGCGATTGCGCTAGTATTTGCGTTCCTGCAGCTTGGCCTGCCAGCCGCGGCTGTCGTGGGAGCCGGTGCCGTGGCGGTAGAAGGCGGCGGTCACCTCCGCCCCCAGCATGAAGATCGCGCAGCTGTAATAGAGGAAGACCATGGCCGCCATCAGGCTGCCCAGGGACCCGTAGAGGATGCCCCAGGTCGGGGTGTGGATCAGGTAGTAGCCGAAGCCGGCCTTGGCCGCCCACCAGAGGGTCGTGGTCACCGCCGCGCCCAGGAAGGCGTGCCGGAAGCGCACGTGCAGCCTGGGGATGTGCTGGAGGATGGCGGTGACCAGGAGCAGGCCCAGGGCGGGGGGCAGGAGGGTGAACAGCGGCCCCGGGGCGATCGCGGCGCCCCGGCGCAGGCTCCACTCGAACCCCGCGGCCAGCATCGCCACCAGGAACACCAGCCCCGACAGCACGACCGCCAGGCGGCGGAGGAGGTTGTACTTCCGGGTCTGGCGGTGGACCTTGATGCGCAGGCCGAAGATGTGCGAAAGGGACCGGTCCAGCTGGTTGACCCCCCAGTGCGCGCCGATCAGCAGGACCACCCAGCTCGAGCCGATGCCGCCGATCTTGCGGCTGTGGCTGATGGTGTCGAGGATGAAGTTCTGCGGCAGGTAGGGGTACATCGTGCTGATGGCGCGCTGCAGGCCGGTGCTGTAGGCGCCGTTGCCCACCAGCAGCACCAGCAGCTTGAAGAACAGGGTGGCCAGGGGGATCAGCGAGATCGACAGGAAGAAGCTGAGGCTGGCCGCGTACGACAGGCAGTCGTCGTGGTGGTACTTGCGCAGGATCTCCCAGACGAACGCGCCCCAGGTCCCGAGCGGCGGGAAGATCCGGACCATCCGGCTCCACCAGGCCGAAGCTGCGCCTTCGACGGCCAGCCGGAGCCCCAGCAGCGCGTCTTCCATGCCCTCAGAACCGGATGGGATGTTGCGGCAGGAGGTACATCACCCAGGCGAGGACCAGGCCCAGCCCGATCAGGCCGCCGGCGTATTTCAGGATGCTCTGGCGGGTGCGCTCGGGGCGGCTGGTGGGGGTGAGCAGGCCCAGGATCAGGGCCAGGCCCGACCCCATGATTAGGAACTGGATCACATGGCTGCTTAGGAAAGTCACGGCGGGGCCTTTGGGCGGGGGTGGAAAGAAACGGGCGCGGAGCGCCCTAATGAACTGTATCAGCCCCGGGCCCGGTCCGCACGGTGGACAGCACGTCCAGCCATGCCTTGAGGACCATGGCCGTGGCCCCCCACAGGGGGGTTCCGGGCAGTTCCAGCCGGGGGACGTCCAGGGCCAGGCCCTTGAGCTCGAGCCTCTGGAGGAACCAGGGCGCTCCCAGCAGGGGCACCAGGGGCAGCCGCAGCACGTCCTGGATCTCCGAGCCCAGCTCGAATTCCGGTTCAGGGACCTCCCAGCGCAGGAACACCGGGGTGAACCGGGTCCGGCTCCGGGCCACCCCGTCCGGGAAGCAGCCCAGCTCCCAGAGGCCCTCGGTCACGCCCAGTTCCTCGGCCAGCTCCCGGCGGGCGGTGGCGGGCAGATCCCGGTCCCCGGGCTCGGCCATGCCGCCGGGAAAGGCCAGCTCTCCGGCGTGCTGGGGGGCGGTCGAGCCGCGCTTGACCAGGACCACCTCCCGGGCGCCCTCGGCGCCGCCCCAGAGCAGCACCGCCACGGCGGCGCGCCTGGGGTTTTCCGGGATCCGCGGCGACAGCCGGTGCGGATCAGCCCAGCGGTTGGCGATGCAGAGACTGGAAGCGATCTGGCCCCAGGGCACGGGCGCCGATCCGGACGGCGGGACCCAGCTACTTGATGTTGCCAAAATAGGACCCCCTGACCCGGTCGACGGTGAAGACCCCCTTGAGCTTGCGGATGGTGCCCATGAGCTCGACGATGTGCTCCCGGTCCTTGACCCGCAGGGCGATGTAGAAGATCCCGCTGCCCTCCTCGGAGCTGGCGCCGCTGAACCGCTGCATGTTGTAGCCGGCCTTCTGGACGGCGTTGGAGATGGTGGCCACCATCCCCGGCCGGTCCTCGGTGTTCACCACCAGTTCGGTGTGGAACAGGCTCTTGGAGGCCTTGCCCCAGGCCACGCTCACCAGCCGTTCCGGATTGGGCGCCGAGGAACTGAGGTGGGGGCAGTTGGCCCGGTGGATGGAGATGCCGCGGCCGCGGGTGGTGTAGCCGACGATCTCGTCGCCCCAGATCGGCTTGCAGCACACGGCCAGGGTGTAGAGGATGCCGACGTTGTCGTCCACCAGCACGGTGTCGTGGCCGACCTCGGGGGCCTTCTCCTCCTTGACCGCCTTGCTGGCCTCGGGCACCAGGGCGTCCAGGAGCTTGCGGCAGGTGATCCGGTTGAACCCCACCTGGGCGTAGAAGGCCTCCCAGGTGGCGATCTTGAGCTCCTTGAGCCGGGCCTCCATGGCCGTGTGCACCTCCGGGGCCTCCAGGCGCAGGCCCAGGGTGCGCGCCTCCCGCTCCAGGCGCTCCTTGCCGATGGTGATGGCGTGGGCCCGCTCCTCCTCGCGGATGTAGGCCTGGAGCTTGGTCTTGGCTCCGGCCGACACGACCACGCCGAGCCAGTCGCGGCTGGGCTTGTGGTCGGCCCGGGTGAAGATCTCGACCCGGTCGCCGTTCTGCAGCACGTGCCGGAGCGGCACCATCCGGCCGTTGACCTTGGCGCCGACGCAATGGTGGCCGACCTCGGTGTGGATGGAATAGGCGAAGTCGATGGGCGTGGAGTTCTCCGGCAGGCTGCGCAGGTCGCCCTTGGGCGTGAACACCTGGATCCGCTGGGAGCTGAGCTCGCCCTTGAGGTTGGCCACCAGGTCCCGGCTGTCCCGGGATTCCTGGTGCAGTTCCACCATCCGGCGCAGGAAGGAGGCCTGGTTGATCTCCTGCTTGTTGGCGATCCGGCCGTCCTTGTAGGTCCAGTGGGCGGCGATTCCGGCCTCGGCGTGGTCGTTCATCTCCTGGGTGCGGAACTGCACCTCGAACGAGTCGCCGCTGGGCATCAGCACGCTGGTGTGGATGCTCTGGTAGCCGTTGTCCTTGGGCAGGCTGATGTAATCCTTGAAACGGCCTGGGATGGGCTTATAGAGGGCGTGCACCAGGCCCATGGCCGTGTAGCAGGAGGCCCGGTCCGGGCAGAGGATCCGGTAGGCCAGCCAGTCGTGGATGTCGTCGAGGCTCTTCTCCTGGGCGCCCATCTTGCGCCAGATTCCGAACAGGTGCTTCTCCCGGTAGAGGATCTCGGCGTGGATGCCCTGGGCGCGCAGGGCCGACTGCAGGGTCTTCTTGATCTCGTCGACCATGGGCGCGCTCTTGCTGCGCTTGAGGTTGATGATCCGCTGCATCTCGGCGAAGCGCTCGGGCTCGAGGTTGGCGAAGGCCAGGTCCTCCAGCTCGGCCCGGACCTTGCCCATGCCCAGGCGGTTGGCCAGGGGCGCGTAGAGCTCCAGGGTCTCCCGGGCGATCCGCCGGCGCTTCTCTTCGCGCATGGAGGCCAGGGTCCGCATGTTGTGCAGCCGGTCGGCCAGCTTCACGAGCAGCACCCGCACGTCCTTGCCCATGGCCACCAGCAGCTTGCGCACGTTCTCGGCGTTCAGGAGGGTGCGGTCGGTGAAATTGAGCTTGGACATCTTGGTCAGGCCATCGACGATGTCGCCCACCTCGTCGCCGAACTGGGCCCGGACCTCCTCCATGGTCATGAGGGTGTCCTCGACCGTGTCGTGGAGGATGGCGCAGGCCACGCTCACCGCGTCCAGCCGCCACTCGGCCAGCGACTCGGCCACCGCCAGCGGGTGGAAGAAATAGGGCTCCCCGCTGCGGCGCCTCTGATCGCCGTGCATCTTCTTGCCGACCTTGAAGGCGCGGTCCAGGAGGGCGGTGTCGCCATCCGGATGGTGGAACAGGAATTTCGACCGGACTTCCGCATAGGCCCCGTCCAGGGTGAGGCAACTCCCCCCCCCTTCCGCGGCTGCTGTCGGCCTGCCCCAGTCCCCCTCTGCCATATTCCGAGTTTGCAGCAGCCCGGGGCGGGGCGCCAGGGTATAGATATTAGCTATGAGCCCCGCACCCATGCTCCCCCTTGAAGAAGCCCTGAGGATCCTGGCCGCCGCCTTCCCGCCGCCGGGGACCGCCGCGATCCGCGCCGACCGGGACGATCCGGCCCTGGACCTGTCCGCCATGGATGGCGCGGCCATGCGCAGCCAGGACGGCGCCGGGGTCCGGCGGGTCCTGGGCACCCTCTACGCCGGGGACGATCCGCGGCGGTTCCAGGTGGACCCCGGCACCTGCGTCCGGATCATGACCGGGGCCGCCCTGCCGCCGGGGGCGGATGCCGTGGTGCCGGTGGAGGAGCTGGCCAGGGTCCCCGAAGGGCTGGCGCCCACGGCCGCCCCGCGGCCCGGGCAGCACGTCCGTCCCCGGGCCTGCCAGGCCGGCGCGGGACAGCTGCTGCTGGCCGCCGGCGCCCCGAACAGCGCCGCCCGCACCGGCCTGGCGGCCCAGAACGGCCTCCCGGCCACACCCCCGGCCCGGGTCCGGGTGGGGATCGTCGCCACCGGCGACGAGCTCACCGCCGATCCCCTGCCCCACCAGATCCGGGACAGCAATGGACCGATGCTGGAGGCCCTGGCCCACGCCCTGGGCGCCGAAGTGCGCCGGCTGCCGGCCCTGCCCGACCAGCCCGCGGCGCTCCGGGCGTTCCTGGAGAACCTGGGCGATCTGCAGATCCTGATCACGTCCGGCGGCGTCTCGGTGGGCGACAAGGACCACCTGCCCAGCGTCCTGGAGGCCCTCGGCGCCCGCATTCTTTTCCACCGGATCCGCCTGAAGCCCGGCAAGCCCATGCTCACCGCGCTCCTGGACGGCCGGGTGATCCTCGGCCTCCCGGGCAATCCCGTGTCCTCTTACATTAATGCATTAATGTTTTTGCCGGTGGCCCTGGCTGGCCTGCAGGGACGGCGCGCGCCGGACCCCTGGAAGCCGGGCTGGCTGGCCGGGACCGTGGCCAACCCGGGCGACCGCCCCCTGCTCCACCCCTGCCTGCGCGAGGGCGACCGGCTGTTCCCCCTGGAGAGCCGCGGCTCGGCGGACCTGGTGCGGCTGGCCCAGGCCGACGCCTTCGCCTGGGTGCCGGAGGGGGGGCTGGAGGCGGGTCCGGCGCGCTACCTGGACGCCCAGTGACCCGGGCCGGAGCCATGGTGGAATGGTAATGTCTCAAAATCCAGCCGGGGGAGATCGAACATGATGGAGAAGGTTCTGGTCAGTGGTGGCGCGGGCTTTCTCGGGTCCCATCTCTGCGACCGCCTGATCGCCCAGGGCCATGATGTCCTGTGTGTCGATAATTTCTTCACGGGGGACAAAGGCAACATCCTGCACCTGGCGGGGAACCCGAGGTTCGAACTGATGCGGCACGATGTCACCTTCCCCCTGTACGTGGAAGTGAGCCGGATCTTCAACCTGGCCTGCCCGGCCAGTCCCATCCATTATCAGAACAACCCGGTCCAGACCACCAAGACCAGCGTGCACGGCGCCATCAACATGCTTGGCCTGGCCAAGCGGACCCGGGCCCGGATCCTCCAGGCCTCCACCAGCGAGGTCTACGGCGACCCCCTGGTCCATCCCCAGACCGAGGACTACTGGGGCAACGTCAACCCGATCGGGACCCGCAGCTGCTATGACGAAGGCAAGCGATGTGCGGAAACCCTGTTTTTCGATTATTTCCGGCAATACAACCTGGAGATCAAGGTGATCCGGATCTTCAACACCTATGGGCCGCGCATGCACCCCAGGGACGGCCGGGTCGTCAGCAATTTCATCGTCCAGGCGCTCAAGGGCGAAGACATCACCATTTACGGCAACGGCGAGCAGACCCGTAGCTTCTGCTATGTGGACGACCTGGTCGACGCCATGGTGCTCATGATGGAAAGCCCGGCGGGTTTCATCGGCCCGGTCAACCTGGGCAACCCCAGTGAATTCTCCATGCTGCAGCTGGCGGAACGGGTCATCGGCCTCACCGGTAGCCGCTCCAGGATCGTTTTCCGGGCCCTCCCCGCCGATGATCCAAGGCAGCGCAAGCCCGATATCACCCTGGCGAAATCCGGGCTGGGCTGGGAACCCAAGGTCTGTCTCGAGGATGGTTTGAAGGAGACCGTCGCCTATTTCCGCAGGGTTTTGGTCTAGCCTGGGCGGATTCGGGAGGAATTATAATAAGATCATTTTAATTCATAATCCATATAAAACTAATCCGACGGATTTAACTCTATTTTTTATATAAATAACATACTCTCTGGGTTATTATAATAATTTAAAAAATTAAATAAAGTATTTTCGAAAAACATCCGATATGCCCATCTATAGAAGGTCTGTCTGTGCAATAGCGGAACTGAATTTGTCTGGTTCGCCAGAATCCCACGGAGGGGAAAATGGTATCCATCATCTCTGGCCTGTCACCCAGTCAGATCCAGCAGCTCACCACGACCCAGATCCAATCCCTTTCGACCGCGGATATCCAGGTCCTGGGCACCGACCAGATCCAGGCGCTGACCACGACCCAGTTCCTGGCCCTCGACACGGTCGACATCGCCAGCCTGACCACCACCCAGGTCCAGGCCATCACCACCCTCCAGGTGGCCTATGGCATATCCTATTCCCAGCTGCTGGCCTTCAAGGCGTCCGAGATCTCGGCCCTCCTGACCAACCAGGTCGCGGCCCTTACCACCGGCGAGGCGAGTCAGCTGACCACCGCCCAGGTGGCCGCCCTGGGCACCGACCAGGCCGTGGCCCTGGGCACGCAGGACGCCGCCGCGCTCACCCCGACCCAGATCAAGGCGCTCGGCACCGCCGAGGTCAACGCCCTGACAACTGACCAGATCGGCAAGCTGGGCACCGCCCAGGTCGCGGCCCTGACGACCGCCCAGGCGTTCGCCCTCGGCACCGGCCAGATCAACGCCCTGGGCACCGCCCAGGCCCAGGCCCTGGGCACGGCCCAGCTCCAGGCCCTCGGCACCGCCCAGATCAATGCCCTGGGGACGGCTGAGATCGCGAACCTCAAGGGCACCCAGATCCAGGCCCTGACCACCACCCAGGTCCAGAACCTCACCACCAACCTGGTCCAGGCCCTCACCTCCGCGGGCACCCAGGCCCTGACCACCGCCCAGATCCAGGCCCTCGGCACCGCCCAGGCCGTGGCCCTGGGCACCCAGGACGCCTCCGCCCTGACCTCCGTACAGATCAAGGCCTTGGCGACCGCCAACCTCGCCGCCCTGACCACCGACCAGATCGGCAGCCTGGGCACCGCCCAGGTCCAGGCGTTGACCACGGCCCAGATCCAGGCCCTCGGCACCAACCAGATCGCCGCCCTGGGCACCGCCCAGACCCAGGCCCTGACCACCGACCAGGTGGCCGCCCTCACCACCGGCCAGGCCGTGGCCCTGGGCACCCAGGACGCCGCCGCCCTGACCCCGACCCAGATCAAGGCCCTCGGCACCGCCGAGATCAACGCCCTGACCACCGACCAGATCGGCAAACTGTCCACCGCCCAGATCGCCGCCCTCACCACCGGTGAGGCCCAGGCCCTGACCACCGCCCAGGTGGCCCAGCTGAGCACCGCCCAGACCCAGGCCCTCGGCACCGCCGAGGTGGCCGTGCTGAGCACCGCCCAGACCGTCGCGCTCGGCACCCAGGACGCCGCCGCGCTGACCCCGGCCCAGATCAAGGCCCTCGGCACCGCCGAGATCAACGCCCTCACCACCGACCAGATCAGCAAGCTGTCCACGGCCCAGATCCAGGCCCTCACCACCGCCCAGGCGTTCGCCCTCGGCACCGGCCAGATCAACGCCCTGGGCACCGCCCAGGCCCAGGCCCTGACCACCGCCCAGATCCAGGCCCTCGGCACCGCCCAGGTCAACGCCCTGGGCACCGCGGAGATCGCCGCCCTGGGCACCGCCCAGGTCCAGGCCCTGACCACCGCCCAGGTCCAGAACCTCACCACCAACCTGGTCCAGGCCCTCACCACCGCCGGCACCCAGGCCCTGACCACCGCCCAGGTGGCCGCCCTCACCACCGGCCAGGCCGTGGCCCTGGGCACCCAGGACGCCGCCGCCCTGACCCCGACCCAGATCAAGGCGCTCGGCACCGCCGAGATCAACGCCCTGACCACCGACCAGATCGGCAAGCTCAACACCGCCCAGATCGCCGCCCTCACCACCGGTGAGGCCCAGGCCCTGACCACCGCCCAGGTGGCCCAGCTGAGCACCGCCCAGACCCAGGCCCTCGGCACCGCCGAGGTGGCCGTGCTGAGCACCGCCCAGGCCGTCGCGCTCGGCACCCAGGACGCCGCCGCGCTGACCCCGGTCCAGATCAGGGCCCTCGGCACCGCCGAGATCAACGCCCTGACCACCGACCAGATCGGCAAGCTGGGCACCTCGCAGATCGCCGCCCTCACCACCGCCCAGGCCTTCGCCCTCGGCACCGGCCAGATCACCGCCCTGGGCACCGCCCAGGCCCAGGCCCTGACCACCGCCCAGATCCAGGCCCTCGGCACGGGCCAGATCCAGGCCCTGGGCACCGCCGAGGTCGCCGCGCTGGGCACCGGCCAGATCATCTCCCTCCTGACCAGCCAGGTCCAGGCCCTCACCACCGATCAGATCCAGGCGCTCATCCCGAGCTCGCAGGTCAACGCCATGACGACGGCCCAGGTCGAATCCCTGACCACGAGCCAGGTGCACGCCCTGCTCAACAGCCAGATCCCCTTCCTGCATTTCTGAGCGGCGCGGGTCGCCCCGCCCCGCCCCTGAGCCCAGGCGGCAAGGTGCTATCCTTGCTGCCATGGGCGTGGGGTCTGATCCTGGAATCATTCCAGGCTTTGCGTGGAGGCGTGCTTGTCTTTGGTCGAACCGGAATTCGCATCCAAGGTCCTGGAGGCCTTGCAGGGCCAGCTTGATTTCACCGGACTGCTGGACTACACGAGCCAGTTGTCGGCGCGTGGCCAGAACCCCCTCGCCAATGTCCTCTACCAGGCGTGGCTTTCCCGCAACAAGACCAACTTCAACCACGCGGTCTACTTCAACCTCGGTGTCGGCCTCACCAACGAGGGCGACGTCGAGGGCGCCATGGCGGCCTACCGCCAGGCCATCCAGCTGGCGCCCGGCTTCCTCCAGCCCCACCTCAACCTGGGCCTTTCCCTGGAACGCCGGGGGGACCGCGAGGGGGCAATCGCCGAATGGCTCGGAGTGGTGCAGACGGCCCAGACTGAAATCCCCGACCAGAAATCCCTCAAGGTCCAGGCCCTCAATCACCTCGGGCGAATCCAGGAGGACGCCGGCCAATATGCCGAGGCGCTCGGTTACCTGTCCCAGAGCCTGACCCTGGACCCCGATCAGCCGGACGCGATCCACCACTGGGTCTTCCTGCGGGAAAGGCAGTGCGCATGGCCGGTCTGGGCCGACATCGGCCAGGTGAGCCCCGGCACGATGCGCCGCGCCACCTCCGCCCTGGCGATGCTGAGCCTGACCGATGATCCTGCCATCCAGCTGGAGGCGGCCCGGAATTTCGTGAAGGCCAAGGTGCTGACGGATCTCCCCAGGCTCGCCCCGGACCGGTCCTATCGCCACGACCGGATCCGCATCGGCTACCTCTCCTCCGATCTCTGCCTGCATCCGGTGGCCATGCTGACTGCGGAGCTGTTCGAACTGCACGATCGGAAACGATTCGAGGTCCACGGGTTCTGCTGGTCCCGGGAGGATGGATCGGAACTGCGCCAGCGGGTGGTCCGGAGCATGGATCACTTCCACCGCATCAAGGACCTCGGGGACGAGGCCGCCGCCCGGCTGATCCTGGATCAGGAAATCGATATCCTCGTGGACCTGCAGGGGCAGACCAAGGGCGCCCGGCCCAACATCCTGTCCTTCCGGCCCGCACCGATCCAGATCACCTACCTTGGGCTGCCTGCCACCACGGCCTTCCCGTCCATCGACTACGTGATCGCCGACCGTTTCCTGATCCCGGAGGAGCTCCAGCCGTACTATTCCGAAAAGCCCCTGTACATGCCCGACATCTACCAGGTCAGCGACCGCAAGCGCCTGAGCGCGCCCGCCCCCTCCCGCCAGGGCTGCGGACTCCCCCCCGAGGGCTTCGTCTTCTGTTCACTCAACAACAACTACAAATACACGCCGAAGGTCTTCGACGCCTGGATGAACATCCTGCGCGCGGTGCCCGACAGCGTCCTGTGGCTGCTCGGGGACAATGCCTGGGCCCAGGCGAACCTGACGAAGGAAGCGGAAGCCCGGGGCATCTCGGCCGACCGGCTGGTGTTCACCGGCCGGGTCTCCCCCGAGAACTACCTGGCCCGCTACGGCGCCGCCGACCTGTTCCTGGACACCTTCCCGTTCAACGCCGGCACGACCGCCAACGATGCCCTATGGATGGGGCTGCCGGTGCTGACCTGGGCGGGCCGATCCTTTGCATCCCGGATGGCGGGGGCCCTGCTCACCGCCGCCGGCCTCGACCAGCTGATCACCTACAACTTGGAGGACTACCAGAACAAGGCGATCGAACTGGGGCGCCACCCGGAGCAGGTCCGGCAGATCGCCGAGGACTTGAAGCGGGTGCGGGAGAACGGCACCCTGTTCGACACCCCCCGCTTCGTGCGCAACCTGGAATCGGCCCTGGTCGATCTGGTCGCGGCCCTGCCCTGACGGCCCGCCCGGGAAGGGGATTGGATCATGAAACTGGCTCTGGTCATCGCCGACACCTACCCGGACCCTGGCATCGTCCGGCACGTGCTGGCCCAGTGCCTGGGCGCCCACGACTTCGACGAGTGCCTCGTGTTATCGGACCGGAACCTGTTCCCCGGAACCCACTGGGTGCCCATCGCCCCCATGCGGAACATCCGGGACTACGAGGCGGTGATCCTCGACCTCCTGCCCCTGGAATCCCGTTGCGACCAGAACCTCATCGTCCAGTGGGACGGCTTCATCCTGGACGGGCGCCGGTGGGAAGCCGATTTCGCCGGCCAGGACTACATCGGCGCGCCCTGGCCGCACATGGGCGGGCGCGTCGGCAACGGCGGCTTCTCCCTGCGCAGCGCCCGGCTCCTGCGGGCCGTCCGGGACCTCCACCGGCCCGGCCCGGAGGATGAGCCGGCGGAGGACGTCCAGATCTGCCTCACCTGGCGGCCGCAGCTGGAGGCCCTGGGCATGCGCTTCGCGGACCCCGGGCTGGCCGGGCGGTTCTCGGTCGAGACGCCCGGCGCCACCGGGATGTTCGAGACCTTCGGGTTCCACGGAGCCTTCAATTTCCCCCTGGTGATGCCGGAACGGGACATCCTGGCCCATTGGCCCGGCATCCTGATGCGCATGGGCAAGGCCCCCAACATGTGGTTCCTGTTCATCTGGAACGCCCTGGTGCGGGGCCACCTGACGGTGGCGCGCGGGCTGGCCCAGCACCTCCTGGAGGCCAGCCCCGCCCTCTGGAACGCCCTGTGGCCGGCGCTCCGCGCCCGGGGCGTGCCCGCGGGCCTGCTGGAGTGCGGCCCGGGCCCCGGCTGAGGCCGGCTCAGAGGAACCAGTCGAAGGCCGGGCGCTTCTCCGCGGGGATGGCCAGGGCCCACTGCGGGCAGAACCCGAAGGGCCACTCGATGCCGTAGCCCCGCTCCGCCAGCCAGGCTGCGCAGGCCTCCCGGGCCGGAGCCAGGGTGCCGGCCTCCACCAGGATCACCGGCCGGCTGCGTTCCACCATGGGGCCCGCGAGCTCCAGCAGGGAACAGGAGATCGCCCCGCCGGCCACCCGCAGCAGATCCACATCCTCCCGGGCCGCCCAGGCCGGGCCGGCCAGCACCCCGAAATCCGCATGGTCCGTGAGGTGGTCCAGCTGGTTGAGCGCGGCGTTGCCGGGCAGCAGAGCCGTCTCCTCGGGGCTGCAGGCGATGGCGTGGGCCTCCCGGTAGCGGGAGCCCATGCAGGCCGCCAGAAGTCCGGCCTGGGCGCCCAGATCCACCAGGCACCGGCCCTCCGGGCAGAGGATCTGCAGGAACCGCAGGAGGGCGCGGTCCTCGAGCTTGGCCTGGCCATCCGGAAGCCGCCAGACCGGGGCGGGCAGCGTCTGGGCCGGCCCGGTCATGGCCTGCAGGCGCATCCCCGGCCGGGATTCGCCCAGGGGCCCCAGGCGCCCGGCCAGGGCCGCCGCCGGGATCCGGAAGAGGCCGACCTCGCCGTCGTCCACCCCGCTCAGCAGGCGGAAATCCCCGCCCTGCCGGTCGGCGCCCAGGGGGAAGATCACGCTGGCGGCCACGGGCCAGCCATGCCGGTGGACCCCGCCCTTGTAGGGCGCCACCAGGAGGGGATCCCGGGTCATCGCCACCGGCGCGAACGGGGCCTGGCGGCTGAACACGACCGCGCCGACCATGTAGAGCTTGCGGCTCCCGAGCACTTCCGAGGAATGGAAGAAGCTGACCAGGTGCCCGTCGTCGTAGGGGATGGGCGGGGTGCCGCCGCGGATCCCGCCCCAGGCCCAGGTGAGGCCCTCGGCCCGGTAGGCCTGCTCGAAATGCGTGCCGCCCTGGGACCGGTTCAGGATCAGGACCTCCCAGGGATCCTGCCGGTAGATGATGCCCAGCCGCGCCTCATCCAGGGCGAAGGGCACCCAGTTCTTCTCCCAGCCCGCCAGGGCATCGGCGCCGGCGGGCCCGCCCAGCGGGTTCTTGGGCAGCGGGAAGATCGCCGTCACCTCGAGCCCCCCGCCGTGCAGGGCGCACACCGCCATCCGCACCGAAGTGCCGGTGATGCGGGCCTCGAGGTCCCGCTCGAAATGCACGTAGAAGACCAGCACGTCCTCCCCGTGCAGCAGGACCCGCGGGTCCTCCCCGTCCGGGATCAGGATGGCGGGGGGGCCGACGGGCCGCAGGTCCTCGTCCAGGGGCAGGGACCAGACCATGCCGCGGCCCGGCGTGGGCGGATAATGGTCCCGCCGGATGACCCCCAGGATCCGTCCGTCCGGACACCGCGCGAAGGACGGGTTGAACTCGATGAACCCGGGATCCAAGCGCGGCCAGAGCTCCGGCGCCTCCGTGGCGTTGATGGGCGCAGGGACAGAAGGCATGGGGCGATCCTTGGAAGATGGCGGGGCGGTCTCCGTTGGAGTATCGCCGCAAGCGCGCCGGCTTGTCACCCGGTGGATGGGCACCGGCGGGTACGGCGAGCCGGCCCCTGCAAGGCATGGGGCCGGTCCTGTCGCTGGCGGAGAGAGGGGGATTCGAACCCCCGGTACTGGTTTACCCAATACACTCGCTTAGCAGGCGAGCCCGATCGGCCACTCCGGCATCTCTCCAGGCGACCTTTCATGGTAACCCCACAGCCGCTCTGGAACAAGGTACCATCCTGCCGGTTCCACCCGTCGGCCAGGAGTAACCGACCTTTTTTCAACATGTATTAAATAGGCATTTTATAACAATAAATCGTTTTTTACCGTTTAATTTCATGTCCTCTATTGACATGTGTTTACGAATGACTATTGTTCCCTTCAATTCTAACCCCACGGATGGGCCGGCGATCCCCCCCTCTAGGCAGGGGCGTGGCATCTGCGCCGTCGCTCAATACCGTTCACCGGGCCCTGCCGGGCCCTGGAGGAACCATGCCCAACACCAGGCCCCTCGCCCTTGCCGCCCTCTGCCTCTGCCCTTTCCGGCCCCTGGCGGGCCAGGAGGACACCCTCCTGGCCGCCCGCGACCAGACCCTCCTCCAGGCCCTTCTGCCGGAACTCGGCCTGACCCGGGATGATACCGCCCGGGTGACCCGGATCGTCCCGGATCCGCTCATGCAGGGTCACGATGCACGGATCGCCCAGTTCTACCGGGGCGTCCCGGTCCTGGGCGGCGAGGCGATCCTGCATCAGTCCGGGCCACGCATCCGTTCGCTCACCGATGCCTTCGTGCGCGGCCTGGACCTGGATACGAACCCCCTGGTGCCGGCCGAGGAGGCCCTGGCCGTGGCGACCCGCGACCTCGCCGCCAAGGGTCCGTTGACCCGCCCGCCCACCATCCGGCTGATGGCGATGCGGCTGGGCTCCCGGGACGCCCTGGTGCACCGGATCCACCTGGAATCGGGCACCGGCGCCGAGACCGCCCAGTGGGACTACCTGGTGGACGCCCAGACCGGGGCCATCGTCCGCAAGTGGCCCTCCCTGCACACCGGCCGGGCGGCACTGGGCGAGGGCTATTCCCAGTACAGCGGCACCGTGACCCTGAACACCACCAGCCGCGGCAAGGGCCTGGGCTATGAACTGCGCGACTGGACCCGGGGCCGCACCGGCAACGCCATCATCGACTTCAACAACCAGACCGCCGGCGACGGGGCGATCTTCCTGAGCTCCACCGACACCTGGGGCGACGGCAGGAACTTCGTGCCCGGCACGCCCTCCGACTCGGCCAACGGCCAGACCGCCGGAGTGGACGCCGCCTACGCGGTCCAGGCGACCTGGGACTATTACGGGAAGGTCCACGGGCGCAACGGCATCGACGGGGCGGGCCGGGCCGTGACCCTGCGCGTCCACTACGACTCCAGCTACGACAATGCCTTCTGGGACGACTCCTGCTTCTGCGTCTCCGCCGGCGACGGGCAGATGCTCAAATCCCTAACGTCCCTGGATGTCATCGGGCACGAGCTGTCGCACGGGGTCTGCGCGGCCACCGCCAACCTGGAGTACTTCGGCGAAAGCGGCGCCCTCAACGAGGCCAATTCCGATATCAACGGGGCCATGGTCAAGTTCTACGCCCGCGGCGGCCACGGCGCCACCATCGGCAACTGGGGCGGCACCTGGACCATCGGCGAGGATCTGGAGACGCCCGCCTTCCCCACGCCCCTGCGCTACATGTACAAGCCCAGCCTGGACGGCCAGAGCCTCGATGCCTGGTCCAAGGACCTCGGCAACAACGACGTCCACCTGGGTTCGGGCCCCATGAACCGATGCTTCTACTTCCTGAGCCAGGGCGCCAGTCCCAAGCCCGACAGCGACTTCCACTCCCCGTTCCTGGATGCGGGCATGACCGGCCTGGGCCAGGACCGGGCGGCCCGGATCTGGTACCGCGCGCTCACCCACTACCTGACCTCGGCCAGCGGCTACCGCGACGCGCGGAATGCCGCCATCAGCGCCGCCACGGATCTCTACGGCTCCGGCAGCCGGGAAGTGGAGGCCGTCTGGAACGCCTTCCACGGCATCAACGTGGGCGACGCCTGGCCGCATTGACCCTCGGGGTTTTTTCACACCCTGGCGCGGAGGGGCGCCACCTTTGGCGAGTTCCCATGCATTGAGGAAATGCATCTGCTAACATGCGGCTTGCCATCATCCCCCTGGAGCGCCCCCGTTGGTTCAGACCATTGCAGAGCTGTTCTACGAAAGCCTGAAATTCGACCTTCCGGACGCTCTGGCTTCCAAGGTCGCGGGCGCCTACCAGCCCATCTCGCACCGGGAACTCCAGGAAAAGGTTGAACACCTGGCGCTGGCCCTGCGCGCCCGCGGGCTGCGCAAGGGGGACCGGGTCGGCATCCTCTGCGAGAACCGCCCGGCCTGGGCGATCATGGATTTCGCCTGCGCCGTGCTGGGCCTGGTCAGCGTGCCGATCTACCACACCCTGACCGCCGACCAGACCTCGTACATCCTCCAGCACAGCGGCTCCCGCTGGATCCTGACCTCCAGCGGCGCCCAGTTCGCCAAGATCCGTTCCGCCGCCAGCCGCCTGCCGGAACTCGAGGCCGTGGTCGTCCTGGACGGGCTGCCCGCCGACCCCGGGGGCCTGACCTGCCTGGCCTGGAACGATCTCATGGCCGAGGGCGCGGCCCTGGGGGCCGAGCGCGGACTGGTGCGGACCTGGGCCGCCGAGCGGGTCCCCGGCGATCTCCTCACCCTCATCTACACCTCGGGCACCACCGGCGACCCCAAGGGCGCCATGCTCACCCAGGGCAACCTGGCCTCCAACATCGTCGCGGTGGTGGAGATCGCCATCGTCGCGCTGCGCCCCGAGCGGGGCGACCGCTGCCTGTCGGTGCTGCCGCTCTCGCACATCTTCGAGCGCACGGCCGGCCACTACACCATGTACCACCTCGGCATCGCCATCTACTACGCCGAAAGCCTGATCTCCCTGCCCCAGAACCTCCTGGAGGTGCGGCCGGCGGTGCTCCTGGCGGTGCCGCGGATCTTCGAGAAGATCTACGCCAAGGTGCGGGACGCGCTGACCTCGGGCGGCCTGGCCCAGCGGATGATCTTCTCCTGGGCCCGCTCCACCTGCCACCGGGTGGTGCGCTACCTGTACCTGGACAAGCAGCCCGGCGGCCTCACCAACCTGGCCTGGCGGGTGGCCGACCGCATCCTGCTCTCCAAGGTGCGCGCCAAGACCGGCGGGCGCCTGCGCTTCTGCGTCACCGGCGGGGCCGGCATCAACCCGACCATCATGGAATTCTTCTGGGCCATGGGCGTGCCCATCTACGAGGGCTACGGGCTCACCGAGACCAGCCCGATCCTGACCCTCAACAAGCACGGCAAGGTGCGCCCCGGCTACGTCGGCCACCCGATCCTCAAGACCTGGGAGGGCAGACCCTTCCTCAAGCTCGCGGCGGACGGGGAGATCCTCTGCCAGGGACCCAACGTCATGCAGGGCTACTGGCATAACGAGGCCGCCACCCGCGAGGTGTTCGACGCCGACGGCTATTTCTGCACCGGCGACGTCGGCGAGGTGGATCCCCAGGGCCGGGTCAAGATCACCGACCGGAAGAAGGAGATCATCGTCACCAACGGCGGCAAGAACGTGGCCCCCCAGCCCATCGAGAACGCCCTGCGCGAGGACCCCTACATCGAACAGGCCATCGTCGTCGGCGACCACCGCAACCACCTGGCCGCCCTCATCGTCCCCCACTTCCCGGCCCTGCGCGACTGGTGCCAGCGCAAGCAGCTGCCCTTCGCCAATGACGCCGAGATGCTGGCCCACCCCAAGGTGCTCGCCAAGCTCATGACCCGGGTCAACCACACCAACGCCCACCTCTCCGCCTACGAGCGGATCCGCAAGATCGCCCTGCTGGACAAGGAGCTCACCGCCGAGAGCGGCCTGTTGACCCCGTCCCTCAAGCTCAAGCGACGGATCGTCAACGAGGCCTACAAGGACGTGATCGAGGGATTGTACCGGGGCAACGCGTAGTTATACTGGACTCGCGGGAGGGTTGGCCGAGCGGTTTAAGGCAGCTGTCTTGAAAACAGCCGTGGGTGTGAGCTCACCGGGGGTTCGAATCCCTCACCCTCCGCCAATCCAGGCGGGGATATCCGCCATGATTCCCCTATACTCCAAGTGATATCCTGCCGATAAGCAGCCAACGGCAGTCTGCCTGGCCAACGGCCCACGGAGGGGAGTTTGGGGTACATCATCTCGGCCCTGTCGGCGTCCCAGGTCACCTACCTGACCACGGCGCAGCTCGACTCGTTCCGGTCGGACATGGTGCGGGCCCTCTCCACGGATCAGATCCAGGCGCTGACCACCGACCAGATCCAGGGCCTGGATTCGGTCCGGATCACCAGCCTGGGCACGGACCAGGTGGCGGCCCTGACCACCGTCCAGCTGCAGTATGGCCTGAGCCCTTCGCAACTGACCGCGTTCAAGGCCGCGGAAATCGCCGCCCTGCTCACCAGCCAGGTGAGCGTGCTGGGCACAGCCCAGATCCAGGCGCTCGGCACCGACCAGGCCCCGGGCTTGACCACGGAGCAGCTGGCCAGCCTCGGCACCGACCAGGCCCGCGCCCTTGCCCCCGCCCTGCTCGGGGCGCTCGCTCCGGACCAGTTCAGCGCCCTGGGCAGCCTGGACTTCGCGGCCCTGACCGGCACCCAGATCCCGGGCCTCACCACCGCCCAGGTCCAGGGCCTCGGCACCGATCTCATCGCCAGCCTGGGCAGCGACCCGATCGCCGCCCTCACGCCGGGCCAGCTCCAGGTCCTCGGCACCGACCAGGTCAACGCCCTTGGCACGGCCGGGATCGCCGCGCTTGGCTCCGCCCAGGTCCAGGCCCTTTCGACCACCCAGGTGCAGTCCCTGGCCCCCGGGCTGGTCCAGGCCTTCACCACGGCCGGCACCCAGGCCCTCACCACCGACCAGGTGGCCAATCTGACCACAGGCCAGATCCTCGCCCTGGGCACCCAGGACGCCGCCGCCCTCACCCCGGCCCAGATCCGGGCCCTGGGCAGCGCCGACCTGAACGCCCTGACCGGCGACCAGCTCGCCCAGCTTTCCACGGCCCAGATCCAGGCCCTCTCCACGGGCCAGCTCCAGGCCCTGGCAGCCGACCGCCTCGCGTTCCTCGGCAGCGACCAGCTCCAGGCCCTGACGACCGGCCAGGTCGCCAACCTTACCAGTGACCAGGCCGTGGCCCTGGGCACCCTGGGCGCCGACGCGCTCACCCCTGCCCAGATCGGAGCCCTGATCCGGGCAGACCTGACCGCCCTGACCGAGGACCAGTTCTCCGGCCTTTCCACCGCCCAGATCCATGCCCTGACTTCCGGGCAAGCCGGGGCGCTCACGCCCGGCCAACTCGCCACCCTCGGCACCGACCAGGCCCAGGCCCTCGCCCCCGACCTGCTCGGGGCGCTCTCCTCCGACCAGCTCAACGCCCTGGGCGTGCCGGAGACCGGCGCCCTGACGTCCGGCCAGTTCCAGGCCCTGACGACGGATCAGGTCGCCAGCCTGACCCCCGATCACGTCGCCGGGCTTGCCACCACCCTGGTCCAGGGCCTCGCCACCTCCCAGCTCGTGGTCCTGACCACCGACCAGATCCAGGCGCTGGGAACCGGCCAGGTGACGGCGCTCACGCCGAACCAGATCAAGGCCCTGACCACCGACGCGGTGGCCGCCCTGACCACCAGCCAGTTCCAGGCGCTGCTCCCGGGCCAGGTGGGCGCCCTGACCCCAGGCCAGGCCCAGGCCCTGGGCACCGGCCAGGTCCAGGCCCTCACCTCCGGCCAGGGCCAGTTCCTGGGCAACGCCGAGGTCGCGGCCCTGGGCACCGCCCAGGCCCAGGCCCTGGGGCCGGCCGTCCTGGCCGCGTTCAGCCCGGGCCAGGTCAAGGCCCTGACCACCTCCCAGGTCCCGGTCCTGTCCACCGACCAGATCAACGCCCTGGGGCTCACCGCGATCGCGGCCCTCACCACCGCCCAGATCCATGCCCTCACCACGGACCAGATCCAGGCCCTCGCCACCAACCGCCTGGCGGCCCTGACCTCCACCCAGACCCAGGCCCTGACCCCCGATCAGATCTCGGCCCTGGGAAGCCAGCAGATCGCCAGCCTCACCACCGGCCAGACCGCGGCCCTGGGGACCGCCCAGGCCCAGGCCCTGACCACCGCCCAGGTGAACGCCCTGCGCACCGACCAGATCCAGGCTTTGGGCAGCGCCGAATTCACCGTTCTGGGCACCGGGGAGGTGCAGGCTCTGGGCACCGGGCAGATCCAGGCGCTCACCCCGGCCCTGCTGGCGGCCCTCACCACCGACCAGGTCCAGGCGCTGACCACCGACCAGCTGACGGCGCTGGGCACCGGCCAGATCGTCGCCCTTGGGACCCAGGGCGCCGACGCCCTGGGCACGGCCCAGATCGGCAACCTCACCACCGACCAGGTCGTGGCCCTGACCACGGACCAGCTGGATTCCCTGGGCACCGACCAGATCCGATCCCTCGGCACCGCCCAGCTCAATGCCCTGACCCCCGACCAGGTGGATTCCCTCAAGACCTTCCAGATCCTCGCCCTGACCACCGACCAGCAGAGCTACCTGCACTACTGACAGGTCTAGAGCAGGCCGAAGCCGGCCAGCAGGATCAGCCCCGGAGCCAGCCAGCGCAGGAGCCCGCGCAGCGCCGGCCCGGTCCAGGCTCCGGGCCGTTCGCCCTTGGCCAGTTCGGCCAGGAACCCGGCCCGCGGCAGCGCCCAGCCCGCCAGGATGGCGATGGCCAGGCCGCCCACCGGCAGCAGGACCTGGGAGGAGGCGGCATCGTAGAGGTCGAAGCAGGTCCGGCCGAGGATCCGGAAGGCATCCAGGCCCGCGGCCCGGGACAGGGTGGCGGGGACGCCCAGCAGCAGCATGAGGCCGGCCACCAGGGCCGCCGAGGCGCCCCGGCCGGGGCGGCCGCGCGCGCTCAGCCAGGCCACGGGCACTTCCATGAGGCTGACCATGGCGCCGATGGTGGCGACCGCCGCCAGCACGAAGAACAGCGCCGTGAACCACCCGCCCAGGGGCATCCGGGCGAAGATCCGCGGGACCGTCTCGAACAGGAGCCCGGGTCCGCCGTCCGGGGTGCCCTGCAGGGCGAACACCGCCGGGAACAGGGCCAGCCCGGCCAGGAGGGAGACGGCGGTATCGGCCAGGGCCACGCGCAGCGCGGTCGGCACGATCCGGGCGGAATCCGGCAGGTAGGCCCCGTACGTGGTCATGGCGCCCATGCCCAGGGACAGCTTGAAGAACGCCAACCCCAGGGCGCCCAGCAGGACGTGCGGGGTCAGCCGGGCCGGATCGGGCTTGAACAGGAAGGCCACGCCCGCGCCGGCGCCGGGGAGGGTGAGCGAGCGCAGGTCGCAGACGAGGAGCAGGATGAACAGGACCGGCAGCAGGACCCGGGCCACCCGCTCGATGCCCTTGGCCACCCCGGCGGCCAGGATGCCGCCGGTGAGGACCAGCACCCCGGCCTGCCAGGTCACGGGCTCCCAGGTGCCGCCGGCCAGGGCGGCGAAGGTGCCGGGCGGCAGGGACGTGCCGCGGGCGGCGGCGCCGAGGGTCTTGAAGACATAGGCGAACACCCAGCCGGCCACGTCGGTGTAGAAGCCCATCACCAGAAAGGCCGCCGCCACCCCGGCCAGGCCGATGGCGCCCCAGGCCCGGTACCCGGGCACGGCCGCGGCGTAGGCGGCCACAGCATTGCGCCGGAGCCGCCGGCCGACGGCCAGTTCCGCCGCCAGCACCGGGATCCCCACCAGGGCCACCGCCGCCAGGTAGACCAGCACGAACGCGGCGCCGCCGTGGATGCCGGCCAGGTACGGGAACTTCCAGATGTTGCCCAGCCCTACGGCGGAACCAAGGGTGGCGGCGAAGGCGCCCAGGGCGGTCCGGAAGCCCTCGGGCGCCGCCGGTCGGGTAGGCGGCATGCCGGGTCTCCCTGAAGTGCGACTGGAGACAGGGATGCCGCCCGAGGCCGCCCGGTTCCCTGGGCGGCCCAGGCAATTTCGCGTATCCTGGTAGCCCGTGGTCTCGCGGGGAATGGAAAATCAAGATTATAATAAATTTATTTCCATATTTTTACATCTATCGCCTGGCCCGACCGCGGCCGGATCGGAGCACCCATGGGCTTTCAGGATCTCGGCAGCAGGGACTTCATGGAGGAGGATGGGCGGGCGGTGCGCAGCCCCCGGATGCGGCTCCTGCTCGAACAGGCCCTGCGGATCGCCCTGGTGGATTCCACCGTGCTGATCACCGGCGAGAGCGGCACCGGCAAGGAGCTCGTGGCCCGGCTGGTGCACGGCGGCTCGCCCCGGGCGGCCGGGCCCTTCATCCCGGTGAACTGCGGCGCCATCGCCGAATCCCTGCTGGAGACCGAGCTGTTCGGCCATGCCCGGGGCGCCTTCACCGGCGCCGTCTGCGAGCGGGCCGGGCTGTTCGAGGCGGCCAGCGGCGGCACGATCCTCCTGGACGAGGTGGCCGAAGTGCCACCGGCCATGCAGGTCAAGCTCCTGCGGGTGCTCCAGGAGCGGGAGGTGCGCCGGGTCGGGGAGAACCGGGCCCGGCCGATCGACGTGCGGGTGCTGGCGGCCACCAACACCGACCTGGCCGCCGCGGCCGCGGCCGGGCTGTTCCGCCGGGACCTGTTCTACCGGCTGAACGTGGTGGAGCTGCACGTGCCGGCCCTGCGCGAGCGGCCGGAGGACATCCTGCCCCTGGCCCGGCGGCTGCTGGCCGAGGCCGCCGCCCGGCTGAACAGCCCGGTCACCGGGCTCTCCCCCGGCGCCGAAGCCCAGCTGCTGCACCATGCCTGGCCCGGCAACGTGCGGGAGCTGGAGAACGCCATGGAACGGGCGGCGGCCCTGGCCGGGCCGGGCCCGGTGCAGGCCGACGTCCTGCCGCTGGCGCCGCCGCCCCGTAGCCATGCGCCCCGGACCCTGGCCGAGGTCGAGCGGGAGCACATCCTCCGGACCCTCGAGGCGAACCGGGGCAACCATGCCCGGACGGCCGCGCAGCTGGGCATCGGGCCGGCCACCCTCTACCGCAAGCTCAAACACTATGGCCAGTCCCGGAGTCGCGGCTGATCACTCCGCGGCGGTTTCCTGGCCGGTGGCGCGGCGCATGAATTCCCGGGCCGCGGACTGCACCTGGTGCAGGGCATCCGGGCTCCAGGCCCCGGTCGGCCGCTTCTCGGCCAGGGTGTCCCGGACCAGGTCGGCCAGGGCCGACCAGACTTCCGGGTTGGCCATGCAAAGGGCCTGCAGGGCGGTCACCACCCGCAGCCGCAGGGGCCAGGGATTGCGGTCCATCCAGGCTTTGCGGACGTGGTTGAGCAGCATCAGCCCGTTGCCCGCGGGCAGGGCGCGGCCTTCGCCGGGGTGGGCCGCGGCCAGCCCCTCCACGGCGTAGGCGTGCAGGCCGGGCGCCTTGAGCTGGTCGGCGCGGGCGCAGAGGGCCAGGGCCACCTCGGGGTCCCCCAGGCCGGCCAGGGACTGGGCGAGGATGGTCTGGATCCGGAGGCTCTGGCCGGAATGGAGCATTTCCAGGAGCTGGGTGGAGGCCAGGGGGCCGCCGACCTTCCCCAGGGTCTCGATGACCGCCAGGGAGGTCTCCTCCCGCTGGCTGTCCCGGGCCAGTTCCAGCAGATCCGGCACCAGCTCCCGGAACGGCCCCTGGGCGATCAGGCCCAGGCCGAGGGCCAGATCCTGGGGCGTGGCGGAGCGCACCAGCTTGCGGGCCAGATCCTCGGCGCCGGGCAGCCGCCCCAGGAAGACCAGGGCACGGTCGGCGATATCGGTGAGCGGATCCCGGCAGGCCTGCAGCAGCACCGGCTGCAGCGCCGGATCCAGGCGCCCGCCCAGCACCTCCACGGCCGCGGCGCGCTGGCCGCCGTCGGGCCCGGCCAGGATCAGCAGGAGGGTGCTGGCGTCCTCGGCGGGGACGATCCGGGCCAGGGCCCGGGCCAGCCCGTCCCGGCCGGTCTGCTCCCGGTAGCCCTCGACCAGCAGTTCCAGAACCCGGCCCGGGAAGATCAGGCCCTTCTGGGCCATGGCCACCAGGCCCTCGGCGCCGGCGTCGACGGCGAACGCCAGGCGCCGGGCGCGGTTGTGCATGGCCTCGGCGGCCTGGGCCAGGGCCGCGGGCAGGGTGCTGGACTTGCCCTCTTCCGTGGCGGCCAGCACCTCCCGGTAGAAGCCCTTGACCGCCACCGGCAGCTCCAGGCCCTCCCCGGCATTGGCCGCCCGCAGGGCCTCCAGGGCCTTCTCCCGGGCCGCCGGAGAGGTGAGGGCGCGGATCTGGGCCATCGCCTCCTTGAGCTCGCGATCCGCCAGCACCTCGCGGTGGCAGTCCTCGAAGATGTCCGCCAGCGCCAGCGCCGCCTCCCGGGTGGGGAGGCCCGCCAGCAGCTGCAGGCCGTGGCGGAACACCAGCAGGTCCGGGTGCATGGCCACGGTGCGAAGGGCCTCCAGATGGCTGCCGTCCACCAGCGCCGCCAGCCGCTGGGCGGCCTCGTTGGCCACGGTGGGATTGCCCGAGCCCTCCAGCAGCCCGCCCAGGTAGTGGGCGAAGGCCTCCTCGGGATCGGTCTGGGTCAGCACCCCGGCCAGGATCTCCTTGAACTCCGCCCCCTGGCGCATGGTGTTGAGCTCGCGCAGGGCGTCCAGGGCGTCCTTGCCGCCGATCCGCCCCAGGGCCCGGGCGCCGGTCTCGAAGATCGCCAGTTCCGCCTCGTAGCGCAGGATCCGGGACAGGATCGGCACCCATTCCGGCCAGGGGTAATAGAAGCACGCCTCCATGGCCAGCTGGCGCAGGGCCCGGGGCGCCCGGGAGCCGGGCAGGCGCGCGTCCAGTTCGACCACGGCCGAAGGGCCGGCGGCCAGTACGCTCCGGAAGAATTCCAGCTGGTGCTCCCGCTGCTCGCCGTCCAGATGGTCGAGGATCGCCCGCAGATGGTCTATCGCCCGGGAAGCCATGGCTCAGGCGTCCCCGCCGCAACGGCTCTCGACGTGGTCCTGGATGAGGCCCTGGATGAACGGGGTGATCATGTTGAATTCGATGCCGGCCAGGACGTAGCCGCTGGTCTTGCCGGCGACCTTGCCCAGCAGCCGGACCACGGTGCCCTGCAGCGGCACGCACGGCAGGTCCGGGTGGAGGATGCAGAGGTTGTCGAGCACGGAGCCCGTGTCCAGATCCCAGGCGTCCACCATCTGGATCTCCAGGCCGCAGCCGCCGGCGCTGAGGTTGGCCAGCCGGGTGTCGGCCACGATCCGGTCGTGGAGCTGGAAACGCACGCCATAGGGCTCGCCCGAGGTGCTCATGCGGGTGAACCGCCTGCGATCCGCTCCGTTGCCTTCCAATCCCGGTCTCCCTGCGGCTCCGCCTGGGTTGAGAATATCAGGATAGAGAGGTCTGGAACTGCCTCACCTGAGGGGAAATACGGCCGCAGTGCGGGCGAACAAGCAGCACTTGCGCTCGCTCGCACGGTGATCCGGCCTCGTCAACCGGGACCCGGAACCGCGGGCCGCAGGGCGATCTCCACCCCGTCGAACACGGTCCCCTCCGGCCCCACCTGGAAGGCCCTTGGCGGCGGCGCCTCGATCCCCAGGCGGGCCGGCTCGCCCTCGGCCACCCGCAGGAGGTAGGCGCCGGGCATGAGGTCGGCCAGGTCGAAGAAGCCATCGAAGGCGCTGGTGGCGCGGTGGCGCACCCGGCCCTCGGGGTCGGCCAGCTCCAGGCGCAGCCCGGGCAATCCGGCGGGGCCGGAAGGGGTCTGGATCCGGGCGGTGCCGGTGATCCCGCCGGTGCTGACCAGGGGGAAATCCAGCAGGATGGTCCTGCCGGGCCGCGGCACGAGCCGGAACCCGGGGACCAGGGCCTTGACGTACGGGTCCTCGGCCGGAACCCCGGACAGGGCCACCGAGGTCTCCTGCCCCACCGGGAGGTGCGGCAGGAAGACCAGCTCCCCGGCCACCGGAAGGCCGTCGCGGGGGCTGCCCCCCACGGCCAGGGCCGGCCGGCGTCCGGGGTCGGCCGGCCAGGCCCGGACCGAGACCGCGCCCTGGGCGGCCAGCGGCTGGGCCGAGGCCAGCCACCGTCCCGAGCGCGGCTCGCGCCCCAGCGAACATCGGAGCCCCAGGTTGAGTTCGAACCCGGCCCGCCCGGAGTGGGCCAGCCGGAGGGTCAGGGCCGCCGTGCCACCGGCCCTCTCCAGGGCCAGGGAGGCGCGGGTGTCGGCCCCGGCCAGATCGCGCTCCAGGCGCGCCTGCAGGCCCCAGGGCGCCCAGCGGAAGGTGTCGCCTTCCACCGCCAGGCTGCGCAGGCGCGGGGCCGGCAGGCCGTAGCCGGCGAACCCGCGCAAGGCCGTGGGGCCCCAGTGGCGGCTGGTCAGGAGGGTGCCCGCAGCATCTGCCGGGCCCCAGGCCATCTGGTTGGAGACGTGCCAGCGGCCTGCGCGGGTGGCCAGTCCCAAGGCGGTCCGGGTCGATGAGCCGCCCTCTCCGGCCTGGTCCCGCTGGACCTCCAGGTTCATCTGCCAAGGCGGGGCGGGCCAGGCCGTGTGCAGATACGCGCGGGTCCGCCGGCGCAGGGCGTCGGCCCCGGCGAAACCGGGGCCCTGGAAGGCGTGGAGGACCGTGTGCTCCAGGGTGCAGGACTGCCGGCCCCAGCCCGTGCCCAGGCGGATCGAGGCCGCGGATCCGCCGCCCGGGTCTCGCGCCAGGGCCAGGCGGGAGGACAAACCGGGCAGGCAGCCCTGCGCGGCCACCGTGGCGATCGGCTGGGGAGGGGCGCCCTGCCGGGCAGGAAGCTGCGCCAGGCCGGCCTGCAGATCCAGCCGGGAGGTCAGCCCGAACGCAGCCTCAAGCTGGAAGTGCCCGGGTTGGGTTCCGGCGATCCGGTAGCCGAACTGCCCGGCGGGCATCTGGGCGGCGTTGAGGTCAAGGCGGCTGCGGGTCTCCCGGTACTGCCCGGCCGGCCCGTGGAAGGCCAACCGGAAATCGTTCAGCCCCCGCCGCAGGGGCAGATCCGGGAAATGGTAGCGGCCGTCCACGCCGGCCTTCTGGTAGGCCACCAGCCCATCGTTCTGGTAGAGCTCGACCGCCCAGCCCGGAGCCAGCGGCCCGGTCAGCTCATGATGGTCCCCGGATCCCGCCCAGGTCGAGGGGTAGCCGCTGATGTGCAGGCCCAGGCCGGCGGGGCTCCCGCCCAGCAGGGGCAGGGCCGGGATGGTCACGTCCCCCAGTTCCACGCAGCGGGCCGCCAACGGCCCGAGCAGGCCGCCTTCGGGGTCCTGGCGGGCCAGCTGGGCCCGGAACTGCCCGAACGGCGCCCCGGGCGCACTGGTGAAGGCGATCGCCGAGCTGCACCAGAGCAGATCGCCGGTGAGCAGGGTGTGGCCGCGCAGCGCGGGGCCCGTCGGCGAGCGCAGGGCCAGGTCCAGACTCTGATCCACGAAGGGTGCGTCCCAGAGCGAATAGGGGGCGTCCGCCCGGGGCCAGGCCGAGCGGTCCACCACCGCCCGCGGGCCCAGGCCCCCGTGGCGCGCCTCCCGCGCCCAGCCGGCCTGGATGGGCAGTTCTTCAAGCGGCTCGACCTGCAGGACGGCCGCGGCCAGATCCGGGCGGAGCCGCACGGGCAGCCACTGTTCCAGGAGCGTCACGGGAACCTGGAGATCCCCCTCGCCGATCCCCACCCGGTCCCTGTCCAGCGCGAGGACCCGGCCGGCCAGCTGCGCGCGGCCCTGGGCCAGATCCAGGTGGAACGCGCGGCCGGGCTGGAGGATGAACCCGGTGGCGGTACCGGCCCGGGCGTCCACCTGGATGCCCAGCCCCAGGGCCTGGCACAGTTCCCCCAAGGGGAAGCGGAAGCCGCCCTCGCCATCCGGGAACCCGGGCAGGCTGTCCACCACGGTCCGGCCCTCCAGCCGGAGGGCGAAGATCCGCAGATCCTCCTCCCCGGCGGCCAGCACCGGAGCGGCCAGGCACACCAGCCCGGCCCGCCATCCCGCGCCGGCCCTCACGGCACGTCCAGCGCCGCCTCCGCCAGGACCTTGGCCGTCCCGTGCTCCAGGAACGCCACGTGCAGGGTGCCCGGGCCGGGACCCGGCGGCGGGGCCAGTTTCAGCTTCAGCCGCAGCCGGGCCAGCTCGGCATAGGCGGCCACGCCTCGCATCGATCCCGCCGGCGCGGCCCTGCCGCCGCGGGGCCGCCAGGTGGCGGCCAGGTCCCCGTACACGGACCGGTTGCCCTCCCGCAGCAGGGTGCAGGCGAGCTGCCCCCGGTCCAGGGCCAGGTCGCCCAGCGCGCAATGGGCCTGGACCTGCCCATGGCGGATGATGACGGGGATGGAGATCCCGTGGATGGCCCGGAGGGTCAGGTTCAGCTGGCCGGGTCCGCCCCCCGCCGGGGCGGCCTGCGGCTCCGCGGGCACGGCCCGGAACAGCAGGTGCGAGCGGTATTCCCCGTCCGCCAGCGCTTCGGGTTTGCGAACCTGCAGCCGCACCGTCTGGGTGGCGCCGGGGGCCAGGGTGACGACCCGGGGGGAGAAGCGCAGCAGGGGCTCGGCGGAATTCCCGCCGGCCTGAGAGTCCCACGGACGGATCCTCCCGTCCTCGTCCATGTCCAGGTGCAGGAACGACAAACGGTAGGTGGCCGGTTCGGCGCCGCCGTTGATGAGCACCAGTTCCGCGGCCCGTTTCCGGCCCTCCAGCACGACCCGGGTCGGGGTCACCACCAGATGCTCACCCACGACCCCGGGCGCCGCCCAGGCGGCCGCCGCCAAGCCCGCCAGGAGCGCCGCCGGCCCGGGCCGCCAGGCGCCGCTCACCGGTGGTTGACCGTGATCGTGAAGGTTCCGCCGTAGTTGCCGACGGCCTGGTCCCGGGCGACCGTGACCGTTCCGCCCACCCGGATCCAATCGTTGCCGCTGTTTCCCAGGGTGCCGTCCACCGCCGCCACGGAGGCGTCATGGACCGTGTTGTCGTTGTTGATTTCCACCTGGTTGAAGACCACCCGCATGGTGTCGTTGCCCCCGTCCCGGGTGAGGTCGATGTGGTCCGGCACCGCGACGCTGTAGGTCTGTCCGGCGGCTCCCGAGACCTGGAAGAGCGCGGCGGCCGGGTTCCCGGCGATCGCGTGGACCCCGTTCACGGTCACGGTGCCGCGGGGACTCACCGTGAGGGTGCCGCCGGCGCCGGCGCTGAGGGTGCCGAAACACATGTGGGCGTGGCGGCCGATGGCCAAGGTCGGCAGGACGCCGGCGCTGACGTCCGCGGTCACCGCCGTGGCGCCCGGCAGGAGGGCCGGCGCCAGGGCCAGCGAAAGGGCGATGATTTTCCGGACCATGTCGGACTCCAAGGCAGGCGAGGATGCGGGGCATGAAGAAAACAATGAATCATACATGCATGATTCATCTTCGACTCAATGCCGCCACGGCCACGGGGGTTCCCGGGGCAGGAAACCCGGAACGGGCCCCTACCCCGTCCAACCCTCCGCGGCCCGGAAGCTGTGAAACCCCTCCCGCCCCAGGATCAGGTGATCCGCCAGCGGCACCCCGAGGGCCGCGCCGGCGGCGCGCAGGCGCCGGGTCAGGAGCTGGTCCTCCCGGCTCGGGGCGGGATCGCCGCTGGGGTGGTTGTGGTAGGCCAGCACCGAGACCGCGGCGAACATCAGGGCCTCCCGGAACACCTCCCTGGGCGAGACCAGGACGGCGGTGGCGAGGCCGCGGCTGACGATCCGGTCGGCCAGGAGCCGGCCCCGGGCGTCCAGGGCCAGCAGGCCGAAGCGCTCCTCGGTCCAGTCCCGGCAGCGGGGCAGCAGGTAGGCACCGGCGGCCGCGGGGGAATGGAGCTGGGGCCGGTCGGGATCGCGCCCGCCGCGGCGGGCCAGTTCCAGGACCGCCCACAATTGGCCGGCCCGGGCCGCGCCGATGCCGGGGAGGGCCAGCCAGTGGGCCGGGCCAAGGCCCAGGAGGCCGGGCAGGCCGCCGCAGTGGGCCAGGAGGGCCTGGGCCAGTTCCACGGCGTTGCGGCCGCTCTGGCCGCTGCCCCAGAGCAGGGCCAGCAGCTCGGCGTCGGCCAGCTCCTCGCCGCGGCCGGCCAGGAACCGCTCCCGGGGCCGCTGGTCGGGGGCGAGATCGGCGATGCGCACGGCTACACCCGGGACCAGGCGCGGCTCGCCCGGCGCCAGCGCAGGAGGGTGAGATGGCCGTCGCCGGCCAGGCGCAGGCACACGGCGTCCCGGCCGTCGGTGAGGAACCAGACGCTGGCGGTGGCGGTGCCGCGCGGGGTGACGGTGACCGCCGGGTGGGCCTGGCCGGTGCGGTGGGCCTGGACGGGGCCGTCCATGCCCGGCGGCAGGGCGATCCCGGCGGCCGGCAGGCCCCAGCGCACGCCCCGGGGCAGGACCAGCGGCGCGATCGGGCCGCCGGGCCCGGACAGGGCCACCGGGACGTTGCCGCCCTGGGCCCGGGCCAGGAGCAGGGCCTGCTCCAGGGCGCCGCGCAACTCCCCGCCCGCCAGGCCGAGCCCGGGGCCTGGCGGCCCCAGGGCCGCCGCGCCCAGCCCGCACAGGATGCCCAGGAGGCACAGCACCAGGAGGGCCTCGACGAGGCTGTGGCCGCGCGCCCTCACGGCGCCGCCGGGGCCTCGGCCCGCAGGTGCGGGCGCAGCCGGAGGAAGGCCTTTTCGCCGATGCCCTTGACCTCCATGAGCGCCTCGGGCCGGGGGAACGGCCCGTGGGCCTTGCGGTGGGCCAGGATGCGGGCCGCGGTCTTGGCGCCGATCTTGGGCAGCTGCATGAGCTCCGTGGCGGTGGCGGTGTTCAGGTCGACCGGCTGGGCCGGGGCCTTGGCCTTGGCCGCGAGCAATGGCTGGGCGAGGAGGAGGAGAAGGAGGACGGATCGCATGGTGGCTCCAGGAGGCGGGTCGCATGGAAGGAGTCACGTTCCGTGCCAGGGAGCGGAGGCTGCCTTGACGGAAGGTGCGGCCAGGATCGGGAGCGCCCTGTCACCCGGCGGTGACGCCCGGATCGGCCCCCGCCCGGGAAGTTCTTGAAATGCAGAGATCTGGACCCTGTACTTTGGTGATTACAGCCGAATTTTCACGTGACACTCCCCACCCGCACCGCTAGGTTTGAATCCAAGCGGCGAATCCGGGCGGGTTGATGATCAAGAAAGTGCACAAGCAGGACCTCAGGCTGGGAATGTTCATCCACGACCTCAACTGCGGCTGGATGGACCATTCCTTCCTGCGCAACAGCTTCATGCTGCGCAAGGAGGCGGACCTGGAGAAGATCGCCAAGAGCGGCATCACCGAGGTCTACATCGACACCATCAAGGGCATCGATGTCCTGGACAGCGCCGAGGCCCCCAGCCAGGCCGAGGTGGCGCAGCAGATCGAGGAGAAGATCCTGCATTCGCCGGTGGTCGGCGCCCCGCCCCCGGAGGTCCGCACCACCCACCAGGAGGAGATGGTCTTCGCCAAGGAGATCCAGAAGGAGGCCAACAAGGTCATCCACTCCATCCTCGAGGATGTGCGCATGGGCAAGCGGATCGCGGTGGAGCGGGTGGAGCCGGTGGTCAGCCAGATCACCGATTCGATCCTGCGCAACCCCGGCACCCTGGTGAGCCTGTGCCGGATCCGCGAAGGCGACACCTACACCTTCCAGCACTCCGTGAGCGTGGCGACGCTGCTGATCTCCTTCTGCCGGGCCATGGAACTGCCCCCGGAGACCATCCACGAGGCCGGAGTCGGCGGCATGCTCCACGACATCGGCAAGATGCGCGTGCCCGACCACATCCTGAACAAGCCCGGCAAGCTCACCGACGCCGAGTTCGTGATCATGAAGAACCATGTGAACCTCGGCCTCGAAGTCCTGGAGAAGACCCCCAACATCTCCCGGACCGTCATCCAGATCGCCGGCGAGCACCACGAGAAGTTCTGCGGCACCGGCTACCCCGCCCGCAAGAAGGGCGCCGAGATCTCGCTGCTGGGCCGGATGGCCGCGATCGTCGACGTCTACGACGCCATCACCTCCAACCGCATCTACCACAAGGGCATGGAGCCGCCCCTGGCGCTGCGCAAGATCTACGAGTGGAGCGACGCCAGCGCCACCACCGAGCCGCACATGGACGAGGAGCTGGTGCAGCACTTCATCCACGCCCTGGGGATCTACCCGGTGGGCTCCCTGGTCCGCCTGGAGAGCCAGCGCCTGGCCGTGGTCCTCGACCAGAGCCACGAAGGCCTGCTCACCCCCAGGCTGCGGGTGATGTACGACTGCCGGTCCCGGAAGAAGATCGAACCCTTCGACCTCGACCTGGCCGCGCCGGAGAACGGCGCCGACGCCATCGTCGGCAACGAGGATCCGGACGACTGGAAGGTCTCGCCATTCGAGTACCTGGATATCCCGAAGATCGGCTGACGCAGCGGCCGGCGAAAAGAGCGGGCGCCCTGATCAGGGCGCCCGCTTATCGTTTCGTCCGGATTAGCCGTTCTTCTTCACGAACTCTTCCATGAACTCCACCAGGGTCTTCACGTTGTCGACCGTGACGGCGTTGTAGCAGGAGACGCGGATGCCGCCGATGTCGCGGTAGCCCTTGAGGCCGACCATCATGTTCTTCTTGGCCTCCTTCACGAAGGTGTCGGTCAGTTCCTCGGTGGGGAGGAAGAAGTCGACGTTCATGAGGGAGCGGTCGGCCTTCTCGGTGACGAACGGCTTGAAGAAGCCGGCGTGCTTGTCGATGCAGCCGTAGAGCAGCTCGCCCTTCTTGCGGTTGTTGGCCTCGATGGCCTTCAGGCCGCCGATGGACTTGTTGTAGGCCAGCACGTTGCGCAGGATGTAGATGCCGAAGGTGGGCGGGGTGTTGTAGAGGCTGTTCTTCTCGGCGTGGATCTTGAAGCGCAGGTAGCTGGGCAGGTCCTGGGCCTCGGCCTTGGCCAGGAACTCGTCGGAGACGATGGTCAGGGTGACGCCGGAGGGGCCCAGGTTCTTCTGGGCGCCGGCGTAGATCAGGCCGAACTTGGAGACGTCGAAGGGACGCCACATGATGTCGCTGGACATGTCGCAGACGTAGGGGATCCCGCCGGTCTCGGGGAATTCCTGCCACTGGGTGCCTTCGACGGTGTTGTTGGAAGTGAAATGGACGAACAGGGACTCGGGGTTGATCTTGATTTCCGAGGCCTTGGGCAGGCGGGCGAAATTCTCGGCCTTGCTGGTGCCGGCCAGGCGGACGCGGTCGCCGCCCACCAGCTTGGCTTCCTTGTAGGCCTTCTCGGCCCAGTTGCCGGTGACCAGGTAGTCGGCGGAGTTGGCGCCCCGCAGGTAGTTGAGGGGGATCATCCCGAACGACAGGTGGGCGCCGCCCTGGAGGAGGATCACCTTGTAGTTGTCGGGGATGCCCATGAGCTCCCGGGTCAGGGCCAGGGCCTCCTCGTGGACGGCGTCGTATTCCTTGGACCGGTGGCTGACCTCCATGACCGACATGCCGGTGCCGGCGAAGTCCAGGAGCTCCTCCTTGGCCCGTTCCAGGGCGGGCAGGGGCAGGCCGGCGGGGCCGGCGTAGAAGTTGATGGCGCGCTTGCTCATGGACATCTCCTAGTAGGTGAACGTGGAAAGGATCTCGATGACGATGTCGCCGATGCGCAGCAGGTTCTCCTTGCTGCTGGCGCCCAGGTGCGGGGCCATGAAGACGTTCTTGGCGGTGAGCAGCGGGCTGTCGGCCGGCGGGGGATCGCTGAACCAGACATCGGTGCCGTAGGCCCGCACCTTGCCCGAGTCCAGGGCGGCGGCCATGTCCGCCTCGACGATGACCTTGCCCCGGCCGGTGTTGATGATGATCACGCCGTCCTTCATCTTGGCGAAGGCGGCGGCGTTGAACATGCCCCGGGTCTGGTCGGTGAGCGGGGTGTGGATGCTCAGGAAATCGCTCTGGGCCAGCACCTCGTCGAAGGCCTTGAGCTCGGCGATCGGGTGGGAGGTGAGGAACGGATCGAAGGCGATGACCTTCATGCCGAAGGCCACGGCGCGCTTGGCGACTTCCGAGGCGATGGCGCCGGCGCCGATCAGGCCGAGGGTCTTCTGGTAGAGCTCGGTGCGCTTGAGCTCGTTCTTGGGGAACTTGCCTTCCTTCATGGCCATGTGCGCCTCGATCAGGCGGGCCGGGATGGCCACCATGAAGGCCATGGCCATTTCGGCCACCGCCACGCTGGATGCGGCGGCAGTGTTCATGACCTTGATGCCCTTGGCCTTGCAGGCGTCCTTGTCGACGTTGTCCAGGCCCACGCCGCCGCGGATGACGAGCTTGAGGTTGGGGGCCTTGGCCACCATGTCGGCGGTGACGGTGGTCTTGGAGCGGATCAGCAGGACGTTGGCCTCGGCCAGATCGGTTGTGAGCTCGCCCAGGGCTTCCAGGCGCTTGGGCAGGGACGCGTCGAACGCGTCGGAGATGAGGATCTTCATGTAATGCCTCCGGGTTGAGTATGGGCAAAAAAAGGGGGCCGCCTGGTGGCGGCCCCGATCAGGGTGACCTAGTCCTCGTAGAGCCTGACCAGCAGTCCGCTCCGCAGCTTGGGTTCGAACCACGTGGATTTGGGCGGCATGATCTGGCCGGCGTCGGCCACCGACATCAGCTGCTCCAGGGCGGTCGGGAACATCGCGAAGGCCACGGCCCAGCCGTTGGCCACGCGCTTTTCCAGCTCGTCCATGCCGCGGATGCCGCCGACGAAATCGATCCGGGTGTCGGTGCGCGGATCCAGGATGCCCAGCACGGGCGCCAGCAGGTTGTCCTGGAGGATGCTCACGTCCAGGCTGGCGACGGGATCGTCGGCCGGGAAGCTGCCGGGCTTGGCGGCCAGGGCGTACCATTTGCCGCCCAGATACATGCCGAACCGGGTCGGGCCCTCGGGGCTGCGCCCGGTCGCGGGGGACACGGTGAACGTCTCGCCCACCTTGGCCAGGAACGCTTCCGGGGTCAGGCCGTTGAGGTCCTTGACCACCCGGTTGTAGTCCATGATCTTGAGCTGGTCGTGGGGGAACACCACGGCCATGAAGCTCTCGAAACCCTCGTCGCCGCTGGGGTCCTGGGCCGCGGCCCGCTTGGCCTGGCCATAGCGGATGGCGGCGGCGGTGCGGTGGTGGCCGTCGGCGATGTAGAGCGCGGGGATGGCGTCGAACAGGTGGTTCAGGGTGTAGATGTGGGTCTCGTGGTCGACCACCCAGACCGTATGGCCGATGCCGTCGGGCGTGGTGATGTCGTAGACCGGGGTGGTGGCGCGGATCTTGTCGACCAGGGAATCGATGTACGGAACCGCCCGGTAGGCCAGGAACACCGGCTCCGAATTGGCGTTCTGCTCGGTGACGTGGCGGGTGCGGTCATCCTCCTTGTCCTTGCGGGTGTACTCGTGGCGCTTGATCTGGCCGTCCTCGTACTCCTTGACCGAACACAGGCCCACCAGCCCGGCCTGGACGTGGTCGCCCATGCGCTGCTGGTAGACGTAGAGGCAGGGCTGGCCGTCCTGGACCAGCACCCCTTCCTGGATGAGCCGCTGCAGGTTGCGCACGCCGGTGGCGTAGACCTCGTCGGCGTGGATGTCGGTGGCGGCGGGGAGGTCGATCTCCGGGCGGCCCACGTGGAGGAAGGAGTGGGGATTGCCGGCGGCGAGCGCGCGCGCCTCGTCGGTGTTCACCACGTCGTACGGGACGGCGGCCACCTGGCCGGCGAGTTCAGGCTTGGGGCGGTAGGCCTTGAAGGGCTTGAGCTGGGACATGCGATCCTTCCGGGTTGATGGGTTCTCAAAGGAGCTGCACCATGGGGGCGATAGTGCATTTTCGCAAAGGTGGGGGCGATTAGGGAAGGAACTTAAAGTTGGCGGTGGACCGCTTCGCCGAACAGATCCACCAGGTGGCTGGCGTCGTTCAGGCGGACCACCTGGATATTTTCCAAGTCATCCCCTTCCAGTAGATTGATACATGCGGCCGCTTGCCTGAACGCCCAGACGCGGCTGAGATCCAGTCCCAGGATCCGGCAGAGCAGCGCCCGGTTCACGCCGTCATGCGTGACGATCAGCACAACCTCCCCGGGACCGGCGCCGGAACAGGCTTCGCGAAAGGCCGGCCAGGCGCGCTCGGCCACGTCCTGGAAGGATTCGCCGCCCGGCAGCCGCACCAGGTGGGGCGTCTCCCGCCAGGCCCGGCGCAATGCCGGCTGCTCGGCCTGGATGTCCTGGGCCAGCCGGCCTTCCCAGTCGCCATGGGAGATCTCCACCAACCGCGGATCGAGGCCCAGGACCAGCGGCCGGCCGGCGAGGGCGAGCTCTGCGGTTTCCCGGGCCCGGAGCAGGGGCGAGGCCACCGCCCGGGCGATTTCCAGCCCGGCCAGCCGCCGCCCCAGCGCCTGCGCCTGGGCCCGGCCCCGGTCGGACAGGGGGATGTCGCAGGTCTGGCCCTGGTGCCGGCCCTCGACGTTCCAGAGGGTCTCGCCGTGCCGGGCCAGGAGGATCCGCATCAGCCGTGCCAGATGTCATCCCGGAGTTCCCGGGGCGGCAGGGCGGCCGGGGTCTCTTTCATGTCCCGGATGTAGGCCAGGTTCATGAGGATTTCCGGGAGGGGCAGATCGATGCTGGGGCGGACCTTGCAGGTGCCCACGAATTCCACCTGGGGCTCCTCCCAGGCCAGCATCTGGTAGGCGGCCATGAGGCCCTGCTCCCGGCCCAGGGCGGCGTGGATCAGGTCCCCCTCCTTCACGTACAGGTGGCCGGTGCCCTGGGCCCCGCGCACCGTGAGGGTGGCGGTCCGCCGCTCCCAGTTCAGCAGCTGCAGGATGCTGCCCAGGCCCAGCCCGCGGACCAGCCCCTGGGGTTCGCGCGAGGCGGCGGCCCGGATCGCCTCCATGAGCATGGACAGCTTGGGCGGCTTGGGGATGACCCGCAGCGCCCCCAGGACCATGGCCTGGTGCTGGAGCAGGGGATCGGATACGGAGGTGATGACGATGATCGGCAGGGACGGGTAGCGCTGGGCCAGCACCGCGATCAGGCCGTAGCCGTCCAGGACCGGCATGTTCAGGTCGGTGACCACCACGTCCACGGTCTGGTCCTGGAGCACCGCCAGGGCCTCCTGGCCGTTCTCGGCCGAGAGGAGGCGGAATTCCTGCAGCCCCTTGAGCCCGGACATGTAGAACCGCAGGGTGGTCCGTTCGTCCTCGACGATGAGGGCGGTCTTGGTGGGCGGGCCGGTGGGCGCGGGAGTGAACATCGGATCTTCGATTCTAATGGGTTTCGTGTTCCTGCCCCTTAGGTATTTTGTGCAGGGGCTTGGGTTCGAGGTCGAAAATGGCGTGAGCCGCGGCGGCGTCGGCGGGATGGCCGGCCATCCAGGCTTCGGCCCAGGGCGGCAGGGCGCCGTCCTCGTAGTCCCGGGCCTTGCGCAGATCGCTGACCAGGGTCTGGATCAGGGCGTCCTGGCGGTCGCTGGGCTTGGGCGGGATGTGCCCCTCGAAGATCGGCAGGGCGAAATACGCCTTCAGGGTGGCCTCGGCGGGCTTGCCCCAGACCGCGTAGGTCCGGTCCAGGGGGCCGCCCACGGGCTTGGTGTTGAGGTTCTCCCCGTACAGGTAGTAGAAGACCGCCTCGCCGTCGCTCCAGTTGCGCAGCACCTTCAGGGCGCCGCCCACCAGCAGGTCCTGCAGGGCCAGGTCGCGCGGCTTGTCCGAACGGAAGTCCCAGGGACCCACGTGGGCGTGGGCCACGCTCGGATAGCCGACCTCGGTGATCATCACTGGCCGCCCGAACCGCGCATGCAGGGTGCGGGCCTTGTTGACGATCCACCACCAGGCGTCGCGGATGGCCTCGGGCCTCGGGTATTCCCGGTCCTTGTCGATGGGGTCGTACGTGTTCATCCCGATCACGTCCAGGCAGTCGCCGAAGGTGAAGCTGTCGTGGCTGTCGAAATTGACGCTGTAGACCAGCTTGCCCTTGAACACCTGGCGCACCTCCCGGCACAGGGCCCGCCACCGGTCCGGGAAGGCATGGGTGCTGGCCATCTCGGTGCCCACGCTGTACCACTCCACCCCCTCCTCCTGGGCGATCCGCGCCAGGTGGACGTTGAAGTCCGTGTAATTGCGCCACCACAGGCCCCAGTCGTCGGGCTCGATGTTGCCGCGCCACCACCGCTCGTTGTCCGCCTCGTCGCGCAAATTGATGGTGGGGAAGAACATGATCCGCAGCTGCAGATCCCGGGCCTGGCGGAAGGTGCGGCGCAGGGCCCGCTCGGTGGGGCTGCTGGTGGGGTGCCGGCGGATCTCCACGCTGTGCCCGGTGTCCATCCGGTAGATGGCCTGCAGGCTCACGCAGGTCGCCCCGGTGGCCTGGATCCGGGCCAGCTCCTCCCGGTAGTCGTACTCGGGCAGGCCGGCATAGAGGCCCAGCACCATGCCCCGGGGCTGGGGCACCAGCCGGTGCCCGGCCTTGTGCCGGAGGACCGCGACCGTGGCCGGAACGGCGGCAAGCGCCAGAACAGCGATGATTTTCTTCAGCATGCAGACCCCGTCCGATTCCAGATTCACCTGGAAATCACGGCAGATCAAGGCATGCCTCCCGTGAGAACCTTGGTAGGATGGAGATTATAATCCCGAACGCGGCAGAGGCAGGTGATGGCCAAGATCCTCCTGGTTGAAGACAACGAGATGAACCGCGACTCCCTGTCCAGGCTGCTGGCCCGGCGGGGCTACGAGGTGATCTTCGCCGAGGACGGCGAGGAGGCCGTGGCCATGACCCGCTCGGCCATGCCCGACCTGGTGCTCATGGACATCAGCCTGCCCAAGCTGGACGGCTACGAGGCCACCCGGATCCTGCGCAGCTTCGACGCCACCCGGAGCATCCCGATCATCGCCCTGACCGCCCACGCCATGACCAGCGACCGGGAAAAGGCCATCGGCGCGGGCTGCACCGATTTCGAGAGCAAGCCGGTGGAGTTCCTGAGACTGATGGGCAAGATCGAGGCCTACCTGGCCTAGTCTATTCCGGAAGGCGCAGGTGCACCTGGATGATCCGCCGGCCTTCCATCTTCTGCACGGTCAGGCGCGCCCCCTCCAGTTCCAGGACCTCCTGCACCGCCGGGATGTGCCCCAGCCGTGCCATGATCAGGCCGCCGAGGGTGTCGAACCCGTCCCGCTCGTAGACCAGGCCGGTGCGGGCCTCCAGGTCGTCCACGTGGACCTGGCCGGAGACCAGGAACTCCCCGGGCCCGATCTCCTGGATCTCGGCCGAGAACTCGTGCTCGTCGTGGATCTCGCCGAACACCTCCTCCAGCAGGTCCTCCAGGGAGACGATCCCGGAGACGCTGCCGAACTCGTCCACCACCACCGCCAGCTGCTGGCGGTCCCGCTGCATCTCCCGGAGCAGCTGGAGGATGTTCTTGCTTTCGGGGACGAAGCAGGGCGGCTTGGCCAGGACCGGCAGTTCGGCCGGGCTGTCCCGGGCGACCTGCATGAGGTCCTTGAGGATCAGGATGCCGACGATCTGGTCGACGGTGCCGTCGTAGAGGGGCATCCGGGAGTGCCGGCTGGTGCGGAAGGCCGCCCAGGCCTCGGGGAAGGTGGCGGTCAGGGGGATGCCCTCGATCAGCGTGCGGGGGGTCATCACCTCCCGCACCACGGTGTCGCCGAACTCCACCACGTTGCGGATCAGCTCCCGGTCCTCCTCCTCCAGGATGCCCTCGGCCTCGCCCTCCTCCAGGAGGGCGGTGACGGCCTCGGTGGGGACCTCCTCGTCCTCGTCGTCGCGGCTGCGGTCATGGTCGGCGCGCTGGCGCTCCACGACCCGGGCCAGGGGCGCCACCAGGGGCGCCAGGAGCCGGTGCGCCGGGGCGTAGAGCGGGAACAGCCGCATCATCCAGACCGCCGGGTCGCTGGCCACCACCAGGGTCGGCAGGGCCAGGTCCATGGCCCAGAGGTAGACCAGGGTCAGCCCGGCCATGGTCCAGCCGTCGCCGGGGATCAGGGTCCGCAGCGGCCAGACCAGGCTCAGCAGCGCCACCAGCAGGGCCTGGTTCCAGAGGGAGATGCCCAGGCCCAGGGCATGGGGCTTGGCCATGAGCCGGGCCAGCAGCGGGTCCCTGATGGCATCCGCCTCCAGCAGCCGGCGGCGCTGGATGGACGGCAGGGCGTCGAAGGCCTCCAGGAGCCCGGCCATGACGGCCCGGTAGACAAGCAGGACGAAGATGAGGGTGGCCAGCCAGGGTCCGGGGGCGCTACTCGCAGGTTCAATCACCATGCGATTCTAGCATGGCCCGCTCAGCCGGGGTGAGCTTCCCGCGCAGGCGCGCCTTTTCCCGGATGCCCTCCAGGGGGTCGCGGCTCAGCCCGTCGGGGGTCGGCGCCAGGCCCTTCCGGACCCGGGCGGCATTGAGGAAGGCGTAAGGTTCGGTGGCCAGCTCGGGGCTCCGGCGGAAATGGTGGTAGGTGATCCAGCCCCCGGCCAGGAACCAGAAGCCAAGGGTCGCAAGCCCCGCCCGCTGCAGCCGCCAGAGCCGGTCCGGGTCCCTTCGCAGGGCCTGGAGGCCGGCGCCCGCGGCCAGATTCAGGGCGATGAGGACCGCCGTGAGGGCCAGGGTCCCGGTCCAGCCCAGGCTGTACCAATCCCAGCCGGTGCGCAGCTTGACCGGCTCGATCAGCAGGAACCCGAAGATCATATTCAGGTGCAGCAGATACAGCAGGAGGGATTCCCGCGAGGCGGCCATCACCAGGTTGGGCCCCGGCAGGCGGCCCCGGATCGCCTCCAGGATCCCCAGGAGGGCCCCGGCCACGCAGATCACGCCCATCCGCTGGACCACGCTGGGCAGGGTGGTGTTGTGCAGGCGCCCGAGTTCCCAGGCGGACCAGGCCCCGTCCGCCAGCCAACGCGGGGCCGCCCAGGTGCCCCAGGCCAGCAGGACCACGCCGGAAGCCAGCAGCACGAGCAGCCAGCGACCTTCGGTCCAGCGGGCCCGGCCGGCGACCGGGAGCACCCGCAGTTCCCGGTAGAGCACCCCCAGCACCGAGCCGAAGGCCGCGAAGGAGAACCAGGGGAACAGCGGGAACAGGGCGGTCACGCCGCGGTCGGTGTTGCCGTTGACCAGCCCCCGGATGGGCATCCACAGGCCATCGGCCACGCCGGCCCGCCAGAGGTGCGGCGACAGCCACACCACCGCCAGGGCGGCGGCCAGGGCGGCCACCGCATAGGCCCTCGGCCGGCGGATCAGGCGGGCCAGGCCCTGGAGCAGCAGTAATGAATAAACAATACATTGCAGAACATCCAGCTTGAACAGCTCCCGGAATTTCTGCGGGGTGGCCAGCACGGTCCACTCCGCCAGGGTGAATCCCGGTGCATGCAGGAGATAGGCACAGATCAGGATGAACCCCAGGCGGCGCCCGGTGGGCGCGAACGGGCGCAGCGTCCCGTCCGGCCGGAAGGTCGAGAGGGCCAGGCTGTAGCCCGCCGCCAGGATGAAGCTGGGAGCTACGATGCCGTTCACGTAGTTCAGCCAGTCCGGGATCATCCCCTTGTGCAGCCAGACATTGACGCAGTGCACCTCGATCATGACGATCACCGCCCAGCCGCGGATGAGATCGAGCCAGTCGCAGCGCCGGGAGGGGGTCGGATCGGTGAGGGTTTGCAGGTCCATCTGAAGAGGGTGCCTCATTTCCGTTATCCAGGCCAGACGGAAGGCGGGTCGTCCCTCTTTCCGCTTCCGTGCCTACGGGCATCCGTGAAATTATGTAACCGTCCACCGCCTTGATGGGCAGTTGTTTCTGGAACTGCAAGTCGCGAGGCGCAACCTGCACCCGATACGGGTTCGCGGCTGCGTCCTTTTTTCTATTTCTCCGGACCCAAGATGCCCTCTGCCCCCTCCACCGCCCCGGGACCCGCGCCCTTGCGCAGGTTCGGCCCCCTGATCTGCTGGGCGGCGACGGCGGCCGTGGCCCTCCTGCCCCTGGCGGGGAACCTCCTCGGCCGCCGGGGCGCCACCACCTTCGGCGCGCCCTTCCCGCCCATGGAGCCGCTGGGCGCCATCCTGTTCCTCCTGCTGGCCGGCGGGCTCATCCTGAACCGGCCCCTGGCGGGCCCGGGCACCCGGGCGGGCCGGACGCTCCTGGCTCTGGTGGCCTCGGGGGCGCTGCTGGCCCTGGCCGGCCGGGCCCTCGGGTTCACCCTGCCCCTGGATCACGGCATGGCCTGGGGTGGCGCCCCCCGGCACATGTCCTGGCTGGCCGCCGCCGCGCAATTGGCGGCGGTGCTGGCGGCCGGGTTCCTGGCCCAGGGGCGGCGCCGCCTGGGCGGATACCTGGCCCTCCTGCCGCTGGCCCTGGGCGCCCTGGTCCTGCTCACCTACGCCGCCGGCGCGCCCCTCCTGGCCAGCACCGGCCTGGGCCCGCCCCTGTCCCTGCCGGGCACGCTCTGCGCCCTGACCCTGGGCGCCGGGCTGGCCCTGGAACAGGGCGCCGGCGCCTGGCCCTGGGCCGCCTTCCGGCCGAAGGCGCAGGCCCCCGGGGTCTCCCCCTGGTCCAATCGCGGCCCCATGCTGGTGTTCCTGGCCCTCATCCTGGCCATCGGCCTGGGCGGGGCGCGGGTGTTCCGGGCCCAGGCCCAGGCCGCCAGGACCGCCCGGCAGCTGGAACTGGCCGCCATCAGCGAGCTCAAGGCCCGGCAGATCTCCGAATGGTACCGGGAACGGCTGGGGGACGCGGCCCTGTTGTCCGGAGGCGAGATCATCCGCGGCCCCCTCCGCGACTTCCTCCGGGGCTCGCGGACCGCCGACCTGGAACCCTGGCTGGAGGCGCTCCGGCGCACCGCCGGCTACACCCGCCTGGTCCTCTACGACGGCCAGGGCCGGCCGCGGCTGGCGGTGCCCAGGGCGCCGGCGGCGGCGCCCGCCGAATTCCAGGCCGCCCTCCAGGGCAGTTCGACCCTGATCACCGACCCCCGCCGGGATCCGGGCGAGGCCGGAGGCCATTTCAGCTTCCTGACGCCGATCCCCGCGACCACCCGGCCGGGTGGGCCGGCCCTGGGCGTGCTGGAGATGCGGATCGCCACCCGGGATTTCCTGGACCCGCTCCTGGCCTACTGGCCCGGCCCATCCGGCAGCGCCGAAACCCTGCTGGTCCGCCGGGATGGCGGCGACATCCTGTACCTCAACGATCTGGCCCGGATCCCGGGCTCGGCCATGCGCTACCGGATCCCCCTGGCCGGCGATGCGGAACTCCCCGCGGCCCAGGCGATCCTGGGCCGCGAGGGGCTGATGGAAGGCCGGGACTACCGGGGTGTGCCGATCTTCGCCAGCCTGGGGCGGGTCGCCGGCACGCCCTGGTTCCTGGTGGTCAAGGTGGACCAGGCGGAAGTGCTCGGGCCGATCCGCCGCTGGGCCGGGTTCGCCCTGGCCGGGTTCCTGGGGGCGGTGGCGCTGGTGGGCTTCGTCGTCCGGGACTGGATCAGCCGCCGGGAACTTCTGGAGCGGCAGCGGCGGACCCAGGACCTGCGCCGCCTCAACCGGCTCTACTCGGCCCTGAGCCAGGTCAACCAGTCCATCGTCTGGTCCGGGAACGCTCCCGAACTGTTCGAGCGGATCGCCCGGGTGCTGGTGGAACACGGGGAATTCCAGATGGCCTGGATCGGCCTCGAGGATTCCGCCACCCATGTCCTCAGGCTGGCCAGCCGGTTCGGCGAAGGCAGCGAATTCCTCGACGGCCTGGAGGTGCGCACCGACGACAGCCCCACCGGCCGCGGGCCCGCGGGCCTGGCGGTCCGCACCGGCCAGCCGGTGGTGGTGAACCGGTTCCAGGCGGACAAGGACGCCGGAGCCTGGAAGCTCACCGCGGAACTCAACCGGATCGCGGCCGTGGGCGCGTTCCCGATCCGCCTGGAGGAGCGGGTCGTGGGGGTCCTGGTGGTCTACGCGGACCAGGAGGACTTCTTCGGCGAGAAGGAGATCCTCCTGCTGGAGGAGGCGGCCATGGACCTGTCCTTCGCCCTCCGGCAGTTCCAGAAGGAGGAGGCGCGCCAGGCGGCCGAGGCCGCCCTGCGCGAAAGCGAAGCGTTCCTGCGCAAGGCCCAGGAGATCGGCCAGGTGGGCACCTACAGCTGGGACCTGCGGGCCGGCACCTGGACGGCCAGCGACTACCTGGACACGCTGTTCGGGATCGGCCCCGGATACCCGCACACCGTCGCCGGCTGGCTGGACCTGGTGGAACCGGACCACCGGGCCGCGCTGCTCAATTATGTGGAGCGGATCCAGAAGGATCATTTCCCGTTCGACTACGACTACCCGATCCTCCGGCCCGCCGACGGCGCCCGCCGCTGGGTGCACGGCCAGGGTGAACTGGAATGGGGGCCCGACGGCGTGCCGGTGCGCATGGCGGGGGTGATCATGGACATCACCGCCAGGCGCGAAGCCGAACAGGAGCGCCGGGCCCTCGAGACCCACCTGGGCAATGTCCAGAAACTGGAGAGCCTCGGGCTCCTGGCCGGCGGGATCGCCCACGACATGAACAACGTCCTGGCCGCCATCATGGGCCTGGCTTCGGCCCAGCTCTACACGGCCGCGCCGGAATCGCCCCTGGGCAGGGCGATGGAGACCATCCTGAAGGCCTGCGGCCGCGGCCGGGACGTGGTCCGGGGCATCCTGTTCTTCGCCCGGCGCGGCCTGGACAAGACCGGCCCGGTCGACCTCAACGCCATCTCCCAGGACATCGTCCAGCTGCTGGGGTCCACCACCCTGCAGCGGGTGCAGCTGGATCTGGCCACCGATCCCGGCGTCCCCAAGGTGATCGGCGATGGGGTCGCCCTCAGCCATGCCCTGATGAACCTGTGCGTGAACGCCGTGGACGCCATGCCCCAGGGCGGCGCCCTGCAGATCCGGGTCGCCCGCGGGCCCCACGGCGGCGCCGAGATCCGGATCAAGGACGACGGCGAGGGGATGCCGCCCGAGGTCCTGGCCCGGGCCATGGAGCCGTTCTTCACCACCAAGCCGGCCGGCAAAGGCACCGGCCTCGGCCTGGCCATGGTCTACGGCACGATGAAGGCCCACGAGGGGGAGCTCGAGCTCACCAGCGCCCCGGGCCAGGGCACCCTTGCGGTGCTGCGCTTCCCGGCCTCGCGCCTGGAGGGCGGCGCGATCCCCCTGGACCTGTCCCAGGCCCGGCCCGCCCTGGGCCAGGCCCTGGACATCCTGGTGGTGGATGACGACGCCCTGGTGCGGGATTCCAGCGCCGCCCTGCTGCGGACCCTGGGCCACCAGGTCCGTCTGGCCGAACACGGCCTGGCCGCCCTGAACCTCCTGGAGGAAGGCCTGGAAGTGGACGTGGTGATCCTGGACATGAACATGCCGGTCCTGGACGGCGCCCGCACCCTGCCCCGGATCATGGCCCTGCGGCCGGCCCAGCCCGTGCTCATCGCCACCGGCTACTCCGACCAGGAACTCGGCCACCTGCTGCGGGCCCACCCCAGCGTCTCGACCCTGGAGAAGCCCTTCACCCTGGCGGACTTGAGCCGCAAGCTCGCGGAAGTCGCCCGGATCGGCTGATCCTCCTACCTGGGCGGGCCTTCCCGCACCACCAGCACGTCGCAGGGCGCATGCTTGACCACCCGCGCCGCGGTGCTGCCGAACAGCAGCCGCTCGATCCGGGAATGGCCGACCTGGGCCACCACCAGCAGGGCCGCCGGATCGGCCAGGGCCACCAGCTCCTCGGCCGGACTGCCCCACTTAACGTCGACCTCGGCCCCGGGCTGGTCCGCCACCCAGCGCTGCAGCTGTTCGCGGGCGTGCTCCTCCATGGACTGCAGCCAGGCGGGGTCCGGCAGGGCGATCTGGGCCTCGGGCAGCATGGGGGCCGGCGGCTGCAGGACGTGCACGGCCACCAGGGGCACCCCCAGCCGGGCCGCCCAGGCGCCGGCCTTGGCCAGCGCGGCCCTGGAGGCCTCGGAAAAATCGACGCCGACGATCACGCGGTTGATCATGACTCGCTCCGGGAACACCCCCAACATAGTCTCCCTGGCCCGCGTGGGCCATAAATTGCGGGGGGCCTGGACAAAAGGTGTTTAAACACCTATCATGGATTCCGGGGGTAAACATGATCACCCATCGACCGGCCCAGGCAAGGGGCCATTTCAATTTCGGCTGGCTGGACACCTGGCACAGCTTCTCCTTCGGCAACTACCAGGATCCCGCCCACGAGCAGTTCCGCGCCCTGCGGGTGCTCAACGACGACACCGTGGAGCCCGGCCAGGGCTTCGGCGCCCATGGCCACCGGGACATGGAGATCGTCACCTGGGTCCTGTCCGGCGCCCTGGCCCACCAGGACAGCACCGGCAACGAGGGCCTCCTGGTGCCCGGCGAGGCCCAGCGCATGAGCGCAGGGTCCGGGATCCGCCACAGCGAATTCAATGGGTCACAGACGGAGCCCGTGCACTTCCTGCAGATATGGCTGCATCCGGAACGCAATGGGCTGCCGCCGGCCTACGAGCAGAAGGCCTTCCCGGCGGCTGAACGGCACAACCGCCTGGCCCTGATCACCAGCCGCGGCGCCCGGGCGGGCTCCCTGCACTGGAACCAGGACGCGGACCTGTGGACCGCGCAACTGGACCCGGACCGGATGGTCGAACTGCCCCTCCGGCCCGGCCGCGCCGCCTGGGTGCAGGTGGCGACGGGCCGGGCCGAGGTCAACGGCCTGCCCCTGGCGGCCGGCGATGGCGCCGCGCTCACGGAGGAAGCCGCCGTCACGATCCGGGCGATCGAACAGGCTGAGGTCCTGGTCTTCGACCTCGCCTGAACGGGAGGCGGATTCAGACGCCGGCGTGGGCCTTGGCGAACTGCACGCAGACTTCGCCCTGGACGATGACCGGCGGCTTGACCTTGAGCTGGGACAGGTTCTGGCGCAGCCATTCACCCGCACGCTTGGTCGATTCCTCGCATTCCGCGCGGGTCTCGCAGGTGGTCAGGGCCACGGCCCCGTCCGGAATCTTGATGATGCTGTAGGAGACGAAGCCGGCGACGGCGCCGATCGTCTGCTCGATGTCCTTCCGGTGCTTCTTCAGCGCATCGGCCAGATCCGGCTGGTTGAGGTAGGTGCGGATGACGGTGTGCATGGCGACTCCTCGCGGGGTGGGTTGGCCGCCGGCCGGCTCCGTGGGGAACAGACCGGGGCGCACGCGGTTGCGGAAACAGGGTGGACCGTACTTTCCGGTACGTCGGAAAGGGTGCCATCCCAAGGTTTTTGGCATCTCAACATAGGGCCGGGGGAAATCCCGTCAAGGCCCTTGGCCGGTTTCCATTCAATCCAAGCCAGGCTCCGGGCTGGCCCGCAGGAGCCGTTCAAGTTTCCAGGCGCCCGCCCCCAGCCGGGCCAGGCCCCGGGCCAGGGCCTCCCGGGAGCAGCCCAGGCGGGTGGCCCAGTCATCCACCGGCAGGTCGCCGCCTTCGGGGTGGGCCCGGGTCCAGGCGGTCCAGAGTTCGCCCAGGGCGCCGGCCCCGGGCTCGGCCCGGTCCCGCCAGTTGCGCTCCTGGGGCCGGTTGGGCCGGTGGAAGGGCTGGCCGCGCAGGGGCGCGGGCAGGAACTCCTGGGGCCGGTCGTAGTCGTCGTGGGAATAGAAGTAGCCCTGGCCCTTGCCGATGGAGCGGCTGGTGGCGGTGTGGGCGTCCTGCAGGCTGTCCGGGATCGGGGCGTCGGGAGCCGCGAGGGCGGCGTCGATGGCCAGGACCGTGGCGTTGCTCTTGGGCGCGTTGGCCACGTAGATGACGGCCTGGGCCAGGGGGATGCGGGCTTCGGGCCAGCCGATCTGCTCGGCGGCGCGGCTGGCGGCTTCGGCGATGAGGAAGGCCTGGGGATCGGCATTGCCCACATCCTCGGCGGCGCAGACCATCAGCCGGCGGGCGATGAAGCGCGGATCCTCGCCGCCCCGGATCATCCGGGAAAGGTAGTAGAGGGCCGCGTCCGGATCCGAGCCGCGAAGGCTCTTCTGGAACGCGCTGGCCAGGTTGTAGTGGCCGTCGGCGCGGTCGTACATCATCCGCCCGCCCAGGGCGCCGCGCAGACCCTCGAGGTCGGCCGCGTCCATGCTCTGCCAGGTCTCCAGGCCGGCCAGGGCCGCCCTCAGGTCGCCGCCGGCCCAGTGGGAGAGCCACTCCAGCACCTCTCCGGGGGGTTCGGCCGCGGCGGGCTCCAGGCGCCAGGCCCGGGCCAGCACCTGCCGGATCGCCGGGGGTTCGATGGGGCGCAGGGGCAGGAGCTGGCAGCGGCTGCGCAGGGCCGGATTCAGGTAGAAGGCCGGGTTCTCGGTGGTGGCGCCGACCAGGATCGCCTCGCCCCGCTCCAGGCTGGGCAGCAGGATGTCCTGCTGGGCCCGGTTGAACCGGTGGATCTCGTCCAGGAACAGCACCGGCGGCACGGTCCGGAACAAGGGCTGCTCGCGGTGGTCGGCCAGGAACTTCTTCAGCTCGGCGGCGGAGCCCGAGGCGCCGGAGAACTCCAGGAACGGGTGCCCGGTGGCCTGGGCCAGGAGCCGGGCCAGGGTGGTCTTGCCCGTGCCCGGCGGCCCCCACAGGACCAGGGAGGGCAGCCGGCCGCCGGTGGTGAGCCGGGTCAGGGCCCCCCGGGGGCCCAGCAGGTGCTCCTGCCCCACCACCTCCGCCATGGTGGCGGGGCGCATGCGTTCGGCGAGGGGGATGTGGGAACCGGTCATGGAACTCCAGTTTAGCCCATGCGCAAGGATTGCCCTTTACGCCTGTTCGAGCGCCCTGGGAGAATGAGGCATGGATGGACAAGACCCCTTTGAAAATGCGTGCGGCATCCACGCGAGCCCCAAGGCCGGGAACCGCGGGCTGGACTGGATCAGCAGGAACCGGGCGCCCCTGGCCTTCGCCCTGCTGCTCCTGGCGGTGTTCACCATGCGCGACCTGTGGGCCCCGGACGAGCCGGACTTCGCCCAGTGCGTGCGGGAGATGCGGGAGCGGGGCAGCTGGCTGCTGCCCTACCTCAACGGCCGGCCCTATTCCGAAAAGCCGATCCTGTTCTATTGGCTGATGAAGGTCTCGGCCATCGGCTTTGATGCCCTCTTCGGCGGCCGGACCTTCACCTTCGGGGTGGCCGCCTGGGCCCTGCGGCTGCCGTCGGTGCTGGCGGCCATCGGCTTCATGTTCGGGTTCCGGCGCTGGGCGGCGCGGTTCCTGCAGGCGGACCTGGGCGACCTGGCGGCCATGATCCTGGCCGCCACCCCCATCTGGTTCTGGCAGGCCCAGGTGATCCAGATCGACCTGCTGTTCGCGGCGCTGCTGGCCTGGAGCTGGCTGGCCTGGATCGGCGGCTACCTGCTTTTGCGGGACTACGCCAATCCGCGCTATCCGCACGAGGAGCGGGTCTGGTTCCTGTCGGGCTACCTGGCCCTGGCCCTCGCCTTTCTGGCCAAGGGCCCGCTGGCCCCGGTGCTCTCGGCCGGCGTGCTGGCGGCCTTCCTGGCCTGGCAGCGGGACTTCCGGGTGCTGGGCCGGACCAGCCCGGGCTGGGGCCTGCTGATCGTGGCGGCGGTGGTCGCCCCCTGGTACCTGGCCGCCGCCGCCACCGGCGGCCCCGGCTACGCCTACCAGATGATCGTCCACCAGAACCTGGACCGGGCCCTGCACGCCTGGGACCACGCGCAGCCCTTCTGGCGCTACGCCGAATACCTGGCCGGGGACTTCTTCCCCTGGTGCCTGCTGCTGCCGGCGCTGTTCCTGTTCCTCAAGCGCACCGGGGCCCTCCGTTCGCCCCTGGCCCGGTTCCTGATCCTGGCGGCGGCGGTGCCCTTCCTGCTCCTGAGCTGCTCCCAGAGCAAGCAGGGCAAATACATCCTGATGATCTACCCGTTCCTGGCGCTGCTCCTGGCGGCCCTGCTGCAGCCCTTGACCGTGGAGGCGGCCGGCGTCCGGCTGCGCCGCCTGGGCGGAACCATGGCCGCCGGGCTGGCCCTGCCCGGGCTGGCCCTGGCGGCGGTGGCCTTCGCCCACGCCGGCGGCGCCAGGGCGCAGGCCGAGCTGCTGCCCTACCTGGGGCCCCTGCGCCTCTGCGCGGTCCTGCTCCTGCTCGGGGCGCTGTCGCTGGCGGGCCGGATCGCCTCGGGGGAGGGCCGGTTCCTGGTGCGCGAGACCGCCTTCACCCTGGGCCTTGTGTTCCTGGTGGCCGGGACCTGGGGCTTCCGCCTGCTGGACGCCCGCAAGGGCTACCGGGCCTGGACCGGCGCGGTCCAGCCGCTCATCCGTGGCCGCCGGGTGTTCTTCTGGCGGACCATCCGCAGCGGGGTGATGGTCTACACCGACCACCAGATGCCCGAGCTGCACACCCTCCCGGAGCTGGAGGGGCTGGGCCCCGAAGACCGGCTGGTGGCCATGCGCCGCGAATGGGATGACAATGGCCAGGGCCTCGACGCCACCACCCGGGCCCGCTTCGACATCCTGCTGCGGGTGCCGGTGGGTGGCGGCGAGGCGCTCCTGCTCCGCCGGAAACCGACCACGACCAAGGAACCTTCATGAATCCTTATATCAAGGCCCTCCCCCTCATCCTCATGGGCGTGCTCCTCAACGCCTACGCCCAGATCGCGCTCAAGAAGGGCCTGAACGCCGCCGGCGGCATGGAATGGAACCTGGCCTCGCTGCTGCGGGTCGGCCTGCAGCCCATGACCCTGGTCTGCCTGGCCTGCTACGGCCTGAGCGTGGTGGTCTGGGCCGGGGCCCTCAACCTGGTGGAGGTCAACTATGCCTACCCGTTCCTGGCGCTCGGCTTCCTGGCCAACGCGGTGATGTGCCAGGCGCTGCTCAAGGAGAGCATCCCGCCCATGCGCTGGGCGGCCCTGGCCGTGATCATCCTGGGCGTGGCGCTGCAGGCGTTCACCGGGGCAGCCAAGCATTCCTGAAATAACCCCTTCCGGTCACCCCCCGGGCCGATAGAATCTGCTCAACGTATGGACACCACCGGCAACCTCCAAGCCCTCCCCATCGATTGGCCCCTTCCCGGGCACGATCCCAGGGACATCCGCATCCTGGTCGTGGACGACCAGGACATCGTCCGGGTGGCGCTGCTGCGGACCCTGCGCAAGCACGGGTTCACCTGCCTGGAGGCCTCGGACGCCTTCAAGACCCTGGAGATCCTGGACCAGGAGCGGATCGACCTGGTGCTCTCCGATATCAAGATGCCGGGCATGAATGGGCTATCGCTGGTGAAGGCCGTGGCCCACCGGATCCCGGAGATCGCCTTCGTCATGGTCAGTTCGGTCGACAACGCCGAGATGGCCATGGAGTGCCTGCGCCAGGGCGCCTACGGCTATGTGCTCAAGCCATTCAAGACCAACGACATCCTGATCGCTGTCGCGAACGCCCTGCGCCGGCGCATGCTGGAACTGGAGTTCCAGGACCGGGAAGCCCTGCTGGCCCGGCGGGTCCAGGAGCAGACCCTGGAGATCAAGGCCTCCCGGGAGGAAGTGGCGCTGCGCCTGATCTCGGCCTCCGAGCACCGGGACAACGAGACCGGCGCCCATGTCCGCCGCATCGGCCTCTACTCCGCCGAGATGGCCCGGCTCCTGGATTGGCCCCTGGAGCGCATCGAGACCATCCGCGCGGCCGCACCCATGCACGACATCGGCAAGATCGGGGTGCCCGACCGGATCCTGCAGAAGGACGGCCCCCTCACCGAGGAGGAGTGGATCATCATGAAGACCCACACCACCATGGGCGCCAATATCCTCAAGGACTCCAAGGTGCCGTTCATCCAGATGGGCGCCCGGATCGCCGCCTGCCACCACGAGAAATGGGATGGAACCGGCTACCCCAACGGCCTGGCCGGCGACAAGATCCCCATCGAGGCGCGGATCACATGCCTGGTGGACATCTACGACGCGCTCATCCACCGCCGGGTCTACAAGACCCCCTGGGCCGAGGGCGACGTCCTGTCCTACCTGCGGGAGAACTCCGGCAAACTGTTCGACCCGGACCTGGCCGCGATATTCTTCGAGCACCTCGAGAAATTCCAGGAAATCATGCTGCTCCACCCGGACCGCTTCGCGCCGCCGGAGATCCCCTAGAGTACCATGGGGGCATGCGTCACCTCTGGATCTGGATCCTTCCGCTGGCCCTGGCCGCCACCACCTTCGGGTCGCTGGCCCGGGAGCCCCTGGCGATCCGGCTCCTGGTCTATGCCGCCCTGACCCTGGCCTTGGACACGGCGGCCTGGAGCACCTGGCGGGGGGTGCCGGTGTACCGGCGCCACCTGGCGATCTTCCTGGTGGCGGTGGCGGCGGTTCCGCTGTCGCCGGCGGCGGTGCCGGGGGCGCTGCTGGGCCTGGCCCTGTCCTGCCTGCCGCTGGCGCGCAACCGCTGGCTGGCGACCCTGGGCTGGCGCCGGGGCTCGGACCGGCGGCCCGATCCCGCCGTCCCCCTGGTCCTGGTGGCGGACCCCCACTGGAGCGAGGCGCTTACCGGCCTGGCCGAGGCGACGGCGGCCTGGCCCGGAGCCGACTGGCTGTTCCTGGGCGATACCTTCGACGTGTGGGTGGGCATCCCGGGCATGGAGACCCCCCTCCAGATGGAATTCCTGGCCTGGGTGGACGAACGCCGGCGGCAGGGGCGCTGGGTGGGACTCTGGATGGGCAACCGGGAATACTTCCTGGACGGTCTGGCCGGGCGCTTCGACCTGATGGGCGAAGGCCTGGGCGGCGCGCTGCCGGCCGAGGCCCTGGCCTGGGAACATGGTGATCTCATCAATGCCGCCGACTGGCGCTACCGCCTGTGGAACCTCCTCTCGCGCAGCGGCCTGACCTGGCTGGTGGCGCGGCTCCTGCCGCGGGCCGCGGCCCGGGCCCTGGCCGGCCGTCTGGAGCGGACCATGCGCACCACCAATCGCGCCTACAAGCTGGCCTTCCCCCGGGCGGCGTTCGCCGCGGCGGCCGCCGGCCACCCGGGCAAGACCTTCATCACCGGGCACTTCCACACCCTGGAGGAAGTCGGCAACGGCACCGCCCTGCCCTGGGCCCATGACGGGAACTTCATGCTCTGGCAGGATCAGCGGATTAAACCGGCCGCCCCCGGCGATCGTCTATATTGAGTCTGGACCTGATTCCGGGGGATTCCGCCATGAACTTCAAAACCGCACTCCTGCCCTTGAGCCTGGCCGCCCTGGCCGGGTGCGCCGGCTTCACCGTGGTCCACGACTACGATACGCACGCCAACTATGCCTCGTACAAGACCTATGACTGGTATGCGGCCGGCAAGCGGGCCCAGGGCAAGGCCGAAGGGGTCGAGAATCCCATCATGGACCGCCGGGTCCGCGCAGCCGTCGAGCGGGAGCTCACCGCCAAGGGCTTCCAGATGAAGAAGGAAGGGGACCCGGATTTCCTGGTCACCTACTACCCGGCCTACCGCAACGGCACCAGCTACACCACCACCACCCTGGGCGGCTGGGGGGGCGGCTGGCGCCGGCCCTGGGGCTACGGCATGGGCACCCAGTTCACCGAGGCCCGGCCGTTCCGGGAAGGCACCATCGTCCTGGAGATCGTGGACGCCAAGAGCAACCAGCTGGTTTGGCGGTCCGCGGCCGAGGGGGCCCTGTCCGGCGTGTCCGATCCCGAGGACGCCGAGGCGCAGGTGACCTCGGCCGTCCGCAAGATGCTGGCCCGGTTCCCTCCCCCCGCGCGCTAGACATTCGGGTAGCATAGGGGTCCAGGTCCCCTATGAGCCCATACAACATCCTGATCGTCGACGACGAGACCGATTTCCGGACACTGCTGGTGGAAGCCCTCGGCGAACGGGGCTACCTCTGCGACGGCGCCGACAATGCCGAGATGGCCCTGGGCATGGCCCAGCATAAGCACTACGCCACCATCTTCACCGACCTGAACATGCCCGGCGGCCAGTCCGGGCTGGATCTGATCAAGGGCATCAAGCGGATCGATCCCAAGACCTTCTGCATCCTCATGACCGGCTACGCCACCACCGAGAGCGCCATCCAGGCCCTCCAGAGCGGCGCCTACGACTACATCCAGAAACCCTTCAAGCTGGCCGAGCTGGAGGCCAGCCTGGAGCGTGTGCTGGACCACTACAAGGCCCTGCGCGAGAACGAGGCGCACAAGGCCGATCTGGAAAAGCGCGTGGTCGAGCGGACCCAGGAGGTCCGCAAGCTCAACGCCGAGATCGAGCACCTGTTCGACAGCTTCGTCCACGCCGCCGTGTTCGCGATTGAAGCGCGGGACCCTTCCACCTCCGGCCATTCCAACCGGGTGGCCACCCTCACCGTCGGCCTGGCCGAGGCGGTCAACGCCACGCCCAACGGCGCCTACGGCCCCATCCGGTTCGACCCGCCCCAGCTCCAGGAACTGCGCTACGCCTCCCTGCTCCATGATTTCGGCAAGGTCGGCGTGCGCGAGCAGGTGCTGGTCAAGGCCCGCAAGCTCGAACCCGAGCGGCTCGAGCGGATCCTCCAGCGGATCTACCAGCGCGACCTGGAGGCGGTGGCCGGCCGGATGCAGGCCGCCTGGAAGCGTGGGGAGCCCTACGACGAGCGCTACTTCGAGATCGCCATGGCCGCCCACCGGACCGAGAGCCAGCGGATCGCCGAGCTGGTGGTGCGCTGCAACGAGCCCAGGGTGCTCACCCAGGAAGTGGTGGAGGCCATGGACGAGCTGGAGGACCTGACCTTCCAGCACTACGAGGGCCGCCCGTCGCGGGTGCTGGAATCCGACGACATCGCCGCGCTGCGCATTCCCAAGGGCAGCCTATCCGACGCCGAGCGCAAGGAGATCAACAGCCACGTCTCGAAGACCTATGAATTCCTCAGCAAGATCCCCTGGACCGGCGGCCTGACCCAGGTGCCGGCGATCGCCTGGGCCCACCACGAACGCATGGGCGGCCAGGGCTATCCGCGCGGCCTCAAGGGCCCCGAGATCCCGCCCCAGAGCAAGCTGATGGCCGTCTGCGACGTCTACGACGCCCTGGTCGCCTCGGACCGGCCCTACAAGGTGGCGGTGACGGTTCCCCGCAGCCTGGAGATCCTGGACGCCGAGGCCAACGCCAACCTGCTGGACCGCGCGGCCCTGGACATCTTCCTGGAAGCCAAGGTGTTCGAACTCACCCTGAAGGAGATCCGGTCGGAGGCGGAGCGGCCATGATCCAGGACCCCATCCTGCTGGTGGACGACGAGGACGATCTCCGCACCTTCCTCCGCGATGCCCTGACCCAGGATGGCTACCGGGTGGCCGACGCCCCCGACGCCAACGCGGCCCTGGCCATGATGGCCACCACCCACTACCCGGTGGTGCTCACCGACCTGAACATGCCCGGCGGCCCCACCGGCTTCGACCTGATCGCCGCGGTCAAGGCCCGGGATCCCCGGGCCCTGTGCGTGGTCATCACCGGCTACGCCTCCATGGAGACGGCCGTCCGGGCCCTGAAGTTCGGCGCCTACGATTTCGTCCAGAAGCCCTTCAAGCTGGCCGAGATCGAGGCCGTCCTGGACCGCGCCCTCAACCACGCCACCCTGCTGGGCCAGCTGCGGGACTACCAGAACGACCTCGAAGGCCGGGTCCTGGCCCGGGTCCGGGAGATCCAGGAACTCTACGACGAGACCCAGCACCTCAATGATCTGCTGGTGGACGCCCAGGGCCAGGTGGCCGAAGGCCCCATCTTCGCCGCCTTCATGGGGCACCTGCGCCACCGCATCCACCCGGCCGGCCACATGGCCCTGCTGCCCGGTCCGGGCGACGCCTGGACCCTGCTGGCCGAGGCCGGCGCGCGCGGCCGCGGGTTCCGGGAACTGCCCCCGCCCTCGACCCTGCAGGGCGACCGCGAGTGGACCTGGCCGGACGGCTATCCCGACGGCCATCTCATCCCCCTGCACGGCGGCGGCATCCTGCTCGGGGCCATCTACCTGGGCTTCGACGACCGCTCCAGCTTCCATCCGGAGCAGCCGGCCTTCGCGGTCTGGCGGCGCCAGCTGGAGGCGGCCCTGCATGGCCTGCACCGGACCCGGGCCCTGGTCGCCGAGGAGGCCGCCAAGGCCCGCCCGGAGCCCTGAGTGCGCGCCGCCCCCCTGCTCTGGTCCGGCTTCACCGGCCTGGACGCCGACGCGGTGGACCCCGGTTTCCAGCCGGGCGGCGTGGTGCTGTTCGCCCGCAACCTGGATCCCGACCCGGACCTCGGCCCGGCCCGCTGCCACGCCCTGATCCAGGGCCTCCGGGCCCGCTGGGCGCCCCTGGCGGTGGCCATCGACCAGGAGGGCGGCAGCGTCTCCCGGTTGCGCGCCTGGACCGGCCCCACCCCGGGGCTCCGGCAGATCTGGGCGGCCGGGGGCGCCGCCGCCTGCCGGCGCTGGGGCGCCCTCTGGGGCCGCGGCCTGCGCCTCCTGGGCTGCAACGTGGATTTCGCGCCGGTGGCCGATCTGTGGGACCCGGATCCGGGTGCGGCCATGGCCGGCCGCTGCGCCAGCCCCGACCCCCTGGAGGCCGCCGCGGCCGCCGGGGCCTTCCTGGACGGGCTGGAGCGCCAGGGCCTCCGGGGCTGCCTCAAGCATTTCCCAGGCCTGGGCGGACTCACCCTGGACAGCCACCTGGGCCTGCCGGAGACCGCCGATCCCGGGCGCATCGTTGAACATCTCAAGCCGTTCCGGATCCTGGCCCACCCGGACCGGCTGGTGATGGTGGCCCATCTCAAGCTGCCGGGGTCCGGCGACCTCCCGGCCAGCCTCTGCCCGGCCTGGGTGGCCGGCAATCCCTGGGGGCTGCGGGCCCGGTGGCTTCCGGATGATCTGGAAATGGGCGGGGCCAGCCGCTGGCCGTGGCCGGAGAAGGTCCGGCTGTGCCTTTCGGCCGGCCACGACGCCCTCCTGGTCTGCCAGTCCGACCCGGCCGCCCGGGCCTGCGCCGAGGCTGCCGCCGGCCTGCCCGAGGCCCTGGCGGCCCCCGCCGCCGCCCGCTTCCTGGCGCTGCGCCAGAGCCTGCCGGGCGACCCGGGTCCCTTCCAGCCCGCCGCCTGGTCCGCCTGGATCCGGGAGGTCCGCGCCGAGGCCTAACGGGAGTATGCTTAACCCTTCAAGGAGCACCCATGGAACGCGCCTACTATCCGCCCATCGTCATCGAGGAGACCCCCCGCGGCGAGCGCAGCTACGACATCTACTCCCGCCTGCTCAAGGACAACATCATCTTCCTGGGCACCGCGATCGACGATTCGGTGGCCAACGCGGTGGTGGCCCAGATGCTGTTCCTGGAGAGCGAGGACCCGGACAAGGACATCCAGATCTACATCAACAGCCCCGGCGGCAGCGTGACCGCCGGCCTGGCCATCTACGACACCATGCAGTTCGTGAAGAACGACATCGTCACCTACTGCATCGGCCAGGCCGCCTCCATGGGCGCCCACCTCCTGGCCGCCGGCACCAAGGGCAAGCGCTTCGCCCTGCCCAGCGCGAGGATCATGATCCACCAGCCCTCCGGCGGCGCCCAGGGCCAGGCCTCGGACATCGAGATCACCTTCAAGGAGATCCAGCGCCTCAAGGACAACCTGGCGGCCGCCCTGGCCAAGCACACCGGCCAGCCCCTGAAGAAGATCATGAAGGACATGGACCGGGACTACTTCATGAGCGCCGACGAGGCCCAGGACTACGGGCTCATCGACCGGGTGCTGTCGGAACGCCCGGCCTGAAGATTCCCGTCCGAGTTGTGACGCATTGCGCCGGGTTGGGAGTGCATGGTTAAGCCATCTCAACAGGTGAGTGCCATGACCCTGCTATCCAACCCGTCCTTCGAACAACTCCGGCAGATCCCATTGTATGTGCCCGGCAAGCCGATCCAGGAAGTCCAGCGCGAGCTGGGCCTGGACAGCATCGTCAAGCTGGCCAGCAACGAGAACCCCTGGGGCCCCACCGAGGCCGTCAAGGCCCGGGTCATCCAGGCCGTCACCGGCACCCGGGACGAGGGCCTGGGGCTGTATCCCGTGTCCGACGGCTTCTACCTGCGCCAGGCGATCGCCCGGCGCCGGAGCCTCAACCTGGACCAGATCGTCCTGGGCAACGGCAGCACCGAGCTGCTGGAGCTGGCCGCCCAGGCCGCACTCATGGGCGGCGGCAGCGCCGTGGCGCCCCGCTATTCCTTCGCCATCTACGGGATCGCCAGCCAGGCCGCCGGCGGCCGGTTCATCGAGTGCCCCTGCAGCCCCACGGAACTGGACGTGGACGCCGTCCTGGCCGCCGTGCAGCTCGACACCCGCATCGTCTTTGTTGGCAACCCCAACAACCCCACCGGCACCATGCTGGACCGGGCGGGCGTGGAGCGGCTGGTGCGGGACCTGCGGGACGATATCCTCCTGGTGATCGACCAGGCCTACGCCGAATACGAGGACCCCGACACCTACCCCGATGCCGCAAGCTACCTGGACGAGCGGCACAACCTGCTGGTGCTGAGGACCTTCTCCAAGATCCACGCGCTGGCCGCGCTGCGCATCGGCTACGGCATGGGCCATCCCAAGCTCCTGGCCCTGCTGGAGCGGGTCCGCAGCCCCTTCAACACCAACATGGTGGCCCAGGTCGCGGCCGAGGTGGCGGTGCAGGATAGCGCCTTCGAAGCCCTCTGCCGGGCCCGCAACGCCGAGGCCCGGGCGGCCTTCCTGGCCGAGGCGGCCAACCACCGCTGCCAGGTCACCGGCCAGGGCGGCAACTTCCTGCTGCTCGAGAGCATCCTCCCGGCCCAGGAACTGTTCAAGGACCTGCTCCGGGCCGGCGTCATCGTCCGCCCCATGCAGGGCTACGGCCTGCCGAACCACGTCCGGGTGACCCTGGGCAAGCCCGAGGAGATGACCGCGTTCTGGGCCGCGGCCACGCCCATCCTGGACAACGTGGGCTGCGGTTGCCGTTAGGCCCGTTCCGGGCCTATCATGGCGGGTCATGACCGGGAGGCCACGTTGGGCTTTTTCACGATCGCCGGGGACCTGCTCCGCGCCACCGTCAACAGCGCGGGGGCCGAGCTGTGCCGGTTGCAGACGGCCGCCGGGGTGGACCTCCTGTGGGGCGGAGACCCCAAGGTCTGGGCCCGCTCGGCGCCCACCCTGTTCCCGATCGTGGGCGCCCTGAAGGATGACCGCCTGCGCCACAAGGGTCAGACCTATTCCATGAAGAAGCATGGCTTCGCCCGGGACCGGGACTGGACCCTCAAGCGGGTCATGGCCCACGCCTGCACCTTCCGCCTGGCCCACGACGAGGCCACCCTGGCCCAGTACCCCTTCCCCTTCCAGCTCGACATCACCTTCCGCATCGACGGCGACCGGCTCCGGGTGGCCTACGAGCTGCACAACCCCGGGGACAGCCCCCTGCACGCCAGCCTGGGCGCTCACCCGGCGCTGCGCTGGCCGATCCTCCCGGGCACCCCCCGCGAGGCCCACCACATGCGCTTCGAGAAGCCGGAGGGGCACCTGCTGCCGGTGCTGGACAGCCGGGGCCTGCTGGCCGCCGGCAACCAGCCCAGTCCCCTGCGCGATGGCGTGCTTTCGCTCCGGGACGACCTGTTCAGCGAGGACGCCCTGATATTCAACCCTGTTGAAAGCAAGTATTTGCGCTATTCCGGCCCGGGCACGCCGGTGATCGAGGTGAGCTGGGAGGGATTTCCCCAGCTGGGCATCTGGACCCGCCCCGGCGCGCACTTCATCTGCGTGGAGCCCTGGCGCGGCTACGCCAGCCCGGCCGCTTTCGACGGCGAGTTCAGCGAGAAGCCCGGCGTGTTCCAACTGGGCGCCGGCGCCACCCTGACCGCGGCCTACACGATACGAGTGCTTCCCGGTTGAGCCTTCCCCTGAGATACTGGACGTTTGGTACGGGAGAAGGCATGGCAGTACAGTGCGGCATCGTGGGCCTTCCCAATGTTGGGAAGTCCACCCTATTCAACGCTTTGACCAGCGCCGGGGCGGCCTCGGCCAATTATCCCTTCTGCACCATCGAGCCCAATACGGGGGTGGTGGACGTCCCCGACGCCCGCCTGGCCAAGCTGGCCGAGATCGTCAATCCGGTGCGGGTGCTGCCGGCCTCCCAGGAGTTCGTCGACATCGCCGGCCTGGTCCGCGGCGCCAGCAAGGGCGAGGGCCTGGGCAACGCCTTCCTGGCCAACATCCGCGAGACCGACGCCATCGTCCAGGTGGTGCGCTGCTTCGAGGACGGCGACGTCACCCACGTGGAGGGCGGGGTCGATCCCGTGCGCGACCTTTCCATCATCGACACCGAGCTGATCATCAAGGACCTGGACGGCGCCGAGAAGGCCCTGGAACGGCACCGCAAGATCGCCAAGATCGGCAACAAGGAATCCCAGGCCCTGGTCGGGGTGCTCGAGAAGGTCCACGCCGCCCTGGACGGGAGCGCCTGGGCCATGACCGCCGGCCTGACCCGGGAGGAGCTGGCCCTAGTGAAGTCGTTCGGATTCATCACGCTCAAGCCGATGCTCCTGGTCGGCAACATCTCCGAGGCCGATATCCCGGCGCCCGAGGGCAACCGGCACTACGCCGCCCTGGTCCAGGCCGCCGCCGAGCGCGGCTGCCCGGTGATCCCCATCTGCTCCAAGCTCGAGGCCGAGATCCAGGAGCTGGCGCCCGAGGAGCGGCCGCTGTTCCTGGAGGAGGCCGGACTCGCCGAGCCCGGGCTGAATCGCCTGATCACCGCCTCGTTCCGGCTGCTCAACCTGCAGACCTACTTCACCGCCGGGGTCAAGGAGGTGCGGGCCTGGACGATCCCGATCGGCGCCACCGCCCCGCAGGCCGCGGCCGTGATCCACACCGACTTCGAAAAGGGCTTCATCCGCGCCCAGACCATCGCCTACGAGGCCTTCATTACATTCAAGGGCGAGCAGGGCGCCAAGGAAGTGGGCCGGATGCGCTCCGAGGGCAAGGAATACATCGTCAACGACGGCGATGTCATGCATTTCCTTTTCAACGTCTGAGCGGCATACTCAGTTCCAGCGAACTGCGTCATGGCCAAACTAAAGATAGGCAAGCCCGAGGATATGGAAACCCGCATCGAGGATCCCGCCATCCTCCTGGAGGCCTTCCAGCAGCTCTTCGACGCCGGCACCGAGTTCCCCATCAAGGTGGAGGGCACCCACACCCTGCCCTATTTCTCCACCCTGCAGAGCCTGCACTGGGACCAGGGCTACCTGATCCTGAAGCTGGTCCGGCCCCTGCCCCACGAGCTGCTGACCGGCGCGGTGTTCCATTTCCTCTGCGCCGCCGGCGAGCAGCGGTACGAGGGTTTCATCAACTACATGGGCCGGGAAGGCTACCTCCAGTACCGCTTCCAGAAGCCCCCGTACCTGACCCTCTCCGACCGGCGGGTGCACAAGCGCTACCCGTTCCGGCCCCGGGAGAGCGCCTACGTCATCGTCCAGGATGCCGGCGTCCCGGGCCTGGGCGTGGCCGGGCCGCTGGTCAACATCGGCCTGGCCGGGCTGGCGCTGCGGGTGGACCGGATCATCCGGCTGGATTCGGGCGTACGGATCCCCCCGGCCACGGCCCTGTTCGACCGGGGCAAGCAGTTCCCCCGCATCCGGATCCAGGAACTTCCCCGGGTGCACCTGCTGGAGGTCCGCGGGGCCACCGCCCACGCCTACGAGCGGGGCACCGAGGTGGTCCTGGGGATCACCTTCCTCTCCCTCCAGCCCGAGGAGGAGAGCGCCCTCAAGGCCGCCCTCGAGATCCGCGACCGCATGCAGCGGGGCCAGCTTTCCGTGCGCATCGAAGGCGGCCCGCTGGTGCTCAAGTCCGGCGAGACCGGCAGCCCCACGCCTCCGGCCGCGCCGGCCGCCGCCAAGCCCCTGGACCGTGAAGCCATCCTCCTGAAGAAACTGCGCCGGCGCGCCGCCCCCGTGGCCCTGGTCATGGCCGCCAGCCCGGCCCGGGCCGAGCTCTCGGCCCGGCTCCTGGCCCACGGCTTCCAGCGGCTGCAGGTGGCCGACAGCCTGGACCAGCTCACCGCCGGCGTGGCCGCCGAGCCCCGCCGCCACCCGCCCCGGCTGGTGCTGGTGGACCTGGACGTGGTCCACGCCGGCGACGCCGAACCCCTGCTGGCCGTGCGCGCCATCGAGACCCACGTGGCCGGGATCGGCAGCCTGCCGACCATCATCCTCTGCGAGGACCTGGACCCCACCCTCCTGCTGGCCCAGGCCGACCGCACCCGCTTCCTGCCCCACGCCCTGGACGCGGAGGCCGAGGCGGTGCTGGACGGGCTTCTGGATCCGCAGGCGGGTGAGCAGTTCAACGCCTGAACGGCACTCCGCCGCCAATCGGATCGGGGATGCTAGGGTGGAGATATCCGTGTGCGAGGTCTGAATGAATCCTGCCAATAGGTTAGTGCTGATGCTCCTGGTCCTGGCCGGGGCCGTCACCGGGTGCAACAAGACGATTGCCAAAGTCGACTTCAAATATGGCAGCAGCATTTATAACCAGCCGAAGGAAATGATGACGGAGGTCGGCATCGCCCCCGAGGAACTGACCATGCAGCTTTGTGAGGCGTTCCGCCAGAACGGCGGGATGATCATCGACCGGAAGGAAATCAATACGATCATCAAGCTGGAACCGGACTGCGAAGCCTGCTGGAAAATGACCCACGAAATCTGCACGGCGGAACTGGAATCATTTAAGCTTAATGATATAAGCGTTTATAAAGATATCGACCGAACGGCGATCGCCCGAAAATTCGGCGTCGACCTCCATTGCAAGCAGATTGCCAGGACCGAGGCGCCGGACTTGGAAAAGGCCTACTACCTCGCCGTGGATATGAACCAAAGATCGGCCCAGACCATGCTTCCGACTTTCACTTCGTTTTTCTCCGTAAAGGGCCGGTATACGAATTTCGGTGTCTCGAATACCGCCGGGGGCGGGCTTGTGAATATGGAATTGAAGAGCAGGCTTAAATTCTGGATCTGGAAAAAAACCAATGAGGCCTCGAGCCACGTCTACATCGAAGCCATTCCGGTATCGGGTGAGATCGAGGCAGCTCCGGGGGCCAGCATCGGTTATGCCTGGTGGCGCCAGACGACCGGGGAGCCCGAATCCCGGCTCGCGAAACATTTCCTGTTTCTGCTCCAGGAGATGGAATACAAACGGAAGGGCCATTCCTAGGGAAGGCCCCCAGGAATACTGATACCGCTATTTCATCTCAGCGCTATTTGGCCTTGGAAGTGGTTCAATGTCCCTGGATTCATCCATTTCATCTTGTCCATCGGTGTTCATCCCCGTTTCAGCAGGGCCAGCGATGGTGTGAGTCGGCGCGTAAATTACCTGCAAGCGCCGACCCACACCATCGCTGGCCCTGCTGAAACGGGGATGAACACCGATGGACAGGATGAAATGGATGAAATCAGGGTGAGTTAGCTACTTCCGCAGCCAACGGCCCCCGCTATTCCACGAGGGACCGATTTTCCCTCCTCGGAATCCTCGGCCTCCTCGGGATATCACCGAAGCCATCATTCTCGCTGCAAACCAGGCTCCTGGGGCCGCAATCCTGTAAGAGGTCCCCAGCGCACCTGCCGTGGAGATTCGCTGGCGCGCGTCCCATTTTTCCTTACCATGGTAAGGAACCGAGGCGCCGACCATGGCCACGAAACCCCACCCGCCCACCCAGAGCCCCGTCCAGCCAGCCCAGGAACGGGTCTGCGGCGTGCTCGCGGAATCCATCCTGACGAGCAAGGGGCAGGTCACGATCCCCCAGGCCATCCGTGCCCGGTACCAGCTGGATGCCGGGGATTCCCTGGTCTGGCGGCAGGATGCGGACGGCCGGCTGTTCGTGGAACCCAAGCGTTCCCGCACCCTCGCCGACATCCGGGCCGCCATCGCCGCCGCCGGGATACCGGTCCCGCCCAGGGCCTACACCAACGCGGAGATGGATGAGGCCATCGGGGCCGCCCTGGAGTCCAGACATGGCCGCCCTTGATACCAACGTCCTGGTCCGGCTGCTGGCCCAGGACGACCCGCAGCAGACCCGGAAGGCCGAGGCCTACCTGCTGGCGCATCCGCCGCTCTGGATCTCCCTGCCGGTCCTGGTGGAGTCCGTCCATGTCCTGGCGCGGCTCTACCGCTGGGAAAAGCCGGCCCTGCTCGCCATGCTCGACGGCCTCGCCAACAGCCGCCACTTCATCTTCCAGGACCAGGCCGCCGTGGTTGCCGCGATCGACCGGTGGGCCCAGGCCAAAGCCGGTTTCGTGGATTGCCTGGATGTGGAACTGGCCCGGTGCCATGGTCAGGAGCCGCTCGCGACCTTCGACAAGGGTCTTCTGAACCTCCAGGGCACCACCGGCCTGTAGGCCCCTCAAGCCTTCCGGACCGGCGCCACCTTGACCACCTCGCCGTTGCCGTCGCTGCGCAGGAGTTCCTCCTGGAGCTTGTTGCCGCCGCGCAGGATCGGGTCGGCGGCGTTCTTGGCCAGCAGGATGCCGCCGCGGGCGTTGCGGTGGACCACGCACTCCTCCAGGGTGGCCTCGGAATCCTCCAGCAGCAGCAGGCCGGTGTCCTTGCCGTCGTGCAGGTCGCAGCGCACCAGCAGCAGGCTGCCGCCGGGGGCGACCTTGGCGCCGGTGCCGGCGTTGCCGTAGATTTCGCAGCCCTCCAGCACACCCCGGCCCCGCCAGCCGCAGACCACCCCGTAGGAACGGCCATCGAACACCTTGCAGGCCTTCATCTGGACCGTGGCGCCGTGGTGGACCAGGAGCGCCGGCTGGGTGTTGCCCGAGAGCTCGCAGTCCTCCAGGGTCAATAGCCCCTGGTCCAGCACCGAGCCGCCCAGGCCTTGATTGCCGGCCAGCTTGCAGCGGCGCAGCTGGATGGAGGCGCCGTCCACGGCGTGCACCGCGCTCAGGGCGTGGCCGGTGAGCTCGCAGTCCTCCAGGATGGCGTGGCCGCGCTCCATGGCCAGCACCCCGATCGATCCGGAATCCGTTACCCGGCACCGGCGCAGCTCGACCCGGGCCTCGGCCTCGACCTCGACGCCGCCGGCCCGCTGGCCGCCGAGCTGGCAGTCCTCCAGGAGGCCCTGGGCGCCGGGCAGCAGGTGCACCCCCAATCCCGGACCGCCCCCGAGCGTGCAGCCATTCATCAGGACGCGGGCCCCGGCGCCAGCCTGGACGGCGGCGCGGAACTCCCCGGCCACCGCGCAGGACTCCAGGCGCACCGTGGTATTGGCCTCGGCGAGCACCGCCGCGGGCCCCGAACCCTGGAAAGCGCAGTCCTTGAAGGTCGGATCGGCGCCGCTGCCGGAAACCTGAACAGCCGGGCCACCGGTGGCGAGGAAACGGCAGTTCTCCACCCGGGCCTGGCCCCGGGCCGCCACCAGGACCGCCGCCGGATCCCCGGCCGCGCCCTGGAGGGTCAGGCCCGCGAGTTTCACCTGGCCGGCCTCCAGGACCAGGCAGGGGCCCTTGGGGCTCTCCAGGATCACCTCGCCGGGTTCGCCCTGGGCGAAGATGGCCACGTCCCTGTCCACCACCAGGGATTCCCGGTAGGTCCCGGGCAGCACCTGGATGTGCATGCCGGGCGAGGCCTGGCGCAGGGCCACCCGCAGGCTCATGCAGTGGCCCTTGCCGCCCTTGCCCACCACCAGGACCCGGGGTTCGGCCGGCGCGGCCGCGGGGAGGGGGTCCCCGGCGGCCGCAGCCCGGATGGCGGCGGCCAGTTCCTCGGCCGAGCCGTAGCGATCGGCGGGTTTCTTGGCCAGGGCCCGGGCCACCACCTCCCGCAGCGCCGGCGCCAGCATGGCCTTCTCCCGGGCCGTGAAGGGCGCCGGGTCGTGGTGCAGGATGGCCGAGAGCACCAGGGTCGGGGACTCCCCCTGGAACGGCTTGCGCCCGCCGCTGAGGATCTCGTAGAGCACCACGCCCATGGCGAACAGGTCCGAGGCCGGCTGCGCCCGGCCGGTATCCAGGTACTCGGGCGCCATGTAGTTGGCGGTGCCCATCCAGCTGCCCTTCTGGGTCAGGTCGGACTGCTCCACCTGCGCCACGCCGAAATCCATGAGCTTGGCGATGGGCCGCTTGCCCACCCGGCCAACCAGGATGTTCGGGGGCTTGATATCCCGGTGGACGATGCCGCGTTCATGGGCGAAGGCCAATCCTTCGCAGGCCTGGGCCAGCAACTCCAGCAGATCCTCCAGGGGCATGGACCCGTCGCGGATGGCCGCGCCCAGGTCCTCCCCCTCGACGTATTCCATGGCCATGTAGTGGACCCCTTCGTCCACGCCGAACTCGAACACGGTAACAATGTTGGGATGATTCATGGCGCCGGCCGACTTGGCCTCCCGCTCGAACCGGACGCTCGCCTCGTCGCCGAAGCTGTCGTTCATGCGGATGGTCTTGACGGCCACGGTCCGGTCCAGGCTGGGATCCTTGGCCAGGTACACCTCGCCCATGGCCCCGTGGCCAATCATCCTGATCAACTGGAACTTCCCGATCTTCTCCCGCATTGGCCCTAACGTTACCCGAAGGACCGTGGGTCCGGCAGTCCTTTATGATCCGCCCTGTCCCAGCATGTCCAGCCAAGGTTTTTTCATCCCTTTTCATCCCCGTTCATCCCCGTCCATCCCCGGCAAAAAAAAGCCAATGATGGTGCCTAGCTGCATAATTTCAGATCACTAGGCACCATCATTGGAGCCTGTCAGAAATTTTGTGTGTGAGCCCCTTCCTGCAGGAGCATGGAGCATGGCAATCACACCCGAAATCCTAAAAGAGCTGCTGAAGGGCTATGAGAAGCCCGAAGACCTCATGGG